>Ga0255127_1000018_pt1 | contig 91298 bp, 84 predicted proteins | sample Law_Miss_RepB_8d_FD_188555 | JGI IMG/M metagenome (GOLD analysis project Ga0255127, IMG submission 188555) | Freshwater microbial communities from St. Lawrence River, New York, United States - Law_Miss_RepB_8d | ecosystem: Environmental > Aquatic > Freshwater > River | place: USA: New York...
CGCCTTGGGCTTCGACGATGCGGCCGTCGAGCACAAAGCGCACGGTGTTGGTGACTTGGGTCATGGTGCGGGGGGTGGGGATAAATAAACGGTAAGGCCCCGATTTTAAGGAACCGGGGCCTTCGCTGGGCGGCTTTTCGACGGATTAATCGGGATCTGACCCCAATTGGCTCAGCTTACATTAATTCGAAAGGCGTCAAAACGCCGGCCAGATGGCTGGGTAGTCTTTTATCAATCACTAACCAGAGCAGCGGGCCACTTTGTACAGCGGACCGCCGCAGCATGAGCATCAGTTGGCGTGCATGGGCAATTGGCTGACACGGCTCCCAATTCGATGGAATTGCGCAAGCTACTGCTGAGAAATCAGCGGAAAATCTTGCGGTCTGCGAATGGAGCTCACAGACAAATCAACATCCAGCTGCGGCCAATACAAGTGGTCCGGTGTTGGCCATTCCACGGTCGTCAACTGCTCAACGGTGGCCTGCTTGAACCAGGGAAATTGATCAAAAGGCAGCAGCAATTCTTCATCGCCCAACAGCAGCCAAAAGCCATGTTTGGACACATTGGTGACTTCAGCCGCCGAAGTGGTGATTCCATGCATCTTGAATTTCCTTCAGGTGTGACTCAACCACCGACTGGGCTTCCTTGAGCTGTTTTGTTGACAATCCGGTGGACGTTGAAAGGGTAACTACAGGGGTCAGCCAAAATTTTGCTTCCCCGTCCGGGTGCGCAACATGCACATGAATACGAGGCTCTTCTCTGGAAAAGAAGAACAAACGAAATGCGCCATCGCGAACAACAGTCGGTGCCATCAGAGAACTCTAACGGAACTTACCGAATAAAAGTTGAATTCCAGTCAAACATGACCACAGATCAAAACGGGCAAAGAAACAGGCGGAGGGCTTAATTGGGCTCAGACCTGCTCTTCACGAACCTCAAGACCCCCGATAAGTTGAGTAACTCCAAGGGCTGGCCAGCAGGGGCACATGGTAGTGCTGGTCTTCGTGGGCCACGCCAAAGTCGAGGCTGACTTGGTTCAAAAAGTTTGGCTCGGGCAGCTGCACACCTTTGGCTTTGAAGTAGTCGCTCACATTGAAGACCAGGCGGTAGGTGCCTTTGCGCAGGCTGGCATGGTCGTAGAGCATGCCGTCGGGGTTGCGGCCGTCGTGGTTGAGGGTGAAGCTTTTGACCAAGGTGGCCTGATCGCCTTGTGTGGTGTACAGGGACACCTGCATGCCCGCAGCGGGGCAGCCGTGCATGGTGTCCAGAACGTGTGTGCTCAATCCCATGGTGTGCTCGCTTGTCTTGAATGGGGTTCAAAAAGGTGGTTGAGGCAAGGCTTTGAAAAGCCTTTCAATTCGGTCGACCGAAGTGTATACAATTTTGATTTTGGTGGCTATCATTTGCAACCAAGACATAAAAACACCTGGGCAAACACCCCAAAGGGACCGCGAGACATGGAAACCTCCACCACGCACCACATCGTCGAATCGCTGACCCGCGCCATCGTGGAGCATCGGCTGTTGCCCGGCTCCAAATTGGCCGAACAAAAGCTGGCCGACCACTTCGGCGTGTCGCGCACACTGGTGCGCCAGGCGCTGTTTCAGCTGTCGCAAAACCGCTTGATCCGCCTGGAGCCTGCACGCGGCGCGTTTGTGGCCGCCCCCTCGGTCGAAGAAGCGCAACAGGTCTTTGCCGTGCGCCGCATGCTCGAAGCCGAAATGACCCGCGCCTTTGTGCAGCAGGTCACGCCTGACCAAATCGCAGCGCTCAAAGAGCACATCAAGCAAGAACGCGAAGCCGTGACGCAGGGCGACATCACGGGCCGTACCGAGTTGCTGGGCGACTTTCATGTGCGCATGGCCGAACTCATGAACAACGACGTGCTGGCCCAGGTGCTGGGCGACCTGATCTCGCGCTGCGCCCTGATCACGCTGATGTACCAGTCGCGCAACGAGGCCGAGCACTCCACCGACGAGCATGTGGCCATCGTGGCCGCGCTCGAGGCACAAGACTCGGACCTGGCCGTGCGCCTGATGCACGAACACCTGCTGCACGTCGAAGCCAGCCTGACCTTTGACCGCAAAGTGCCCACCCACGACATTTCTCTGGCCCTGGCCTGAAGCTTGAACACGACCATGAGCACCTACGACTCCACCCTCCCCTACCCCCGCGACTTGAAGGGCTACGGCCGCCATGTGCCGCACGCACAGTGGCCCGGCGGCGCCCGCGTAGCGGTGCAGTTTGTCCTGAACTACGAAGAAGGCGGCGAAAACTCGGTGCTGCACGGCGATGCGGGCTCCGAGCAGTTTTTGTCCGAGATGTTCAACCCGGCATCCTTCCCCGAGCGGCACATCAGCATGGAAGGCATTTACGAATACGGCTCGCGTGCGGGCGTGTGGCGCATCCTGCGTGAGTTTGAAAAACGCCAGCTGCCACTCACCGTGTTCGGCGTGGCCACGGCGCTGCAAAAGCACGACGACGTGACCGCCGCATTCAAGGAACTGGGTTACGACATCGCCTGCCATGGCCTGAAGTGGATCCATTACCAAAACATCGACGAAGCCACCGAACGCGCCCACATGGCCGAAGCGATGGACATCTTGCAACAGCTGACCGGTGAGCGCCCCCTGGGCTGGTACACCGGGCGCGACAGCCCCAACACGCGCCGCCTGGTGGCCGACTACGGCGGCTTTGAGTACGACAGCGACTACTACGGCGACGACCTGCCCTTCTGGATGAAGGTGCGCAAATCTGACGGCACCGATGCGCCGCAACTCATCGTGCCCTACACCCTCGACTGCAACGACATGCGCTTTGCGCTGCCGCAGGGTTACTCACACGCCGACCCGTTCTTTCAGTACATGAAGGACACGTTCGATGCGCTGTATGCCGAAGGTGACCCCAATGGCGACAACGCCCCCAAGATGATGAGCATCGGCATGCACTGCCGCCTGCTGGGTCGCCCGGGCCGCATCACCGCACTGCAGCGCTTTCTGGACCACATCCAGTCGCACGACAAGGTCTGGGTGGCGCGGCGCATCGACATTGCGCGGCACTGGAGGGCGACGCACCCGTATGCCGGGTAAACCCATCCCCTGTAGGAGCTTGCCTGCAAGCGATGGCTTGTGGACCAACAAGGGCTGAATCGCCAGCAGGCTGGCTCCTACAAAAAACAATTCATCACCGAAGACAAGCACGGAAAGACCCCATGCCCTTGACACTTGAACAACTCAACAGCGCCAGCCGCGAAGACGCGGCGCAGATGCTCGACGGCCTGTACGAGCACTCGCCCTGGATCGCCGAGCAGGCGCTGGCGCAGCGCCCCTTCACCTCGCTGGCCCACCTCAAGCACGCCATGTGCGAAGTGCTGGCCAAGGCCGGGCGCGACGCGCAGCTGGGCCTGATCCGCGCCCACCCCGAGCTGGCGGGCAAGGCCATGGTCAGCAAGACACTGACGGCCGAATCGACGAACGAACAAACCAAGGCGGGCCTGACCGACTGCACGCCCGAAGAGTTCGCCAAGATCCAGAAGCTCAACGCCGACTACAACGCCAAGTTCGGCTGGCCCTTCATCCTGGCGGTGCGCGGTCCGCGTGGCCTTGGCTTGAACAAACAGCAAATCATCGACGCCTTCGAGCTCCGCCTGCACGGCCACCCCGACTTTGAATTGGCCGAGTGTCTGCGCAACATCCACCGCATCGTCGAGATCCGGCTGAACGACAAGTTTGGCGTGGAGCCCACACTCGGCCACCTTGTCTGGGACTGGCAAGAACAACTCGCGCAGTACTCCGACCCCGGCTTTGCCGAAGCGGGCCAGCTCACGGTGACCTACCTCACCGACGCGCACCGCGCCTGCGCCCAGCGCATCACCCAAAACATGCGCGACTGCGGTTTTGACGAGGTCTATACCGACGCCGTGGGCAATGTGATGGGCCGCTACCACCCAGCCACGGCGGGTGGCCAATACCTGCTCACGGGCTCGCACTACGACACCGTGCGCAACGGCGGAAAATACGACGGCCGCTTGGGCATCTTCGTGCCCATGGCCTGCGTGCAACAGTTGCACCAGCAGGGCAAGCGACTGCCGTTTGGCATCGAGGTCGTGGCCTTTGCCGAAGAGGAAGGCCAGCGCTACAAAGCCACTTTCCTGGGCTCGGGCGCACTCATTGGCCAGTTCAACCCCGCCTGGCTGGACCAGCAAGACGCCGACGGCATCACCATGCGTGCGGCCATGCAGCACGCGGGCTTGAACATCGACGACATCCCCAACATCCAGCGCGACCCGGCGCAGTATTTGGGCTTCGTCGAAGTGCACATCGAGCAAGGCCCGGTGCTCAACGAAGTGAACATTCCGCTGGGTGTGGTCACCTCCATCAACGGCAGCGTACGCTATTTGTGCGAAGTGATCGGCACCGCGAGCCACGCAGGCACCACCCCCATGGACCGCCGCCGCGACGCGGCCTGCGCGGTGGCCGAACTGGCGCTGTACATGGAGCAACGCGCTGCCAAAGACGGTGACAGCGTCGCCACCATCGGCCAGCTGCAAGTGCCCAATGGCTCGATCAACGTGGTGCCCGGCCGCTGTCTGTTCAGCCTGGACATGCGCGCCCCCACCGATGCGCAGCGCGACGCACTGGTGGCGGATGTGATGGCGCAACTCGACCAAATTGCCGAGCGCCGGGGTGTTCGCGTCAAAGCCGAAATGACCATGAGTGCCGCCGCCGCGCCCAGCGCCCCCGAGTGGCAAGCGCGTTGGGAACGCGCCGTGAGCGCCTTGGGTGTGCCGCTGTTCAAACTGCCCAGCGGTGCAGGGCACGACGCCATGAAGCTGCACGAAGTCATGCCGCAGGCCATGCTGTTTGTGCGCGGCGAAAACGCGGGCATCAGCCACAACCCGCTCGAATCCACCACCAGCGACGACATGCAGCTGTGCGTCGACGCCTTCACCCATGTTTTGAACCAACTCTCTCAGGAATTGTCATGAGCGCACCCCACGTCAACCACGAACAACAATACCAACAACTCGACGCCTGGATCGACGCGCACTTTGACGAGCAGGTCAAGTTCCTGCAGGCGCTGGTGCAGGTGCCCACCGACACGCCACCGGGCAACAACGCCCCCCACGCCGAGCGCACCGCCGAACTGCTGGCGCCCATGGGCTTTGAGGCCGAAAAACACCCCGTGCCTGCCTCCGAAGTCAAAGCCTACGGCCTGGAGTCCATCACCAACCTGATCGTGCGCCGCCAATACGGCGAAGGCAAAACCATTGCCCTGAACGCCCACGGCGACGTGGTGCCCCCCGGCGAAGGCTGGACCCACCCGCCCTACGGCGGCGAGATCCACAACGGCGCGATGTACGGCCGCGCCACCGCCGTGAGCAAGTGCGACTTTTCCACCTTCACCTTTGCCACGCGGGCACTGGAATCGTTGAAAGCCCCCCTCAAAGGCGGCGTGGAACTGCATTTCACCTACGACGAAGAGTTTGGCGGCGAGATGGGCCCCGGCTGGCTGCTGGCCAAGGGCCTCACAAAGCCCGATTTGATGATCGCCGCAGGCTTCAGCTACCAGGTCGTTACCGCGCACAACGGCTGCTTGCAAATGGAAGTGACCGTGCACGGCGAGATGGCCCACGCCGCCATCCCCGACAGCGGCACCGACGCGCTGCAAGGCGCGGTGCACATCCTGAACGCCCTGCACGCGCTCAACACGCAATATCTGAAGGTCACGTCCAAGGTGGAAGGCATCAGCCACCCCTATTTGAATGTGGGCCTGATTGAAGGCGGCACCAACACCAACGTGGTGCCCGGCAAAGTCAGCTTCAAGCTCGACCGCCGCATGATCCCCGAAGAGAACCCGGCAGAAGTCGAAGCCAGCATCCGCCAGACCATTGCCGACGCCGCTGCCAGCTTCAAGCCCCCACGCGGCGGCAACACGCTGCAAGTGGACGTGCGCCGCATGCTGCTGGCCAACGCCATGAAGCCCCTGCCCGGCAACCAACCGCTTGTGAGCGCCATCCAGAAACACGGCGAACAAGTCTTTGGCGAAGCCATCCCCGCACTGGGCACGCCGCTGTACACCGACGTGCGCCTGTATGTGGAGCGCGGCATCCCCGGCGTGATCTACGGCGCAGGCCCCCGCACCGTGCGCGAGTCCAACGCCAAACGTGCCGACGAGCATGTGCAGCTGGAAGACCTGCGCAGGGCCACCAAGGTGATTGCACGGACCTTGCTGGATTTGCTGGCTTGAGTGCAGCGGCGCCAACGCGCCGCTGTCCAAGCCACTTGACCTTGAATCCCTGATCCTGCTACATTTGTAGCAATCAACTTCAAGGTGAATCACATGAGCATGCCTGTACGCATTGACGATGCGCTTTACGAACAAGCCAAAGCGCACGCCAGCGCCGAGCGCCGCACCATCGCAGGACAAATTGAATTTTGGGCGATGGTCGGCAAAGCCGCGCTTGACAACCCCGATCTGCCCATTGATTTTGTGCGCGAACTCATGGTCGCCCGAGCCGAAGGCCCCCTGCTGGCCACCCCGTTTGTGCCCCAGTCCGGCAACACATGAGCGTGCAAGTTCTGCAGAGCACCGCTTTTGCCAGGGCGTACAAAAAACTGCACACACAACAACAAGCGGATGCCGACCATGCAGTGGCGGCGATCGTGGCCGACCCGGCCTTGGGTGAGCCTAAAAAGGGAGATTTGTCTGGTGTGTTCGTCTACAAATACCGAAGCCAGCAACAACTGATGCTTCTGGCTTATGAATACGACCCTGGCACACGGATGCTTTTACTCTTGGGCTCTCACGAAAATTTTTATCAAAAACTCAAACGCTGATGGCGCTGGCCTTCATCCTTTTTCAATGAATTTTTTGCCTTGATATTGAACATGGCCACTGCGAACCCCTTCGAACTTGAAACCCTGCGCCATCGCGTGCAGGCCTGTACCAGCGACCAAGACGTGGCCGACTACCAGCGCGATGGCGCGGTGTGCATCCGCAACTTGTTCACGCCCGAAGAAGTGGCCCTGCTGCGGGACGGCATTGAGGCCAATCTGGCCCAGCCCAGCCCACGCGGCATGGTGGCCAGTCGGCCGGACGACCCGGGGCGCTTTTTTGAAGACTTTTGCAACTGGCAGGACATCCCCCAGTTCAAACGCTTCATCTTCGACACGCCCCTGGCCGCTCTGGCCCAGCGGCTGATGCAAAGCCAGACTGTGCGCCTGTACCACGACCACCTGCTGGTCAAGGAGCCCGGCACGCGCCAGCGCACGCCCTGGCACCAGGACCAGCCTTATTACAACGTGGACGGCCTGCAAAACATCAGTTTCTGGATTCCGGTGGACCCGGTGCCCCGCGCTTCCACGCTGGAGTTCATCGCAGGCTCACACCGTGGCCCCTGGCTCATGCCACGCACCTTCATGACGAACCAGGCCAAGTGGTTCCCCGAAGGCTCGCTGGCCGAGTTGCCCGACATCGACAACCACCGCGAAGACTTCCCCATCCTCGGCTGGGCGCTGCAGCCGGGCGATCTGGTGTGTTTTCACATGCTCAGCCTGCACGCCTCGGCCGGGGTGGACGGCACCCAGCGCAGGCGCGTGTACTCGGTGCGCTTTTTGGGCGACGACATGACCCACGCCCCAAGGCCATGGGTGACCTCGCCGCCATTCCCTGGGCTGGACCAGGAACTGCCCGCCGGGGTACCGATGGACCATGCGCTGTTTCCTTTGATGGCGGTTTGAGGCTTGTCTTTGTGAAATGGCCCGTTGAGGAACACAGCTTCAAAGGTCATCACGGGAGAGAAAATTAAGATCAGCTGTCTGATCTTAATTTCAAATATGATCCAGTTAAGCTCAATCAACTGATCTTAATTAAACATGCTTGAAATTGCCAAAGAAGACATCGTTGCCCGCTTGGTGTTTGACAACCCTTGGTGGGAAACGAATTCCAAAAGAAAAATCCCTTTTGAGGATCAGCCGCGCCGTGGCTACTTTGCATCTTTTCAAGACATCCTGACCGACACCAGCTTGCGCCGCGCTGTGGTACTCATGGGGCCTCGACGGGTGGGAAAAACCGTCATGGTTTACCAAAGCATCAAGACATTGCTGGATGCGGGTGTCAACGCCCAAAACATTTTTTACGTTTCACTCGAAACCCCCATTTACACCGGACTGCCACTGGAAAAACTGCTGAGTCATTTCCAGGAAAAATTTGACCATGGCCGTGACGCTGAACTGTATGTGTACTTTGACGAAGTGCAGTACCTGCCAAGCTGGGAAATTCACCTCAAATCGCTGGTGGACTCATACCCCAGCTACCGTTTCATCGCTACCGGTTCGGCTGCTGCAGCCCTGCGGCTCAAGAGCCAGGAATCCGGTGCTGGCCGCTTCACCGACTACGTGCTGCCCCCGCTGACCTTTGCCGAATATCTGCACTTCATTGGCCGTGATGCCGAGCTGATAGAACGCACGGTTTTGAATGATTTGCCGCTGGGAAAAGCCCACTTTACGGCCAAAAACATCGATGAGCTCAATGCCGAGTTTGTCAATTACCTGAATTACGGCGGCTACCCTGAAGCGGTGTTTTCACCGACTGTGCGGACTGACCCGAGTCAATACATCAAGAGCGACATCATTGACAAAGTCCTGCTGCGCGACCTGCCCAGCCTGTACGGCATCAGCGACATTCAGGAGTTGAACCGCCTATTCACCACCCTGGCCTACAACAGCGGCAACGAAGTCAGTCTCAATGACCTGTCCAAAACATCGGGCGTGGCCAAAAACACGATCAACCGCTACATGGAGTACCTCGAAGCCGCTTTTCTGATTCGACGGGTCGAGCGCATCGATCAGAACGCCAAGCGCTTCAAACGTGCATCGGCCTTCAAGGTCTATCTGAACAACCCGTCCATGCGAGCTGCCTTGTTTGGCTCCATCACGGCTGAATCACCTGCCATGGGGGCGCTGACCGAAACCGCCATTTACAGCCAGTGGCAACACAACCAGCAAGCCGAGCTGTTTTATGCCCGCTGGAACAGCGGCGAAGTGGACATTGTCCACATGGCCGGCAGCGACCTGAAGCCCAATTGGGCGGTGGAAGTCAAGTGGAGCGACCGCCCCTATCAATCGCGTGGCGAACTGGACAACTGTGTGGAATTTGCACAAAAGCATCCCAACATTGGTAGCCCGATGCTGGTGACCAGCAGAACGGTCTCGGATGCCTTGGTGTCCTACAAAGGCATGAACTTCGAGTTCTGCCCGTCCAGCGTTTATGCGTACACGGTCGGGGTCAATCTGGTTCACAGATTGAATTCGCGGTCCGTTGTCGTTTGACCCTGAATGCACAGCTGCACCACGCCCCACGTCCCTGGGTGACCTCGCCGCCATTCCCCGGGCTGGACCAGGAACTGCCCGCCGGGGTGCCGATGGACCATGCGCTGTTTCCTTTGATGGCGGTTTGAGGCCCCCTGGCTGAATTCTTTTCGGCGACTTTCCCCGAACAAAGGATCGGGGACAGGGGACGGAACCTGGACAAAGACAGGGTTTTCACGCATCACACCGCCCCTTATTTTGTATACAGTTTGGAACACAAAGAAGCACACATCTAGTTTCTTTGCGGATTTCCCCTCTGTTTACTTTCCAGGAGACCCCTCCATGAGTTCAACCATCCACCCCGTGGACGAGAAATTGCCCAATGGCAAGCTCGCCGCATTGGGCCTGCAACATGTGCTGGTGATGTATGCCGGCGCGGTGGCGGTGCCCCTGATCGTGGGCCGCGCCCTCAAGCTGAGCCCCGAGCAAGTGGCGATGCTGATCTCGGCCGACCTGTTTTGCTGCGGCCTGGTCACCCTGATCCAGTCGCTGGGTGCCACGCAGTGGTTTGGCATCAAGCTGCCCGTGATGATGGGCGTGACCTTTGCTTCTGTGGCCCCCATGGTCGCCATGGCCAACAACAACCCGGGCGTGCAAGGGGCCGGGCTGATCTTCGGCGCCATCATTGGCGCGGGGGTGATCTCCATCCTGATTGCGCCGATTGTGAGCCGCATGCTGCGGTTCTTCCCGCCTGTCGTGACCGGCACCATCATTGCGGTCATCGGCATCAGCTTGATGCGCGTGGGCATCAACTGGATTTTTGGCAACCCCTTCGGCCCCACAGCCCCCAGCATCCCTAACCCGGAACACTTGGCCTGGCTGGAAGCGGCCAAACAAGCGGCCAGCACGGGCGCGGTGCCCCCAGTGCCTGCCGGCATGAACATCGTGGGCTCGGTGCCCAACCCCAAGTACGCGCAGCTCTCGCACATCGGCATCGCCGCCATTGTGTTGGTGTCCATCTTGCTGATTGCCAAGTACGCCCGTGGCTTTTTGGCCAATATTTCGGTGCTGCTGGGCATCGTGGTCGGTGGCGTGGTGGCCACGGCTGCTGGCCTCATGAGCTTCGACAAAGTGGGCAAAGCCGGCTGGTTCGATCTGGTGCTGCCCTTTGAAATTGCCACACCCATTTTTGATCCGATCCTGATCCTGACCATGACTTTGGTGATGATTGTGGTGATGATCGAGTCGACCGGCATGTTCCTCGCCTTGGGCGATCTGACCGGCAAAAAAGTCGATCAGAAAATGCTGACGGCTGGTCTGCGCACCGACGGTCTGGGCACGCTGATCGGCGGTATTTTCAACACCTTCCCCTACACCAGCTTCTCGCAAAACGTGGGTCTGGTGGGCGTGACGGGCGTGAAAAGCCGCTTCGTCTGCGTCGCAGGCGGCGTGATCCTGATCGTGCTGGGGCTGTTGCCCAAGATGGCGGCCCTGGTCGAGTCCTTGCCCACCTTTGTGCTCGGCGGTGCGGGCCTGGTGATGTTCGGCATGGTGGCCGCCACCGGCATCCGGATTCTGTCCACCGTGGACTACAAGGGCAACCGCAACAACCTGTTCATCGTGGCGATTTCGATCGGCTTTGGCATGATCCCGCTGATCGCGCCACGCTACCTGCAGTGGATGCCGCACAGCATCCACCCGCTGATCGAGTCAGGCATCTTGCTGGCCTCCATCAGCGCTGTGTTGTTGAACCTGTATTTCAACGCCTCCAAGGGCGACAGCAGCGAGGCCATCGAAGCGGCCAAACACGCCGACTCGCATTGAAGACGATCGCCTGAAGACATGGATACCCGGTCAAGCCGGGTATGACAGACATTTGTCTCGTAAAAGCCAAGCCCGGTGCTTGGCTTTTTGCTTTTTATGCAGGTAATCCACAGCCTGAAACGGCGCTCAAATAGGTTACGCTTTCACGGCAACCCTCTTTTCATTTGATCTACCGAGACAAGAACAATGAGCCAAAAACAACTCTCCCCCGCCGAAGAAGCCTTGCGCGACGCCGCGCGCGACTACCACCGCTTTCCCACACGCGGTAAGGTCTCGGTCAACCCGACCAAACCCCTGTCCAACCAGCGCGACCTGTCGCTGGCCTATTCGCCTGGCGTGGCTTATCCCTGCCTGGATATCGAAGCCGACCCGTCCAAAGCGGCCGAGTTCACCTCGCGCGGCAACCTGGTGGCTGTGATCACCAACGGCACCGCCGTGCTGGGCCTGGGCGACATCGGCCCGCTGGCGGCCAAGCCGGTGATGGAGGGCAAGGGCTGCCTGTTCAAGAAATTTGCGGGCATTGACGTGTTCGACATCGAGCTGGCCGAGCGCGACCCGGACAAGCTGGTCGAGATCATCGCGGCCATGGAGCCCACGCTGGGTGGCATCAACCTCGAAGACATCAAGGCGCCCGAGTGCTTTTACATCGAGAAGAAGCTGCGCGAGCGCATGAACATCCCGGTCTTCCACGACGACCAACACGGCACGGCCATCATCGCCTCGGCCGCCATGCTCAACGGCCTGGAGCTGGTGGGCAAGGACATCGGCAGCATCAAGCTGGCCGTCTCGGGCGCGGGCGCCGCCGCCATCGCGTGTCTGGACGTGATGGTGGGCCTGGGCGTGAAGACCGAGAACATTTACGTGTGCGACTCCAAAGGCGTGATCTACGAAGGCCGCCCCGGCGGCTATGACGAGTCCAAAGCACGCTACGCGCAAAAGACCGAGGCCCGCAGCCTGGCCGATGCGGTCAACGGGGCCGACGTGTTCCTGGGCTGCTCGGCCCCCGGCGTGATGACGGTGGACATGATCAAGACCATGGCCCGTGACCCGGTGATCCTGGCCCTGGCCAACCCCGAGCCTGAGATCCGCCCCGAGCTGGCCAAGGCCGCCCGCCCGGACTGCATCATCGCCACCGGCCGCTCGGACTATCCGAACCAGGTCAACAACGTGCTGTGCTTCCCCTACATCTTCCGGGGGGCCCTGGACTGCGGCGCGACCAAGATCACCGAAGCCATGAAGCTCGCCTGCGTGCGCCAGATTGCCGACCTGGCCAAGGCCGACATCAGCGAAGAAGTGGCCAGCGCATACGCAGGCAAGGAGCTGTCTTTTGGCCGCGACTACCTGATCCCCACGCCGTTTGACTCGCGCCTGATCCTGCGCATCGCCCCCGCCGTGGCCCAGGCCGCCTTTGACTCGGGTGTGGCCACGCGCCCGATCACCGACATGGACGCCTACCGCCAGCAGCTGCAAAGCTTTGTGACGCAAACCGGCATCCTGATGCGCCCCATCTTCAACGCCGCCAAGGCCGTGCCCCAAGGCGCCAAGCGCGTGGCCTATGCCGACGGCGAAGACGAACGCGCTTTGCGTGCTGCCCAGATGGCCATTGACGACAAGCTGGCCCACCCGATCCTGATCGGTCGCCCCGGTGTGATCGCCGCGCGCATCGAAAAAGCCGGGCTGCGCATGCGCCTGGGCGTGGACGTGGACAACGTGAACCCCGAAGACGATCCACGTTTCCGCCAGTACTGGGAGCACTACCATCAGCTGATGAAGCGCAACGGTGCCACGCCCGCTGTGGCCAAGGCGGCGGTGCGCCGCTCCAACACCATCATCGGCTCTCTCATGGTCTCGCTGGGCGATGCCGACGCCATGATCTGCGGCCTGGCTGGCACCTACATGACGCATCTGGAGCGCATCGACTCCATTCTGGGCAAGCGGGCGGGCGTGGGCAACTACGCCGCCGTGAACGCGCTCATGACCAACCAGGGCCCGCTGTTCGTCACCGACACCTATGTGCAGGAAGACCCCAGCGCCGAACAACTGGCCGAAATCGCCTGGATGGCCGCCCAGGAGGTACAGCGCTTTGGCATCGTGCCCAAGGTGGCTTTCCTCTCGCATTCGAGCTACGGCTCGTCCAAGCGGGCCTCCGCCCGCAAGATGCGCCTGGCGCGTGACCTGTTCGTGGCGCAGCACCCCGACATCGAGTGCGACGGCGAGCTGCACGGCGATGCGGCTTTGCAGCCCGAGATCCGCAGCGCCTACCTGGAAGACAGCAGCCTCACCGGCTCGGCCAACCTGCTGGTCTGCCCCAACCTGGACGCGGCCAACATCCTCTACAACGTGATGAAGACCACCACCAGCGGCGGCGTCACGGTGGGCCCGATCCTGATGGGCACGGCCGCCACGGCACACATCCTGACGCCTGCGGCCACTGTGCGCCGGGTGCTGAACATGACCGCCTTGGCGGTGGCGCAAGCGCACCGCTGACGCCTCTGCCCAAGCCTTTCAAAAGCACAGCTTGCCGCACCGCTAGGCCACCCCACTGGGGTGGCTTTGTGCGCAAATGGCTTCAGCCCCAACAAAAAGCCTCATTTTGGTGCACCCAGCCGGTCGGACTGGCACCAAAAGTGGGGATTTATAGGGGATGGACCTGACACGGCCCGTCAGCGCCTTGGTCGATAATGGCACCGATTTTGCTAGACAAGATTCACCGTTTATTGACCCTGGAGCCCACCCATGAACAAGCGTTTCTTACTCAAGGCCACGGCCGCATTGGCCGCTGCTGCCTCTTTTGGTTTGGCACAAGCCCAAAGCACCCCCATCAAGTTCCAACTCGACTGGCGCTTTGAGGGCCCTTCGGCTTTCTTCTTGCTGCCTGCGGCCAAGGGCTATTTCAAGGACGCCAAACTCGACGTGACTGTGGACTCGGGCAACGGCTCGGGTGGCGCGGTCACCCGCGTGGCTTCGGGCACTTACGACCTGGGCTTTGCCGACCTGGCCGCCCTGATGGAGTTTCACGCCAACAACCCCGATGCGCCCAACAAGCCGGTGGCCATCATGATGGTCTACAACAACACGCCTGCCTCGGTCATGGCGCTGAAGAAGTCCGGCATCAAGACTCCCGCCGACTTGGCTGGCAAAAAAATGGGCGCGCCCGTGTTTGACGCAGGCCGCCGCGCTTTCCCCATCTTCCAGAAAGCCAACAGCATCGGCAACGTGACATGGACCGCCATGGACCCACCTCTGCGCGAGACCATGCTGGTGCGCGGTGACGTCGACGCCATCACCGGCTTCACCTTCACCTCGCTGCTCAACATCGAAGCACGTGGCGTGAAAGCCGAAGACGTGGTGGTCATGCAGTACCCCGACTTTGGCGTCAAGCTGTATGGCAACGCCATCATCGCCTCGCCCAAGATCCTGAAGGAAAACCCCGCCGCCGTGAAAGCCTTCCTGAGCGCTTTCACCAAGGGTGCCAAAGAAGTCATCGCTGACCCGGCCAAAGCCATTGAATCGGTCAAAGCCCGCGACGGCATCATCAACGTGGCACTCGAAACCCGCCGCCTGCAACTTGCCATCGACACCGTGATCAACAGCCCATCGGCCCGCGCCGAAGGCTTTGGCCAGATCAACGGCCCCCGCATGACGTTGATGGCCTCGCAAGTGTCGGACGCCTTCAACACCAAGACCCGCGTCAAGTCCGAAGACATCTGGAACGGCTCGTTCTTGCCCTCGGCCAAAGAGCTGGACATCCTGCCCAAGGGCAAGAAGTAAGGCCACAGCTTCCGGCGGCCCTGTACGGCCGGAAGCTTTCGGCGCTGAGCGTTTTGCACTCGGCGCTGTGAGCCCACTGGGGTGTGCAACGCGTCAGTGGGCTTTTGCCAAGCCGCACGTGTATACACGCTCGAACACCATTTCAAAGTCACACCATGTCCCAAGACGCATTCGTTGATTTCCAGAATGTCTGGCTGGCCTACAACGACGAGTTGCTGGCGCAAAACCACTTCGCGGTGGAAGACATCAACCTGCAGGTCAGGCAAGGCGAATTCATCGCCATCGTGGGCCCTTCGGGCTGCGGCAAATCCACCTTCATGAAGCTGACCACGGGCCTGAAGATGCCCAGCAAAGGCCGCATCCTGGTCGACGGCCAGCCTGTGACCGGCCCACTCAAGATCAGTGGCATGGCGTTTCAGGCCTCTTCGCTCTTGCCGTGGCGCACCACGCTCGACAACGTGCTGCTGCCGCTGGAAATCGTGGAGCCCTACCGCTCCAACTTCAAGCAAAAAAAGGCCGAATACGTGGAACGCGCCCGCAAGCTGCTGAACACGGTGGGCCTGGGCGGTTACGAAGACAAATTCCCCTGGCAACTGTCGGGCGGCATGCAGCAACGCGCCAGCATCTGCCGCGCCCTGATCCACGAGCCCAAGATGCTCTTGCTGGACGAGCCCTTCGGTGCGCTGGACGCCTTCACGCGTGAAGAACTCTGGTGCATCTTGCGCGACCTGTGGACCGAGCAAAAGTTCAACGTCATTTTGGTCACGCACGACCTGCGCGAATCGGTGTTTTTGGCCGACACGGTGTACGTGATGAGCAAGAGCCCCGGCCGCTTTGTGGTCAAGCGCGAGATCGACCTGCCGCGCCCGCGTGACCTGGAGATCACCTACACCCCCGAATTCACCAACATCGTGCACGAGCTGCGCGGCCACATCGGTGCCATGCGCAAGACCGGTACAGCCATCAACCAATGAGCGGGAGCCGATTCATGAACAACAAAACCCTCGAACGCTGGGCACCCTGGGCCCTGTTGGTGCTGAGCATCCTGATCTGGGAGGGACTGTGCCGCGCCTTCAACGTGTCGGAATTCGTCTTCCCCAGCCCCTCGCGCATCGCGCAGCAAACCATCGAATTCAAGGACGTGATTGCCGGTCACGCCTGGCGCACCTTCTGGGTGACCATGGTGGGCTTTGGCATCGCGATTGTGGTGGGCGTACTGTTGGGCTTCATCATCGGCAGCTCGCGCCTGGCCTATGCCGCCGTGTACCCGCTCATGACCGCTTTCAACGCCTTGCCCAAAGCGGCTTTTGTGCCGATCCTGGTGGTGTGGTTCGGCATCGGCATTGGCCCGGCCATCCTCACGGCCTTCCTCATCAGCTTCTTCCCCATCATGGTCAACATCGCCACGGGTCTGGCCACGCTGGAGCCTGAGCTGGAAGACGTGCTGCGCGTGCTGGGCGCCAAGCGCTGGGACGTGCTGGTCAAGGTCGGCCTGCCCCGCTCCATGCCTTACTTCTACGGCTCGCTCAAAGTCGCCATCACGCTGGCCTTTGTGGGCACCACCGTGTCCGAGATGACGGCCTCGAACGAAGGCATTGGCTACCTGCTGATCTCGGCCGGCTCGGCCATGCAAATGGGTCTGGCGTTTTCCGGTCTGGTCGTGGTGGGTGCGATGGCCATGATCATGTACGAGCTGTTCAGCGCCATCGAAAAACACACCACCGGTTGGGCACACCGCGGCTCGCAGGGCGAATGAACGCCTTGCGAGTGAAGGTATGAGCTGGCTCGCCAGCCTGCAGCTGGACTACACGCGCGAATCAGATCGCAGCGTGGCCCGCTACCTGCATAACGGGCCACTGCGCATCCTGCAAAGCCTCTACCCCGAAGGCGATGCGGTCTGCCACAACGTGCTGGTGCACCCGCCCAGCGGCCTGGTGGGTGGTGACACACTCGACATGCACGTGACCGTGGGTGAAGGTGCCCACGGTTTGGTCACCACACCCGGTGCCACGCGCTTTTACCGGTCTGAAGCTGGGCTGGCCACACAACAAGTGCATGCGCGTTTGGCGTCTGGTGCGCGACTCGAATGGCTGCCTTTGGAGGCGATTGCCTACAACGGCTGCGATGCCCTCAACCGCGCCGTGTTTGACTTGGCCCCCGGTGCCGAGCTGATCACCTGGGACATCACGGCGCTCGGCCTGCCCGCGGCCGACCTGCCATTTGCACAAGGCACCTTCCGCCAGCACCTGGAAATTCCAGAGGTCTGGCTGGAGCGCGGCACCCTGAGCGCTGCCGACACCCGATTGATGGACAGCCCATTGGGCCTGGCCGGCCAACGCTGCATGGCCACGCTGGTGTTTGCGGCGGGCAGCGCCATTGCGGCCGAGCGCAGCGAACGCGCCTTGGCCTGCGCCCGTGATTTGCTAGAGGCATCGTCATTGCGCTTGACGGCAGGTGCCACATCGCCACACCAGCAGGTCATCGTGCTGCGGGTGCTGTCGCCCGTCACCGAGCCTGCGATGCAACTGCTGCGGCAAGTGTGGGCGGCGTGGCGACATGAGCTATGGGGATTGCCGGGGGCGGTGCCACGACTTTGGAATCTTTGAAGTGCACAATATTCATCAGCCAGAAGCGTTCAAAAAGGTGAACTGGCCGCCAATTCAGTTATCAAGCAGGACTTAATACCTGCAGCGTATCCAAAAAATCAAATACGCTTGCCAAAGCTACCAAGGCGGGCAAATACAGTGAAATGCCCCATGCAACTGGATTGCTCCATCGCAAGGACTTCAGAACAGCCCCTGCATTTAAAATGAGAAATCGTTGACATCCTATATGAACCAAGCGCTTCTCATTGATCAACCCTTCTTAGCTGGCATGTGTCCGATCACTGACGCCGTCAACAAGCTCGCTCAGAGTTCAACCAGTGATGAGCGTGGTGCCGTCTTCACCCGAACAGAGGTGGTTGAATTCATGCTCGATCTTGCCGGATACACGAGCGATAAAAATCTCCATCACCTTAGACTCTTAGAGCCATCCTTTGGCAGTGGTGAATTCTTGCTAGAAGCTGTGAGAAGGCTTCTCGCAGCCTGGAAGGCTGATGGTCAAAAGAGCGCCCTTGATAACTGTATTCGGGGCGTCGAACTACACACAGCGACTTTCGAGTCCACAAAGTCTCATCTCGTCGCGCTTTTATCCAATGAAGGCATAGCCAAGAGCGAGGCATACCGAGTTGTGTCCTGCTGGCTCTCCTCCGGGGACTTTCTCCTCTCTGTCATTGATGGTGAGTTCGACTTTGTTGTTGGCAACCCTCCATACGTACGCCAAGAGCTCATTCCAGAACCCCTGATCGCTCAATACCGCAAGCTCTACTCAACACTTTACGACCGAGCCGACCTCTACGTCCCCTTCATTGAGCGCTCCCTTCGGCTTTTGTGCCAAGGCGGAACGCTCTCTTTCATCTGCTCAGATCGGTGGACCAAAAATCGATATGGTGGGCCGCTTCGAGCACTTGTTGCGCAGGATTTTCACCTGCGGACTTATGTAGATATGGTCGACACTCCGGCTTTCAATTCTGAGGTGATCGCCTACCCAGCCATCACGGTCATCCAAAGAGCGCCTGCAAGCATGACGATGGTGGCCGAACGCCCCAAAATTGATCGTCAATACCTGACGCGACTCTCCGAATCAATTCGGCGCGGAAAAGCAGATTCTGAGCATGGCTTGTTCATGGTGGACCGTGCCACGCAAGGTTCAGAGCCCTGGATTTTGACCGCGACACAGGAGCGAGCGCTTTTGCGACGACTCGAAGCACGATTCCCTCTTCTAGAAGAGACTGGTTGCAAGGTCGGCATAGGAGTGGCCACCGGGGCAGACAAAGCGTTCATCGGCTTGATGGACGAGTTGGACGTAGAACCCACGCGCAAGCTACCTTTGGCCAGCACCAAAGACATCGTCTCCGGATTGGTTCGGTGGCGTGGTCATGGTGTTATCAATCCGTTCGAGGACGATGGGAAACTTGTTAATTTGGCAGCCTATCCCAAGCTTCGCACACATCTTGAGAAACACCGGGAATTGATCGCTGCTCGGCACGTGGCACAGAAATCACCGACCAACTGGTACCGCACCATTGATCGAATCACACCCTCGATTGCAAAAAAACCCAAGCTCCTGATCCCCGACATCAAAGACTCTGCTCATGTGGTTTATGAGGATGGCAACCTTTACCCCCACCACAACCTCTACTTCGTGGTCTCTGAAGAATGGGATCTCCATGCTTTGCAAGCGGTTCTTATGTCCCATGTTGCAAAGCATTTTGTCGCAGCTTACGCCACAACCATGAGAGGAGGTTTCCTGCGGTTTCAAGCTCAATATCTGCGCCGTATCCGAATACCCTATTGGGTTGAGGTGCCTCAGCAGCTCCGGACGAAACTCATTGATGCGGCCAAAAATTTAGATTTAGCAGCGTGCGATCAGGCAGCGTGCGAGCTCTATGGACTATCGCGCGAAGAAGAAGAAATGCTCACCACAAACATCTAAAACCAACTAGGGAATAACACCGATGGCACTGGACCTCTGCGATTACGAAAACAAAGCAAAGAAAGCGATCAAGTCGTTCTGGAAAACTCGGGATGACGCCAAAACGAAGCAAGCAACCTCGGGCAAAATCGATCAAGGTGAGCGCGCCGGAGTGACCGGTGGCAAGAACCTTGATGGCTTCTCACGTTTGGTCATTGATTTGGTAAAAGCAAACGGATTGCCTAATGCAGAGATTCACCAGACGCGCGCTCTGCTCACGCTGCCCGGCTACTTTCGCCCCACAAAGCTATGGGATCTCTTAGTGATCAATCAAGGACGGCTTGTTGCGGCTATCGAATTCAAAAGTCATGTCGGCCCGTCGTTTGGAAATAACTTCAACAACCGGACTGAAGAGGCAATCGGAACCTCGCATGACCTTTGGACTGCTTACCGTGAAGGGGCATTCGGCAAACAAGAGCGTCCTTTCCTAGGTTGGCTCATGGTGGTTGAGGACGCTCCAAAATCTCGCTCGCCAGTTAAAGACGCTTCCCCCCACTTCCCCGTTTTTCCTGAATTTTCTGGGGCATCTTATTTGCAACGCTACGACATCCTTTGCCAAAAATTGGCTAAGGAGCAGCTATACACTTCCGCGACAGTGCTTACCACTCCTCGCTCCTCGGCAAAGAATGGCGCTTACGGTGAAATGTCGCAGATGACTGGGCTTCGATCATTTGTTGCAACATTAGCCGGACACATCGCCACCGAAGCTGCACGCTAGGCCCCCCGAAACCATCCGTCCTTTAGTGAAACTATGGCATTGCCCTTAGCAATCTATTCAACGACCGATGGCCGCCATTACGTTATCAAAATAAGTATCTCACTCTGACCTATCAAAGCCCCTCAAATCGCTACCAACTGCTGAATGTTCTTTTCCTTCATCTCACTGCCCGGCCCACGCGCAATCACCTCGCCACGCTCCATCACCACATACTGGTCGGCCAGTTCTTCGGCGAAGTCGTAATACTGCTCGCACAGCAACACCGCCATGCGCTGGCCTTGCAAGCCGACGTCGGCCAGTTGGCGGATCACGCGGCCGATGTCTTTGATGATGCTGGGCTGGATGCCTTCGGTGGGCTCGTCCAGGATCAACAAGCGCGGCTTGGCCGCCAACGCACGGGCAATGGCCAGTTGCTGTTGCTGGCCGCCTGACAAATCGCCACCTCGGCGGTGCAGCATTTGTTTGAGCACCGGAAACAGCTCGAACAACTCGGGCGGTATCGGCGTGCCGCCCGGCTGTGTGGCCAGCCCCATCAGCAAGTTGTCCTCCACAGTGAGGCGGGCAAAAATTTCGCGGCCTTGCGGCACATAGCCGATGCCTGCGGCGGCGCGTTCATAGGGTTTGGCACGGGTGATGTCCTGGCCATTCAGGGTCACGCTGCCGCTTTTGATCGGCACCAGGCCCATGAGCGATTTGAGCAGCGTGGTCTTGCCCACGCCATTGCGACCCAGCAGCACGGTCACTTGGCCGGGCTCGGCGCTCAGACTCACATCGCGCAGGATGTGGGAGCCGCCGTAGTATTGGTGAATGTTTTGGACTGTCAGCATGTTTCACTTTTCATGTAGGTGGGACCTTCAGGTCCGGCATCAGGTCTTTGGGGTCACTTGTCGGAGCTGAAGCTCCGACCTACAAAAACCTCGACGCATCAACGTCCCAAATAAACCTCGATCACACGCTCATCGGCCTGCACCTGATCGAGCGTGCCTTGGGCCAGCACAGAGCCGTCGCAAAGCACGGTGACGATGTCGGAGATGGTGCGGATGAAGCCCATGTCGTGCTCCACCACCATCAGCGAGTGCTTGCCTTTGAGGGTGAGAAACAGTTCGGCGGTGCGCTCGGTCTCGTGGTCGGTCATGCCGGCCACCGGTTCGTCCAGCAACAGCAGTTTCGGATCTTGCATCAACAACATGCCAATCTCCAGCCACTGCTTTTGGCCGTGGCTGAGCACACCGGCCAGGGTGCTGACGCTGCCAGCCAAGTGGATGGTGTGCAGCACTTCGGCCAGGCGATCGCTCTGGCGTGAATCGAGCTTGAAGAACATCGAGGCTTTCACGCCCTTGTTCGTCTTCAAGGCCAGCTCCAGGTTTTCAAACACCGTGAGATGCTCGAACACCGTGGGCTTTTGGAACTTCCGGCCGATGCCCAACTGCGCGATCTCGGGTTCGTTGTGGCGCAGCAGGTCAATGGTGCTGCCAAAGAACACGGTGCCTTCGTCGGGCCGGGTCTTGCCGGTGATGATGTCCATCATGGTGGTCTTGCCCGCGCCGTTGGGGCCGATGATGCAGCGCAACTCGCCGGGCGCGATGTCGAGCGACAACTTGTTGATGGCCTTGAAGCCGTCAAAGCTCACGCTCACGTCTTCCAGGTACAGGATGCGGCCGTGGCTCACATCCACTTCATGGCGATCGTGCAGCACACGGCCGTAACCCGCATCGCGCCCACCCGATTCGGTCGACTCGCTCAGGTATTGGGCATGTTGTGCCACGCGCTGGGCGCCTTGCTGGAGCAGATCGGGCGTCATGCGGCACCGCCTTTCTGGTGGCGCAACTTGGACCACAAGCCAATCACCCCGTTGGGTAAATACAAGGTGACCACAATGAACAGCGCCCCCAAAAAGTACAACCAGAACTCAGGTGCGGTCACCGTGAGCCAGCTCTTGGCACCGTTGACCAAAAACGCGCCGACGATTGGCCCGATCAGCGTGCCACGCCCACCCACAGCCGCCCACACCGCCATCTCGATCGAATTGGCTGCGCTCATCTCGCCGGGGTTGATGATGCCCACCTGCGGCACATACAAAGCGCCTGCAATGCCACACATCACGGCCGAGATAACCCAGATGCTCAGCTTGTAGGGCAGTGGCGAGTAGCCCGAGAACATGACGCGCGTTTCGGCATCACGGATCGCCATCAACACGCGGCCATACTTGCTGCCCACCAACCAGCGCGAGAACAAGAAAAAGCCCAGCAGCGTCAAACCGGTCAACACAAACAGCACCATGCGCATGCCCGGTGTAGCGATCGGCAAATCCAGAATCCGTTTGAAATCGGTGAACCCGTTGTTGCCACCGAAACCGGTTTCGTTGCGGAAGAACAAGAGCATGGCCGCATAGGTCATGGCCTGGGTGATGATGGAAAAGTACACCCCTTTGATGCGGGAGCGGAACGCAAAATAGCCGAACACAAAGGCAATGAATCCCGGCACCAGCACCACCAGGAGCAGCGTGGCCACAAAGCTGTCCGACAGCGTCCAGTGCCAAGGCAATTCCTTCCAGTCGAGGAAGACCATGAAGTCGGGCAGATGGCTTTTGTAGTTGCCGTCTTGCCCGATCTGGCGCATCAGGTACATGCCCATGACATAACCGCCCAGGGCAAAAAACAGGCCATGGCCCAGCGACAGGATGCCGGTGTAACCCCAGATCAGGTCCATGGCCAGCGCGCAGATGGCGTAACACATGATCTTGCCGATCAGGGACACCGCAAAGTCGCTCAGGTGCAAAGGGTTGCCTACCGGCACCAAGAGGTTCAGCACGGGCGCCAAAAAGCCCACGGCGATCAGCGCCAGCAAGAATGCGGTCCAGGCTTTGCGCCCGAGCAAAGGCGCGTGAGCGGGCAATTGAAATTTTTTCGTATTCATGTTCATGCCCCTGTTCACGCTTCGGCGCTGCGACCCTTCATCGCGAAGATGCCTTGCGGCCGCTTCTGGATGAAGACGATGATGAACACCAACACGGCGATCTTGGCCAGTACCGCACCGGTCCAGCCCTCCAGCAATTTGTTGGCCAGACCCAGGCCCAATGCAGCGTACACAGTGCCCGCCAGCTGGCCCACACCGCCCAGCACCACCACCATGAACGAGTCCACGATGTAGCTCTGCCCCAAATCAGGCCCCACATTGCCCACCTGGCTGAGCGCGCAACCGGCCAGCCCCGCAATGCCTGAGCCGAGCGCAAACGCATAGGTGTCGATACGGGCGGTATTGACGCCCATGCACGAGGCCATGGGACGGTTTTGCGTCACGCCGCGCACAAACAAACCCAAGCGTGTTTTGCCAATCAGCAGCGCCATCCCGATCAGCACCGCTGCGGCAAACACAATGATGAGCACGCGGTTCCAGGGCAATTGCAAATTGGGCAGCAGCTGCAGCGAGCCGCTCATCCACGAGGGGTTTTCCACACCCACGTTTTGTGCGCCAAACAGGCTGCGCACACCTTGCATGAGCACCAGGCTGATACCCCAGGTGGCCAACAGGGTTTCCAGCGGGCGGCCATACAAATGCTGGAGCACCGTGCGCTCCATCACCGCGCCCACCAAGGCCGAGGTGATGAACGCCACCGGAATCGCCACCAGCAGATAAGCGTCAAACATGCCCGGCAGATGATCGCGGAACAAGGCTTGCACCACATAAGTGGCATAAGCGCCAATCATCATCAGCTCGCCATGGGCCATGTTGATCACGCCCATCAGACCGTAAGTGATGGCCAGGCCGAGCGCCACCAACAACAAAATCGAACCCAGGCTGGCCCCGGTGAACAAGGTGCCCAGTCGCTCGCCCCAGCGCAGGCTGTCCTGAACAGCGGCCAGGGATGTTTGGATTTGTCTTTTGACCGAAGGCTCTTGTTCGTTGGCGAGTTGCTGGTTCAGCAAAAGCAATATTTCGGGTTGCTGGCTGTCGGCCAATTCACGCGCAGCGAGCAAACGGTCATTGAGTGCCTCACTGCCCAGCATGGCGGCAGCACGGGCCTGACGGACAAGCCTTTGCACCGTGGCGTCTTTTTCTGAGGCCAAGGCCTTGTCAAGCAAAGGCCTGCGGCTGGCGTCGGGCTCTTTGAGCAGCGACAGGGCCGCTTGTCTGCGCACTTTCACATCCGGGCTGAACAACTTCAGGGCCGCCAGGGCCGTGTCAATCTCGCCACGCAGGCGGTTGTTCAACATCACATCTTCCGCATCGGCGGGCACGGTCACCGCTTGTCCGGTCACCGGGTCCTGACCTTGGCCATCGCGCACCACCAGCACCTGGCCGTTGGCGATTTTGACCACATCATCGGCCAGCGCCTGCAGATAGGCGGCGGTTTTTTCATCCCCTTGGCTCACGGCTTGGGCCAGCGCCTCGACGCGCGCATCGCTTTCCCCCACCGCCATGCCTCTGGCTTCATCCATCGTCAGGGCTTGCGCGGCCGAGAAGCTGCACAACGCACCCAAGATCAACGCGCCTTTCACCATCCATTTTTTCATCTTGCTCTTTTCTGGGATTCACGTCGGGGCTAAAGCCACCGACCTACCTGAAGACCACGTAGGCCGGAGCTTCAGCAACGACAAGCATTCACGCTTTCAAACGATCACTTCTTGACAGGCTCGTCAGGCTTCTTGTCGTTGCCTTCGATGAAGGGGCTCCATGGCTTGGCCTTGACGGGGCCGGGTGTTTTCCACACCACGTTGAACTGGCCATCGGCCTTGATCTCGCCGATGAACACCGACTTGTGCAGGTGGTGGTTTTTCTCGTCCATCTTGCTGGTGATGCCGCTCGGTGCCTTGAAGGTCTGACCGGCCATGGCCGCGATCACTTTGTCGGTGTCAGTGGACTTGGCTTTCTCCACCGCCTGCTTCCACATGTTGATGCCGATGTAGGTCGCTTCCATCGGATCATTGGTAAGAGGCTTGTCTTTGTGACCGGCGATGTTTTTGGCCTTGGCATACGCGGCCCACTTCTTGGTGAACTCGTCGTTGGCCGGGTTCTTGATGCTCATGAAGTAGTTCCAGGCGGCCAGGTGGCCGACCAGCGGCTTGGTGTCCACACCGCGCAACTCTTCTTCACCCACCGAGAAAGCCACCACAGGCACGTCTTTGGCTTTCAGACCTGCGTTGCCCAGTTCCTTGTAAAAAGGCACGTTGGAGTCACCGTTGATGGTGGACACCACGGCGGTCTTGCCACCGGCACTGAACTTCTTGATGTCAGCCACGATGGTCTGGTAATCGCTGTGACCGAACGGGGTGTACTTCTCGTCGATGTCCTTGTCGGCCACGCCCTTGCTTTTCAGGTAAGCGCGCAAGATTTTGTTGGTGGTACGGGGGTACACATAGTCGGTGCCCAGCAAGACCCAGCGTTTGGCCGAGCCCCCGTCTTTGCTCATCAAATAATCAACCGCAGGAATGGCCTGCTGGTTGGGCGCAGCGCCGGTGTAGAACACGTTTTTGGACAGCTCCTCACCTTCGTACTGCACGGGGTAGAACAGCAAGCCGTTCATTTCTTCGACCACCGGCAACACCGATTTGCGCGACACCGAAGTCCAGCAACCGAAGATCACCGAGACCTTGTCCTGGCCGAGCAGCTGTTTGGTTTTTTCAGCAAACAAAGGCCAGTTGGATGCTGGGTCCACGATCACGGGTTCGAGCTTCTTGCCGAGCACACCGCCCTTGGCGTTGATCTCGTCGATGGCCATGAGCACCGTGTCTTTGAGCACCGTCTCGGAAATCGCCATGGTGCCCGACAAGCTGTGCAGCACGCCGACTTTGATGGTGTTGCCCGCTTGCGCTTGGGCTGGGTTTGCCAAGCTCAGGCTGCCAGCCACGAGGGCAGCTGCGGTCGCGAGGGCTTTGAGGTGGCCACGGCGGTTCATCATGAGATCACTCCAATCAGGAAAGTAGGTTGTTCAAACAGACGCAGGATTGCTGCGCTGCAACACCACTTGCAATCACCGTGCCAGCCTTTTGATCCGATGGCGCACCACAAGTGCGCAGGCTGGCGCATGGCTGCGCAGAGTCGCCTATACAAACCGCGCGCAAGGCAGGCACGTTATTTGCACCGCTTTGGGCATCTGCACCATCGAGCGAATTCACGCACCAATATGGAACTCACACCCCGCGAAAAAGACAAGCTGCTGATATTCACAGCCGCTTTGCTGGCCGAGCGCCGCAAGGCCCGAGGCCTGAAGCTGAACTATCCCGAAGCCATTGCCCTCATCAGCGCGACCGTGATGGAGGGCGCACGCGACGGCAAGACTGTGGCCCAACTCATGAGTGAAGGCCGCACCGTTTTGACGCGAGCCGATGTGATGGACGGGATTGCCGAAATGATCCCGGACATCCAGGTCGAAGCCACATTTCCCGACGGCACCAAATTGGTGACCGTGCACCAACCTATCGTCTGAACACATCAAGGCCTGCCCATGAAAAAAATCTCACTGACTCTTTCTTTGGCCCTCAGCCATCTGGGGCAAACCGCATTGGCCCATGATGGACACGGCTTGGGCAGCACGCATTGGCATGCGACCGATGCGCTCGGCTTTGTGGTCGCAGCCGCCGTTGTGCTCGCGTTCTACTTCGGTAAAAAGTGAGTCACACATGACCCCCGGAGAACTTTTGATTGACCCCGGCCAGCATGCGCTGAACGTGGGCCGCCGCACCTGCACCCTGGTGGTGCAAAACGCCAGTGACCGCCCCATCCAGGTGGGCTCGCACTATCACTTTGCCGAGACCAACGCCGGTCTGCGCTTTGACCGGGCCGCCGCGCACGGCATGCGGCTGAACATCGCCTCGGGCACCGCCGTGCGCTTCGAACCCGGCCAGCAACGCACGGTGGAACTGGTCGACTACGCGGGCGATCGCGTGGTGTATGGCTTTCGGGGTCTGACCCTAGGCCCGCTCGACAACGCCAAGAAAGCAGACTGACATGGCCCACATCGACAAACGTGCATACGCTGAAATGTTTGGCCCCACCTTGGGTGACCGGGTTCGCCTGGCCGACACCGCCTTGGTCGTCGAAGTTGAAAAAGACTTCACGCTGCAAGCCGGGGGCTATGGCGAAGAGGTCAAGTTCGGTGGCGGCAAGACGATCCGCGACGGCATGTCGCAATCACAACGCATGAACAGCGAAGGCGCAATGGACTGCGTGCTGACCAACGCCCTCATCATCGACCACTGGGGCATCGTCAAAGCCGACATCGGCCTCAAAGGCAACCGCATCGCCGCCATTGGCAAGGCGGGCAACCCCGACACCCAACCGGGTGTGGACATCGTGATTGGCCCCGGCACCGAGATCATCAGCTGCGAAGGCCTGATCGTCACCGCAGGCGGCATCGACAGCCACATCCATTTCATCGCACCCCAGCAGATCGACGAAGCGCTGGCCAGCGGCGTGACCACCATGCTGGGCGGCGGCACCGGCCCGGCCACCGGTACCTTTGCTACCACCTGCACACCAGGCCCCTTCAACATTGAACGCATGCTGCAAGCGGCCGACGCTTTCCCGATGAACCTGGGTTTTCTGGGCAAGGGCAACGCCAGCTTGCCTGCTGCGCTGCACGAACAGATCAACGCTGGGGCGATTGGCATGAAGTTGCACGAAGACTGGGGCACCACGCCTGCGGCCATCGACAACTGCCTGAGCGTGGCCGAAGAAACCGACACGCAAGTGGCCATCCACACCGACACGCTCAACGAATCGGGTTTTGTGGAGGACACGGTGGCCGCGTTCAAGGGCCGCACCATCCACACCTTCCACACCGAAGGCGCAGGCGGCGGGCATGCGCCGGACATTTTGAAGGTGGTGGGCGAAGCCAATGTGCTGCCGTCGTCCACCAACCCGACGCGCCCCTACACCATCAACACGCTCGACGAGCATGTGGACATGCTCATGGTCTGCCACCACCTGGACCCGGCGATTGCCGAAGACCTGGCCTTTGCCGAGAGCCGCATCCGCAGGGAAACCATTGCGGCCGAAGACATCCTGCACGATTTGGGTGCCATCAGCATGATGAGCAGCGACAGTCAGGCCATGGGCCGGGTGGGCGAAGTCATCATCCGCACCTGGCAAACCGCGCACAAAATGAAGCAGCAACGCGGCAGCCTGCCCGGCGACACCGACCGCCACGACAACGCCCGCGTCAAACGCTACATCGCCAAATACACCATCAACCCCGCCATTGCACACGGCATCAGCCACGAGGTGGGCAGCATCGAGGTGGGCAAATGGGCCGATCTGGTGATCTGGAAGCCCGCCTTTTTTGGTGTGAAACCGGCCCTCATCATGAAAGGCGGGTTCATCGCGCTGGCGGCCATGGGCGACCCGAACGCGTCCATCCCCACACCGCAGCCGGTGCACTACCGTCCCATGTTTGGCAGCTTTGGCGGTGCGCTCACGCGCAACTCGCTGACCTTTGTCTCGCAAGCGGGTTGGCAAGCGGGCATCGGTGACCGTTATGGTCTGCAAAAAACCCTGTCCGCTGTGAAGAACATCCGCCAGGTGGGCAAGAAAGACATGATTCACAATGACTACGCGCCCCGCATGGAAGTCGATGCCCAGACCTACGCGGTGCGCGCCGACGGACAGCTGCTGGTGTGCGAGCCCGCGACCAGTCTGCCCATGACGCAACGCTACTTTTTGTTCTGATGATCATTTGCTCCAAACTCATGCCGCAAGGCCGTGGCCTGGCCCGCGTGCTGGTCCAACGCGCCAACACCATCACGCTGGATTGGGATACCCGCCAAAAAAGCCGCTTTGATGCCACGGACAGCGCAGGCCGCCAGCTGGGCATCTTCTTGCCCCGTGGCACCGTCGTGCGCGGCGGCGATGTGCTGGTGGCCGAAGACGGCTCGCTCATTCGCGTGGAGGCTGCACCGCAAGCCGTGTTGCGCATCACCGCTTGCAGCGAACACGGCTCGCCATTCGACCTGACCCGCGCCGCCTACCACCTGGGCAACCGCCATGTGCCGATTGAGCTGCAGCCCGACCACCTGAAGATCGAGCCCGACCATGTGCTGGCCGACATGCTGCGGGCCATGCACATGACAGTGGTGGCCGTTTCGGAGCCCTTTGAGCCCGAAAGCGGTGCTTATGGTGACCACGGTGGGCATTCTCACGATGGGCATGGGAATGACCACAGCCACGATCAAGCCCCGGTCGCAGCCAAGCGCATCGCCATCCCAATCCGTTCGGCCCCTGCGCAGCCCCATGTACACGGCCCCGACTGCAAGCATGAACACTGACACCGCGCCTTCGGGTTTGTTGCAACTGATCTGGCTCGCATCACCTGCGTTGCCGATCGGCGGCTTCTCGTACTCCGAAGGCCTGGAAGCCGCCATCGAGCAAGGCCTGGTGCACAACGAACTCAGCGCCACCGACTGGGTGGTGAACCAGCTGCACCTGACGCAGTCGCGCGGCGACATGGCGGTGCTGGCACAAGCCATCCCCGCTTGGCAGCATTACGACACGGCACGCCTGCAAACCTTGAACAACTGGGTCATGGCCACCCGCGAAACCGCCGAGATGCGCCTGCAAACCGAGCAGATGGGCCGATCATTGCTCGACTGGCTGCGCAACCTGCAGCAAGCCAGCGAAGCACAACTGAGCTGCTGCGCCCAATTGCCACCCACCTACCCGCTGGTCATGGCGCTGGCTTTGTCACTGGCACAGGCTTCACCAGACCAAGCCTTGCAAGCCTGTGCTTTTGGCTGGGCCGAAAACATGACCCAAGCCGCCCTCAAGGCCGTGCCGCTGGGCCAAAGCGCAGGCCAACGCATGCTGGCGCGCCTGGCCCGGGAAATCCCCTTGGCTGTGCAAACCGCCATGCACCTGAGCGACGAGGACCGCCAGGCCTTCAACCCCATGCTGGCCATCCTGTCCGCGCGCCACGAAACCCAATATTCACGCATCTTCCGATCATGAACAGCACATCCTCTTCTGCACTCCACCACATCCCCAAGCGCACCAAAAAACTGCCGCCCCTGCGCGTGGGCATTGGCGGGCCGGTCGGCTCCGGCAAAACCACACTGCTCGAGATGCTGTGTAAAAACATGCGCGAACGCTGGGATCTGATCGCCATCACCAACGACATCTACACCAAGGAAGACCAGCGCCTGCTCACCGTCAGCGGCGCCCTGCCTGCGGAGCGCATCATGGGCGTGGAAACCGGCGGCTGCCCGCACACCGCCATCCGCGAAGACGCGTCGATCAACCTCGAAGCGATTGACCGCATGCTCGAAAAATTTCCGAACGCCGACGTGGTCTTCATCGAAAGCGGCGGCGACAACCTGGCCGCCACCTTCAGCCCCGAGCTGAGTGACCTCACGATCTATGTGATCGATGTGGCTGCGGGCGAAAAGATCCCGCGCAAGGGCGGCCCCGGCATCACCAAAAGCGATTTGTTCGTGATCAACAAAACCGACCTGGCCCCGCATGTGGGCGCCGATCTGGATGTGATGCGTGCCGACACCGACCGCATGCGCCCCAACCCGGACACCCGCCCCTGGGTCATGACCAACCTGAAAACCTTGGACGGACTGGCCGAAGTGGTGGCCTTCATTGAGAAACGGGGCATGCTGAGCCCCACTTGAGTCGCTTTTGCCGGACCGTGTCGATCCCGCCATTTATCTCGTTACAATCTCCCCCCAAGGAAGCGTGGCAGAGTGGTCGATTGCACCGGTCTTGAAAACCGGCGACTCGAAAGGGTCCGTGAGTTCGAATCTCACCGCTTCCGCCAGAAGGCTGTTAGATAGCCTTTTCTGATGGCGTGATGCCCTTCACATCAGCATGATGGGATGACTCAGAAAATAACCAAAACCCCGCAAAGTCCTGATGGCATTTTCTGGCGCCCCGCATTGCGTGAGCTTTCTGCGCAAGGCGCTGATACGCATTTCCAGATTTGCCACCACCAACCCCTTGTCTTTGGCATCAATCAGCTGCATCGCTTGCCAGCGCTCCAATTTCTGCCCTGCAGCCCTGGACAATGCTGCGAGCAAAAGACTTTCCGGCAAGGTCAAAGTGACTGCTCCCTTGGGCCCAGTCAAACTGAGTGTCTGACTATTTAAAACCAGCTGCTTTGACACGGTTTTGCCGCCAGACTTGAGACGATGCGCCAGATTGTTGATGCACACCAGCAACTCGCTTTGCTCTACGGGCTTGATCAGATAGTTGTCGGCGCCAGACTCATATCCGGAGAGTCGATCTTTTAATTGACCTCGGGCTGTCATAAGCACAATGCCAGCAACAGGCTGACTCGATCGGATGCGTTGCGCCAGACTGAACCCGTCTTCTCCAGGCAAGTTGACGTCTATGACGTAAAGATCAGGCACATCGCGCGTCGGTGTGTCGTCTACATCCTCAGCACAGACAACTCCGCTGACATGATGCCCTTTTGATTGAAGAAAATCGACCGTGGCCTCGCGCAAGCCATCGTTGTCTTCGACCACCAGAATATGAAGTGAAGGAGCTTTGGGCATCAGGTCTTAATGGGATTCAAGGGCAATTCAGACTCGATCATAGAAAACAAGATAGCAACCATCCCAAAGGAAACCAAATCAGACAGCTGAAGCTGATATGGGCAGTTGCAAGACAAAACGTACGTGCACGCTGTCGGGCGCGTACACCGCATGGCCGCCCAGGGTTTGCATCAGCTTATGCACAAGAAACAACCCTAACCCTGTACCAGCCTGACGTCTTGCCTGTGGACTGCGGTAGTATTTATCAAACACCTTGTCAGCATCTGGCCAGCCAGCAAGACCCGGCAGGTTAGAAATCTCGATCCGGACCTGACCCGGCGTCTCTGGCGAAGGCTCTTGTGCTTTCAGATGTAACAGGATCAATGAGTCAGCAGCAGCGTATTTGCAGGCGTTCTCAAGCAGGTTGCTCAGCACGACGAACAGCAACTGCCTGTCAGTCTGGATGAAGCACTGCGCCGGCATCTGCATTTGCACCTGCGCAGGCTGTGCGCACGAAGAAACAGCATCAAGTATCAGTTTGACCAAATCCGCATGCTCGCTGTTGACCAGCAATTGACGGTCATCAAGCTGAGTGGTTTGCAAGCAACGCTCAATCACCCTGTTCATGTCACCGATGGCACGTTTGATGGCCTGAGTGCCTTGAGCACCCGGATCAAGTCGCATGTGCATCGTCGCCAGCGGTGTTTTCAGTTCATGGGTCAACATGACCATCAGCTGGGCCTGATCTTCACGCATCTGGCGCTCATGAGCAATTTGAAGGGTACTTTTTTCCAAATCTAATTGTGCTTGCTGCCTTTTTTTACTTAATATGAATGCACGGTATTGCAACATCAACATCAGCAACACGCTGCTGACCAACGTGTGCAGCTGGCTGACATAGATAGTCCACTCGCTGGCGGGGAGCCAACCCAAACCGGTCGTGGAAGACAGCATAAAAATTGTGAGAAAACTCACATAAAAAGCCACCAACACCTGCCTGGTCAAAGCTGGCTCCGCAATGGCGTCTGGCGCCATTACCCAAACTCTGCCTGTGATAGCGCACACCAGACAAATCGGTGGCGCCAACAGGATGGTCACCATATTGCTTTGCAAGGCCCAAGTGACTTGCCCCAAGGCCAACAGCGCCAAATTGACCAGCACCAGCGCCAGCATGGCATAAAGCAAGCCCATGGCCCAAGTGACAGGCCGAAATTCGCGCAAGAAGCGGATGTGAAAGACCACACCCCCGCCCACCACCAGGACCGAAAACAAACTGCCCAGCAAATTCAAGGTCTCGGCACTCCAGGCCAAAGGCCAAAAGACCCGAAAGAAGCCCAGGGAGGTGAGCCCAAACAAGCCGGCAGTCAAGTTCATCAACGCAAAAGAGCCCATCACCGCATCACGAGTCAACAGCAGGTTGACGACGCCCCAGAGCAATAGCACCATGACTGCGCCGATGTAAAAGCTGGTGATGACGTTCCACCGCAACGTCGTGGATGCCAGTGTGTCCTGGGGCAATGCCTCCACATGGATCTGTCGGGTGCTGGTGGACTGCAACCGCAGCCAAAGGTCACGCGGGACATTGCCACGGGCAATGGGCATCAAAAAGTCTGTGCCCTGCAACACGTCCTGCTGAGGGTGCTGACGATCACCGACCACACCCACCCGGCCGCCAGGCGCCAGCGGATCAAATACCACCACCTCATCCAGGTACACAGGGCGAATGCGCAGCACCAGCGGGTCGAGCGGAGCAGAGGGCAGTTGCAAAGGGTTGGGCTCAATGCGCAACCGCAGCCACAACACTCCCCTGCCAAATCCCTGGTTCAAGGTCTCCTTAAAGGGCTGCATGGCACGCTCCTGCACCTCAGTCCAGGTCAGTTGACCGGTGGGGTCTTCCAGCCAGCCTCTCTCGACGATGTGGTCCTGCGCATGGGCAGAACCGGCCCCCGCCAGGCAAATCCAAAGCAACACCCAAACCAGGGCTGTGTAACGCCACCAAGGGCGGTGGTGAAAAGCATCAAGCATGTTGAAGTCAGGGATTTGGGATTTTTTAGGTTTTAAAAAAGGCACCCGATAGAGTTTATTCAATGGTGTTTCAAGACGCCTCTTCATTGCACAACGCACTTTAGGACATTTCTCTTGACCACTTCCATCGTTGCCCCATCGCTTTCCAACCTACAGGTCAACACCTGGACCCCTGTTTACAGCTCTGCGCCGGCGGCTGGCTTCTCTGGCACCGTGCGGATTGTGGCGGAAATCGGTAGCGGCAACATCAAGCTCAGCAATAGCAGCACCGGGGTGACGACCTCCACCGGCTACGGTAATTTGTACGACGGCTCAGCCAACAGCATTGCGTTTGAGGGCACGTTGAGCCAGGTCAATGCAGCCCTGCAATCGCTGCAGGTTTACAACAGCAATGCCAATGCCAACCCCACGCTCAATATCAGTGCGGTCAGAGGTGGCCAAGCCTACAACCCGAACAACGGGCATTACTACGAATACATCAAATACGGCAGCACCATTAACGGCATCACCATTAACGATACAACCTGGACAGCCGCCGAAAATGCTGCGAGATATTTCGTAATGAAATTCAACGGGTTGGATGGCTACCTGACCACCATCACCTCGCAGCAGGAAAACGACTTCATCGTCGCCAAAGTGGGCGGTAACGCCTGGATTGGTGCCAACGATGTGGCAGTCGAAGGAGAGTGGCGGTGGGTGACCGGGCCAGAAGCTGGCACCCTCATCATGACCGAGCCCAGTGACGGCAATAACCCTGTTTACAACACGTCCCCCTATTACAGCTGGCAAACAGGTGAACCTAATAACGGCGGTGGTACTGAGGATTACGCCCAGCTCATTAGCAGCAACACCGGAGGTCTGGTCGCCGGAAAATGGAATGACTTGAACAATACCGGCGGCGGTGGAGATTACACCGTTACTGGCTTCGTCATTGAGTACGGCGGAATCGGTACACCCATCGAGGCCGCGGCCACTTCAAGCACCACTCTCACTGTGCAGGCCACCCCAGACATCACCAGCAATGGCAGCGGCGCCAGTGCCAGCATCAGTTACGCCGAGAACGGTACCTTGGCGGTCACCACCGTTACCGCCACCGATGCCGATAGCGGCGACAGCAAAACCTACAGCATCACGGGCGGCGCCGATGCGGCGCTGTTCAATATCGGCAGCAGTAACGGCGCACTCACGTTCAAAACCAGCCCCGACTATGAAGGTGTGGGCGACAACAGCTACGAGGTCAAGGCCCGCGTCACCGACAGCACTGGCCTTTACGACGAGCAGACCCTGACGGTGAACGTCACGGATGTGAACGACAACGCGCCTGTTTTCACCAGCGGCACTACTGGCAACGTTGCCGAGAACGCCGCCACCAGCACCGTGATCTATGACGCAGCGACCACGGATGCGGACGGCACAGCCACCAATCAGAATTTGGCTTACAGCCTCAAAGGAGATGGCTCAGCTGACGATGCCGAGTTGCTGAACATCAACAGCACGACCGGCGAGGTCACCCTCAAAGCCAGCGCCAACTACGAGGCCAAAAACAGCTACACCTTCACTGTGGTCGCCACCAATGTGGGTACCGGAGCCACCTTGGGCGCGGAGCAAGCGGTGACCGTCAGCGTCACCAATGTCAACGAAGCGCCCTCGATCACCAAACCTGCATCGCAGACCGTCAACGAAGACGCCAGCATCGGCATCACGGGTCTCAGTTTTGGTGATGGCGATGCAAGCAACGATCTGCTGCGTGCCACGCTCAGCGTCAGCCACGGCACTCTGACGCTGGCCGGTACCACCGGCATCACCGTCGATGCCGGCGCCAACGGCAGCGCCACCATGACCGTCAGCGGCACGCGCGACGCGATCAGCACCGCGGTGGCTACGCTGACCTACGCGCCAGTTACCGACTACAACGGCAGCGACCCGCTGAACATCAGCGTGACCGACAGCGGCAACGTGGGCACTGGCGGCGTGCTGACGAGCACGGACACCCTGGCCATCACGGTCACATCGGTGAACGATGCGCCCATGCTCACCAGCGCGGCGGTGAGCCTGTCGTATGCGGATACCGGGGCCGTGGACACGTTTGCCGCCCCCGATTCCGGCTCGACCAGCGGCACACTCACAGCACAGGATGACCACAGCGGTGCGCCCAGCGAAGACGGCACGCTCACGTTTGGAGTGTCGGGCGGCACGGTCGCTTCAGGCATTTCGTCGGTCACGGGCACCTACGGCACTATGTCGGTGAATACCTCGACAGGGGCTTACACCTTCACGCCGAACGCCACGGCCATCAACGCCTTGCGTGCGGGCGCGACCGCAGCGCCCACATACACCCTGACCGTCTCCGACGGCCAAGGTGGATCGGCCACTCAGACCCTCACGGTTAATCTGAGCGGGGCCAACGACGCGCCAGTCGGCACAGACGGTTCAGTCACCCTGCTGGAGGACAGCACCGGCACGGCCATCACCGCCGCCCAGTTGGGTTTTACCGATCCCGTTGACGGCACGGACGACGCTTTGGCGGCGGTGCAGATCACGACCTTGCCTGCAAAGGGCAGCCTCACCCTGGATGGCGTGGCTGTCGTTGCGGGCGTCGTGATCGCGGTCGCCGACATCAACGCCAACAAGCTCCTCTACACGCCTGCGGCCAACGAAAACGGCTCGTCGAATGCCAGCTTCACTTTCCAGGTGCAGGACGATGGGGGCACTGCCAACGGCGGCGTGGATCTGGACCCAACGCCCAACACCTTCACCATTCATGTCGACCCGGTCAACGATGCGCCAGTGCTCAGTGGCACCGGCGCCGACATGACGGGCTTGAACGAGGATGCCGTCACGGATGACTTGAATGCAGGCCAGACTGTAGCCAGCTTGCTGGCCACGATCACGGACACCGATACGACCCTGGGCAGCACCACCCACGGCACCGATAACGGGCTGCTGACGGGGGTGGTGATTTACAGCACCACGGTCAATGGACCGTCCACCGGTGGCAAGTGGCAATACAAGGTGGACGGCGGCAACTGGACCGATGTGGGCAGCGTTTCAGGCACCAGCGCCTTGCTGCTAAAAGCTAATGACTATGTGCGGTTACTGCCCGATGGAAAAAACGGCCAGACCGCCAGCTTCGATTACTACGCTTGGGATCAGGCGATGGGGAGTACCGGCAGCAAGGTGGACGTCAGCACGCGCGGCACCACCACGCCGTTCTCCACCGGCAGTGACAAAGCTTCCATCAGCGTGACGGCCGTCAACGATGCACCGGCGCTGGATCTGGATGGCAATAACTCCTCTACCGCTACCGGCACCGGTTTCACCACCGTGTTCCGCCCACTGGGGCAGTCCGTGGCCCTGGTGGACAGCGACGTTCTTATCAGCGATGTGGACAAGCTGGGTAATGCTGCCAACCAAACCGACACCCTGACCACAGCCAAGGTGTTCATTGCCACCGGTGCCCTCAATAACATTGGCACCACCAAATACGAAACCCTGTCATCCACCACTGGCAGCAGCTTCACAGCAACCAGCGGGGCGGTCATCAGCATCAGCGGCAACGGCATTTCGTCCACATCGCCGCTGACGCTGACCGGTGCAGGTACCTGGGCCGATTACCAGGAGGCTCTGCAAACCCTGCGCTACCAAAACACCAGCGACAGCGCGGTAGCGGGTAACCGTACCATCTCCATTACCGTCACCGATGCGGCTGTCACCACCGGCGACGATGACGACCGCCTGCCGTCCGCCGTGGCAACCAGCACCGCTCAGGTGATCTGGGCACCTGTCCAGGACCTGAACGGCAGCGTGGTCGGCAAGACCAACACCACCACCTACGTGGAGGACACTACCGGTATCCACATTGCCGCATCAGACGCCGTGATCAATTCAGGAGCGACGGTCAAGTCCCTGGTCGCGACCTTGAAAAATCCGCAGGATGGCGCCACTGGCGGTGCAGAGTCCTTGTACATCGATGCCACCACAGTGACCACACTGCAAGGCGTAGGCTTCACCATCACGGGCAACGGCACCCACACGCTGAGCCTAATGGGTGATCTGGACAAAAGCTTATATGGCCTGGCCCTGCAAGCCATTCAATACAAGAACACCTCGCAAAATCCCAGCACCGATGCCAGAACGGTGGAAGTCACCGTTACCGACGTGAACGAACAGGCTGGTGCACCGGTGGTGTCCACCATCAACATCACGCCGGTGAACGATGCGCCATCGGCCATTGCTTTGTCTGCAAGCACCATCTCGCTGACTGCCGACGGCATCCAAAACGTCACAGCAACCGCTGCTGTAGAAGTCGCTACCATTAACGTGACCGACGTAGACAACAGCACCCACACCCTGAGCGTGGGCGGCTCCGATGCCGCGCTGTTCGAGGTGGTGAACGGCAAGCTGCTTCTGAAAGCTGGCACCACGCTGGACGCGACAGCCAAGCCCAGCTACGCCGTCAACGTCACGGCCGACGATGGCGGTGTGCTCAATAACACCCTCACTGAAAGCTTCATCATCCAGGTGACAGAGGCTGTGGCACCACTGTTCAGCATTGCGGCGGTCAAGGACAAGACCCTCACGCTGTATTACCAAGACAGCAGCAGGCTGGACCCGACCAAGGTCCCGGCGGCCAGCGCTTTCACAGTGCCCGGTTACACGGTCAGCGCGGTCTCCATTCCCGACGACACCTCCAAAACCATGGTGCTCACGCTGAACGCGGCACCCACGGGAGCGGTCACAGTGAGTTACACCGCGCCAGAGAGCAACCCGGTGCAGGACACTTCGGGCAACAAGGCGGCATCCCTTACCAGCGCTTCGGTGGTCAGCGGTACTGTCAGTCGTGATTCTTCACTGACCGTCACCACGACCAGTGGCGGCACTGTACCCGCTCCATTGGGCGACTTCACTTTGGTCAACGACAGCACCAATCCGGTGACCGTGACCGGTGTTACGGCAGGACAAACGGTCACCGTCTCGGGAACGGGAAACACCCTTGTGCAGGACCCTGCAGGTAATCTGACGGTAAACAACAACGGAACCGGCACGGTCACCGTCAACGGCCTCAATACAGGCAGCAAACTGACCGTCAAGGGCAGCAGCCCGACCACCATCAACAACCCGGACGGCAGCCTCAGCGTGGACAACACCGGCACAGGCCTGGTGACGGTCAGTGGAGACCTGGCAGGCGACACGCTGACCATTGACGGCACGGGCAGCGGCCCGGTGGCGATCAACAACACCGGCAGCACCGCAGTCACCGTTGCAAGCGTCAATGATGGCCAGACCATCACGGCGTCCGGCAGCGGCCCGACCACCATCCACAACCCGGACGGCAGCCTCAGCGTGGACAACACCGGCACAGGCCTGGTGACGGTCATTGGCAATCTGGCGGGTGACACGCTGACCATTGACGGCACGGGCACCGGCCCGGTGGCAATCAACAACACCGGCAGTACCGCCGTCATCGTGACAGGCGTCAACAACGCTCAAGCCATCACAGCCTCTGGCACTGGCCCGACCACCATCAACAACCCGGACGGTAGCCTCAGCGTGGACAACACCGGCACAGGCCTGGTGACGGTCATTGGCAATCTGGCGGGTGACACGCTGACCATTGACGGCACGGGCACCGGCCCGGTGGCAATCAACAACACCGGCAGTACCGCCGTCATCGTGACAGGCGTCAACAACGCTCAGGCCATCACAGCCTCTGGCACTGGCCCGACCACCATCAGCAACCCGGACGGTAGCCTCAGCGTGGACAACACTGGTTTGGGTGCGGTCACGGTGACCAGCCTGAACGATGGCGTCACACTCATGGCCTCCGGCACCGGCCCCAACACTGTGAGTAACCCGGATGGCAGCCTGACCGTGGCCAACGGCGGTACGGGCACGGTGACCGTGAATGGCCTGAAAGATGGCACCACACTCACCATTTCCGGAACAGGCCCCACTCTCATCTCCGACCCCGCTGGCGATCTTTCGATTGCCAACAGCGGTGAAGGGACTGTGACGGTCGCTGGCCTCAAGGCAGATGCTGTTTTACAGACGACTGGCGCTAAGCACATCATTGTGGACTTGAGCCACCTGACCTCGGGTCAGACCATTACCATCGACAACGACGGTAGCGGGTTGATCAATCTGGTGAATGTACCAGAGGGCGTCACTGTACTGACCGCGGGTGGCACAGGAACTGGCGGCATCAACTACGCCCCAACCATCAGCGGGGTCCCGGGTGCTGCACAGGATGTGACGGCAAGCAGCACCGCCGCCTTGGCGGACTTCACGGTAGGCGATAAAGACGCCGACCACACCCTGACGGTCACCCTCACGACCGCCAACGGCACGCTGAACAATTTGATGGATGCGAACCTCGGCACCCCAGGTATCCAGCTCATAGGTACCGCTAGCGACATTAACACCGCCTTGGTCGGCGCCACATTCAAGGCAGAAACCGTTGGTGCAGCAAACATCCTCGTCAGCGTGACGGATGGTTTGATGGCCAGTCCTGTCACGGCGACTTACCAGCTGACATCGACAACTACTGGCAGTGGCGATGATTCGGACGGGGCCACAGGCGGCTCGGGCAGGAACACAAGCGGCGCGAGCATGACCACCGATGTCAACGGCAATACAACCGTGGTCAACAACGGTAAGACGCAGGCAACTGTCAATGCTCCCGGCACAGGCGGTACCGTCACCACGTCGGGCACGGGCGATACGGTTATCAATTTCTCGGGATCAATGGTCACAGTCAACCATACCGGAAGCGGCACCACCACTACAACGGGTATCAGCGGCAATGCAACAGTCAACATTTCAGGCAGCGGCGCTCAAGTAGTGGACTTGTCTGGCGTGCCCTTGGGGCAAACGATCACTATCGACAACAACAGCACAGGCACGGTCAACATCAAGAACTTACCTGATGGCGTGATCGTGGTGATCAAAGGTACAGAGTCGATCAATCTCAACGATACCGACGGTGCCTCGCAGAATATGGAAGACATGGCACCAGCCATGACAGGTGGCGTCCGGGGCGATGGCAACGGCGACGGCTTAGCTGATTCGCTCCAGTCCAACGTGGCCTCAGTGCTGTTCCTGAACAGCTCCACGGCGCAGTCTGCACCGGGCAATGCAATACCGCTTTATGTGTCGCTGGTCGCAGATTCACGCAACGGCGTGATCGATACCGCCGACAGCAACAGCGCTAACTTGAGCAATGTGCTTCAGCTAGACCGCCCCACCGATACGCCCACCGACATGCAGATGCCGATGGGATTGGTGGCGTTCACGGCCAATGTGGGCAGCGCGGGTGTGACTGAAACTTTCAGCTTGTTTGTGGACGCCAATCTGACGGTGAACGGCTATTGGAAACAAAACGCTGTAGGTACGTGGGTCAACCTGGCCAGCAACCCACATGGTGGCCTTATCGTGACGGACACACAGGGCAAGACCCGTCTGGATTTTCAGATCCAAGACGGTGGCGAATTTGATGCCGATGGCATAGCCAACGGTTCCATTGTGGACCCAGGTGCGGCGGGCTACATGCCCCTGAGCCTAGTGGGCTACACACCCGATCTGTCTGACAGTGGCTTTTGGTTATGACTTTCGAAGCTAACAAAAAACTTGATGCCTTCATCATGCACGACAGAACTCAAACACTTGCATACCCGTCCAAATTCACCGCGCATCGAATCATTTCGCAGATCTGGCTGGCTTGCACTGCAATGCTGATCAGCGCATGCGGTGGCGGTGGAGATGCCATGACCGTCCCGAACACCACCCCAACGCCTCAACAGCCCCCTACAGAGCCAGGGGCAGCAATGCTGCAAGGTCGCTGGCTCACTTCCAACGGTATCACTCCGACACGCACAGCTATTGTGCTGACCACAGCTGCCGGTGATACCGAAATGTGGCTGCTATCTAGTGACTTGAGCAGCCTTTCAAGATTGCAAGTCAGTACATCAGGGGCGGATGGGGTAAGTGCCACTGGTAAAACCTATAGCCTGCCCAGCAGCACCAGCAACCCAGCACAAAGCGCCACTTACAGCGGCAGCGTCAACCTGAGCAACAACACCCTGAGCTTGAACGCCGAGGCTTTGCTGCTCACACGCAGTGATGAATTGACAACACCCACTGCGCTGACCGATGTGGTGGGCAGCTGGAGCGCCAGTGCTGGAGGGCAACGCGTGACGCTGCAGTGGACCATTGATGCTAACGGCATCATTGGCGGGCCCAGCAGCACCGGTTGCAGTTACAGCGGCATCTTGAGCGCACGCAGGGATGGCAACGCCTACAATGCCAGCGTGACTGAGACTTGCTCTTCTGGCATCATCAATTTTGCAGGCATCGCCACTTACCGCGCCAACCTGGCTACATTGACGTTGGTCTTGATTAGCACTGATGCAGATCAGTCCCAGGGTTTGGTGTTGAGTTTGAACAGGCCTTGATGCTTGAGCTGGCTGCTGCTGACGACTGCAGGTGCACGATAACGCCGTGTAGCGTATGCCCATCACCCCCACTTAAGGCAACGCTGAATAAGTCCACCGCCGACAGTCCCAAAGCGATACTTAGTGACGAAACAACAAACTTGCTGCGGCTTAAGTGCCACGTATCCAGCCACACCCCCAGGCCATCGGTCAACAGCACTTTCATGCGGTTATTACGTGCGTTAGCAAAAAAGTAGGCGCAGTGCCAGTACTTTGAAATCTTCGCTTTATCGACAGCATGAAATTCGAGGAGGTTTTTAAGCTTACTCTATGCTTCCAAAATGCTCTGCGTATGTCACGCAAGCAAGAGGAGATGACAGGACAGATACGCTTCACGCCGGGAGCTTTACTGTGAATTTCGCTGCTTGTTCAGCAGTGCCTAATAACGTCCACAGAGCGCTTTTTTATTTGTCGAGCCGCTTGCAAGACCCGCCAATGATCGCGGTCACTCAGCGCATCATGCCTTCGCTGGTAACACGCCCACCAACATGGCTTCCACAAGCTCCTGAACGGCCAACGCCTCTTCGGCTGTGGCCAGCTTGTGGGGCTGGCCTCGAAGCCATCGGTCCACTTCGGTCAGTTGTCGCTGCAATGCGCTGGTACGGGGGTCTTCCGTGGTCCAGTCCAAGGCTTCCACCCAAGGACCGCCGTCGGAGCGCCACAGTTGGTAAAACTCCCTGAACTGGTGGTTCATGCGGCTGGCTCGCACGGTGACTTCCTGCTGATCGGGCTGTTGTCCGCCAGTGGTGGCCATCACTGTGACGGGCTTGCCGTCCGCAGTCGTCAATCGCGCCAGCATGTCCAGCTCACACAAAGCCGGGTCTTGCGGATAACGTGGCGATGCCCAATCGAGCGTCAGCGGCCCCAGAAAACGGCCTGCCAGAAACAGGAAATGCGAAATCACTTCGCGGGTGTAGCCGCCCTCATGACGAAGGCGCAGCCAGTCGGCGTCCTTTTGCCAGGCACGGGGCCAGGCGGGATACTGGACCACGATGTCAATGCCCAGCAGCTCACCCGTTTCACCGGCATCGATGGCACGTTGCAACTCTTGAAAGCCACGCGAGGCAGCCTGGGTGAAGTTCACCACCCCGGGCAAGCGTGCTGTGCGCAGCTGCGCCACCAAATCGTGGCTCTCGGCATTATCGCAACCCAATGGTTTTTCCATGAACACCCCCTGACCGGCTGCAGCCGCCTGCAGCGCATAGGCTTTGCGCGGTCCCGGCGGACACGCCAGATACACCACCTGCGCACCGTCCATGGCCATTTCGGCGCTGGATGCGATGGGCACTTGCGGCATCAGCGCCCGTGTTTTCTCCACCGAGGCGCTTGAAGGATCCCAAACACCACTGACCTCGAACAAAGGATGCTGCCAAGCGTTTTCCAGCATGCGCCGCCCCATGATGCCAAGCCCGATGATGGCCAATTTGTGTTTCATGCGTTTCTCCTTCAAAGGGCAAGCTTAACAAGCTGCTGCCGCCTGCATGTCACCTGCCCTACAGACCTTGCAAAGCACAACACGCCAGGATGCACTGTCGCCAAGGGTGCTGACTTGCAGCTGGTCAACAAGTTAAATCAGGCGTTCACCAACAAACAGGGAGACCATCATGGTGCTTTCACAATGGGCACGCCATTCAAGCCGACATGCAAGCAAGGCGCTGTTCGCCATCACCTGCAGTGTTGCGGTGCTGATGCCGACATGGGCCCAAACCACCCCGCTCTCAAACCACACCCGCGTCCAGGCCCTGGCTCAAGCACAAACACCGGCCTTGCTGGACACCCTCAAGGATTTGGTGTCCATCGAGTCGGGCAGCCGCGATCTGGAGGGCCTGGAAAAGCTCAGCCAATTGCTGGCACAGCGTCTGCAGCAAATGGGCATGGAGGTCAAAACCATCCCGACCCAGGCACCTGACTTTCACCCACAGCTCAAGGGCGCCAAGTTGGGCTCTGTGGTGTTTGGCAGCAAAAAAGGCAATGGCCAGAAGAAAGTTTTGTTGATCGCCCACATGGACACGGTGTACTTGAAAGGCATGGTGGCCAAACAGCCCTTCCGCATCGATGGCAACAAGGCCTATGGTCTGGCCATAGCGGATGACAAGGGCGGCGTGGCCCTGATCCTGCACACCATCAAAATGCTGCAGGACATGGGCTTTGACGATTACGCTGAACTCGCGGTGGCCATCAATGGCGATGAAGAAGTCGGCTCTGCCGGCTCCAGCGCCTTGCTGGTCCGATGGGGTGAAGAATACGATGCGGTCATGTCGTTCGAGGGTGGTGGTGTCGACAAGGACATGGTCCGCCTGGCCACCAGCAGCATTGCCATTGTGGAGATGAAGGTCACGGGCAAGGCATCGCACGCTGGAGCCAACACAGAAGGCGGGCGCAATGCTGTTTATGAACTGGCGCACCAGATGCTCAAAACCCGCAACCTGGGCGATCCGGCCAAAGGCCTCAAAATCAATTGGACTGTGGCCCGAGGTGGCGATGTGCGCAATGTGATTCCAGCCTCGGCCACCGCCATTGCCGATGTGCGATCGCTGTCCAACAAGGATCTTGATTTGATGGAGTCTTCACTCAAGGAAGCCATCAAGGACAAATTGATTCCGGATACCCACATCGAGCTGAGCTTTTACCGCAGCCGCCCGGCATTTGAGGCCACCGAAGCATCCCGGGTCATGGCTCGCCATGCTCTGGGCATCTTTCAGGAAATAGGGCAGACCTTGAACGTGCAAGAGCGTGCCACCGGTGGCGGCACCGACGCCGCATTTGCGGGATTGCGTCCCAAAGGAGGCGTGCTTGAAAGTTTTGGATTGCGCGGCTTCGGCGCCCATTCCAATGACGATGAATACATCTTCATCGACTCGATTGCCCCGCGCCTTTATTTGTCCACCCGCATGGTCATGGACGTGGGCAGCGGCAAAGTCAAGTGGTAACACACCGGCGTGCCCACCATCGGGTAGCCACTGAAACCATTGGCACACTTGATGCGTGATACGCTGATCTTGTGTTTGATTCGAAGGTACCGCATCATGAATTCCAAAGTATTGAAAACCATCGCAAGTCGTCGTTTTGTCCTGATGGCTTGCTGCATCGGTGCAGGCCTCGGCCTGTCAACCGGACAGGCGTTGGCGCAAGAGTTTCCACCTAAAAAGACCATCAGCATGGTGGTCGGTTTCGTCCCCGGTGGGGCGGCAGACACCGGTGCCCGCATCATTGCCAAAAAGCTGGGAGAAAACCTGGGCATTGCGGTCGCCGTGGAAAACAAGGCCGGTGCAGGCGGCAACATTGCCCACCAATACACCGCCACAGGCCCGGCAGACGGCAGCGTGTTGCTGTTTGGTTCGGTGGGGCCGCTGACCATTGCGCCACACATGATGAAGTTGCCCTACGATCCCGTCAAAGATCTGGCCCCCCTGACCATGGCCGTGAACTTTCCGAATGTGTTGGTCGTGCACCCGGGCACAGGCATCAAAACCTTTGCCGAATTCATTGCTGCCGCCAAAAAAGAGCCCGGTAAGATTGATTTTGCCTCGACAGGCCCAGGATCGGCATCGCACCTTGCCGGTGAATTGTTGAACGACATGGCCAAACTGGACACGGTGCATGTGCCTTACAAGGGCGGCGCTGCCGCGCTGCAGGACCTGCTGGGTGGCCGTGTGGCGGCCTGGTATGCCACCATGGCCACAGCGGCACCACACATTGAAGCGGGCAAAGTCATCCCTCTGGCCAGCACAGGCACCCAGCGATTGAGCGCGCTGCCGCGCATTCCAACCATTGCAGAAGCGGGCTACCCAGGCTTCAATGCCACCAATTGGTATGCCTTTGTGGCCTCTTCCAAGGTCCCCAAAACTATTTTGGACCGTTGGAACACCGAACTCGTCAAAGTCCTGTCTTCGCCGGATGTGGTGGAGCAATTGAACAAGCATGGCCTCACGCCCATGCCAGGGTCTCGGGATGAGCTGGCACGTTATATGGCCAGTGAAACCGCCACCTGGGGTCGCATCATCCGGGATCGAAAAATAACAGCGCAATGAGACTTGAAGGGCTGAGCACACCGACCGACAAAGTCCGGGTTTCAAGTTGTCGATAAATTCGATAAAATTGAAAAATGGAAAAAAACCACAGTGCTTTCGCCACCGCCTACTTGCGTTTCTTGCAGTTGGCCAAGGTCGTCCAGGCTTTGCCCGACGGGCAGGAGATGGATGCCAACGAATTGGCCTTGCTGGAGTCGGTGGTTCTGCGTTGGTACGAAGACCAGCCCATGACCGTGCGTGAAGCCATCGGTCTGGCGGCCTTGGGCTCTCCCGCCACGCTGCACAAGCGCATCACACGTCTGCGCGAAAAAGACATGCTCAGCACCCTCAACCAGGAAGGGGATCGCCGCGCCAAGTTTTTGATCCCCACGCAGCGAACGCTGGATTATTTCCAGCACCTCGGTCGGTCGATGCAGCAAGCCCACAAAGGGCTCGCCGCATGAAGCATTGGCTGCAAGACGGTCTTGAAAAAACAGCGCTGACATTTCTCAGCGCTGTTTTGTTTGTTGGCTTCTTCCAGTTCAATGGGTGGATTTTTTCTGGCTTTCAGTACAGCGAAGGCGTCAGCTGGGTCTTTTTACCTGCGGGATTCCGGGTCATTTTGGTGCTGGTGCTGGGCCTGCCAGGGGCCTTGGGTCTGATGCTGGGCAGCTGGTTCATTGACCGCGATCTGTTTGGCGGCAATAACGCCCTTTTGGGTTTCATGAATGGCGTGGCGGGCGGCGTCATACCATGGCTGGTGATGAAATGGCTGCAAAAGCGCGGATGGTTGAACCCGCAATTGCAAACCTTGACCGCCCCACAGCTGTTGAACTTGACCCTGATTTTTGCAGCGGCCAGCGCGATTGCCCACCAACTGGTCTGGTTGCTCTTGGAACGCCCCAATCTGAACATTTGGGTGGATATCTGGCCCATGTTCGTAGGCAATGCATTGGGCGCACTGCTCATGCTCTACGGCTTCAAGTTTGTGCTGGACTGGGTGTCACCCAAACCCTCACACGACGATCACTGAGGCGATGAACTCAAGGGCTTTCATGCAGAAAAAGTGCTTGCAAGTCGCTCAAAAAGTCAAAGCCCCTTTCGGTCGGCCAGACCCGGTGCAGGTCTCGGCCAATCAGCCCTTGTTTTTCCGCCTCTTGTAATCCTTGCTGGATGCTGGACATGGCCAAACCGGTGCGGTCCACGTAGTCGGCCAGATCAAAACCACCGCGCAAACGCAGTGCGTTGAGCATGAACTCAAACGGCAAGTCCTGGCGTGACACCTCGGTGCTTTGTGTGATGGGCTCGCCTTTCATGGCCTGCTGCATGTAGAGCGCAGGTTCGCGGTAACGCACTTGCCGCAGCACGCGGTGCGCAAAACTGAGCTTGCTGTGCGCCCCGGCACCAATGCCCAGATAGTCCCCAAACTGCCAGTAGTTCAGGTTGTGCGCGCACTGATGGCCTGGCTTGGCATAGGCCGACACTTCGTAACGCGCCAGCCCGGCCGATGCGGTCAGCTCGGTGATGCGGTCCATCATCTCGTAGGCCAGATCGTCTTCGGGCAAAGCGGGCGGGAACTTGGCGAACACCGTATTCGGCTCGATGGTCAAGTGGTAGATCGAGATGTGCGGCGGCGCAAAGGCCAATGCGGTCTGGATGTCCTGCGTCAGGCCTTGCAGCGTCTGGCCCGGCAGGGCGTACATCAGGTCAAGGTTGAAGGTGTCAAACACCTGCGCCGCTTCGGTCACGGCGGCCAGGGCCTGGTCGCGGTCGTGCACCCGGCCCAGGGCCTTGAGGTGCGCATTGTCAAAACTCTGCACGCCGATCGACAAGCGGGTGATGCCCGCCTGGCGGAAAGCCTTGAAGCGGTCTTTCTCGAAGGTGCCAGGGTTGGCCTCCATGGTGATCTCGGCGTCTGGCGCCAAGCGCACACGGGCGCGGATGCCGCCCACCAAACGGTCTATCGCTTCGGGCGAAAACAGGCTGGGTGTGCCACCGCCCAAAAACACGGTCTGGATGCTACGACCCCAGACCAGCGGCAGGCTCGCTTCCAGGTCGGCGAACAAGGCATCGATGTAGGCGTCTTGTGTGGACGGCGCGTCGGCCCCGGCCCGGAATTCGTGCGAATTGAAGTCGCAATACGGGCACTTCTTGATGCACCAGGGCAGGTGCACATACAGCGACAGCGGCGGCAAAGCGTTCAGCTGCAACACGCCGGGCCGCATGGCGTGCACCGGGTCAAGGTGTGGACTCATGCGGCGGAACCATCCAGCCAACGCTCACGCATCAGCGCCAGCATGGCCTGTGCGGCACGGCCCCTGTGGCTGTTGGCGTTTTTGACTTCGGTGGGCAGCTCGGCAAAGGTCTTGCCAAATTCCGGCAAGAACAACACCGGATCGAAGCCAAAGCCGTTGCTGCCCCGGCGCTCGGGCGCGATCTGCACCACCACCCGGCCGACGGCAATCAGGGGCTCCGGGTCGTCGGCACTGCGCACGGCCACCAAGGTGCTGACCATGGCGGCGCGGCGGTTGGTGATGCCCTGCATTTGCGCCAGCAGCGCGGTGACATTGGTGTCATCGCCTTTGGGGTAGCCAAAGCGGGTGGCGTAATACGCCGTGTCCACGCCCGGCTGCCCCCCAAAAGCATCCACGCACAAACCGGCGTCATCGGCCAGGGCGGGCAAGCCGCTCAGCTGCGCGGCATGGCGGGCTTTGGCCAAAGCGTTTTCAACGAAGGTCTTGAAGGGCTCTGCCGCTTCGGGGATGTTGAGTTCGGACTGGCGCACCAGCGTCATGCCCAGCGGTGCCAACAGGGTTTGCAGCTCGGCCAGTTTGCCCGCGTTATTGGAAGCCAGAACGATTTTCATGAACTTGCCGCCGCTTCAGGCGCTGAAAGTGAGGGTCTTGGGCTCGTCGTGCGCCTGCTTTTGAAGCTGCACGAGTTGCGCAATGCCTTTTTCAGCCAGAGCCAGCATGCGGTCCATCTCGACGCGGGTGAAGGCCACGCCTTCGGCCGTGCCCTGCACTTCCACAAAATGGCCCGCGCCGGTCATGACCACGTTCATGTCGGTGTCACAGGCCGAGTCTTCGGGGTAATCCAGGTCCAGCAAGGCGGTGCCGTTTTTCAGGCCCACCGAGATGGCAGCCACACGGTCGATGATGGGCGACTCGCTCAGTTTGCCCGTGGCCATGAGCCAGTTGACGGCGTCTTGCGCCGCCACAAAAGCGCCCGTGATGCTGGCGGTGCGGGTGCCGCCATCGGCCTGCAGCACATCGCAGTCGAGGTGGATGGTGCGCTCGCCCAGTTTTTTCAGGTCAAACACGGCCCGCAGCGAGCGGCCAATCAGGCGCTGAATCTCTTGCGTGCGGCCGCTTTGCTTGCCGCGTGCGGCTTCGCGGTCACCCCGGGTGTGGGTGGCGCGGGGCAGCATGCCGTATTCGGCGGTCACCCAGCCTTCGCCGCTGCCTTTTTTGTGGCCCGGCACCTTTTCTTCGACCGAAGCGGTGCACAGCACGCGGGTCTGGCCAAACTCGATCAGGACCGAGCCTTCGGCGTGCACGGTGTAACCGCGGGTGATGCGCACAGCGCGCAAAGCGTCGCTGGCGCGACCGGTTCGGACGTAAGAGACGGTGGTGTTCATGTTGGCACTGAAAGGGGGTTGTCTGCTGAGCCCGGCCATGCGCAGGCGGGGCGGGCCCAAGAGTTTGAGATAATGCCTCGTTTCATGTTCAGCTGTCAGGCTGGGCATTTGCAGCGCATCGCGGCCAGTCTGGCTTGGCGCTGTCACAAGGAACTTGATCGATGCCAGTTTACAGTATGACCGGGTACGCCAGCGTGCAGCACAGCCCGCTGGGTGCAGGCGGTGACACCCCTGCCAGCACGGCCCCGACAGCCCGGATGGGCCTGGAAATCCGCTCGGTCAACAGCCGTTTTCTGGACCTGTCTTTTCGTCTGCCCGAAGAACTGCGCCAGCTCGAACCCGGCCTGCGCGAGCTGATCACACGCCAGATCAAGCGCGGCAAAGTCGAGGTGCGGGCCAGCCAGGATGCCGGTGACGGCGCGGCCTTGCAAGCCCCCAACCACCAGGCCCTGCAAAAAATCGCCGCCTTGCAAGGCAAGATCCAAGATTGGCTGCCTGAAGCCCGCGCTTTGAGTGTGGCCGACGTGTTGCGCATGACCGCAGGCAGCTCTGGCCAGGCCGCACCCGACGAAGCCGCCTGGATGCAATTGGCAACCCAAGCCGTGGACGCCCTGCGTGAAGCCCGCGCCCGCGAAGGCGCCCGCCTGACCGAGATGCTGCAAGGCCACATTGCCCAGCTGCGCGGCCTGGCCGAGCAGGCCGTGCCGCTGGTGCCGCAGTTGGTGGAACAACAGCGCCAGCGCTTTTTGGAGCGCTGGAAAGACGCCATGGCCCTGGCCGACGGCAGCCACCTGCCCGAATCTGCGCAAGACCGGGCCCTCACCGAGGCGACCGCGTTTGCCATCCGCATCGATGTCGCCGAAGAGCTGACCCGCCTGCGCTCGCACCTGGACGAAATCAGCCGCTTGCTGGACAAGGGCGGCGACATCGGCAAGCGCCTGGACTTTTTGATCCAGGAGCTGCACCGCGAGGCCAACACCCTGGGCTCCAAATCGGCCGTGCTGGAGATGACCCGCATCTCGGTGGACATGAAGGTGCTGATTGAGCAAATGCGCGAACAAGTCCAAAACATCGAATAAAGAGCCTGAACATGGATTACCCAGGAAACCTGTTTGTCGTGGCCGCCCCCAGCGGGGCTGGCAAATCCAGTCTGGTCAAGGCCTTGATGGAGCTGGATTCGCGCGTGCAGCCCACTGTGTCGCACACCACCCGCGCCCCCCGAGGCCAGGAAAAGCACGGCCGCGAATACTTTTTCGCCTCGGCGCAGGAGTTCGACGCCATGGTGCTGGCCGACGCCTTTGTCGAGTGGGCCCATGTGCATGGCCAGCGCTACGGCACCTCCAAAAAGATGATCGAAGACCGCATGGCCCAAGGGGCCGATGTGGTGCTGGAAATCGATTACCAGGGTGCCTTGCAGATCAAGAAGATGTACGCCAACGCGGTGCTGATCTTCATCTTGCCGCCCAGCTGGGAAGAGTTGCGCTCGCGCCTGGAGCGCCGGGGCGAGGATGCGCCCGAAATCATCGAGCTGCGCCTGCAGAATGCGGCGGTAGAGATGGCTCAAGCCAAAGAATTCGACTTCGTTATAATCAACGAAGTATTTGACCGTGCCCTGTTTGACCTCAAAGCGGTTGTACACGCTCAGCGGCTTAAGTACCACGTTCAGCGCCGTGCCCGGCCTGACACCTTTCAAGCCCTCAAGATGGCTTGAACCCCGTACAGACATTTTCAAGGAACACTCATGGCCCGCATCACTGTTGAAGATTGCCTGGAACAGATCCCCAACCGCTTTCAGCTGGTTTTGGCCGCCACTTACCGCGCCCGCATGCTGAGCCAGGGCCACACGCCCCGCATCGAGAGCAAAAACAAGCCCGGCGTGACCGCCTTGCGCGAAATCGCTGCTGGCAAGGTCGGCATCGAGATGCTCAAGCGCGTGGCCTGAAGCGCGCCCCATCCGGCCGTGGCCGGATCCCATCAAGCCCCAGTCATGGGGCTTTTTTGTGCCCGCCAGAAACACCCGCCAACGCTTGCGTTACATTGACGTCATGAGCACCGCCATGCCCCCGTCCACCCCAGCAGGTCACAGCCGCCACAAGGCCGTGCCGCCTGCTGCGGCCAACGCGGCAGCGGCCAGCTTTGCGGTGCTGGAGGCCCAACTCGGTTACCTGAGCGAAGCCGAAACCGACATGGTGCGCAAAGCCTACAAATTTGCCGACGAAGCCCATTTGGGCCAGATGCGCAAAAGTGGCGAGCCCTACATCACCCACCCGATCGCGGTGGCCGGCTTGTGCACCGAATGGAAGCTGGACGCCCAGGCATTGGCAGCAGCCCTGTTGCACGATGCGATGGAAGACTGCGGCGTCACCAAGATCGAGTTGATCGAGCGCTTCGGCTCCCAGGTGGCCGAATTGGTGGACGGCCTGACCAAGTTGGACAAGCTGGAGTTCAACACCCGCGAAGAAAACCAGGCCGAGTCGTTTCGCAAGATGCTGCTGGCCATGGCCCGCGATGTGCGGGTCATCCTCATCAAGCTGGCCGACCGCACCCACAACATGCGCACCATGGGCGACATGCCGCGCAGCAAGTGGGGCCGCATCGCCTCGGAAACCCTCGAAATTTATGCCCCGATTGCGCACCGCCTGGGCCTGAACCAGATCTACCGCGAACTGCAAGACCTGGCCTTCAAGCACCTGCTGCCCTGGCGTTATGCGGTTTTGACCAAGGCGGTCTCGCGCGCACGCAACCGCCGCCGCGATTTGATTCAAAAGGTGCAGGCCGATGTCGAAGCCGTTTTTGCACAGGCCAAGATGGATGTGCGCATCAGTGGCCGCGAAAAAACCCTCTACTCCATCTACAAGAAGATGGATGAAAAGCACCTGAGCTTTGCCCAGGTGACCGACATTTACGGCTTCCGGGTCATCGTGCCTTCGGTGATTGACTGTTACACGGCCCTGGGCTGGTTGCACCAGATCTACAAGCCCGTGCCCGGCAAGTTCAAGGACCACATCGCCATTGCCAAGGTCAATGGCTACCAGTCGCTGCACACCACCTTGGTGGGGCCATCGGGCGTGAACGTCGAGTTTCAGATGCGCACCGAGGCCATGCACCTGGTGGCCGAGTCCGGCGTGGCAGCGCACTGGCTTTACAAAGAGCACGAATCGGCCAGCGCCCAGTCGGAGCGCCTGGGCACACAGTGGCTGCAATCGCTTTTGGACATCCAGACCGAAACACGCGACGCGGCCGAGTTCTGGGACCACGTCAAAGTCGACCTGTTCCCGGATGCCGTCTATGTGTTCACGCCCAAGAGCCAGATCATGGCTTTGCCACGCGGTGCCACGGTGGTGGACTTTGCCTATGCCATCCACAGCCGGGTGGGCGACCACGCCATGGCCGCCCGCATCAACGGCGACCAGGTGCCGCTGCGCACCGAGCTCAAAAACGGTGATGTGGTCGAAGTCATCACCGCGCCCGTGTCGGCCCCCAACCCAGCCTGGCTGGGCTTTGTGCGCACCGGGCGCGCCCGCTCCAAGATCCGCCACCACCTCAAGACCATGGCGCAAACCGAATCGGTCGAGCTGGGCGAAAAACTGCTGTCCCAAGCCTTGCGTGCCGAAGGCATCGACAAGCTCCCTTCTGACGAGGAGAACGACCAGATCATTTGGGACAAATTGCTGCGCTTCACGGGCAACCGCAACCGCGCAGATTTGTTGATGGACATTGGCCTGGGCAAACGCATCGCCAGCATTGTGGCCAAACGCCTGACCGCTTTGCTGTCCGAGCGGGGCCAAAAACCCGATGCACTGCTGATGACGCGGGAACGATTCACGGCGCACGAATCCATCTCGCAAGGGGCCATCACCCTGGACGGCAGCGAAAACGCGTCGGTGGTCTATTCACGCTGCTGCCGCCCACTGCCCGGTGACGACATCGTGGGCTACCTGGGCCGTGGTGAAGGTCTGGCTGTGCACACCCGCGACTGCGCCACCGCGCGCAAGCTGGAACACAAGGACAGCGAGCGCTTCATTGGTGTGGAGTGGTCAGACGAATTGAGCCGCAGCTTCGAGACCGCCATCAACGTCAGCGTGGTCAACGGCAAGGGGGTGCTGGCCCGTGTGGCGGGTGCACTGGCCGTCGCCGAGACCGACATCGTTCACGTGGACATGGGCAGCGATTCACCGCAAGACATGGCCGAGTTGAAATTTGTCATTGCGGTGCGGGACGTGGCGCATCTTGAGCAAGTGCTGCGTCACCTCAAGCGCACCCCCTCGGTGGTCCGGGCTGAGCGCCAGACCCACAAAGGCAACGCCCCCGCCTGAAAAGCCTAGCCTGCCAGCCCAGATCCAGCAGGGGCTGGATAGCGGACCTGCAACACCTCGATGTCCAGCACGCCTGCAGGCGTGACCAACTTGAGTTCATCGCCCTCGCGTGATTTGAGCAAGGTGCGTGCGATCGGCGAGACCCAACTGACCTGGCCTTGCAAGCTGTCGGCTTCGTCGATGCCCAAAATGGTGACCGTACGCTCGGTGCCCGAGGCCTCGGCGTAGGTGACCGTGGCCCCAAAGAACACCTGATCGCTGCCATGGTGCACGGCCGGGTCCACCACTTCGGCGATTTCGAGCCGCTTGGTCAGGAAACGGATGCGGCGGTCGATCTCGCGCAAACGCTTTTTGCCGTAGAGGTAATCGCCGTTTTCTGAGCGGTCCCCGTTGCTCGCGGCCCAATGCACGATCTCGACCACCTTGGGCCGCTCGTCGTCGATCAGGGTGAACAGCTCTGCACGCAGTCGGGCGTAGCCGCATGGCGTCATGTAATTGCGTGCACCTGAAGGCAAAGCCGGCAAACCCAGCTCGTCGTCATCGTCGCCGTCGGTCTCTTTGGTGAAGGCTTTGCTCATGTCCTGATGTTCGAGGGCAAAAAGACGGAATGCCAGTAAGGGCCGTATTTTGGAAAACGGTGTTTTGGCGTGCGGAAATAGAAAAAGCCCACAACTTGCGTTGTGGGCTTTCTAATTTTTGGTGCGGCTGGCAGGAATCGAACCCACGACCCCTTGGTTCGTAGCCAAGTACTCTATCCAGCTGAGCTACAGCCGCATCATGCATCGAATTATAGCAAGCTTTTCAGGGCACTTTGGGGGTGCCCTTCAATTTATTGCCAGGACACGGCCGACATGTCGTTGGCAAAAATGGGCGAGCTCGACCACAGGCCTTTGAGGCCTTTGCGGTACACCGCGGTGTTGGTGGCGTTGAACAGGAACACGTTGACCGCATCCTTGGCGATCATGCGCTGCATGTCGCCAAACAGCTGCGTGCGCTCTTTGGCCGCCGTGGTGGCCGCGTGTTTGGCCGCCAAGTCGCGGAAAGCCTTGCTGTCGTAACCCCAGTAATACTGCGGGTTGGCATAAGCCATGTAGTCCAGTGGTTCAACGTGGTTGATCACCGTCAGGTCAAAGTTGCCCTTGAACGTGCCGCCCAGCCACTGCGCCCATTCCACGTTTTCAATTTTGGCCACGATGCCGACCTTGGCCAGCTGCGCAGCCAGGATCTCCCCCCCCTTGCGGGCGTAAGGCGGCGGGGGCAAGGTCAGGGTCACGTTCAATGGCGTTTGCACCCCGGCTTCCTTGAGCAAGGCCTTGGCTTTTTCCGGGTCGTAGGCATAGGTGTTGCTCAATTCGACATAGCCCGCATCGGTGGGCGCCATGTGGCTGCCGATGGGTTTGGCCAGACCTTCAAACACGCCATCGATGAAGGCCTTCTTGTCGACCGCGTGCGACAAGGCGCGGCGCACGCGCACATCGTCAAACGGCTTTTTGCGGTTGTTGATGGTCATGATGCCTTTGCCGGCCGTGCTGCCCATTTCAACTACAAAGCGTTTGTCTTTCTGGAACTGTGCCAAGCTTTGCGGCGACTGGAAACGCGGCATGCCGTCGATGTCGCCCGCCAGCAAGGCGGCCACTTGGGCAGCCGAGTCGTTGATGAAACGGAAAGTGACTTTCTTCACTTTGACAGAAGCGGCATCGCGAAAGCCATCCCATTTGGACAAAGTCACCGCAGAGCCCTTGGCCCAGCTGTCGAGTTTGTAGGGGCCTGTGCCCACGGGCTTGGTGGCGGCGTTGGCGGCGCTGTCCGGGTGCAAGATCACGGCGGTGTTCTCACCCATGCGGAACAGGAAGTTGCCGTCCGGGTTGCTCAGCACCAGCACCACGGTGTGGGCATCGGGTGTGGAGATGTGGCTGATGTTGTTGAACACTGCGCCTTTGGCCTTGTTGGTGCTCTTGGCGTCTTTGGCACGCTCGAAGCTGAACTTGACAGCGGCAGAGTCGAATGGCGCACCATCAGAAAACTTCACGCCCCGGCGCAACTTGAAGGTGTAGGCCTTGCCGTCGGCATCCATTTTCCAGCTCTCGGCCAGCAAGGGGCTGATGCTGCCATCCACATTGATTTTGGTCAGGCCCTCGAGGATGTTGTAGTGGACCACCTCACCGATGGCGGCCGCCGGGGCCATGGTCGGGTCCAGGCTGGTGGGCTCCAGGATCATGCCCAGCGTGACAGTGTCCTTGCGCGACTGGGCTTGCGCCTGCAAAGGCGCACAAACCAGGCTGGCGACCAGCAACGCGACCGAGCTCAAACCGATGGTACGGCGGGTCATGGGAAATGAAGTGTTCATGTCGTCTCCTGCTCCAAAAAAGGGTCCCGACTGCCGGGAACTGCGGCCAGCAACTTGCGCGTATATGCGTGTTCAGCGTGCTGGAAAATCTGCTGCGCAGGGCCATGTTCTACCACACGACCCGACTGCAGCACCAGCACATCGTCGCACATCAAATTCACCACCGCCAGGTCGTGGCTGACGAACAGATAACTCAGGCCGTAGCGGTCTTGCAGGTCCATCATCAGGTTCAGCACCTGGGCCTGCACCGACACATCGAGCGCACTGACCGGCTCATCGGCCACGATCAATGCAGGGCGCGTGATCAGCGCGCGGGCAATGGCAATGCGCTGGCGTTGCCCACCCGAAAACTCGTGCGGGTATTTGTCGAGGTCTGCGGTTCTGAGGCCTACCTCGCTCAAAGCCTGGGCAGCACGGTCGCGCAGCTCCGTTCGGCCATCCGCGGGTTCGACCAAGGTCTTGATCGGCTCGGTCACGATGGCCAGCACTTTTTGGCGCGGGTCCAGCGAGCCATACGGGTCCTGGAACACCATCTGAAAACCGCTGCGCAACTGCCGCAGCGCTTGTCCGTGAGTCTGGTGCACGTCCACCCCTTTGAACACCACCTGTCCTTCGGTGGGTGTGTCCAGGGCCATGACCAAGCGCGCCAGCGTGGACTTACCCGAACCCGACTCGCCCACCACACCCAAGCTTTTGCCCGGCTGCAGGGTGAAGCTCACGTCCGCCAAAGCCTGCAAAGCGCCTACGGGTTGAAACAAACCCGTACGGGGCAAGGCAAAGCGACGACCGAGGCGCTTCACCTGCAGGAGCGGCACAGATGTGGATATTTCGTTCATGGCAGCCTCCAGCGCGGGCAACTGACACTGTGGGGTGTTTCGTCAGCGGCTTCGCTGTGAATGGATTCAGCCTGCGGCGGTGTGAGGCGGCAATCCTCCACGGCCAAGCTGCAGCGGTCGGCAAACGCACACCCTGCCGGAAAATCCATCAGCTCGGGCACGCTGCCGGGGATGGTGGTGAGGCGCGTGCCGCGGGCCAAGCCCAAACGCGGCCGCGCCGCAAACAGGCCCCGCGTGTAGGGGTGCGCCCGGTGCGCAAACAGCTCGGGCGTGGCCGCGCTCTCGACCACCGCGCCGCCGTACATCACCATCACACGGTCCACCTGGTCCTGCATCAGGCCCAAGTCGTGGCTGATCAAAAGCAGGCCCATGCCATCTTCGCGCACCAGTTGCTGGATGAGCTGCAACACCTCTTTTTGCACCGTCACATCCAGCGCGGTGGTGGGCTCGTCGGCAATCAACAGGTCGGGGCTGCAGGCCAGCGCAATCGAGATCATCACGCGCTGGCGTTGCCCGCCCGACAGCTCGTGTGGATAGGCATCGAGCCGTTCACGCGCACGGGGCAGCTGCACGCGGTCGAGCAGTTGCAGAGCGCGGGCTTTGGCGTCGCTGGCGCTCATGTGCTGGTGCAGGCGCAAGGGCTCGGCGATCTGCTTCCAGATCGGATGCAAGGGGTTGAGCGCCGTCATCGGCTCCTGGAAGATCATGGCCATTCGAGCGCCGCGCAGCTGGCACATCTGCGGCTCGGGCAGGCCCACCAACTCTTGGCCTTGCAGTGTGATGGAGCCGCTCACGCGTGCGCGCTCGGGCAACAAACCCATCAGGGCCAAAGCCGTGAGCGATTTGCCACTGCCGCTCTCGCCAATCAAGCCCACCGTCTGGCCACGCTCCATGCGCCAGGACACACCACGCAGGGCCTGCGCCCAGCCCCGGGCCGTGGGCAGGCTCACGCGCAAATCATCGACTTGCAGCAACGGCTGGGTACTTGATAGATCGCTCATGTTCACCTTTGCCGCGCCAACCGGGGATCGAGCACATCGCGCAAACCATCGCCCAGCAAATTCAGCCCCAGCACGGCCAGCGCAATGGCCGCGCCAGGGTACACCGCCAGCATGGGGGCTTGAAACATCTGCGACTGCGCCTCGTTGAGCATGCGGCCCCAGCTGGGTTGCGGCGGCTGCGTGCCCAGACCCAGATACGACAAAGCCGCCTCGGCCAGGATGGCGATGGCGAACTGGATGGTGGCCTGCACGATCAGCACGCTCGCGATGTTGGGCAGAACATGGGTGAGTGTGATGGCCAGCGGGCCCTGGCCTGCGGCGCGGGCAGCGGCCGTGTAGTCGCGCGCCCAGACCGCGTTGGCGGCACCGCGCGAAATGCGAGCAAACACCGGGATGTTGAAAATGCCAATGGCCACGATGCTCACCACCAGGCCTGGCCCATAGATCGCGGTCAGCATGATGGCCGACAACAAAGCCGGAAAGGCGAAGGTGAAGTCCGAGGCCCGCATGATGAGCTCCTCCACCCAGCCGCGCAGCGCCGAAGCCAGCAAACCCAAAGGCACGCCCACGCCCAGGCCAATGCCCACCGCAATAAAGCCCACCAGCAAAGAATTCTGGCTGCCCACCAGAAGCAAAGAGCCGATGTCGCGCCCCAGGCTGTCGGTGCCCAGCCAATGCGCTACGCTGGGCGAGGCCAGTTTGTTGGGGATGTCGATGTCGCCCACCGGGTAAGGCGACCAAAACAAGGACAGTACCGCGCACAGCACCATCAGCAGCACCATGGCCCCGCCTGCCACAAAACTCGGGTGGCGCAAGGCGCGTCGCCAAAATGAGTGCTTATCCCGCATGGCCTGCCTTCAATCGCGGATCGATCCACGCATACAGCACGTCAATGCAAAAGTTGATGAGGATGACCAACGCCGCCAACAACATGACCACATCGCGCACCACGATCAGGTCGCGGTTGGCAATGGCCTGAAAAATCAGCCGCCCGATCCCGGGCAACACAAACACGTTTTCAATCACGATGGCGCTGGTGATCAGGTTGCCAAACTGCAGGCCCATCACCGTGAGCACCGGGATCATGGCGTTACGCAGCACATGGCCCCACAGCACTTGGCGACGGCTCAGACCCTTGGCCCGGGCGGTGCGCACAAAGTCCTCGCGCAAGGTGTCGAGCACGGCCGAGCGGGTCACCCGCGTCAGAATCGCCGTCTGCACCGCCGCCAGCGCCATGGCGGGCAAGAGCAAAGCCTTCACGCCCTCCAGCACCCCGCCACCATCGTCTTCGGACCAACCCGGAAAACCGCCCGCGCTCACCCACTCCAGGTGCACGGCAAACAGCAAGATCAAAAGAATGGCCAACCAGAAATTGGGCAAGGCCAGACCCAGCTGGCTGAGCGTCATCACGCCCACATCACCCGCCTTGTTTTGCTGCGAAGCGGCGTAAATGCCCAGCGCCAGCGCCAGAGCCACCGTCAGGCCCATGGCCATCACAGCCAGCGGCAGCGTCACCTGCATGCGCTCGGCCATCAACTGGGCGGTGGGGGTGTCATAAGAAATGCTCAGACCTGTCTGGCCCTGCAGCATGCCGCCCATCCAGCTCAGGTAACGAGTGGCTGCGGGCTGGTTCAGGCCCAGCTTGTCTTCCATCGCCGCAATCGACTCGGGCGTGGCCGTTTCGCCCAAGATCACCTGCGCGGCATTGCCAGGCAGCAACTCCAGCACCGCAAACACCACGACCGAAGTGGCCAACAGGGTCAGCACAAAGCTTAGCAGCCGTCTCAAAACAAACAGGGTCACGCGCTATCCTTGGGGTCTGTGAGCCACGATGAACAGGGTTTTCAATGACATCTCCAACGATTGTAAACAGCGGCCAAGGCTCCATTGTGGATGTCGCCGGTCTTCGGGTCGGCCATTTCACGCTGAGCGAACGGCTGACGGGCTGCTCGGTGGTGCTGGCCCCCGGTGGTGCCGTGGGTGCGGTGGATGTGCGCGGGGCCGCCCCGGGCACCCGCGAGACCGATTTGCTGGACCCGGCCAACCTGGTCGACAAAGTGCATGCCGTGGTGCTGAGCGGCGGCAGCGCTTTTGGGCTCGACGCCGCCACGGGCGTGGTTCGCTGGCTCGATGAGCAGGGCATCGGTTTTGAAACCGGCTATGGCCGCGTGCCCATCGTGCCTGCCGCCGTGTTGTTTGACTTGCCCATGGTGCGCCCGGGCGACAACCCCAAAGCCCGACCCGGCGCAGATGCAGGCTACGCCGCCTGCGAGGCGGCCACAACGACACCACCCGCCGCAGGCAATGTGGGTGCGGGTGCAGGGGCTTGCGTGGGCAAACTCTTTGGCCTGGACCGCTGCATGAAAGGCGGCATCGGCAACGCCAGCGTGCGCGTCGGACCCTGGGTCGTGGGTGCCTTGGTCGCCTGCAACGCGGTGGGCGATGTGATCGACCCGGCCACAGGGCATGTGCTGGCAGGTGCCCGCACGGCCGATGGGCAACACTTGCTGGACACCCAACGCGCCTTGTTGGCGGGTGAGCGCGGCAGCCGCCCACTGCCCGGCACCAACACCACCATTGGCGTGGTCGCCACCAACGCCACGCTCACCAAAGCCCAGGCCAAGCGCCTGGCCATGAGCGCCCACGACGGCCTGGCCCGCAGCATTCGCCCCGCCCACACCACCCTGGACGGCGACACCTTGTTTGCCATGGCCACTGGCACCGAAGCTGGTTCAGTGGACCTGATGCTGCTCACCGTGATGGCGGCCGAGGCCACAGCACTGGCGACGGTAGACGCCATTCGTCAGGCGCGAAGCATCACCACCCAATTGGGCGATGTGCCTGCGACCCTGGACTGGGCCAATTGATCCCAGAAACAAAAAAGCCCGCTGGGTAATGAGCGGGCCAAGTTGTTGGTGTGAATGGTAGCGGGTGGCGGGCCACTGACCAACTTTCTATTCACGCTCAATCATGCTTGGTAGCGCTAGAGAGTGAATGAGCGGTGATTGTAGTAGCCACAAGCGTCCATCCGGCAGGGCCATTCGTGCGCTCATCTGGCTTGGCCCTGAACAAGCGCCCATGGCACTGGAAGTTCTCAGAAACAAATTGCCCATTCAGGAGTGGGAAGCCATGCACCAGGCTCGTGCGGGATTACCAAGCTGGATGGCCAAAGCGGAAGCGTAGCCGAAGGTGGCGCGCATCGACCCGACCGAGATACAGACATACTCAGGAAATAAAGAAAACGCCCGACAGACCAGTGCGCAGAAGGCGCGACCCAACGGTGCGTCTAAGGAATGATCCCGAACCGGACCTTTACCTTGATCCCGTCCAGCCAGCTCGCGCGGTAATGGTCCTTCAAATCAGCTAATTGAGCTCGGGTAGCACCACTATTCTGGGCCAGATGTTCCAGTGATACCAGCGCGTCAAGGCCATTGAGACGCCCCGTTGCCACGATGGCCGCCTTGTCGGCCGTCGACATCAGGACCAACACCTTGGAGAGCAAACCGTTTGCATCCAGCCAGGCCAACAGGTGCAGCTCGCCATCATCGAGTGCAAGGCACTCGGGATGCTTCAAAGCAAAGGTGGCGAGTTCCTTTTTGCCAACGGCGTGCCGTGCGGCCAGTCCCTTGATCAAGTCCTCGGCGGGCACATCCACTCGCCCAGGTTCGGTCGGGTCGCCCGTCAGCGCTTCCTCGATACATTTTTCAACCGTCTCGACCGCATAGCGTTCACAGATCGCGGCCCAACAGCCCGTGCGAAACGCTTCCAAGATAACGTTCGTGTCGACGAAGACGCGGTCCTTGGCCATTGCTGTCCTCGCCCTTATTGTGCGAAGGGAACGGACAGCGAATGCTCGGTAAAGAGCTCTGCCAGCTGCGGCAAGCTCATGCCTAAAGCCTTAGCGGCTTTGCGTACCGACAAGCGCCCTGTGTCGATGGCCGCGTGCAGCATGGTGGTGAAGTTCACGGACAACCGCTTGGGAGTTCCCGTGGTCGACGGGCGCTGGCGCTCTTGCAGCAGGTTTTGACGCGTCGCCTCGTCGATCGACTTCATGTTAAAGAGCCGCCAGGCCAGCGCCGCGGGTGAGACCCGGAGTTCATGGGCGACGTCGGCAAGGTGGGCCACATCACCGACGCGGCGTTGGTCGATGAGTTGCTCCAACGACGACCTCGGCATCAGCAAGGCTGCGGCAAAGTTGTTGGCCAGTTGCTCGATTCGTTTGGTGCGACCGCGCGCTTCAAGCGAATTCGACTCGCGGTGTTCGGGCCGCATGGCATCCCAGGTCAGGGCATGGAACAGCTCGTGCGCCAGATCGTAAAAACGCCGTGCCTCGGTTTCGTTGCGGTTGATCAGAATGACGCCAAGGTCTTGCAGGTGGCACGTGGCGCCTGAGATCGAATAGCCTTCTGGCGACTTCACGGTGTCGACGAAAAGGACAGGGATGTCCAGCTTGCGCTCTATGCCATCGATCAGGCGCTCTGCAGGCACCTTGCCCAACTCAAGGGTATGGGCCAGGTCTTCAGCGCGAGCAATCGCCTCTTCAAACGTCGAGTCATTGGTCAGGCGCAGGCTTTGTTTGAGCGGGTTGACACGACCGTGCTCCCCTTCACGAAGCCAACGCAGCAAGCCTATCCACTGGCCCGCGCGCAACTCGAAATCATCCAAGGGCTCTTGCGGGAGTTCATTGGAGGCACGCCAAGAAAACTGGGCTTCGCCAGCCACGGCAAAGGGGTCGAGGAAGAACTCGATGTCGCGGTTCAGGACATCCGAGAGCGCGACCAATTCGTCGGCCTGCAGCCGCCGCTTGCCGTTCTCGATGTCGGAAACGCTTTGCCGATCGTTGAGCCCCAAGGCACCGGCCAGCTGCTCTTGATTCCAGCCGGCCGTCTCACGTGCAGCTTTGACGCGATAACCGATGAGGCGATTTGAGAGTTGTTCAAGCATGGCGGGACTCCTCGTGGTTGAGGCCAGCTGCGCATTATAATCTTGCAAACTGAAATTCGCAAGAATTTATTGCACAACAGCAATGTGGAAATTGACCCACCGTCGCCGAGAGCCCAGCGGCGTCCTCGGGCTCTCGGGTAGGCAGGGGCCGCGTCACGGCAGGTTGGCGGCGCCCCGCCCTACTCGCAGTAGTGCTGTCGGCAACGCTCACAGGTCCTCAGCCGATCTAGCTGCTTGGGCGGACAGCCGGCGGCGATGGTGGCGCGCAATGCTTTTGCCCTTTTGTCATGACCAGCGCTCAGCAAACGATTGGCGAACACGCGTTCGACCAGCGCGGGGAAGTCGGTACCCGACGGCCAGGTCGTGATGGGATCAGGCACGGAATAACCGTAGTGATGATCAAACAGCGGCTCGTCCTGGCTGGGCAGGAGGAAGCCAATCACCGCGGGCTGAGGCGATCACGTCTTGGATCGAATCCGCCCATGGTCGATAGACGCGGGTCCTGAGTAGCAATTTACCCGAAGCGGCCTGACGCAAACGGCAGTTTCTGGCGATGAGCCGCTCAAGCGGCAGAGGCGCAGTATCGCAGTTGAGGCGTTGCGTCGCCCTCTTCTAGGCGCCAATGCTCGCGGCCAATCGCGCGTCTGGCACATGCGCCGTCTTGGTGTACATCTATTCCATGGGAAAATGCATGCAGGGAGGCAGGGCTATGGCAGGGTTCATGCGAATTCGGGTTGAAGACGTGGAACACGGGTGCTGCGTGATGCTGCAGCACGTTATCCGGTCTGGCCTTGGACAAGAACAAGGAGGCCGGCTCGCCATGATCGACTCGGGGTCGTCGGCTGACTTTAAGCCGAGCACCAGCATCAACAGTCTCGGCCGTGACGTGTTGGACTACCTGTTCATTACGAACGCCGATCAGGACCACATGAGCGACCTGAAAGGCCTGGAAGATGCGGGCATCTACGTCGATACGCTGATCCGCAACCCGTCGTATACGAGCGACCAAATGTGGGCCATCAAGCGCGCTGGCGGGCCACTGACAAGTGACGCGCAGTGGTACGTGAACGCTTGTGGGACGTACGCGGGCGGCCCGCCCGTGATACCGTTCGACCAGGGCATGGGTGGCATCACGTATAAGTCCTTCTGGAACTTTTACGGCACCGGTCCCGGTCAGTTCACCGACACGAACAACCTCAGTCTTGTCGTGTTCATCAAGTACGGGAACTTCAAAATGCTGTTCCCTGGTGACATGGAACGTGCCGGCTGGCTCGAACTGCTCAAACGCGGGGACTTCTGTGCCGAGTTGGCTGGTACCGACGTATTGATGGCTTCGCACCACGGCAGGTACAACGGGTACTGCGAAGAAATCTTCGCGTACTTCACGCCGTCGTGTGTCGTCATCTCGGACAAGGCGAAGGAACATAAGACGCAGGAAACAGTGCCCGATTACCGAAAGATCATCTCTGCGAAGGGTGTCAAGGTCCGCACAACCATGAAAGATCGGCACGTGCTGACCACTCGGCGCGATGGGCACATCATCTTCGACGTTGACGGGACCTACTACACCATCGACACCGAGTACCGAGGATGAAGGGCACCGAACGCTCCTTGAAGTCACAGAACTTCGCGTGGCACGTAGCCTTGGCGACGGCGGATGTGATCGTTCTGGCGATTTTCGTTGCGCCAGATCTCATTGCGAGTACCACGACTACACAGCTCGGTCTCTACCGCGCGCTCGGAGCAGCGGTGTTGCCAATCGTCGTACTCTTGCTCATGAACGTGCTGTCATCGAACTTCAAGACAATGCTCGTGTACTGGAAGCCCTATGGCTGGCTCCCAGGCTGCGAGGCGTTTACCAAGTACGGTCCGGCCGACCATCGCGTAGACATGGTGCAGCTCAAGAAGAACGTTGGTGCCTGGGCAGAGGAGCCGAAGGATCAGAACTCGAAGTGGTACAAGCTGTACAAGCAGGTCGAGATGGCACCGGAGGTCGCGTACGCGCAGAAAGACTTCTTGATGTATCGCGACATGGCTGTGCTGTCGTTGCCGTTAATGGTGCTGGCGCCGTTCGGGCTATACCTCGCTGAGGTAGGCACAAAAGCACTCTGGGTCGCGGCTAGTCTGTTCTTCACGCAGTACGTGCTGAACGCGATCAGTGCTCGAAATGCTGGTGAGCGCTTCGTGTGTAACGTGCTTGCAGTGCACTCCGCCAAGAAGGTCACCAACGCAAAGGCGCCCGCTGCAGCGAAAGCTACCTCTTCAGGTGGTTCTGCGGCTGCATGAAAGCACTAACGGTGGAGCGCACCAGCGACCACCTGGTATACCCAGCGCGGCTCGGATGCCTGCAATGTGTGCCCAACTGCGCCGCCCCCAGCGGGTGCCCGCATGGAGGAGCCGAAGGTCTGCTTTGAAGCCGTGAGATCAGACCTACGTACGTCTCATTCGGGTCGGCTAGCCCTTGGGCCTAGCTAGCCATCTCGCTCTAGTCCGCGATTGAATGACAGCTCCATTAACTTAAGGAGCTGCAATGGAAACGTTATTTCTCAATGAGGCCCAACTGGCCAGTCGGTGGGACATGAGCACCAAAACGCTGCAACGTTGGCGAATGGATGGTCGAGGTCCCAGATACCTCAAGTTGTCCAAAAGGGTTGTTTACCCCATCGAAGACATCATGGACTTTGAAGACCGTTCTGCATACCTATCCACTTCGACACGAGCAGAATACACGGCCCCCTACGGAGAGAACCTGCTCAGCGCCAAGGAGATCGCCAGGGCCACGAACCTCCCCCACTATCTCTTCAGCAACCCTCGGATTCGAAGGCAACTGCAGGTTCCGCACACCAGGCTACAGAATCAACTGAGGTTCAACCTTACTGATGTCAATGCGTGGGCAGATGCGCGGAAGAAACAGTGGTACGAAGCAGGAGCGCCTGAACGCTTTGTCACCAGCGACATCCCCGTGAAAGCAACTGTCATTTCGGGAGATAGTCATGACTAAGCGTGAGGACGAGATTTTCGAACGACGTATTGCCAAGGGCGCCGAGTTGGGCGCGTTCGCGCACGACCTCACGGTCCGTCTTGGAGGTAAGCCCACCTTCATGATGAAGAAGCAAAAGGAATGGGTTGTAAAGGACAAGGGAAAAGTCCAAGACTCCACCGCATCCCTTCTGCGCTACCCCAACTTGCTCACCGAGCAAATGCTGGCCGCCCGTTGGCACTGCTCGTCTTCACGCCTTCAATACTGGCGATCTCATGGCAAAGGCCTCCCCTATCTGAAATTTGGTGGGCGAGTTCTTTACCGAATTGAAGATGTGCTTGCCTTCGAAAAAGACAACCTGAGAAATCAGCGCACTTAACGGCAAATGGCAACAACTGGAGCGAATATGCAGTCCGGTATTTGCTCTACGTTGTTGCCATTTGTTGGTCGTTCAATGGCGAGTTTTTCGAAAACGACCAACTGACCTAAGTTGTTGATTCAATTTGATTTTCCCTCCTAGGCATGGCCCAGGCAGGAAAAATAGGAACAGAGATGTTTAGAGAGTGGTTCGTTTTAGACCGACGAATGGCAACAAATCACAATAAATATCAATAAGTACCACTAAAGTATTATGGTAGGGCGTGAGGGACTTGAACCCGCGACCAAAGGATTATGAGTCCTCTGCTCTAACCAACTGAGCTAACGCCCCAACCGAAGCCGTGATTGTAGTGGGCCGCAGGGGCTTATTTGGACTGGCTGAGCGCGTTGCTGACCAGGCGCGAGGTGATGTTGACGATCTGGATCATGCGGTCGTAAGGCATGCGGGTCGGGCCGATCACGCCCAGGGTGCCGACCACCTGGCCGTCCACCTCATAGGGTGAGCTGACGACCGACAGCTCTTGCATGGGCACGATCTGGCTTTCGCCGCCGATGTAAATGCGCACGCCTTCAGCCTGGCTGGACACGTCCAGCAAGCGCATGAGTTGCGTCTTTTGCTCGAACAGTTCAAACGCCCGGCGCAAATGACCCATGTCGCTGGAAAAGTCGCTCACCGACAGCAAATTGCGTTCACCGGCAATCACCACCTCGTTCTGGTCTTCGGCCAGGGCTTCGGTGCTGACCTGCACGGCCGCTTGCATGAGGGTGGCGATTTCGCTTTGCAGGCTGACCAGCTCTTGCTGCACCCGGCTGCGCACCTGCTCGATGGCCATGCCCGCGTAATGGGTGTTGAGGAAATTGGACGTTTCGACCAGCTGGCTTTGCGAGTAATCGGTCTCGGTGAACAGGATGCGGTTTTGCACATCGCCTTCGGGCGAGACGATGATGACCAGCAAACGCCGCTCGGACAAGCGCAAAAATTCGATGTGCCGGAACACCGAGGCCCGGCGCGGCGTCATGACGACGCCCACAAAATGCGACAGGTTGGACAGCAGGTTGGCGGCGTTGGCGATCACCTTCTGCGGCTGGTCGGGCGTGAGCGCCGGGGTTTCCAGGCCATCGCGCTGCACCGTGAGCATGGTGTCCACAAACAGACGGTAGCCCCGACTGGTGGGGATGCGCCCGGCCGAGGTGTGGGGGCTGGCAATCAGGCCCAGCTCTTCCAGGTCGGACATCACGTTGCGGATGGTCGCGGGTGACAGGTCCAGGCCCGAGGCTTTGGAGAGCGTGCGCGAGCCCACAGGCTGGCCGTCCGCTATATAGCGTTCCACCAGGGCTTTGAGCAATAACTTGGCACGATCGTCTAGCATCCGGTCATTTTAATGATGTAATTTGCAAATGAGATCCAAGTTCCGTCACGTTGCACTCTTTGGCAAATACCACACCTCTGCCCACGGCGGGGCACTGGAGAGTTCACGCCGCGCTTTGGACGACGTGGCCCAGTTCCTGACGCGGCAAGGCTGCGACGTGGTGCTGGACAAGGAAACCGCCTCGCACACCGGGCTGGCGACCTACCCGGTGCTGGAAATGACCGAGATTGGCACCCAGTGCGACCTGGGCCTGGTGATCGGGGGCGATGGCACCATGCTGGGCATTGGGCGCCAGATGGCCCGCTACGGCCTGCCTTTGATGGGCATCAACCAGGGGCGGCTGGGCTTCATCACCGACATTCCCCTGCAAAGCTACCAGGATGTGCTGCAGCCCATGCTGCAAGGCCACTACCAGGCCGAAGACCGCAGCTTGCTGCAAGCCCATGTGATGCGCGACCAGCGCAGCGTGTTCAGCGCCCTGGCGATGAACGATGTGGTGGTCAACCGGGGCGGCACCTCGGGCATGGTCGAGCTGCGCGTTGAGGTCGATGGCCACTTTGTGTCCAACCAGCGCGCCGACGGCCTGATCATCGCCACGCCCACGGGCTCCACCGCTTATTCCCTGTCGGTCGGCGGGCCTTTGATGCACCCGGGCATTGGCGGCTGGGTCATGGCGCCCATTGCGCCGCACACCTTGTCCAACCGGCCCATCGTGCTGCCCGAGTCCAGCGAGGTCAGCATCGAGATCGTGGCCGGGCGCTACGTCAGCGCCAACTTTGACATGCAGTCGCTGGCCGACCTGATTTTGGGGGACCGGATCGTGGTCAAGCGCTCGGAGCACACGGTGCGCTTTTTGCACCCGGCGGGCTGGAATTACTTCGACACTTTGCGCAAAAAAATGCACTGGAATGAAGGCGCTTGAGCCGTGGCACTGACGCACATCACCCTGCGCGATTTCGTGATCGTGCACGAACTGGAACTGGACCTGAGCACGGGCTTCAGCGTGTTGACGGGCGAAACCGGGGCGGGCAAATCGATTTTGATCGATGCCTTGCAGCTGGCCTTGGGCGCGCGTGCCGACTCGGGTGTGGTGCGCGAAGGCGCCAGCCGCTGCGAGGTTTGCGCCGAATTCGAGCCCACCTCTGCCATTGCGGCCTGGCTCGAAGAAGCCGGTTTTGAAGCCAGCGCCGACTTGCTGCTGCGCCGCACCGTCGACACCGCAGGCAAAAGCCGCGCCTGGATCAACGGGAGCCCCGCCACCGCCACCCAATTGCGCGAGCTGGGCGAACAACTGCTGGACATCCATGGCCAGCACGCCTGGCAAAGCCTGACCCGGCCTGACGCGGTGCGCGGCCTGCTTGACGCCTACGCGGGCATAGACACCCGCCCCCTCAAAACCGCTTGGCACAGCTGGCGGCAAGCCCAGCAAACCCTGACCGACGCGCAGCAAGCGCAAAGCACCTTGGCCAACGAACGCGAACGCCTGGCCTGGCAAATCGGCGAGCTGGAAAAGCTCAACCCGCAGCCAGACGAATGGCAAGAGCTGAGCACCCAGCACAGCCGCCTGGCCAATGCGCAAGCCCTGATCGATGGGGCCAACCAAAGCACGCTGCTGCTCGAAGGAGACGACGAGGGCGGCGCACTGCGCCAGCTGTCCCGCGCCATCCAGACCCTGCAGTCGCTGGGACAATTTGAACCCGAATTCAACGCCCTGGCCGAGGTGCTGGCCTCCGCGCAGGCCCAGGCCGAAGACGTGGCCCACAGCCTGCACACTTATTTGCGCAAGACCGATCTGGACCCGGCCCAACTGGCCCAACTGGACGAGCGCATGGGCCTGTGGCTGTCGCTGGCCCGGCGGTACAAGAAAACCCCCGACGAATTGCCACTGGCCTTGCAGGCCTGGCGCAAGGAACTGGCCCAGCTCGATGCCGCAGCCGACCTGGACAAGCTGCAAAAGGCCGAACAAGCTGCCCACAAAGCCTGTCTGCAAGCGGCCAAAGCAGTTTCACAGCAACGCCAAAAGGCGGCCAAACCATTGGCTCAAGCCGTCAGCAGCGCCATGCAGCAGCTGGGCATGCAAGGCGGCCGCTTTGAGGTGCAGCTCCAAACCCTGGACGAGCCCGCACAACATGGCCTTGAAGAAGTGAGCTTTCTGGTGGCCGGGCACGAAGGCAGCACGCCCCGGCCCGTGGGCAAAGTGGCCTCGGGCGGTGAGCTCTCGCGCATTGCGCTGGCCATCGCGGTCACCACCAGCGAACTGGGCGAAGCCGGTACCTTGATCTTTGACGAGGTGGATTCGGGTGTCGGCGGCGCTGTGGCCGAAACCGTGGGGCGCCTGATGAAACAACTGGGCCAACACCGCCAGGTGCTGGCCGTGACCCACCTGCCCCAGGTGGCCGCCTGCGCTGACCACCACCTGCTGGTGAGCAAGGCCGCAGCCCAAGGCCAGGTCAGCAGCCAGGTGCGCGGGGTGAATGGCGAAGAGCGCGTGAGCGAAATCGCCCGCATGCTGGGCGGCGAGAAGTTGTCCGCCACCACCCTGGCCCACGCCCGCGAAATGCTGGGCACTCCTTCCAAAACGGTAGGCCGCAAAGCCGCCCAAAGCTGAGCATGGACATCATCCTGATCACCGGCATGTCCGGCTCTGGCAAATCGGTGGCGCTGCACGCGCTCGAAGACGCGGGCTATTACTGCGTGGACAACCTCCCCCCCGAGCTGTTGATCCCCTTCGTCAAACTCGAAGAACAGCAAAAGGAGCAACGCCTGGCGATTGCGATCGATGTGCGCAGCGCCAATTCCTTGCACCTGATGCCCGAGCAAATGACCTTGCTGCGCGACATGGGCATGTCGGTGAAATCGGTGTTTCTGGACGCCAACTCGGATACCTTGCAGCGACGCTACTCGGAGACCCGACGCAAGCACCCCTTGTCGGGTGGCAGCAAGCCGCAAAGCGACAAGGCGCTGTTAGAGACCATCCAGTTCGAGCGTGAACTGCTGGCCGATCTGCGTGAGCGGGCCCACGTCATCGACACCAGTTTGCTGCGCTCTGCCCAGCTGCAAACCTACATCAAAACCTTGGTCAGCGCCCCATCGGCCCAATTGACACTGGTCTTTGAATCCTTTGGCTTCAAACGCGGCATCCCGAGCGACGCCGATTACGTGTTTGACGTGCGCATGCTGCCCAACCCGCATTACGAAAGCACGCTGCGGCCGCTGACCGGGCGCGACGAGCCGGTACAGGCCTATCTGCGCCAATCTGAAGAATTCGTGCAGATGCAGCTGCAGATTGAAGGTTTTTTGAAACACTGGATTCCGGCCATCGAGCGCGACCACCGCAGCTACGTCACGGTGGCCATCGGCTGCACCGGGGGCCAGCACCGCTCGGTGTTCATGGTCGAGCAGCTGGCCCAAAACTTCAGCGCACGTTGGCTCACCCTCAAGCGGCACCGGGAACTGGACGCGATATGAACGCCACTGAGCCTGTAGGCCGGAGCCTCAGCTCCGACATCAGCGGGTGGGCCAAGGACACATGTCGGAACTGAAGCCACCTGCCTGCTCTGGCTCAGGTCATCAACAAGGTTCGAATCGGCGCTGGCAAGCCCATCGCGGGCCACGCCTCCGCATCCACCCACTGACCCTCACAAGCCGGGGTTGACCGCGCAGACCCGAGCATGCGCACCGGGTGCAGGTGCAAATCGCGGTGCGTCAGCACATGCTTCCAGGGCGCGATGTACTGTGGGTCTCTTCCCCTCGCCCAGGCGGCCAGCAAATCCGCTTCAGACTCAAACACGGGCAAGCTGAACAAGCCCGCCCAGATGCCCGTGTCCGGCCGCTTTTGCAGCCACACCTGGCCCTGCGCGTTGACCGCCCACAAGAGCCACAGCGTGGCGCTGCTGCGTTTGAGCTTGCGGGTTTTGACCGGATAGGCCAGCGGCTTGCCCTGCGCTTGGGCCTGGCACACGCTGCTGACGGGGCAGGCCTCGCACTGCGCCTTGCGCGGCAAACACACGGTGGCGCCCAGGTCCATCAAGGCCTGGGTGTAGCGCGGCATGTCGGCCGCTTGCGCTGGCAACAGGTCTTGCGCCAGCGCCCACAAGGATTTTTCGTTTTTAGCCACCGCCAAGTCAGCGCCATAACCCAGCACCCGGGTCAGCACGCGCTTGACATTGCCGTCCAAAATGGCGGTACGCTCACCAAAGCAAAACGCCGCGATGGCTGCTGCAGTCGATCGGCCAATGCCGGGCAGGGTTTGCAGGTCTTCGGCGCGGCGCGGAAAGGCCCCGCCAAACCGCGTCATCACTTCCTGGGCACATTTGTGCAGGTTGCGGGCCCGGCTGTAATAACCCAGGCCGCTCCACAGCGCCAGCACATCGTCTTGCGGCGCAGCAGCCAGAGCCGCCACATCCGGAAAGCGCTCCAAAAACCGGGGAAAGTAGTCCAGCACCGTGCTCACCTGCGTTTGCTGCAGCATGATCTCGGACAGCCAAACGCGGTAAGGGTCCTGGGTGTTTTGCCAAGGCAGGCTTTGGCGGCCGTGCAGGCGCTGCCAGTCCACCATGCGGCGGGCAAAACCTGGGGGCAAAGTCATCACGGTTTCTGACATGTCGGGCAGTAAAAAGTGGTGCGCTGGCCTTGCAGCATGGACCGGATGGGTGTGGCGCACACCCGGCAAGGCTCGCCCGCGCGGCCATACACCGCCGCTTCCAGCTGGAAATACCCGGTGCTGCCTTCGGCGCTCACAAAATCCTTGAGCGAACTGCCCCCCTGCGCCACCGCGCGGGTCAGCACCTGGACGATGGCCGCATGCAGCCGGGCCACGCGCGGCCGAGACAAGCGCGAGGCTTTCGTGGTGGGGCGTATGCCCGCCATGAACAAGGCTTCCGACGCATAAATATTGCCCACGCCCACCACCACATCCCCGGCCAACAAGACCTGTTTGATGGCGGACTGGCGTTTTTTCAAGGCATGGAGAAAAGCACCTATTTCAAACTGACCATTGAGTGGTTCCACGCCCAACCGCCCCAGTAATTTTTGCGCTTGTGGTGAGTCTTCTGAGGGTGCCCAGACCACCGCACCAAAACGGCGCGGATCGTGCAGACGCAGGACACCCCGGTCGGTCACCAGGTCCATGTGGTCATGCGGTCCGGCCTCGGGCTGTGTGGGTGCAAAGTTCAGACTGCCTGACATGCCCAGATGCAAAAGCAAAAGCCCCTGATCCAGGTCAACCAAGAGGTATTTCCCACGGCGACGGACCCCGCCAATTTGTCGACCCACCAGGCTTTGGGGCATCACGCCCAGGGGCCAGCGCAAAGGTTTGCCCATGCGCAGCGCCAAAATTCGAGCGGCTTCGATGCGGTCGGCAAAACTGCGGCGGGTGACTTCTACTTCAGGGAGTTCAGGCATAGGCGCTAGGACGAAAAGGACTTGGGCCGCCCTGCGCGGGCAAGCGGATGGCTGGATTATGATGAAGCCATGAAATTCTGGTTTCGACTTGCCATCATCTCCACGTGCGCTTGGGGAGCTTGGGCACAACCTGTCAACGGTCCGGCCAACACAACCTCCCCAAAATCTGCCTTGGATGCAGCCTTGTTTTACCAGCTGTTGCTTGGCGAGTTGAATGTCCGGCAGGGCTCTCCAGGCAGTGGGTTCTCCATCATTTTGGACGCTGCACGAAAAACGCGTGATCCCGCCCTCTTTCAGCGGGCGGTGGATCTGGCCTTGCAATCGCGGTCGGGCGAAGCCGCTTTGCAAGCAGCCCAGGCATGGAAAAAGGAGATTCCACAAGCGACTGAAGCCAACCGTTACCTGCTGCAAATTTTGCTGGCACTGAACCGCACAGAGGAAGCCGGCCAAGCCCTGGCGGTCTCCATCGGTGATTTACCTGCCTCCGAACAGAACTCTGCGATTGCTTCGGTCCCGCGTGTCTTTTCCCGGGTACAAGACAAAAAGCTGGCGGCTGATGTGGTGGAAAAAGCTTTGGCTTCGGCATTGAAACAACCCGGTACGGCAGCCACGGCATGGACAACGATTGGCCGCATGCGACGGGAATCGGGTCAACTTGCAGCGGCGATAGAAGCCGTTCGCCAAGGACGCGCCGCTGACGCCTCAGCCCAAGGCCCTCTGATTCTGGCCCTCAGCCTCTACGGTGCAGCGCCTTCTGAACTTCAGACCTTGTTGCAACAAGCCATGCAAGGCCCTGTGCAGCCAGAGCTGAGACTGGGTTACGCACGCCAACTGATCAGTCAACAAAACTACCCGGAAGCCTTGCTTCAGCTGAGCCGTCTGAACACCGAACAACCCGCTTTCTCCGATGGCTGGCTGGTACATGGCCTGCTTTTGCAGGAAACAGGCAAATTGCAAGACGCTGAAAAAAAACTGCGCCGTTATGTGGAGCTGACAGGATCTGCCAAAGACCGGGAACAACAAGTCGGCTTGACCGAAGCCCTGCTTGCATTGACGCAAATGGCACAACGTCAAGGTCAGCTGGAGCAAGCCACGCAGTGGCTGGCACAGGTGCCAGCGGATGCAGACCCCATCAAGCTGGCCAGCCGCAAAGCCGATGTGCTGACCCAGCAAGGCCGCCTGGAAGAAGCCCGTTTGGTACTGTCTCAAATCCCTGCAGCAACGCCTGAACAAGCGATTCGCAAAACTTTGGCGCAGTCCCAATGGATGCGTGAGCACAAGCAAGCGGCGCAAGCCTATGCGCTGGTCAAAAGCACATTGGCAAACAATGCACAAAACAGTGACTTGATCTCGGAACTGGCGCTTTTGAGCGAAAAGCTCAAAAAGTTCGATGAGATGGAAAGCTTGCTGCGCGAGCTCATGAAAAGCAGGCCTGATGACCCGCACGCCTTCAATGCTTTGGGGTATTCACTGGCAGACCGGAAAATCCGGCTGGACGAAGCTCGGGAACTGATCACACAAGCGCTGAAACTGGCCCCACAAGACGCCTACATTCAGGACAGTTTGGGTTGGGTGGCTTTTCGGCAGGGTCGGCTCGAAGAAGCCCGGGAAATTTTGCAAGCGGCCTACAGATCCAGACCTGACGCCGAAATTGCAGCGCACCTGGGTGAGGTGCTTTGGGTCATGGGCAAACACAGGGAAGCAGCCATCATCTGGCGCGAGGGCCTGCTGCTCAAAGCGGACAACGAGACCCTGCAAGAAACACTTCAACGCTTCAACTTCAAACCATGAAGTCAGCCAGCCGATTGACAGGCTACGTTTGCCGGGCATGGATCACCCTGCGCAAGCCTGTAACGCTGGTCTTGGTTGTATGCATGGCAGGATGCGCGAGTCCCCGAATGGTGCCTGCCGACACCAGCGCCTATTGGTCTGGGCGCATGGCCATTCAGATTCTGAAAGACCCCGCCGAATCATTGAGCGCCAGTTTCGAACTGCAAGGCTCTGCCAAGGCTGGTGAGATGGTTTTGCTCAGCCCGATCGGCACCACCTTGGCCAAGCTGGCCTGGACCCCTCAATCGGCCCAGCTCGAGCAAGGCAGTCAGCACATAGAAGGTGCGAGCTTGCAACAACTGGGCAGTCGCTTGACTGGCACCGAGCTGCCCATTACCGCTTTGTTCGAATGGCTTGCGGGAAAATCCGCTGAAGCACCAGGCTGGCAAGTGGATTTGTCGTCCCATGCACAGGGGCGGATCACCGCAGAACGCCGCTTGCCTGCACCCGCCACGGTGCTGCGCATTGTGCTGGACCGCTAAGCCCTGGACCCTGGCTTCATGGTGACAAACCAGTGGTGATAATCGAGCCATGAAATCGCTGCACGATCTGCCCGCCCCTGCCAAGCTGAATCTGTTTTTGCACATCACGGGACGCCGCCCTGATGGCTACCATTTGCTGCAATCGGTGTTCATGTTGATCGATTGGTGCGACACCTTGCACTTCGAGAAGCGGGCTGGCGGTGCCATCAGTCGCGAAGACCTGACCATGGCGCTGCCTGCGCAAGACCTCATCACGCGGGCAGCGCAATTGCTGCAAACCCACACCGGCTGCACGGAAGGTGTTCACATTGCTGTCGAGAAACAGATCCCCGCCCAAGCGGGTATGGGCGGCGGCTCCTCGGACGCGGCCACTTGTCTTTTGGCACTCAACCGCCTGTGGAACCTGAAACTGGACCTGCCCACCCTGGAAAAACTGGGCTTACAACTGGGCGCGGATGTGCCGTTTTTTCTGAGAGGCCGCAATGCCTGGGTCGAAGGCGTGGGCGAAAAAATCACCCCCATTGAGCTGCCCCCAGCCCAATTTTGGGTGGTCAAACCACCGGCCGGGGTCGAAACTTCCCGAATTTTTACGCATCCGGATTTAAAACGGGACACAAAGCCTGCTACAATCTCGGTCTTTGCTGCAGACCCATACGGCTTTGGCCGCAATGATCTGCAACCTGTTGCAAAAGCGCTCTGTCCAGATGTTGATCAAGCACTTCAAGTGCTGAAAAACGCAAGATTTGACGCTAGAATGACGGGTTCTGGCAGTGCAGTGTTCGCCCCATGCGGGACAAACACTCAGAAAGTAGAGGTTCCAGACCGCTTTCTTGCACGCCACTGCAACAATATGGAAATTCATCCTTTAACAGGTTGGGCATCCAGCGATAGTTGATCGGTAGGCCGCTGTTTCAGCGGTCAACCCGTGTAGGGGAGTCGCCAAGTTGGTTAAGGCACCGGATTTTGATTCCGGCATTCGAAGGTTCGAGTCCTTCTTCCCCTGCCAAATACGTTCAATCGTACAGGCCCCTTTATCTGATCGCTGGAATGCACATGCAGCCTGCTTCACTCCCCCCCGAATTCATGCTGTTCACCGGCAACGCCAACCCCGTTTTGGCTGCCGAGATCGCCAAGCACCTGGGCACACAGCTCGGCGCGGTCGATGTGGGCCGTTTCTCTGACGGCGAAGTCACTGTCGAACTCAAGCAAAACGTTCGCGCTCGCGAAGTGTTCGTGGTGCAGTCGACCTGCGCACCCACCAACGAAAACCTGATGGAACTGCTGATCATGGTCGACGCGCTCAAACGCGCCTCGGCTGGCCGCATCAGTGCTGTCATTCCTTATTTCGGCTACGCCCGCCAGGACCGCCGCCCCCGTTCCACCCGCGTGCCGATCTCGGCCAAAGTGGTCGCCAACATGCTCCAAGCTGTGGGCGTGGACCGCGTGCTGACCATGGACTTGCACGCCGACCAGATCCAGGGCTTCTTCGACATCCCGGTCGACAACATTTACGCCTCACCTGTGCTGCTGGGTGACCTGCGCCAGCAAAACTACGACGACCTGATCGTCGTGTCTCCCGATGTGGGCGGCGTGGTGCGTGCCCGCGCCTTGGCCAAACAGCTCGGCTGCGACCTGGCCATCATCGACAAGCGCCGCCCCAAAGCCAACGTGAGCGAAGTCATGCACGTCATCGGCGAGATCGACGGCCGCAACTGCGTGATCATGGACGACATGATCGACACCGCTGGCACCTTGGTCAAAGCGGCTGAAGTGCTCAAAGAGCGCGGCGCCAAAAAAGTCTACGCCTATTGCACACACCCGATTTTTTCGGGTCCGGCCATCGACCGCATCGCCAAGGGCGAGGCCCTCGACGAAGTCGTGGTCACCAACACCATCCCGCTGACGGCCGAAGCCGCAGCGTGTTCCAAGATTCGCCAACTCTCCGTGGCACCGCTGATCGCCGAAACGATCAACCGGATTGCGCACGGCGAGTCGGTGATGAGCCTGTTCTCTGATCCAAGCTGATCGGGAAGAGGCCACCAGTGGCCAGCCGTCCTTGTGGACTGGCTGGCTTTTTTAAGTCAGGGCCGCACTGGTCGCGGTGTGCCCTAGAAGGAGAAATGTATGAAATTCGTCGCTTTTGAGCGCGCCAAGCAGGGCACGGGTGCGAGCCGCCGTCTCCGCAATTCCGGCCGCACGCCTGGCATCGTTTACGGTTCCACATCGGCCCCCCAACTGATCGAGCTGGACCATAACGCTTTGTGGCACGCCCTGAAAAAGGAAGCTTTCCACGCTTCGATCCTGGACATGGAACTGAACGGTCAGACCAGCAAAGTCTTGCTGCGTGACTACCAGATGCACCCCTTCAAGCAGTTGGTGCAACACATCGACTTCCAGCGCGTGGACGCCAACACCACTTTGCACATGAAGGTGCCATTGCACTTCAGCGGCGAAGAAGAGTCCGAAGCCGTCAAGACCGACAAGTGCACCGTCACCCACGTGGCGACCGAAATCGAAGTCGCTTGCCTGCCCGCCAACCTGCCCGAGTTCATCGCGGTGGATCTGAAGGGCCTGACCAAGGGCAACTCGCTGCACCTGAACGACATCACCCTGCCTGCTGGCTGCAAAGCCGTCACCCATGGCAAGAAAAACCCGGTCCTCGTGTCCGTGGTGACTCCCGTGGAAGAAGTGGTTGCGGCTCCTGTGGCCGCTGCCCCTGCAGACGCCAAAGGCAAGGGCAAAGGCAAGAAGTGATCTTCTGCCTGGGGCTGCAAAGCCCCGCTCTGCAAGGCCCGCGCAAGCGGGCCTTTTGCTTTGGGGCCAGCGGCTCCCCCCGCAAGGCCGCCTGCGCCAAGGATAATCTCGCACCATGATCAAACTGCTTGTCGGCCTGGGCAACCCGGGCAACGAATACGAAGACACCCGCCACAACGCCGGTTTCTGGTGGATCGATGCGGTGGCCCGCGAACTCAAGGTGTCGCTGGTGCCCGAGCGCAGCTACCACGGCTTGGTGGCGCGCACCACCGTGAATGGCCACAACGTGTGGTTGCTCGAGCCCCAGACCTTCATGAACCTGTCGGGCAAATCGGTCAGCGCACTGGCCCGATTCTTCAAAATCCAGCCGCAAGAGATTCTGGTGGCACACGACGAACTGGACATCCCGCCCGGCGAAGCCAAGCTCAAGCTGGGCGGCAGTCACGCCGGGCACAACGGCTTACGCGACATCCATGCCCAACTGGGCACGGCCGATTACTGGCGTCTGCGCATTGGCGTCGGCCACCCGGGCGACAAGGCCGAAGTGGTCAGCTGGGTCTTGAAGAAGCCGATGCTGGAGCACCGCAAAGCCATCGACGACAGCATCCACCGCGCTGTAGCGGCTTTGCCCCTGCTCCTGGCGGGCGACATGGAAAAGGCCATGGCCCGCATCCACACCAGCAAGCCGCCGCGCCCCAAACCACCCCGCCCCGTCAAAACACCTGCGCCAGACGCCCCAGCAGCCGAGTGATGCAGGCCACCCGCCTCACTGCCCCTGCAAGCGACGGTATTTGGCCCAGAGCGACTCCTGGTTTTCGACGTGCTGAGGATTGACGGGAATGCAAGCCACGGGGCAGACCTGCACACACTGGGGCTCGTCAAAATGCCCGACGCACTCGGTGCACTTGGACGGGTCGATTTCGTAAATTTCTTCGCCCAGATAAATCGCCTGGTTCGGGCACTCGGGCTCACACACATCGCAGTTGATGCATTCATCGGTGATCATCAGTGCCATGGCTGGGGCTCCGCAAAGGTCTGCATCGTGGTCATGCCCGGATTATCGGCCACAGGCATCAGCCCGAAGGACTGCAGGGCTGTTGCCTGCTCCAGGGCTGGACACAGGCCAGTCCCCACGATTGGCGCTGACCCGGCGGCATGCGCCTAAAATGGACCCGATGATGAACGCCGACCTGCATTGCCACTCCGTCATCTCCGACGGCACCCTCACCCCCGAAGCCCTGGCCGAACGCGCCAAAGCCAACGGCGTGGAACTGTGGGCACTGACCGACCACGACGAAGTGGGCGGCCAAGACCGCGCCCTGGCTGCGGCCAAGGCACTGGGCATGCCCTACCTCACGGGCACTGAAATTTCGGTCACCTTTGCACACCAGACGGTGCACATCGTGGGCCTGGGCTTTGACCCGCACAACAGCGCCCTGGTGACTGGCTTGCGCCGCACCCGGGGCGGGCGCAGCGAACGCGCCCAGGAGATGTCGGACGGCCTGGCCAAAGTCGGCATCCCAAACGCCTACGAAGGCGCCCTGCAATACGTGGGCAACCCCGAGCTGATTTCGCGCACCCACTTTGCCCGGCACCTGGTCGAAACGGGTGTGTGCAGCGACACCTCGGAGGTGTTTCGCAAATACCTGACCGAAGGCAAACCCGGCTACGTGCCACACCGCTGGGCGCGGCTGCAGGAGGCCGTGCAGTGGATCACCGAGGCGGGCGGCATCGCCGTCATTGCCCACCCGGCCCGTTACGGCTTCACGCCCAACGAAGAGTACGCGCTGTTCAGCGAATTCAAGGCCCACGGCGGGCGCGGGGTGGAGGTCATCACCGGCAGCCACTCCTCGCAAGAAGCGGTGCGCTACGCCGAAACCGCCCTCGAATTCGATTTGGTGGCTTCACGCGGCAGTGACTTTCACAGTCCCGACGAAAGCCGCATCGACCTGGGCACCCTGCCCTACCTGCCTGGCCAACTCACCCCGGTTTGGGAATTGCTGGCCGACCGCATCCAGTGAATCCGACGCACCGACACGCCAGCCTTCAGGGCATCGGCTTTGCGGTCCTGGCCACCGCCTGCTTCGCCACCCTGGACACCACCACACGGCATGTGAGTGCCGGCTTGTCGGTGATGGTGGCGCTGTGGTTCCGCTACGCCATTCAGGCGTTCATCACCACGGTGGTGGTCTGGCCGGGGCGTGGCCGCCGCGTCTTGCGCACCGAGCACCCGCGCTTTCAGCTGGCCCGTGGCCTGCTGCTGTTTGCCTGCAGCATCCTGGCTTTTTTGAGCCTCAAGTACATGCCCGTGGGCGAGTTCACCGCCATCTCGCTGCTGGCCCCCCTGGTCATCACCTTGCTGGCGGCCTGGATGCTGAAGGAAAAAATCCGCCCCCTGCGCTGGCTGCTGGTGGTGGGCGGCTTCCTGGGCACGATGGTCATCATCCGCCCCGGCAGCCAGCACTTTGACTGGACGGTGATCCTGCCCTTGATGTTGGTAGGCACCAACTCCGGCTTCCAGCTGCTGACCAGCAAGATGGCCAAGACCGAAGACCCGATCACCACGCACTTCTACACCGGCTGGATCGGCACGGGCATGGCCACACTGCTGCTGCCCTTTGTCTGGGAAATGCCCGCAGACTGGACCGTCTGGTTGCAGCTGCTGATCATGGGCGTGCTGGCCTCGATCGGGCATTTTTTGCTGATCCTGGCCTATGGCCGAACCCCGGCCGCTACCCTCACGCCCTACATGTACACCCAGATCGGCTTTGCGGTGCTGGGCGGGTGGCTGGTGTTCAACCACCTGCCCGACCAATGGACCTTTGTCGGCATGGGCCTGGTGGCCCTGTGCGGCGCTTTGGGGGCCTGGCTCACCGTGCGCGAAAACCGCATCGCCATCCAGCCCCCGGAATCCTGAGGCAACGCCCTTCCTCTGCGGGATTTTGCCCCCATCTACGTTCATCCCATCACCACCGGCAACCGACTGTCCGCACCCATGGCCCAGTTTTTCACTGTTCACCCCGACAACCCGCAAGCGCGCCTGCTCAAGCAAGCCGTGCAGTTGCTCAACCAGGGCAGCGTGCTGGCCGTGCCCACCGACTCCAGCTACGCCTTGGTCTGCCACCTGGACGACAAAAACGCCGCCGACCAGCTGCGCCGCATCCGTGGCGTGGACGACAAGCACCACCTGACGCTGCTGTGCCGCGACCTGAGCGAGCTGGCCAACTACGCGCGGGTGGACAACCGCCAGTTTCGCGCCATCAAACAGGCCACGCCCGGGCCCTTCACTTTCATTCTGGAAGCCACCAAGGAAGTGCCGCGACGTGTGAGCCACCCTCAGCGCAAAACCATTGGCCTGCGCGTGCCCGAGCACCAGGTGCTGCAGGAACTGCTGGCCCTGCATGGCGCCCCCCTGCTGGCGGCCACCCTCATCATGCCCGGCGAAGACCAGCCCCTCAACGACCCCGAAGACATCCGCGAACGCCTGGAGCACCAGGTGGGCGCGGTCATCGACGCCGGGGCTTGCTCACTCGAGCCCACCACCGTGATCGACATGAGCGGCGACGAGCCTGCCGTGATGCGTCACGGTCAGGGCGATCCAGCGCTGCTGGGCCTCTGAGACACAACCGTCTGCCCAGACCATGGCCAGGCGCTGTTGAGCGCGGACAAGTCAGAGACCAGCATCGCGCCGGTCCAAAACAAAACCCCTGCAACAGCCCAAGGGCCGCAGCAGGGGTTGGGCATGAAACAAGGACGGATTACTTCAAATCACCCGCCAAACTGGCCAAGGTGTCAGGCGCGATGTCGATGTGCGAAGGGTAATGCGTGTGGTCACAACCGAGTTTGACACCCGCACCCGCTTTCACGGCCGCACGCATGGTCGGCGTCAATTCAAAACGCACAAAGTGCACGGCCGAGGTCTTTTCATCGGTCTCACGGTCCAGGTCTTCGTCGGCAATGGCGTACACACGGCCATGGCCTTCCACCTCGACAAACATGCGGTCTTCCACGCCGATCAGTTTGGCCAGCTCGCGTTTGCGCTCGTTGATGTCGACGTACTCGATCATCATGGTGGCTTTCCAGTTGCTGCCGTCCGGCACCAGCGGGGCGTAGGCCTCGATCTCTTGCAGGATGCCTTCTTCTTCGAAGACTTTTTCGATGCGCAGCATCTCCTGAATCTGGTAGCGGATGGTGGTCTCACTCTCGAACTGCATGTTGATGTGCTCACCCAGCTGCACGCTGCGCAGTTTGCGGTGGGCGATCACCTCAGGCTTGTGGACCTTGCGCCACTTGGTGTAGGCCTCCAAAGACATCAGGGTCTCGGGCGTGATTTTTCCAGTCAGTTGCATGGCAGTGTTCCTTATTTGAGACCGTAGGCTTTGCGCACCAGGGTCAAGGGGTGGTTCAGTTCGGGCGCGCCCAGGCCATTGACCTCAAAGCCCTGGGCAATGTGGTGGCCGCCCAGCGGGCAGTCGGAGCTGATGAAGTCGGGCTTGGAGCCGTCCTTCATGGTGGCCATGGCCTTGAACACGGGCTTGCCGATCTTCATCGCCATCTCGTGTGAGCCTTTTTTCACGCCGTAGGTGCCGGCATGGCCCGAGCAGCGCTCGATGGTGTTGATCTCGGTGTCCGGGATCATCTTGAGCATTTCTTCGGTTTTGCGGCCAATGTTCTGCACCCGGCCGTGGCAGGGGATCTGGTAGCTCACATTGCCCAGCTTTTGCGGGAATTCGGTCCTGAGCAAGCCATCGCGCTTGCGGGCCATGAAGTACTCAAACGGGTCCCACATCGCGTCTTTGACCAGCTGGGTGTCGGCGCAATCCGGGAACATCAGCGGGATTTCCTGCTTGAACATCAAGGCGCAACTGGGCACGGCCGCCATGATGGCGAAGCCGTCCTTGGCGTACTTGGCCAGCACCGGGATGTTGGCTTCCTTGGACGCCTTGACCGAGTCCAGATCACCCAGCTCCAGCTTGGGCATGCCGCAGCACTTTTCTTTCTCGACCAGCACGTACGGGATCTCGTTGTGGTCCAGGATTTTGAGCAAGTCGTGGCCAATGCCGGGCTCGTTGTAGTTGATGTAGCAAGTCGAATAGATGGCGACCTTGCCGGGCGTCTTTTCGCCATCCACCACCTTGGACGCTTTGGCATCGGGGGCGCTGGAACGGAACTTTTGGGTGGCCAGCGAAGGCAGCCAGGCGTTCTTGTCCACGCCCGCCACGCTTTCCATCACGCTGCGGGCCGCTTCGGTCTTGTTGATGGCGTTGACCGCCTGCACCACGATCGGGATGCCTGCAAACGAGCCATGCGTGTCGGTCGAAGCCAAAAACTTTTCGGCTGCGCCCACTTCACCCTTCTTGAACTTGATGGCCTTGGCCCGCAGCATGGTGTGGGGGAAGTCCAGATTCCACTCGTGCGGCGGTGTGTAGGGGCACTTGGTCATGTAGCACAGGTCGCACATGAAGCACTGGTCCACCACTTTCCAGTAGTCCTTCTTGTCGACGCCATCGACTTCCATGGTGCTGCTTTCGTCCACCAGGTCGAACAAGGTGGGGAAAGAATTGCACAGGCTCACGCAGCGGCGGCAACCGTGGCAGATGTCAAAAATGCGCTCGAGCTCGTCGAAGCACTTTTCTTCGTTGTAGAAGTCGGGGTTCTCCCATCCGAGGGCATGTCGTGTGGGGGCTTCGAGATTGCCTTCTTTGGCCATGTTGTGCTCCTTTGGGACTTTTTTAGGGTTTTTCTGAAGACTCTGCAGCCGAGCCCTGAGAAAAACCCGCTGCACCTTGCGGGGCAGCGGGTGACGTCATGGGGGAATCAATCCACCAATTCGTTCAGGGCCTTCTGGTAACGGTTGGCGTGTGAACGCTCAGCCTTGGCCAGGGTCTCGAACCAGTCGGCGATTTCGTCAAAACCCTCTTCGCGAGCGGTCTTGGCCATGCCGGGGTACATGTCGGTGTACTCGTGGGTTTCACCCGCCACAGCCGAAGCCAGGTTCTGGCGTGTGGAGCCGATGGGCAGACCGGTTGCGGGGTCGCCGGATTGCTCCAGGAACTCCAGGTGACCATGGGCGTGACCTGTTTCACCTTCTGCGGTGGAACGGAACAGGGCTGCCACGTCGTTCTGACCTTCAACGTCAGCTTTGTTCGCGAAGTACAAATAGCGACGGTTGGCCTGGGATTCGCCTGCGAAAGCGTCCTTCAGGCATTGTTCCGTGCGCGAGCCTTTGAGTGCTGCCATGGATATCTCCTTGTGGGTTTTGATTGAATGGCTCTGGCAGGATCGCCAGAGACGACATAGATTAACTCTGTACTGTCCAGTCTGCCCAATAGATTGATGCAATGGCTCCGATTAGTCAGCGCTATTGACCCGGAGGATTGATAAATATCAACAAAGCAGCAAGGGCGCCACCATCGGCCTCCTTTTCCGGGGTGCACCCCATGATCAGCGTAGCCTCACGGTCCCCAAGAATGGCCTGTATGGGCTGGGTAAAATCAAGCCTTTGGGACCGCACACGGTCCTGCACGGCATCTGCTGAGCTGCCGTTTTCTTTTGGAAAAAGACCCCGCCATGAGCAACGCCCCCGCCACCCCGGTCCACCAGCCCGGGCTTGAGAGCCTGTCCAAATCGTTCGAACCTGCCGCCCTCGAAGCGCATTGGGGCCCCGAGTGGGAAAAGCGCGGCTACGGCGTGGCCGGTTTCCGTGGCACACAGGCCGCCAAAGACGGTGCGCCAGCGTTTGCCATCCAGCTGCCCCCGCCCAACGTGACGGGCACCCTGCACATGGGCCACGCCTTCAACCAGACCATCATGGACTCGTTGACCCGCTACCACCGCATGATGGGTTTCAACACCGCCTGGATTCCCGGCACCGACCACGCGGGCATCGCCACGCAGATCGTGGTCGAGCGCCAGCTGCAGGCCAAAGGCATCAGCCGCCACGACATGGGTCCTACGCCTGCCGAAGCCCGCAAGAACTTTGTGAGCAAGGTCTGGGAGTGGAAAGAAGAATCCGGCAACACCATCACCAGCCAAATGCGCCGCATGGGTGACAGCGTGGACTGGAGCCGCGAATACTTCACGATGGACCCCAAGCTGTCCCAAACGGTGACCGAGACCTTTGTGCAGCTGTACGAGCAAGGCCTGATCTACCGTGGCAAGCGCCTGGTCAACTGGGACCCGGTGCTGATGAGCGCGGTGTCTGACCTCGAAGTCGAGAGCGAGGAAGAAGACGGCTCGATGTGGCACATCCGCTATGACTTGGCCGATGGTTCTGGCAGCCTGACCGTGGCCACAACCCGCCCCGAAACCCTGCTGGGTGACGTGGCCGTGATGGTGCACCCCGAAGACGAGCGCTACCAACACCTGATCGGCAAGCAAGTCAACCTGCCCCTGTGCGGCCGCACCATCCCCGTGATTGCCGACGAGTACGTGGACAAGGCCTTCGGCACTGGCGTCGTCAAGGTCACCCCGGCGCACGACACCAACGACTACCAGGTCGGCCAGCGCCACAAGCTGGAGATGATTTGCGTGCTGAACCTGGACGCGACCATCAACGCCAACGCGCCCGAGAAATACCGGGGCCTGGACCGCTTCGTGGCCCGCAAGGCCGTGGTGGCCGACTTGGAGGCCGCAGGCGCTTTGGTCGAGGTGAAAAAACACAAACTCATGGTGCCCCGCTGCGCCCGCACCGGCCAGGTGATCGAGCCCATGCTGACCGACCAGTGGTTCGTCGCCATGAACCAGGTGGGCAAAGGCGACGCCACCGGCAAGAGCATTGCGCAAAAAGCCATCGACGCGGTGCAGTCCGGTGCCGTGAGCTTTGTGCCCGAGAACTGGGTCAACACCTACAACCAGTGGATGAACAACATCCAGGACTGGTGCATCTCGCGCCAGCTGTGGTGGGGCCACCAGATTCCCGCTTGGTACGACGAAGACGGCAATGTGTACGTCGCACGCAACGAAGCCGAGGCGCAAGCCAAGGCCCCTAGCAAGACGCTCAAGCGCGACGAAGACGTGCTCGACACTTGGTACTCGAGCGCACTGGTCCCATTCAGTACTATGGGCTGGGGCAATGACAAGAACACACGCAACGCAGCTGGCGAGCGTGCCGGGACCGGACGCAGCGACATGGCGAGCGAAGCGAGTGGGAGCAAGACCGGTTCCGGCACGCTCGCCAGCGGAACTAACGCCACAACGAATAGCAACACCAACAACAGTCCGAGCGACTACGACCTCTACCTCCCCAGCAGCGTCCTGGTCACCGGCTACGACATCATCTTCTTCTGGGTCGCCCGGATGATCATGATGACCACGCACTTCACAGGTCGCGTCCCCTTCAAGCATGTCTACATCCACGGCCTGGTGCTCGACGCCCAAGGCAAGAAGATGAGCAAATCCGAAGGCAACGTGCTCGACCCGGTTGACCTGATCGATGGCATCACACTCGAACCCCTGCTTGAGAAACGCACCCAAGGCCTGCGCAAGCCCGAGACCGCACCCAAGGTGCGCAAACAAACCGAAAAAGAATTCCCCGAGGGCATCCCGGCCTACGGTGCCGACGCCCTGCGTTTCACCTTCGCGGCACTGGCCAGCCTGGGCCGCAGCATCAACTTCGACTCCAAGCGCTGCGAGGGCTACCGCAACTTCTGCAACAAACTTTGGAACGCCACCCGCTTTGTGCTGATGAACTGCGAAGGCCAGGACTGCGGCCTCAAAGAGCACACGAAAGCCGAATGCGAAGTGGGCGGCCCGGTGCACGGCTATTTGGCCTTCAGCCAGGCCGACCGCTGGATCAGCTCGCAGCTGCAACGCGTCGAGGCCGACGTGGCCAAAGGCTTTGCCGAATACCGCCTCGACAACGTGGCCAACACCATCTATGACTTTGTCTGGAACGAGTTCTGCGACTGGTACCTGGAAATCGCCAAGGTGCAGATCAACACCGGAGACGACGCGCAAAAACGCGCCACCCGCCGCACCCTGATCCGCACACTCGAAACCATCATGCGCCTGGCGCACCCGATCATCCCCTTCATCACCGAAGAGCTTTGGCAAAAAGTGTCGGTGGTCGCAGGCCGTCCGGGCGAGTCGGTCAGCATCGCGGCCTACCCCGTGAGCCAGCCCGAGCGCATCGACGAAGCCGCCGAGGCCCATGTGGCCAAACTCAAAACGCTGGTGGACGCCTGCCGCAACCTCCGCGGCGAGATGAACGTCTCGCCCGCCACCCGCATGCCCCTGTATGTGTTGGGCGACACCGCCTTCATACACAGTGTGGCACCGGTTCTGCAGTCGCTGGCCAAGCTGAGCGAAGTCAAGGTCTTTGACACCGAAGCCGAATGGGCCGCTGCCGCGCAAGCCGCGCCTGTGGCGGTGGTGGGCGAAGCGCGTTTGTGCCTGTTCATCGAAGTGGATGTGGCTGCCGAAAAAATTCGCCTGACCAAAGAGGCCGCTCGCTTGGAAGGCGAAATCGCCAAGGCCAATGCCAAGCTGGGTAATGAAGCCTTTTTGGCCAAAGCCCCGCCAGCCGTGCTGGATGAAACCAAGAAGCGCTTGGCCGACTTCGGGGCCACGCTGGACAAAATTCGCCAGCAACTGCAACGTTTGGGCTAACCGCCATCCAACCAAGGGAGACAACATGAGCAACAACGTGATTCGTAAAGCGGTTTTTCCTGTAGCCGGTTTGGGCACTCGATTCTTGCCCGCCACCAAAGCCGCGCCCAAAGAAATGCTGCCTGTGGTGGACAAACCGCTGATCCAGTACGCGGTGGAAGAAGCCTACAGCGCGGGCGTGCGCCACATGATTTTCGTGACGGGCCGCAGCAAGCGGGCCATCGAAGACCACTTTGACACCGCTTACGAACTCGAAAGCGAACTCGAAGCCGCACACAAGGACGAACTGTTGTCCCTGGTACGCTCGGTTCAGCCCGACGACATGGTTTGTGCCTATGTGCGCCAACCGCGTTCGTTGGGACTGGGTCACGCGGTCTTGTGCGCCGAAGCCCTGGTGGGGCGCGAGCCTTTTGCCGTGCTGCTGGCCGATGACCTGATGGTCGGCCGTCAAGGTGGTCCCTCGGTCCTGAGCCAGATGGTGGCGGCCCACACCCAGCAAGGGCGCTCCATTCTGGCAGTGCAGGAAGTGCCTCTGGAACACGTCAAACGCTACGGCATTGTGGCCGGGGAACCCGCCGGCAAACAGCTCATCCGTGTTGAAAAAATTGTGGAAAAACCCAGCCCCGAGCAAGCCCCATCCCGCATGGGCGTGGCGGGCCGCTACATCCTCACGCCGGGCATCTTTGACGAGATCCGCAACCAACCCTCGGGTGTAGGCGGTGAAATTCAGCTCACCGATGCCATCGCTCGGCTCATGCAGCGGGAAGCGGTTTACGCCTTCCAGTACGAAGGCAAGCGCTACGACTGCGGCAGCAAGGAGGGTTTTCTGGAAGCCACGGTGGAACTGGCCTTGCAGCACCCGCAAGTGGGCACATCGTTCCGTGAATACCTCAAAGGCTTGAGCCTTTAAAAAGTCTCAGCGGCGTTTGAGTGCAAACACAAATGCCGTCTCGGTCTTTTCCTGCATGACCAGCTCATGGCCGGTCTGCCGGGCAAAGGCCTCGAAATCGCGGGCCGCACCGGGATCAGTCGCGATCACCTTGAGCACCTGGCCGCTGCTCATGTCGTTCAAGGCTTTCTTCGCCTTCAAAATAGGCAGGGGGCAATTCAAGCCGCTGGTGTCGATTTCCTTGTCGATCTGCATCATGTGTCCTGATTCTGTTCCTGGCTTTGCGTGGCACGCTCTTCCCATGTCATGAACTTCGGCTCGATGCCGATGGTGCGCAACCAGTCGCCCAAGGCATAACCGGTGCCTGCTGGCCAGCAGATCAGATCCTTGAAGTCGAACATCTTGTACTCGGCCAACTCGGGCGACAGACGCACTTCGCCTTCAGCCACCGCATGGTAGGCAATGATCACCTGGTTCATGCGCTGGAAGTCGTACACGCCGATCAACTTGAGCGCCGACACCTTCAGGTTGGTTTCTTCGGCAATCTCGCGCGTGATGCCTTCTTCGGGCGTTTCGCCCGCTTCCATGAAGCCAGTGATCAGCGCAAAACGCCGCCCCGGCCATGCCGCATTGCGGGCCAACAAAATCTGGTCACCCACTTGCACAATCCCGGCCAGCACCGGGGTCGGGTTGTTCCAATGCGTGAAGTCACAGGCCGTGCAACGCAGGCGCATCGTCTCGCCCCCGTCCTCCATTTGCGAAAGCCAAGCCAGGGGACTGGCGCACTGGGGGCAAAAACGGTATTCAGCCATGAAGCCTCCGGTCAGGCGGGGAAAACGCCAGTGGACAAATAACGGTCACCGCGATCGCACACGATGAACACGATGGTGGCGTCTTGCGCCGTCTTGGCCACCTGCTGGGCCACCCAGCAAGCACCCGCAGCGGAAATGCCGGCAAAAATGCCTTCGGTGCGGGCCATCTGGCGGCAGGTTTCCTCGGCGTCGCTCTGGCTCACATAAATCAGCTCATCCACCTGGCTGGGGTCGTAAATCTTGGGCAGGTATTCCTGGGGCCACTTGCGGATGCCCGGAATGCGCGAACCCTCGCTGGGCTGGGCACCGATGATGCGAATCGCCGGGTTCTTTTCTTTCAAAAACCGCGACACCCCCGTGATGGTGCCGGTGGTGCCCATGGCGCTCACAAAATGAGTGACCTTGCCGCCGGTTTGCTCCCAAATTTCGGGGCCAGTGGTTTCGTAATGGATGCGTGGGTTGTCGGCGTTGGCAAACTGGTCCAGGATGCGGCCCTTGCCCTGTGCCGCCATGTTGTCGGCCAGATCCCGGGCGTATTCCATGCCGCCGCTTTTAGGCGTGAGGATCAGCTCGGCACCAAACGCCTTCATCGTCTGGGCACGTTCAATCGACAGGTCCTCGGGCATGATCAAGATCATGCGGTAGCCCTTGATGGCCGCGGCCATCGCAAGCGCAATACCGGTGTTGCCGGACGTCGCCTCGATCAAGGTATCGCCCGGCTTGATTTCGCCCCGCTCTTCGGCCCGCCGGATCATCGACAGGGCAGGACGGTCTTTCACCGAGCCCGCAGGGTTGTTGCCCTCCAGCTTGCCCAGAATCACATTATTTCGTGCCCGCGCATCGCTGGCCCCCAAACGCTGCAAGGCCACCAGAGGTGTTTTGCCAATCGCATCTTCAATGGTTGGATAAATCATCCCAATAATGTGCCATAATTCGGGTCTCCACAAATACCGCCCGGGTGGTGAAATTGGTAGACTCAGGGGACTCAAAATCCCCCGCCGCAAGGCGTGCCGGTTCGAGTCCGGCCCCGGGCACCAGAGCAAAGCCGCAAGTTCTCGCAACTTGCGGCTTTTTTCTTGGGCACTTCGATCGCCCCCGCACCCTCAATCGATCCCCGCACTCCAGCGGTCGTTCCAGTTGCGATCGATTTGCCTGCGGTCTCGCTTGGTCGGGCGGCCTTGCTCGATGCTGAGTGCGGGTTCGCGGGCCAGACGGTCTTGCTCGGCGGCTTTTTGGCGGGCCGCGATGCTTTCCGGGGTTTCGGTGTACAGAAGCTGCGCCACCGGTGCCGGACCGCGCACACCACTGAGGCCTTGCACCACCACCGTGCGCTCCACGGCCCCTTGTCGCAAACGCACCGTGTCGCCGGGTTTGACCTCTTTAGTCGTCCCTGCCAAACCCCAGCAACCCGCATGAATGCTGGTGATGTGGGGTGAATCCGGATGGTCAGAACTCTCAAATAGATATTCAATGGAGCCTGTTTTCTGGGAGTTTTTCAAAGCAGCGCCAT
>Ga0255127_1000019_pt1 | contig 87137 bp, 89 predicted proteins | sample Law_Miss_RepB_8d_FD_188555 | JGI IMG/M metagenome (GOLD analysis project Ga0255127, IMG submission 188555) | Freshwater microbial communities from St. Lawrence River, New York, United States - Law_Miss_RepB_8d | ecosystem: Environmental > Aquatic > Freshwater > River | place: USA: New York...
GAGGTGGACCTGTTCCGCGACTACACGCAAGCGGCCAAGACCACCACCGCTGACCTCATCCGCCGCTACATGGAAGAGGACTGCCCAGGCATGAAGGGCGGTGACAACTACATCATCATCCTGCGTGCCATGCTGGAAGACAGTTCGCACGAACTGCGCAAGCGCATCGCGCAGCGCAAGGCCGAAATCAAGGAGTTCGGCAAAGCATTGACCCCACTGGGCGCGAACCGCCAGCCGATGACGTCGCTGGAGTGGCTGCACCTGCCGCTGCACAAGGTGAAGCCGGAGCACATCGAGGACTTCATCGCCGACCGCCTGGAGTACGTCGAAGGCTCCACGGTGGACCGCCAAATCGACCTGCTCTCGTCCGTCTACACCCGCGCGCGCAAGGGGTGGCGCATCCACATGGACCTGTCGCCTCTCGAGGGAGTCAAGCGCCCACGCTACTTCAACGAGCGAGACCGCCGCTTGAAGGGCGACGAAGAGTTCCGTCTGCTCGAGGCCGCGCGCAGGGAAGACCAAATGGCCTCCATGGAAGCTCACGTGGAAGCCCTGGCCGCCGATGTAGTACGGGCTTATGTTTCGCTTATGAGGCAGCGCCGCCAACCCAGCCTGCTGAATCTCAGACTGGAGCTCGGGGCCGGCAGCTACTCGACGATTGCAGGGCACCTCGAAAAATTGAGTCTCGTGCAACGCTCCAGAAAATTCATCAGAACAAAGAAAAGGGGACGACCCAGTCGCCCCCAGATGTAAACAGGAAGTCTTGATTTGATTCCCGTCGGGAGACACCGATACGGCGCGGCATCCGTCGCGCCGTCTTTATTGGATTTCGTCTTCGGCTTCGACATAGGGCGCCAACTGGTCCATCAAGCTGGCGTGAAGCTCGCGAAGCTGCGCTTCAGAGGGCTGCTGGTCGTAGGGCGTTCGGACCATCACCTCGCTGACCGCATCCCAGTACCGGAAGTACTCAGCCACAAAGAACTCAAAGCTGTCGCAGATGACCGCTGCCGTTCGCCAAAAAATGAAGGGCCAGCTTTCGCGAGCCCTTCAGAATCAATGCACTATCTCCTGGGCCAAGGCCTTGAGCTCAGCCGTTGCGCGCACAAGCGACGGCGGAAGCACGGTCATGACCACCACATCGGGGCGGAGCGGCGGCCATTGACGCCCATCCGGGTCGCCCATTCTCCAGCCGGCCACATCTCGGGAGAGTTCAAGCAACGCACCCAGCGTAAAGGCGGAGTCCTCGTTGTCATCTTCGACCATCGCGGCCAGGGCCTGAGAGCTGTCAGGCCCCATGCGCACCTTGAGATTCAGCTGCCTTCCGTCCTCTTCAGCCACCATGTAGAGACGAAGAGGCTCGTCGGGTGGCAGGCCTGCCAGCGCTTCTCGCAGTTCACGACCGAGCAGCGGCAGAACCAGCCGCAGCTGCACATCCCCCAGCTCGAAGCCCGCCACGAGCGCTGAACACAGGTCCGAGGTCGTCATTAACTCCGTGCAGCGTTTCCACTGCCCGCGCTTCATCCGCTCCAAGTACTTGGCCGGCACGATGCCGTGCAAGACCATCAGGCCAGGGCCTGCCTCGTGAGGGGCGCTGAGCCCGTGCTCGGTCTCGCGCAGCAGCGTTGCCACGGCGAACTGGCCGTTGTCCCGCATATGCGCCACGGCACGCAGCTGCTCGAGTTGCTGTTCATCTTCATTCATCACGTCGTGTCCTTTCACGCCCAGTTGCAGGCGCATGACGTGTAGGCACCTCAGATAGCTTGGTCGGCGGAGCCGATTCCTCACCGGGCCGGGTGCCCGTCAGACGGTCGCATCAGCTGAAATCAGGTTGAGCCTTCGCTTGATTTCTCCGCATTTGGATTGCGTCCGTGTCTTCACGCTCTCAGCACATGGGATGGACTCGGATGACTTTTTGCGGCGCTTACGAGTCCGGGTGCCTTCCGTCGGCCCCTGGGTTTCTGTCACGGGCAGACCAGGCGGCTGTGCGGCCTCCAGGGACTGCAGACACAGCTCCTGGGCTTGAGGCTGCAGCAGCTTTTCAAGCTGATGGGGTAGCCAGTACCGCTTACGGCCAATGCACAGGGGCTCCGGCAAGCGTCCTTGCTCGACCCAGTATTGGGTCGTACGCACAGAGATGCCGAGCAGGCCACAAACGTCTTTTCTGGACAGCGGCTTCTGGACCGTGCTGGCTGGCGTTGCGTTTGCGCTCGAAGCGTTCCGCAGCAGGGCGTGAGCGTTCTGCAGGACTTCGTCGGTCAGGTGGTCATCAGTCGATTGGCGGCTCTTGGTGGTGGTCATATGGGTCTCCAGTGAGTTGATGGAGACCCGTGTAGGCAACCTGCGCCCGGCTCTAAATTCGGCGACGCGACTACCCTTAGTCGACTTTAGAAGCCGTGCTTCTTTGAGCCGTCTGACTGCATGCGCGAGTGCTGTCCAAACTGCTCGCGAGCAGCCGCAGCTAACTGGCCAAGCGCTCGCGGAACCAGCCCACCCTCTTCCCGTCATCCCCGACCCTGTAGACCAGCTCGAACAGCTTGGACTCGCTGAGAACCTGCGGCCAGGTGCGGCAGCCGTACTTGCTCGGGGTCTGGTCCGGATGGTGGGCGGCTATCCAGTCGCGAGCCCGGTCCAGTCGGGTCAAGCCCCCCTCGGACAGGGCCTCGGACGCCTCGCGCAGCACTCGAACGATGCCGGTGTGCGTCCAATCAAAGGTTCCGTCGGGCGCGATGCCGTTCACCACCATGTCGTGAAAGACGTCGGTCTCGGCGAATGCCGCCATGTGCGCTCGTGCCTCGTCCATGGTCTTGGCCCACCCGACCAGTTCGTTGTGGTGGTGGTCGATACGCTGGTAGCAGTGCTCGAGGTGGTGCAAAGCAGCCTCGCAGCCCAGGTCGCTCCAGAGGTCAAATCGCTCGATGAAGTGATGCACCAGCTCGTTGCGCATCACGACCAGTTCCTCAATCTGGGCTCTGACCTCGGCGAGCCGCTCCGGATCCATGGTCATGCGGTAGCTGATGGCCATGGAGATGCGGTCGGTCGGGACCTTGTCATCCGGGAGCAACTCGCGCTCGAATCCGTCCGGTACCGCGTAGCTCTCGAAGAGGGACTTGACCAGCGTACCCAAGGTCTTGTCCGACACCTTCTCCAAGTTCGCGGCCCGCTGGGCCTCCAGCGTGTCGGCAGGCCCGGCGAGCTCGTGGTGGGCCAGCAGCGTCTTCATCAGCCGCTCGTACTGCTGCAACCGCAGCATGCACCGCCCCAGCCAACGCTGGACGTCGAGCTGGCCTTGGGGTCTGGGTTGGTCGGTCATCGCGTCAGTGTTCCATGGCGGAAGTACGGGGCCGGGCGGACCTCTGCAACCTCAGCCAATGTTTCGGAAAATCAGAAATACCACCTGACAGCGCATCGAGAGCTCTTCTGTTTCTGATTTACCGAAATTCTAGTTGATGAGCCCCCCAGAACCGCCTATGATTTCGGAATAACAGAAACTGTTTGCTTGAAGCGCAACCCAGAAGCCCTGCAACTGAAATTCCGAAATGACTGACTCTGCCACCCGCCGACCGACCCTGCTCCAGTCAGCCCCTGACCTGGGCCCGGTCGTGCGTGAGCGCCGCAAGTCGCAGTCGCTGCGCATCGATGATGCGGCGGGCCTGCTCGGCGTGTCGGTGGACCTCATGTCCCGACTCGAGAACGGCCAGGGCTCAGTGCGCCTAGACAAGGCCTTGGCCGTGCTCGATGGCCTGGGTCTGACGCTCATGGTGCTGCCCAAGGAGCACCCGTGGGCCCGAGAGGCGGCCTCATCAAGCGGCTTGGGCAGCTCAGGTAGCCAGACGGTTCCTCAAGCCGTCCCGAAGCCATGAGGCGGTCAGCATGACCCACGCACTGCACGTCTGGGCCGACGAAGCTCAGGTCGCCACCATCGAGCACGAAGGGCGCGACGACCGCTGGGGCCTGAGCTATGCCGAGCCCTGGGTCGCCGACGCCAAGTCTTACCCGCTGTCTCCGGCACTGCCCCTGGTTCGCCCGGCGCCTGACTACGCGTCCGCATCCATCAAGCGCTTCATCGAGCACCTGCTGCCCGAGGGGCGTGCGCTGGATGTGGCCGTGGCTTACAACGGTCTGGCCAAGACCAACGTCTTCGGCCTCATCTGGGCGCTTGGTGCCGAAACCGCGGGCGCCCTGCGCTTCACTGGAGATGCGAACCCGGCACCACCCACCGCCGAACCCATCCTGCGAGAAATCCCCCTCCAGGAGCTGGACCAGCGCATCGCCGAACGCGAGCACGTACCGCTGACGGTGTGGGACGGCAAGGTCCGCATGTCAGTGGCCGGCCTGCAAGACAAGCTGCTGGTCTACCTTGACCGTCCACTGCTGGAGGGCGGGCGAGTCTTTTTGGTGGACGGACAGCGACTGGCCTCCACCCACATCCTCAAGCCCGACACCGGCAATCCGCAGACGCCGCACCTGGCGGTCAACGAGCACTTCTGCATGTCGCTGGCCCGCCGCATGAAGCTGCCGGCCGCTGAGGTAAGCCTGTTGCGCACGCCCCGCCCGGTGCTGGTCGTGCGCCGCTTCGACCGCGAAGTCGAGACCGTCGGCGGCCAGCCGCGGGTTCACCGCCGGCACATCATCGACGCTGCCCAAGCCTGCGACCTGCCCGTGGCCTACAAGTACGAGCGCAACCTGGGCAGTGCCGAGGCGGTGCGCCACATCCGCGACGGCGTGAGCTTCGAACGATTGTTCGGCTGCGCCGACCTCACGGCCAACAAGGCGGCCACCCGGCTGGCCATGCTGCGCTGGGCGCTCTTCCAATTCTTGATTGGCAACAGCGACGCCCACGGCAAGAACTTCTCTTTCTTTGTGCGCCCAGGTGGCCTGCTGGAGCCGACGCCCTGGTACGACCTGGTCAGCGTGCTGCAGTACGACGGCTTCGACACCGAGCTGGCCATGGCCTACGGCGACGTCTTCAGCCACGCCGAGGTCTCGGCCTTTGCCTTGGCCGACTTTGCTGCCCGCTGCGGCGTTGACCGCAAGCTGATGCGCCGCGAAGGTCAGCGCCTGGCCAAGTTGGCCACAGCAGAAGCAGCAGCCCAGGCTCAGGCGGACGACTACGAGGGCGAGGCCGAGCTGGCCTTCGTGCAGGGCATCGCCGCCTTCGTGGCCCGCCAGGCCGACCGGCTGACCCAGCTGGTGGCCGACGCGGCGCGCTGGAAGGACGAGTACCTCTGACCCCCTGGCTGGACGCTGCCGGCGCGGGGTCCAAGGGCCGCCCCTGCCGGAGCCTCTGACCACCCGTATAAGCCGGTTCCTATACGACCCAGCTGGCTACGGTTTTCTGGAGCAGACCGTAGCTGCGCTGCTCCAAATCTGCTCCAGATGACCCTCGCGCAACGTCGTGCAACGCCATGCAAATCCGCGCTAAGATGTTGATTCTTCGCTCAGAAGAGGCCCGAAAAGGCGTCCGGATGAAATTCGGGACGTAGAGGCCGGAGGTTCGAATCCTCTCACCCCGACCAAATTTTTCTCAGTCATCCAAGACACAAAAGCCCCGTCCAGGGGCTTTTGGCTTTCTGGGTTGCTCCGAAGAGCCACGATTGGGTTCGTTCGGTCGCCGATCCAGGACACTCACCGCTCCCTCAGGTCACACGTAGACGACCAAACGCCTGACGCAAGATGACCTGGCCCGGCACAGCACACATGCAACGTTGACACCCGGGATTTGCCCGTTCGCCGGGCGAAACACCGCAAGGGCAGCGGCCAAGTTGTTGATTTACGTTAGATTACGCGGATATGGCCTCCCAAGAACCCTTCTCCACCGACCCCCCCTCAATGGCCCTGCCAGGCCTAGGCAGGGCGCTCGTGGCAGCGGGGAAGCTGGAACAGCGATCGGCCGAAGAGCTTTACCGAAAAGCCCAGAGCGGACGGACCAGTTTCATTGCCGAACTGATCGAGTCGGGCGCAGTGTCCGCCACAGACTTGGCCCACACGATGTCCACGGCGTTTGGTGCGCCCTTGCTGGACCTTGATGCGATTGACCTCCAGCGCCTGCCCACCAACCTGCTGGACCCTAAGATCTGCGCGGACAACCGCATCGTTGTCCTGAGCAAGCGCAACAACCGCTTGATCGTGGCCACCGCCGATCCAGCAGACCACCACGCGGCAGAGAAGATCAAGTTCGCCACCCAGATGGGGGTGGACTGGGTGATCGCCGAGTTCGACAAGTTGAGCAAGCTGGTCGAATCGCGCAGCGCCAGCGTCAATGAGACGATGGAAAGCATCGTCGGCAACGACATCGAGTTCGATGAGCTGGCGGCCGAGGCTACCACCACGGAGACCACCGACAAATCACCGGAAGTCGATGATGCCCCGGTGGTCAAGTTTCTGCACAAGATGCTGCTGGATGCGTTCAACATGCGCGCATCCGACCTGCATTTCGAGCCCTACGAGCACAACTACCGCGTGCGCTTCCGCATTGACGGCGAATTGCGCGAGATCGCATCGCCGCCAGTGGCCATCAAGGACAAGCTGGCCTCCCGGATCAAAGTGATCTCTCGGATGGACATTTCCGAGAAGCGCGTGCCCCAGGACGGGCGCATGAAGCTCAAGGTGGGGCCTGACCGGGTGATCGATTTCCGCGTCAGCACCCTGCCCACGCTGTTCGGCGAAAAGATCGTGATCCGTATCCTTGACCCGAGCAGCGCCAAGCTGGGCATCGACGCGCTGGGCTATGAACCTGAAGAAAAGGAACGGCTGCTGAACGCCATCGGCCGCCCCTACGGCATGGTGCTGGTGACTGGCCCCACCGGCTCCGGCAAGACGGTGTCGCTCTACACCTGCCTGAACATGCTCAACAAGCCGGGGGTAAACATCTCCACGGCGGAAGACCCCTCGGAAATCAATCTACCGGGCGTCAACCAGGTCAACGTGAACGAGAAAGCCGGACTGACGTTCGCGGCGGCCCTCAAGGCTTTCCTGCGCCAGGATCCAGACGTGATCATGGTGGGTGAAATTCGTGACCTGGAAACGGCCGACATCTCAATCAAGGCCGCCCAGACCGGTCACTTGGTGCTGTCCACGCTGCACACCAACGACGCCCCCACCACGCTGACTCGAATGATGAACATGGGCATTCCCACGTTCAACATTGCTTCCAGCGTGATCCTGATCACCGCGCAGCGGCTGGCTCGCCGGCTGTGTGCCACCTGCAAGCAACCCCTGGACGTGCCTCGCAAGGCACTGCTGGAGGCGGGCTACCAACCCGAGGAACTCGACGGCACCTGGACACCCTACCGGCCGGTGGGGTGCTCGGCGTGCAACAACGGCTACAAAGGTCGGGTCGGCATCTACCAGGTCATGCCGATTTCAGAAGAAATTCAACGCATCATCCTGCGCGGTGGAAGCGCTCTGGACATTGCCCACCAGGCCAGCCTGGAGGGCGTTCGGACCCTGCGCGAGTCGGGCTTGCTGAAGGTCAAACAAGGCGTCACCTCATTGGAAGAGGTGCTCAGCGTCACCAACGACTGAAGGCAGACGCCTTCAGCAACGACGCCCAAACGGACGAGGGAAATTCATGGCTACAGCCGCACCGAAAAACGCCAAAGAGTTCGTCTTCGAATGGGAAGGCAAGGACCGCAACGGCAAGCCCGTCAAAGGCGAAACACGGGCACAAGGTGAAAACCAGGTGCTGGCCATGTTGCGCCGGCAAGGGGTGGTGCCGGGCAAGATCAAGAAGCGGCGAATGGCCTCAGGCAAACGCATCAAGCCCAAGGACATCGCCATCTTCACCCGCCAACTGGCCACCATGATGAAAGCCGGCGTGCCTCTGCTGCAGTCGTTTGACATCGTGGGGCGCGGCAACGCCAACGCCAGCGTGACCAAGCTGCTGAACGACATCCGCTCGGATGTCGAAACAGGCACCTCGCTGAGCGCAGCCTTTCGCAAGCATCCTCTCTACTTCGACAGTCTCTACTGCAACCTGGTGGAAGCGGGTGAGGCCGCCGGTATTCTGGAATCCCTGCTCGACCGCCTGGCCACCTACATGGAGAAGACCGAGGCGATCAAATCCAAGATCAAGTCGGCGCTCATGTACCCAACCGCCGTGCTGATCGTGGCCTTCGTGGTGGTGTCGCTGATCATGATCTTCGTGATCCCCTCCTTCAAGGAAGTGTTCACCTCATTTGGAGCGGACCTGCCTGCGCCAACCCTGTTCGTGATCGGCATGAGCGAGTTTTTCGTGGAATGGTGGTGGCTGATCTTCGGCGTGGTGGGCGGTGGCGCCTACTTTGCCATGCAGGCGTGGAAACGCAATGAACGCGTCCAGCAGTTCATGGACCGCCTGCTGCTGAAGGTACCCGTCTTTGGCGCGCTGGTGGAAAAGTCGGTGGTGGCCCGTTGGACACGCACTTTGTCCACGATGTTCGCTGCAGGTGTGCCGCTGGTCGAAGCCCTTGACTCCGTGGGTGGCGCCTCCGGCAATTCGGTCTATGCCATCGCCACGGAAAAAATCCAGCAAGAGGTGTCCACCGGCACCAGCCTGACGATGGCCATGACCAATGCGAACCTGTTTCCCTCCATGGTCTTGCAGATGTGTGCCATTGGCGAAGAATCTGGGTCCATCGACCACATGCTGGGCAAGGCGGCCGACTTCTATGAGGCAGAGGTGGACGATATGGTCGCCGGCCTGTCGAGTCTCATGGAACCCATCATCATCGTGGTGCTTGGCACCATCATCGGCGGTATCGTGGTGTCCATGTACCTGCCCATCTTCAAGCTGGGGCAGGTGGTCTGATGGCGGATTTCCCGAGCGGGTGGCCCGCCGCCGCCGTGTTGGGCGTGCTCGGCCTTTTGGTGGGCAGCTTTCTGAATGTGGTCATTCACCGGCTGCCCAAAATGATGGAGCGACGTTGGGCCGAGGAGTGCGCCGAGTTCGAAGGCAAAGAGCCCCCGAATGCAGCCAAGGTCAACCTGATGGTGCCTCGGTCGGCCTGCCCGCACTGCGGTCACCCTATCGCATGGCACGAGAACATTCCTGTCCTGAGCTACCTATGGTTGCGGGGTCGCTGCAGCGATTGCAAAACTGGCATCTCCGTCCGCTATCCCCTGGTGGAAGTGGCCACTGGTCTGCTGTTTGCCTGGTGCGGCTGGCAATGGGGACTCTCGGAGCAGGCCCTCTTGTGGGCGGGCTTTTCGGCCACCGTTGTGTGTCTCGCAGGCATTGACTGGGACACCACACTGCTGCCGGACGACATCACACTGCCTTTGCTCTGGGCGGGTCTCTGTGCCGCGGCCCTTGATTGGCTTCCGCTGACGCTGAACGATGCGCTCTGGGGTGCAGTGGCGGGTTATCTCTCGCTGTGGCTGGTGTTCTGGGCTTTCAAGCTGACCACTGGCAAGGAAGGCATGGGTTATGGCGACTTCAAGCTATTCGCTGCCCTGGGCGCTTGGTTCGGCTGGCAGGCCCTGATACCCATCATCTTGATGGCCTCGGTGATCGGTGCAGTGGTGGGCATTGCCATCAAGTTCAAAGGTGCCCTGCGCGAGGGCGGTTACGTGCCCTTCGGTCCCTTTCTGGCATTGGGCGGTCTGACCGCCATGATCGCCGGCCCCGACGCCATTCTCCGGGCCATCGGGCTTTGAACGCCATGTGGCGGGTGGGCATCACCGGGGGCATTGGCAGCGGTAAAAGCACGGCGGCAGGCTTGATGCGGCAAATGGGGGCCGACGTGATCGACGCCGACGCCCTGGCGCGACAATGCACCGAGGCAGGTGGTCGGGCCATCCCCTCGATCCGTGAGCGGTTTGGTGCCGAGATGGTCACCGCCGAAGGCGCGATGGATCGGCAGCGCATGCGCGAGCTGGTGTTCAGAGAACCGGCAGCCAAGCAAGCGCTGGAGGCCATCGTGCACCCCATGGTGGGCCTCGCCATTCAAGAGGCCACAGCAAAAAGCCATTCGCCGTGCCTGGTGTATGACATTCCGCTGCTGGTCGAGTCGCCTCGCTGGCGGCCTCAGTTAGACCGCGTGGTCGTGGTTGACTGCAACGAATCGACGCAGGTTCGGCGGGTACAGGCACGCAACGGCCTGGCGCCTGACATGATCGAGCGCATCATCTCGCAACAAGCCAGCCGGTCGCTGCGGCTGCAGGCGGCAGACGCCGTGCTGTACAACGATTCCGATGATCTCGAAGCACTGAAGGCCGACGTTGCGAAGTTGGTGCGTCGGTTCGGGCTATGATCTTTTTTCCTTCTGCGCGGCGACCCTTCGCCTCAAGCCGGTGATCCTGTACGAATACCCCTTCAACGAGCGTATCCGCACCTACTTGCGCCTCGAACACTTGTTCGATCGCATGGCGGAGTTGGTGCCACGAGCCCATCCGCTGGACCACCATTTTGCGATCCAGACCATCTTCGAAATCATGGACGTCGCCGCTCGGGCCGACATGAAATCCGACGTCCTCAAAGACATCGAACGACACAAGCAGCAGCTCAACGGTTACCGAGGCAACCCGGCCATCTCGGAGAAGGCGCTGGATGCGGTGATCGGACAGCTGGACGATTGCTTCCAGCAACTGACACAGGCCACGGGAAAAACCGGGCAAGGGCTGACAGAGAACGACTGGCTGATGAGCATCCGCAGCCGCATCAGCATCCCGGGCGGCACCTGCGAATTTGACCTGCCTTCCTACTACCACTGGCAACACAAAGACCCCGCTGCGCGCCAGGCCGACCTCGATCGCTGGTCCTTGTCGCTGGCCCCCTTGGCGCAGGGCGTGGGCATGCTGCTGAAGCTGCTGCGGGATTCCGGTGTGCCACAAAAGGTGGTGGCGCCTGGCGGTCAGTTTCAGCAGAACCTGCCCCAGGGCCGTACCTTCCAATTGCTTCGTTTAAAGCTGGACCCAGCATCCGGCCTCATCCCCGAGATCAGTGGCAATCGACTGATGTTCTCTGTTCGGCTGATGCGTCAGGGGGAGGACGATCGTCTGCACGCCGCTGGAGAAGACGCAGCATTTGAACTCACCCTGTGCGCGTGATGACGCCCGAACCCAAGACAACCGAGCGCATCGTGCGCTGCCCCACGTGCGATGGCGACAGCGTCTATTCGCCCAGCAATCGCTTCCGCCCCTTCTGCAGCGAGCGCTGCAAACAAATCGATCTTGGCGCCTGGGCGAGCGAATCTTTTAGCGTACCTGAGCGCGAAGGCCAGAGCGACCCTCACTTCGAGCAAAGCTGACCGTCAGTTCGCCCGTTCAGCGGGCACTGGCCGCCTCATCGGCCAACCACTTGAGCACAGGCACGGTGCCTGGCAAGACCGGTTCGCAACCCACGGGCAGGGAATGCCAGCCGTACGACTGCCCTTCCCTCATGTGCAACTCACCGGTCCAGTCGAACACCTTGCAGAAGTTGAGGCGCACCAGGGCATGGGGGTAATCGACCAACTGCGTGCGCCACAGGTGGGCTTTGCCGATGGTGACGCCGATCTCTTCTTCCAGTTCGCGGCGCAATGCCTGCTCAACCGTCTCGCCAGCTTCCAGCTTGCCGCCCGGGAATTCCCAGTAACCGGCGTACACCTTGCCCTCGGGCCTTGAGGTGAGCAAAAAGCGACCATCGGCAGCGACCAACACACCCACCGCCACCTCCACCACGGGGCGGTCGGCACCGCTTCTTCGGGTGGGATCGCCATCGACGACCAGCACGTCGCTCATGCGGCGGTTTCGTGTGAGCCCGCGTAGTCGCGCGCAAACTGGTAAGCCACCCGGCCACTGCGCGAGCCGCGCTCAAGCGCCCACACCAACGCCTTGGGCCGGGCCGCCTCGATGACATGCGACGCCACCCCCAGCGAGGCCAGCCACTGGCCTACGATGGTGAGGTACTCCTCCTGACTGAAGGGGTAGAAGCTGACCCAAAGCCCGAAGCGTTCAGACAGGGAAATCTTCTCCTCCACCACCTCACCCGGGTGCACCTCACCGTCCGGGGTGTGCGTGTAGGTGAGGTTTTCCTTCATGTACTCAGGCAACAGGTGCCGGCGGTTGCTGGTGGCGTAGATCAGCACGTTCGGGCTGGCGGCCGACACAGAGCCATCCAGGATGGACTTGAGCGCCTTGTAGCCCGGTTCGCCGTCCTCGAAGCTGAGGTCGTCGCAGTAGACGATGAATTTCTCTGGGCGGTTGGCCACGACGTCCACGATATCTGGCAAATCCACCAGATCGGCCTTGTCAACCTCGATCAGGCGCAGGCCTTGCGGTGCGTAGGCGTTCAGGCAAGCCTTGACCAGCGACGACTTGCCAGTACCCCGTGCCCCGGTCAGCAGCACGTTGTTGGCCGGCAGTCCTTTCACGAACTGCTCGGTGTTGCGGCGGATCTTGTCCTTCTGGTCGTCGATTTCCTGCAGGTCGGCGAGCTGGATCGTCGCCACCTGGCGCACCGGCTCCAATGCCCCGTGCCCACTGCTGCGCTTGCGGTAGCGGAACGCCACCGAGGCCTCCCAGTCGGGTTCGCCCAGGGGTTGCGGCAGGACGGATTCGATGCGATCGATCAGCGCTTCGGCCCGGTGAAGCAAGCGCTCGAAGGATTCGTTCATGCTGTCTGGCTCCCTGGCTAGGCCGATCAAGAACGGTAGTCGGCGTTGATGGTGACGTAGTCGTGGCTGAAGTCGCAGGTCCACACGGTTTCAGTGGCGCTGCCTCGACCCAGCGAGACGTGCACCAGAATCTCCGGCTCCTTCATCACGCGCGCACCATCTTCCTCGCGGTAGTCAGGGTTGCGGCCGCCTTGCTTCACCACGTGCACGTCGCCCAGGCGAAGATCGATGCCACGGATGTCGAGGTCGTTGATACCGGCATACCCGACCGCGGCCAGGATGCGGCCCAGGTTGGGGTCACTGGCGAAGAAGGCCGTCTTGACCAGCGGAGAATGGGCGATGGCATAGGCGGCCAGCAGGCACTCCTGGCTATTGCGCCCGCCGTCCACCCGCACGGTGATGAACTTGGTGGCCCCCTCGCCATCACGAACGATGGCGTGAGCCAGGCGCTGGGCCAGGGGCGTCAGCGCCGCCACCAGGGTCTGCCCTGCGGGCGAGTCCAGATCGGTCACCACCGGCTGGCCGGCGCGTCCCGTGGCGATCACCACGAACGAGTCGTTGGTGCTGGTGTCGCCGTCCACCGTGACGCGGTTGAAGGACACATCGGCCAAGCGGCGGGCCAGGTCCCCCATCAGCGCCGGCGCCACGGCGGCGTCGGTGGCCAGAAAGCCCAACATGGTGGCCATGTTGGGCCGGATCATGCCGGCGCCCTTGGCGATACCGGTGGCGTGAATCGGCTTTCCCGCCAGATCGAAAGACACACTGGCGGCCTTGGGCAGGGTATCGGTGGTCATGATGCCCTGCGCCGCCGACAGCCACTGCGCCCCGCTGTCATGCTGGGGCTGGGCCGCATCGGCCAAGGCGGTGGGTAAGCCAGCCAGCAGGCGGTCCATGGGCAGCGGCTCCATGATCACGCCCGTGGAGAACGGCAGCACCTGCTCATGCGGGATGTTCAGGCAACGCGCCAGGGCAGTACAAGTCTGACGGGCGTCAGCCAGGCCCGGCTCACCTGTGCCAGCGTTGGCATTGCCGGTGTTGATCACCAAAGCGCGAATACCGGCGCCAGACGCCAGGTGCTCGCGACACACCTGCACTGGAGCGGCAGCGTATCGGTTCTGGGTGAACACCGCCCCCACCGCACAGCCTTCGTCCAGCAGAAAAACGGTGAGGTCTTTGCGGTTGGCCTTGCGGATGCCGGCCTGGGCCACGCCAATGCGAACGCCCTTGATGGGCAAGAGGTCATCCACCACGGGGGCGTTGAGTTGAACAGGCATGGAAAAGCTCCGAGATCGAACCAGATGGCCGGCGCAAGGGACAGCGAGATCAGTCCAGCTTGCCGTGGCAGTGCTTGTACTTCTTGCCGCTGCCGCAAGGGCACGGATCGTTGCGGCCCACGCGAGGCCACTGGCCAGCTGGCTGGCGGGCGGTGTTGGCGTCGGTGATGGTCTCCACCTCGCCCGTTTCGGTCGGCGCGGTGTAGGTGATGTTGCTCAGGCTCTCGGCCCGCTCTTCCAGCGTTTCGGCGGCCTGCGAAATCTGCTCGGCCGACTGCACGCGCACGTTCATCAAAATGCGGGTGACTTCGTTCTTCACGCTGTCGAGCAACTGAGCGAAGAGCTGGAAGGCTTCGCGCTTGTATTCCTGCTTGGGCTGCTTCTGGGCATAGCCACGCAGGTGGATGCCCTGGCGCAGGTAGTCCAGTGCGGCCAGGTGCTCGCGCCACTGGCTGTCGATGGTCTGCAGCAGCACCACGCGCTCAAAGGAGGTGAAGTTGTCCTCACCCACCAACTGCACCTTGGCGTCGAACGCCGCCTTGGCAGCCGCTTGCACACGCTCCACGACTTCGTTGTCGTCGATGGCCTCAGCGTCGGACACCCATGAGGTGACCGGGGCTTCCACCGCCCACTCTTCGCGCAGCACACGCTCGAGCTCGGGGAGGTTCCATTGCTCTTCCACACTGCCTTCGGGCACGTATTGGCGCACCAGATCGGCAAAGCAGCCCTCGCGCAGCGAATCGATCTGGGCGCGCAACGAGGCGGCGTCCAGAATGTCGTTGCGCTGCTGGTAGATCACTTTACGCTGGTCGTTCGACACGTCGTCGTACTCCAGCAGCTGCTTGCGGATGTCGAAGTTGCGGGCCTCCACCTTGCGCTGCGCGCTCTCGATGCTGCGGGTGACGATGCTGGCCTCAATGGCTTCGCCTTCCGGCATCTTCAGGCGGTCCATGATGGCCCGCACGCGGTCACCCGCGAAGATGCGCATGAGCGAATCGTCCAGGCTCAGGTAGAAGCGAGAAGAACCCGGGTCACCCTGGCGGCCGGAGCGGCCGCGCAACTGGTTGTCGATGCGGCGCGATTCGTGGCGCTCGGTGGCAATGATGCGCAATCCGCCCAAGCCCTTGACCTGCTCATGGTCGGCCTTCCACTGCGCTCGGATGGCCTCGGCGCGCTGGGCCTTGGTGGCCTCGTCGAGGGACTCGTCCCGCTCCAGCGCATCGAGCAGCTTTTCCAAGTTGCCACCCAGCACGATGTCGGTGCCACGGCCGGCCATGTTGGTGGCGATGGTGATGGCGCCCGGGCGGCCCGCCTGGGCAATGATGTCCGCTTCGCGGGCGTGCTGCTTGGCGTTGAGCACCTCGTGCGGCAACTTGGCGGCCTGCAGCAACTGGGCAATGATTTCGGAGTTTTCGATCGACGAGGTGCCCACCAGCACGGGTTGGCCGCGCTCGTGGCACTCGCGGATATCGGCAATGGCCGCCGCGTACTTCTCCTGGGTGGTCTTATAAACGCGGTCGAGCTGGTCGTCGCGCTTGCTGGGACGGTTGGGCGGAATGACCACCGTCTCCAGTCCGTAAATCTCTTGGAACTCGTAGGCCTCGGTGTCGGCCGTACCGGTCATGCCCGAGAGCTTGTTGTAGAGGCGGAAGTAGTTTTGGAAGGTGATTGAGGCCAGCGTCTGGTTCTCGGGCTGGATGGCCACGCCTTCTTTTGCCTCGACGGCCTGGTGAAGGCCATCGCTCCAGCGCCGGCCCGACATCAGACGGCCGGTGAACTCATCGACGATGACGATCTCGCCGTTCTGGTTCACGTAGTGCTGATCGCGATGGTACAGGTGATGCGCCTTCAGCGAGGTGACGAGGTGGTGCAGCAGCGCGATGTTGGCGGGGTCGTACAGCGACGCGCCCTCGGCCAGCAAACCGGCCTGCGAGAGCAGGCGCTCGGCATTCTCGTGGCCTTGTTCGGTGAGGTGAACCTGGTGCGATTTCTCATCCACCGTGAAGTCGCCGGGCTTGATGACGCCCTCGCCCGTGCGCACGTCGGCTTCGCCTTCCTGGCGCGTGAGGTGCGGCACCAGGCGATTGATGGCGATGTACATCGGCGTCTGGTCGTCGGCCTGGCCGCTGATGATCAGGGGCGTGCGGGCTTCGTCGATAAGGATGGAGTCCACCTCGTCCACGATGGCGAAGTTCAGTCCGCGCTGCACACGATCCACTGCCTCGTAGACCATGTTGTCACGGAGGTAGTCAAAGCCGTATTCGTTGTTGGTGCCGTAGGTGATGTCGGCACCATAGGCGGCCTGCTTTTCTTCGCGAGGCGCCTGAGGCAGGTTGACGCCCACCGAGAGCCCCAGGAAGTTGTAGAGGCGGCCCATCCACTGGGCGTCGCGACTGGCCAGGTAGTCGTTCACGGTGACCACGTGCACGCCCTTGCCCGACAAGGCGTTGAGGTACACCGGCAGGGTAGCGGTCAACGTCTTGCCCTCGCCCGTGCGCATTTCGGCCACTTTGCCGTTGTGCAGCGCGATGCCGCCGAGCATCTGCACGTCGAAGTGGCGCATCTTCATGACGCGCTTGCTGGCTTCGCGCACCACAGCAAAGGCTTCGACCAGCAGATCGTCGAGCGAGGCACCATCGGCAATGCGGCGCTTGAACTCGTCGGTCTTGGCGCGCAAATCGGCGTCGCTGAGGCTCTCCAGCGAGGGCTCCAAGGCGTTGATGCGCTCCACCGTCTTGCGGTACTGCTTGAGCAGGCGGTCGTTGCGGCTGCCGAAAAGCTTGGTCAGAAGTTGAATGGCCATACGGTGGAAACGGGCCGGACACCCCAGGGGTTCCGGTCTGACGGTAGGGAGGTCAAAAGGCGCTGGGCCCCAAGGCCCGGGTACCAAACTGGCGAATGGCACCGCTGATCCGGGAAGCCCAGGCGAAACCCGGATTCTAGCCGGCGACCTTGACAGGCCGCGCCTCGGCTCTTTGGGTGTGGGGGCGTGTCACGAGTTCCTCGCGACATTCGGTTCACAAGGAGACGCCACCCAGCAACCCCTCCATCAAGTTCAAGGGCGCGCCGCTGGGCCGACGGTTCTGCTGCGACGGGAGTCGCGATAATCCAGAACACACTCAGTGACGCAACCAGCCATGCCGCCCACCGTTCGCACGAACACCGTTTTCACGCTTCATGAGGCAGCGGGCGCCGCCCCGTCCTTGGCGGCGCTGCAGGCCCGCATCCGGCAGTCGCAAGATTGCCTGCAACACATTCGCCCACTCATTCCAAGCACCATGCGCGCCCATGTGTCGGCCGGACCGCTGACGGACGATGAGTGGTGCCTGCTGGTGAAGAGCGCCGCCGCCTCGACGAAGTTGCGGCAATTGCTGCCGTCATTCCTGCAACGACTGAGCGACTGCGGGGTACCCCTGAGCCACATTCGCATCAAGGTGCAGACGCCAGGTCGTTGAGGGAGGTGCCACTTGGCGCTGACCGGCCAAGCTCACATCAATGCTGGTGCCGCTTGTCTGAATCGAACAGACGACCTATCGCTTACAAGGCGAGTGCTCTACCAACTGAGCTAAAGCGGCGAAGCCCAGGATTCTACGGTCACTTGATCCGTTTGAGCTGCGGTCTACCACCTGTGCGAGGCGCTCCGGGATCGGGGCTAGGCCCATCATCGGACGAACCGTCTTCCACACTTCGTGGCCCTGTCCGTTCAGCAGGCGCGGAGGCCAGCGCCGCTGGCGACGGCGCCGCTTGCGCCGCGGTGGTCGGTGGCGGGAACGCCATGCCCTGCCCGTTCTCCCGGGCATAGATGGCCACCACGTGCGTCAGTGGCACAAGAATTTCTCGAGCGACACCGCCAAACCGGGCCTTGAACTCGATGTAGTCGTTGCCCAGGCGCAAGCCACTGGTGGCGTCCATGCTCACGTTGAGCACGATCTCACCGTTCTTGACGAACTCCATGGGCACCTGCACCGAGCCATCCACCTGCACCGCAATGTAGGGCGTAAAGCCGTTGTCGCTGCACCACTCGTGCAGGGCACGAATCAGGTAGGGACGGGTGGAGGGGACAGACTCAGTGGCACTCATGGGCAACCTTACTTGCGCATGACCTTTTCGGACGGGGTCAGCGCCTCAATGTAGGCCGGGCGCGAGAAGATGCGCTCGGCGTACTTCAGCAAAGGCGCGGCGTTCTTGCTCAGTTCAATGCCGTAGAAGTCCAAACGCCAGAGCAAGGGCGCGATCGCCACGTCGAGCATCGAGAAGTTGTCGCCCAGCATGTACTTGTTCTTCAGGAACACGGGCGCGAGCTGGGTGAGGCGATCACGAATGTGCGCGCGGGCCTTCTCCAGGGCCTTTTCGTTGCCCTTGCTCGAGCGCGACTCCAGCGTGGACACGTGGGTGAACAGTTCCTTCTCAAAGTTGAGCAGGAAGAGACGCACGCGTGCGCGGTCCACCGGGTCACCAGGCATCAGCTGGGGATGGGGGAAGCGCTCGTCAATGTATTCATTGATGATGTTGGACTCGTACAGGATCAGGTCGCGCTCGACCAGGATGGGCACCTGGCCATACGGGTTCATGACGCTGATGTCCTCAGGCTTGTTGTACAGGTCGACATCCCGGATTTCGAAGTCCATCCCCTTTTCGAACAGAACGAAACGGCAACGGTGGGAATAGGGGCAGGTGGTGCCCGAGTACAGGACCATCATGGGAAGTCTCTCCTTAAAGCAAAAAACAGTGGATTGCCAAAACCCTTTCGGGCAGAGCAATCCACTGCGCCTGGGGCGGCGACCATCAGGCCACCGCGCCAGATGAGGTTACTTGACGTCTTTCCAATAGGCGGCGTTCAAACGCCAAGCCACGACGGTGAAGGCCGCCAGGAAAATCAGCACCCAAACGCCGATGCGAACGCGGCTGTTCTGGGCTGGCTCGGCCATCCACTGCAGATAGGCCACCAAGTCACCCACGTTTTGGTCGTATTCGGCTTGGCTCAGCTTGCCGGGCTTCACTTGTTCCCAGCCCTTGACCACCTCGACTTCATGGCCGTGGCTCTCCACCTTCTGGTACACCGGGCGCTGCTCGCCCTGGAGTTCCCAGAGCGGATGCGGCATGCCGATGTTGGGGAAGGTCTTGTTGTTCCAGCCGGTGGGCTTCTGCGGATCGCGGTAGTAGGTGCGCAGCAGGGTGTAGATGTAGTCGGCACCCGTACCAGCCGAGCTCGAACGCGAGCGGGCCACCAGGGTCAGGTCAGGCGGGTTGGCACCGAACCAGGCCTTGGCCTGCTTGGGATCGATCGAGGCCTTCATGGTGTCACCGATCTTGTCGGTGGTGAAGGTCAGGTTCTCGGCGATCTGCTTGTCGGTCAGGCCGATGTCGCGCAGGCGGTTGTAGCGCATGAAGGCGGCCGAGTGGCAGCTCAGGCAGTAGTTCACGAACAGCTTGGCGCCGTTCTGCAGGGCAGCCATGTCGTTCGTGCGCTTGGGGGCCTTGTCCAGCGTGACGGCAGGCCCTGCGGCGGTGGCCGCAGTGATGAGACCCAGGGAAAGCGCCAGGCCCAAGAGAATCTTTTTCATGTGGGAAAGCTCCGAATGACGCTTGGGATCAGTGAGGCTGGAAGGTGACGCGGTTGGGCACCGGCTTGAACTCACCCAGACGGCTCCACCAAGGCATCAGGAGGAAGAAGCCGAAATAGAACAAAGTGCCCACTTGCGACACCCGCTCACCGATCGGCGACGGAGGCAGCACGCCCAGGTAGCCGAGGATCAGGAAGTTCACCACGAACACGAAGTACAGCCACTTGTTCCAGGTCGGGCGGTAGCGGATCGACTTCACCGGGCTGTTGTCCAGCCAAGGCAGGAAGAACAGGATGATGACGGCACCACCCATGGCGACCACACCCCAGAACTTAGCGTCAATGGCCAGCATCAGGGCCACCACCACCACGGCACCACCCACGATCACAGCCTTCAGGAAGCCGCTGACCTTGGCCTTGGCCACACCCAGCACAGCACCCAGCAGCACGCACGCGATCAGCGCGTACATCATTTCGCTGGTGATGGCACGCAGCATCGAGTAGAAGGGCGTGAAGTACCAGACCGGGGCAATGTGCAACGGCGTCACCAGCGGGTCGGCCGGAATGAAGTTGTTGTACTCGAGGAAGTAGCCACCGAACTCAGGCGCGAAGAACACGATGGCGGAGAACACCATCAGGAACACGGACACGCCCAGCACGTCGTGCACGGTGTAGTACGGGTGGAAGGGAATGCCATCCAAAGGCTTGCCGGAAGCGTCTTTGTTGGCCTTGATTTCCACGCCGTCGGGGTTGTTGGAACCCACTTCGTGCAGCGCAATGATGTGCGCCACCACCAGACCCAGCAGCACCAGCGGCACGGCGATCACGTGGAAGCTGAAGAAGCGGTTCAGCGTGGCGTCGCCCACCACGAAGTCACCACGGATCAGCAGGGCCAGATCGGGGCCGATGAAGGGGATGGCGGAGAACAGGTTCACGATCACCTGGGCGCCCCAGTACGACATCTGGCCCCAGGGCAGCAGGTAGCCCATGAAGGCCTCGGCCATCAGGCAGAGGAAGATCGCGCAACCAAAGACCCACACCAACTCACGCGGCTTGCGATAGCTGCCGTAGATCAGGCCACGGAACATGTGCAGATACACCACCACAAAGAAGGCGGAAGCACCAGTGGAGTGCATGTAGCGGATCAACCAGCCCCATGGCACATCGCGCATGATGTATTCGACCGATGCGAAAGCCACGTTGGCATCGGGCTTGTAGTGCATCACCAGGAAGATACCGGTGACGATCTGGATCACCAGCACCAACAGTGCCAGCGAACCAAAGAAATACCAGAAGTTGAAGTTCTTCGGCGCGTAGTACTCGGCCAGGTGCTCGTTGTAGAGCTTGGTGAGCGGGAACCGGTTGTCGATCCAGTTCAGCAGCTTCTGGCCCGTCGGGGCGTCGGGGGAGATCTCTTTGAATTCAGCCATGGGGTTGCCTCAGGATTCCAGGGTCTTGTGACGGCGACGCGCCGACGATCAGGCCTTCTTTTCCTCGCCCACGAGCAGGACGGTGTCCGACACGTAGTAGTGAGGCGGCACTTCGAGGTTGTCGGGTGCAGGCTTGTTCTTGAACACGCGGCCGGCCACGTCGAAGGTGGAGCCGTGGCAGGCGCACAGGAAGCCGCCCTGCCAGTCATCGGGCAGCGAAGGCTGCGGACCGGGGGTGAGCTTGTCGCCGGGCGAGCAGCCCAGGTGCGTGCAGATGCCCACGGTCACCAGAAATTCCGGCTTGATGGAGCGATGGCGGTTCTTGGCGTATTCCGGCGTGGGATAGGCATTGCGATCGGAGTTCGGATCGGCCAACTGGCCCTCAATCTTTTCGAGCGACGCGAGCTGCTCAGGCGTGCGGCGCAGAATCCAGACCGGCTTGCCCCGCCACTCGACCACCTTCTTCTCGCCCGGCGCGATGGTCGACAGATCGACCTCGACGGCAGCACCGGCGGCCTTGGCGCGCTCGGAGGGCTGGAAGGTGCTCACGAAGGGCACTGCGACGGCGGCGGCCCCGACGCCACCCATGGCGCAGGAGGTGATCAACCAGGTGCGGCGGCTGTTGTCCACAGCGCCATTAGCGGTAGCTTCACTCATGAGGATCTTTCAAGGGAACAGACGGGACATTAGGGACAACCCAGCATTGTACTGGAGCCCCTTGCGCTGATTTTCGATTGACCGAGCGCTGAAATGAAGTTTTTGCCCGCGCTCGTGTCAATCAGGGGACGCGCCGTGGCTGTCGCGAATCCCCTGGAGGGTATGTGAGAATGGCCACGGGCACCGCGGGGCGGTGCCACCCAATCCGGAGGAGAAGAACCCATGAGCATGCTCAAAGAATTCAAGGAATTTGCCGTCAAGGGCAACGTGATCGATCTGGCCGTTGGCGTGATCATCGGCGGCGCATTCGGCAAGATCGTGACCTCGATGGTCGAGGACATCATCATGCCAATCGTCGGGGCCATCTTCGGCAGCCTGGATTTCAGCAACCTCTTCCTCGCCCTGGGCAAGGTGCCCGAAGGCACAGCCCCCACACTGGCTGCGATGAAAGCCGCCGGAGTGCCGGTGTTCGCCTACGGCAGCTTCATCACGGTGGCGCTGAACTTCACCATCATGGCCTTCATCATTTTCATGATGGTCAAGCAGATCAACCGCCTCAAGCGTGAAGCCCCGCCACCGCCGCCCGCCCCGGCCGCAGCCGACCCCGAGGACATCGTCCTGCTGCGAGAAATTCGCGACAGCCTGAAAAAGTAAACGTCAGTGACCCGCCTGATGGCGAGAGGCCGTGCGTGCGGCCTCGATGGCCGCCATCAGGCTGTCGGCACCGGCCCGCCCGGTGCCTGCGATGTCAAAGGCAGTGCCATGGTCTGGGCTGGTGCGAACCATCGGCAAGCCCAGGGTGGTGTTCACACCGCGCTCCACACCCAACAGCTTCACGGGAATCAGCCCCTGGTCGTGGTACATCGCCACCACCACGTCGAAGTGCCCCTGGCGCGCGCGCATGAACACGGTGTCTGGCGGGTGCGGCCCACTGACGTCCAGGCCCAGGGCCAGCGCCCGCTCGATGGCTGGCGCGATGTGGTCCACCTCCTCACGCCCAAATAACCCCCCCTCCCCTGCGTGTGGATTCAGACCGGCCACAGCAATGCGCGGCCGATCGACCCCGGCACGGCGAAAGTGCTCGTGGGTAATGCGAATGGTCTCGAACACCGATTCGATCGACACAGCCTCGATGGCGGTTCGCAACGCCACGTGGATGCTCACCAGCACCGTGGCCAAACCCGGCGCACTCAACATCATGCGCACGGGCATGGCGCTGACCGGCACGCCCGCCTGTTCGGCAGCCAGCGCCTGCAGCATTTCGGTGTGACCCGGGTGCTCCACACCCGCCGCGGCCAGGGCCTCCTTGTGCACAGGTGCCGTGACCATGGCACGAGCGTGCCCTTGAAGCACCTGCCGGGCCGCCCATTCGATGCAATCGGCCGCCATGCGACCTGCCACTCCGTCCACCCGGCCCCAGGCGGGCAAAGCCCCCGCCACACAACCCTGCACAAACACCAGCGCACCAGGGGGCGCGGCCGGCAGATCGGCAAGGCTGGACAGTTCCACCAAGGGCACGGCATCCAGCGCTAACCCGCGGTCAGGCCGGACCAGCGCCATCGCCCGCTGGAGCACGGCCGCGTCACCGACCACGACAGTGTCGGAGCGCCAATCGGGACGACTCAGCAAGGACTTGACGACGATCTCGGGGCCAATGCCAGCCGGATCGCCCATGGTGACGAGGAGTGGAAGAGCCATGGCCTCAAGCCGGGTTGGGAATGTCGATGAATTCGTGCTCGAGGCCCAGTTGCGCGGCCACGTGCGCGCCCACGGCTGCCACGCCGAAGCGCTCGGAGGCGTGGTGCCCACAGGCGATGTAAGCCACGCCGCACTCGCGGGCGTAATGCGCCTGGGGTTCGGAAATTTCGCCAGTGATGAACACGTCGACACCGGCGGCAATCGCGGCCTCGAAATAACCCTGAGCACCACCAGTGCACAGCCCAATGCGACGCACAGCCCGCTCAGGCTCGGCCACCAGCGTCACCTGACGCCCCAGGCGAGCCGACACGTCGTCCGCCAAAGCAGACGCCGACGGCATGCTGCGCTGACCGATAAAACCCAGTCGCTGGTCGCCAAACCGGCTGGCATCACCCTCATCCAGCCGAATGTCGAGCACGCGCGCCAGTTCGGCGTTGTTGCCCAGCGAGGGGTGCGCATCCAGCGGCAGGTGATAGGCAAACAAGTTCACCTCATTCGCCAGCAAGCGCGACAGGCGCCGTTTCATCCAGCCGGTGACCCGCCCGTCCTGGCCGCGCCAGAACAGACCATGGTGCACAAGAATGGCGTCTGCCCCGGCGGCGATGGCGGCATCGATCAGGGCCAGGCTGGCCGTCACACCGCTGACCAACTTACGAACCGGCTCGCGCCCCTCCACCTGAAGGCCATTGGGGCCGTAGTCGCGGAAAAGACCGGGCTGCAGCAGGCCGTCCAGGGTATCCAAAAGCGTTTGGCGCGAAACAACAGGGGCAGGGGAGCTATCGGTCATGAATCTGCAGGGCCGCAAGGGGTCAACCCCGCATTTTGACAGCCTCACCCTTGCTTGGAGGCCCGCTCAGACTCGGCCATCTTCCGCTTGAAAAAGCGCGAAAACCAGATCGCCATGCCGATCGTGAACGCAATCACGCCAATGCTGAAGAGGCCGTAATCCGTCGAGAACAGGTCCACCAGTGCCTTCATGGGGTTCCTCCTGGGTTGTGGGTTGACCGGTCATTGAAGCCTGCAAGGCCTGGAAGCGCCTTGATTCACATCAAAGCAGCTTGAACCCCCGAGAGCGGACGCCATATGCGGGAGAATTCTGTTTCCGCGCCGCAAACCCATTCCCCATGAAACGCCTCTGGCTCATTTTTGCCCAAACCGTGACCGTCCTGCTCGCGGTTTTTTTCGTGGTCGCCACGCTTCAGCCGCAGTGGCTGGGCCGGCGAGCCTCGATGCCGTCGGTGGTGCCCGTCTTTGAGGCACCGAGCCTTGGCGCCAGCACTGACGACAGCAACCCTCTGTCACTGCGAGGCGCCGCACGCAAGGCCGCGCCCACGGTGGTGAGCATCGTGACGAGCAAGGCGCCCGCCAACAACCCTCAGGCGGCCGATCCTTGGTTCCGCTTTTTCTTCGGCGATCAGGCCCCCACACAACCACAAACCGGCCTGGGCTCCGGCGTCATCGTCAGCCCGGCCGGCTACATCCTGACCAACAACCACGTGATCGAAGAGGCCGACGAGATTCAGGTCAGCCTGAATGATGGCCGCGTGGCCCCCGCTCAGGTGATCGGCACCGACCCTGAGACCGACCTCGCCATTTTGAAAATTGCCCTGCCCGACCTGCCGGTGATCACCTTGGGTGACTCGGATGCCCTGGAAATTGGCGATTCGGTGCTGGCCATCGGCAACCCCTTTGGCGTTGGCCAGACGGTCACTGGCGGCATCGTGAGCGCGCTCGGCCGCACCCAGTTGGGCATCAATACCTTCGAGAACTTCATTCAGACCGACGCCGCCATCAACCCCGGCAATTCGGGTGGCGCGTTGGTGGACGTCAATGGCCACCTGATGGGCATCAACACGGCCATCTACTCACGATCGGGCGGCTCCATGGGCATTGGGTTTGCCATTCCCACCTCCACGGCCCGCAGCGTGATGGAGGCCATCGTGAAAGATGGTCAAGTGACTCGCGGTTGGCTGGGGGTGGAGCCTCAAGAAATGAGCCCCGAACTGGCCGAAAGCTTCGGCTTGGCCAAAGGCCGCGGCGTGATCATTTCAGGCGTGCTGCAAAACGGCCCCGCGGCCCAGGCGGGCCTGCGCCCGGGCGATGTGATCGTGTCCATTGACAACCGGCCGGTGAACAGCGTGCCTGCCTTGCTGTCGACGGTGGCCGCACTCAAACCCGGCCAGAGCGCGCAAGTGGGGGTGTTGCGCCGCGAAGGTGAAACCACCATTCAGGTGACGGCGGGGCGCCGAAACATCGCACGAGCCAACGGCAGTCGCTGACCCCGGTCGGCTCGCTTCAAGCGGCCGACTCGCCCTCTTCTTCTTCGGCGGGTTTCTTCACGAACCAGCGAGCGCCCCAAATGCCCATTTCATAGAGCAGGCACATGGGCACCGCCAGCGCGAGCTGGGAAATCACGTCTGGCGGCGTGACCACAGCCGCCACCACGAAAGCCAGCACGATGAAATAGCCACGGAAGTCCTTGAGCTTCTGAATCGTGACCAGGCCCATCTTCACCAGCAGCACCACCACGATGGGCACCTGGAAGGCCAGACCAAACGCAAGGTAGAGCGACAGGATCGCCTCCACGTACGACGCGATGTCGGGCGTGGCCGCCACACTGGCCGGCGTGAACTTCTGAATGAAGCCAAACATCTTGTCCAGCACGAAAAACTGAACAAACCCAATGCCAATGTAGGCCAGCGCACTGCCCAGCACGATAAGAGGCACGGCAAAGCGCTTTTCGTGGCTGTAGAGGCCAGGGGCCACAAAGGCCCATAGCTGATACATCCACCACGGCAGCGACATCAGCAGGGCAGCCATGGCCAGCACCTTCAGCGGCACGAAAAAGGGCGAAAACACCCCCACCGCGATGAGCTTGGCGTCAGGCGGCATGTGGGCCTTGATGGGCACGGCAATCAGGTCGATCAGCCCCCCCGGGCCGGGCCAAATGGCCAGGGCAGCCATGCACACCGCCAGACCGATAAAGGCGTAGACCAGCCGGTCACGCAACTCCATAAGGTGCTGGACAAAGGGCTGCTCCGAGCCGGCCAGCTCGTCTTGGGGGTCTTTGGAATCTGACATCAGCGGGAGATGGAGGTGGGGCGCGGCCGGAAGCGCGCCACGCGGGCGGCACCGGACTGAACCCTCGTGCGCACGCCAGCACGAGCCTTGTACCACTGGGGCATGGCTTTCTGCTTGAGGCGCCAGTTCTTTTTGGGGTGTTGGTAAACGGGGTGCGCTGGCGAGCCGAGGGCCCCCAGGGCATCCAAGGTGCCAGGCTCGCTCAAGGGCTCGTGCACATCCAGGCCAGCGGTGGCCTCGGACCAGGACTTCTCAAAATCTTGCGCGCCACTTTCCACCGAGGTTTTCACCTCACGGGCGGCACTCTCAACCGAGTCCTTCATTTTGCGGAGCTCATCAAGCTCCATGGAGCGGTTGACCTCTGCCTTCACGTCTGCCACGTAGCGCTGGGCCTTGCCCAACAGGGCACCCACGGTGCGGGCCACGCGGGGCAGCTTTTCAGGCCCGATGACAACCAGCGCCACCGCCCCGATAAGGGCGAGCTTCGAAATGCCCAGATCAATCATCTGTTGGCCGTCCTGGGGACAAACGGGGCCGCGAACGACCCCGGGTTAGGAACAAGCAAGGGCCTGGCGTTGCCGCCGAGGCATCAGCTCTTCTGCTTGGCCTCGACGTCGATGGTGGTCTTGTCGGCAGTGTTGCTCTGGGTGACCTGACCGGCGGGTGCCTGGGCGGGCGCGTCTGCCTGCCCGTCTTTCATGCCGTCCTTGAAGCCCTTGACCGCGCCCCCCAGGTCAGAGCCCAGGTTCTTGAGTTTCTTGGTGCCGAACACCATGACCACGATCAACAGCACGATGAGCCAGTGCCAGATGGAAAAGCTACCCATGGAATTCTCCAGAAATTGATGTCAAGCGCTCAGGCGCACGGGGTGGGATTCTAAGCGGGGCGAAGGGTTCTGGACCGGCTTGCCAGGCGATGACCATGCCGACCGGCGGTGCTCAGCCACGGGCCCATGGGCGCGGGCCGCCCATCACGTGCACGTGCAGGTGATGCACCTCCTGCCCACCCTCGGCGCCCGTGTTGCAAACGATACGGAAACCGCCATGCGGGTACGGGTTGCAGCCCTGCTCCAGGGCCAAACGAGGGGCCAGCGTCATGATGCGCCCCATCACGCTTTCGTCCGCTGGCGTGATGTGGGCCATGGAGGCGATGTGGCGCTTGGGCACGATGAGAAAGTGCACCGGCGCCCAGGGATTGATGTCGTGAAAGGCGTACAGATCGTCGTCTTCGTGCACTTTGCGCGAAGGGATCTGGCCGGAGATGATCTTGCAGAAGATGCAGTTGGGGTCGTGATCAGCCATGGCAACAATCAGCGAGGCAGGGCTTGGTTGGCGTTCATGGCCACCATGCCCCGAACGATGCGGTAGAGGAACCAGATGGAAATGGCGATCCAGGCCATCATGCCGGGCACCAGGAAGGCCAACCACAGCGGTGCGGTCAGCAGGTAGAGGATGGCGGCCCAGATCACGGTGCGAATGCGCCAGCTGAAGTGACTGGCCTGCCAGGTGCCTTCGGCTTCGCTCTTTTTCACCAGATCGATGACCAGCGCGACGATGAGCAGCGCCACCCCGGGTTGCGTGCCCGGGATGACGGCACCCACGGCCACGATGAGGTGCAGGATGTAGCTGACCCAGCCGATGCTTTTCAGGTCTTGGGCCTTTTGGGAGTCCGCGTCCTCGACGTCGATCACATCGCTCATGGTCACTCTCCCGATTCGCGGGCCTGGGCCTTGCGCAGGGCCTTTTCTTCCAGGCCGCTGAGGCCTTCGCGGCGCACCAATTCGGCCACCACGTCGGCGGGACCCCGACCGTGGTGGGCCAAGGCGATCATGCTGTGAAACCAAAGGTCGGCCACCTCGTTCACCAGCTTCTGCGTGTCGCCACCGTGATCGGCGTCTTTGGCGGCCATCACGGCTTCGGTGGCCTCTTCCCCGATTTTCTTCAGGAAAGCGTCCGGCCCCTTGTGCAGGAGCCTGGCCACGTAGCTGGTTTGAGGGTCGCCGCCATTGGCGGGCTTGCGGCTTTCGATCACGGCCGCCAAGCGGTCCAGGTCATCGGTGAGGGACATGGCGTTCACTTGTAGATGGATTCCGGGTCTTTCAAGACGGGCTCGACGGCCTTCCAGCCACCGTCTTCCAGCCGCTGATAAAAGCAGCTGTGGCGCCCCGTGTGGCAGGCGATGCCGGGCTCGTGACCCAGCTGGGTGACCTTGAGCAGCACCACGTCGTTGTCGCAATCAAGGCGAATGTCGTGCACGGTCTGCACGTGCCCCGACTCTTCGCCCTTGAACCAGAGCTTGCCGCGCGAGCGGCTGAAGTACACGGCTCGACCCAGTTCTGCCGTTTTTTGCAGGGCCTCGCGGTTCATCCAGGCAAACATGAGCACGTCACCCGAGGCTGCCTCTTGCGCAATCACCGGCACCAAGCCCTGCGCATCCCACTTCACATCGTCAAGCCAAGTCATCCTGGGAATCTACCACGCACCCGCGACACGACGGCGGTCGCCAGGCGCGTGGGCGATACCATGGCGTTTTGAGTGGAGGTGCCCCATGAAAATCCGTTCCTTGCTGCTGGTTCTCTTCCTGGTCCTGGTGGTCGCCTTTGTGGCCCTGAACCTGGAACAGATCCTGCAGCCCACCTCCCTCAACCTGGGGCTGGCCACCATCCAGGCCCCGCTGGGCCTGGCGATGCTGAGCCTGCTGGCGCTGGCGCTGCTGGTGTTCGCGGTGGCGTTGGCCTACCTGCAGACCACGCACTTGATGGAGCTGCGCCGGGCCATGAAGGACGTGGCAGAGCAGCGCGGCCTGGCCGATCAGGCAGAAGCGTCGCGCTTCACCGCGCTGCAGCAATCCATGCGCACGGAGTTTCAGGAACTGAAGCTGGTGGTGGAACAGACTGGCAATGGACTGGCGGCCAGCCTGGGTGAGCTGGAGGACCGACTGGAGCGCCAGCAGAAACCCCCGAGCGCCTGAGGCCCGGGTGTCAGAGGCGCACCGGAATGCCTCGGCTGGCCATGTGGGCCTTGGCCTGGGCGATGGTGTACTCGCCGTAGTGGAAGATGCTGGCGGCCAGCACCGCGTCGGCGCCGCCTTGTTGCACACCGTCGGCCAGGTGGTCGAGGTTGCCCACGCCGCCGGAGGCGATCACCGGCACGTCCACCGCATCCGACACCGCGCGGGTGAGCGCCAGGTCAAACCCCGATTTGGTGCCGTCACGGTCCATGCTGGTCAGCAAGATCTCCCCTGCCCCAAGCTCTGCCATCCGGCGCGCCCATTGCACGGCGTCCAGGCCCGTGTTCTTGCGTCCGCCATGGCTGTACACATCCCACCCCTCGCCTCGCTGAGCCAGGTCGTCGCCCTGACGGCGCTTGGCGTCGATGGCCACCACGATGCATTGCGAACCGTACTTGTCAGAGGCCTCGCGAATCACCTGCGGGTTGGCGATGGCGGCTGAGTTGAAGCTGGTCTTGTCGGCACCCGCGTTCAGCAGGCGGCGCACGTCTTCTACCGTGCGAACGCCGCCCCCCACGGTGAGCGGAATGAAGACCTGAGAAGCCACCGCCTCGATGATGGGCAGGATCAGGTCTCGGCCGTCACTGGTGGCGGTGATGTCCAGAAAGGTGAGTTCGTCCGCGCCTTGCTCGTTGTAGCGAGCGGCGATCTCGACCGGGTCCCCCGCATCGCGCAGTTCGACGAAGTTCACGCCTTTGACGACGCGACCACCGGTCACGTCCAGGCAAGGGATGATGCGTTTGGCGAGCATGCGGGCTCCATTGAGGTCAGGTCACGGTGCAGGTCTGGCTGGCCTGCCAGCTGGCACCGGGGGATAGGGAAATGGGGTCGAACACTTGCGCGGCCTCCACGCAGAGCATGTGGCGGAAGCCATCGTCGGGCAAGTCGGCCATGGCCGCCGAGAGCGTCGGACCCGGGTTCCACACCACCGTGTGGGCCCATTCCGGGCCTTGCTCGATGCGCAGAGGAGATGGGCCGCCGCACAGGCGCAATGGGCGCGAGGCAGCGGCGTACACGCGGTCATGCTCGCCGTGGATGTGCAGCGGCTCGGCCAGCCCGTCCAGGTGCGCGGCATGAATGTCAAGCACCCGGAAATAGCTGTGCAGAGCACCGGTGAAGGCGAATGCTTGTTTGCCCGTGTTGTGCACCCCCAGGGTGAGCGCCAGGCAACCAGCAGACAACTCAACGGTGAGCGTCGCTTCGAACTCGTGCGGCCACTGCGATCGTGTGCGCTCGCTGGCCCGCAGGCGCAAGGTCAGCCGAGCACGATCGCTCTCAAGGTAGGGCTCATCAGCGGTCCACGCCAACAGTCGCGCGAATCCGTGCTTGACCAGACCGCCCCACTGGTTGAACTGCGGGAAACACACCGGCACACCGCCACGAATCGCGGCCGATCCGCCAAGGGTCGCCAGGGGGCTGAGGTAGAGGCGCTCAGCACCGCCCGCCACCCAAGACAGCACATGGGCCCCGTGAAGGGCCACTGTGGCGCAATCGCCGTTGGGCAAGCTCAGTTGCAGGGCGTCCAGACCCTGGATGTGCACCGGGCGGCAAGCCGCCTGGGCGACGTCAGCCATTGAGCTCGTCGGCGAGCTTCTGGGCGGCTTCGAAGTCGAGGTCACCGCTGTAGATGGAGCGACCGCAGATCACGCCTTCCACGCCTTCTTCTTCCACCGCGCACAGGCGGCGGATGTCGTCCAGGTTGGACAAACCACCCGAGGCGATGACCGGAATGCTCACGGCCTGGGCCAGCTTCACCGTGGCCTCGATGTTGATGCCAGACAGCATGCCGTCGCGGCCGATGTCGGTGTAGATGATGGAATCGACGCCGTAGTCTTCGAACTTCTTGGCCAGGTCCACCACCTCGTGCCCGGTGAGCTTGCTCCAGCCATCGGTGGCCACCTTGCCATCCTTGGCGTCCAGGCCCACGATGATGTGGCCGCCGAAGGCGGTGCAGGCGTCTTGCAGGAAACCCGGGTTCTTGACCGCGGCCGTGCCGATGATCACGTAGCGCAGGCCGGCGTCCAGGTAGTGCTCGATGGTGTCGAGGTCACGAATGCCGCCGCCGAGCTGCACGTCCACCTCGGAGCCCACCTCTTTGAGGATGCCCTTGATGGCCTGCTCGTTCTTGGGCTTGCCCGCGAACGCGCCGTTGAGGTCCACCAGGTGCACGCGACGGGCCCCTTTGTTGACCCAGTTGCGCGCCATGGCCGCGGGGTCCTCACTGAACACCGTGGATTGGTCCATGTCGCCCTGCTTGAGGCGAACGCATTGGCCGTCTTTCAGATCGATGGCGGGAATCAGCAGCATGATGGGTTAAGGACCGGGGAGGCCTCAGGGGTTCCAGGTGAGGAAGTTGCGATAGAGCGCCAGGCCTTGGGCCGCGCTTTTCTCGGGGTGAAACTGGGTGGCGAAAATATTATCCCGGGCGATGGCGGCCGCAAAGCGCCCGCCGTAGTCGGCCTCGCCTGCCACGTGCTGCGCCGACGCCGGCCGCGCGTAGTAGCTGTGAACGAAATAGAAGTAGGCGCCTTCGTCAATGCCACGCCAAACAGGGTGCGCCGGGCCACGGCCCAACTTGTGGAACACCTGGTTCCACCCCATCTGGGGCACCTTGAAGCGGCTGCCATCGGCCTGCAAGCGGCCTTCCAGCTGGAAGCGCACCACATCGCCGGGAATGAGGCCCAGGCCCTGGGTGGGCCCTTCTTCGCTGCGGTCCAGCAGCATCTGCATGCCCACGCACACGCCGAACAAGGGTTTGTGGGCGGCCGCGTGCAACACCGCATCAAGCAGGCCAGAGGCACCCAATTCGCGCATGCAGTCGCCCATGTGGCCTTGGCCAGGCAGCACCACGCGTTCGGCCGCCATCACGTCTTGTGGGCGCTGGGTGACGATCACGTCTACCCCACTGCCCTGCGCGGCATGGATCACTGCCTGAGAGACCGAGCGCAGGTTGCCACTGCCGTAGTCCACCACGGCCACCGTTTTGGAAGTCATCGCGCCTGCCTGCTCAGAGCGAGCCCTTGGTGGAAGGAATCACGTCGCCCATGCGGGGGTCGCGCTCCAGGGCCGCGCGCAATGCACGGGCAAAGGCCTTGAACACGGTCTCGGCCTGGTGGTGGGCGTTTTCGCCGTGCAGGTTGTCGATGTGCAGGGTGACGCCGGCGTGGTTCACGAAGCCCTGGAAAAACTCATAGGTGAGCTGGGTGTCGAAGGCGCCGATGGTGCCGGCCTTGAAGGGCACGCGCATGTGCAGACCCGGGCGACCGGAGAAGTCGATCACCACGCGCGAGAGGGCTTCGTCCAGCGGCACGTAGGCATGGCCATAGCGGCGGATGCCCTTCTTGTCGCCCACGGCCTTGGCAAAGGCCTGGCCCAGCGTGATGCCCACGTCTTCCACCGTGTGGTGGCCGTCGATGTGCAAATCGCCCTTGGCCTGAATCTCCAGGTCGATCAGGCCATGCCGCGCGATCTGGTCAAGCATGTGGTCAAAGAACCCGATGCCAGTGGACAGGATGGACACGCCGGTGCCGTCGAGGTTGACCCGCAGGCTGATCTGCGTCTCGTTGGTGTTGCGCTGCACATCGGCCGCGCGGTCGGTGGGCCCCGGAGTGGGAAAGGTGGACGGGTTGGTCATAGGGCAGTCTGGAGAGCGCGAAGGAGCTGGGCGTTTTCCGCGGGCGTGCCCACTGTCAGCCGCAGGCACTGGGCCAGCAAGGGGTGCATTTTAGAAACATTCTTCACCAGCACCCCCTGGGCTTTGAGCCCCTCGAATGCGCGATGCGCGTCGGGCACGCGAACCAACACCATGTTGCCGTCACTGGGGAAGGGTTGAACGCCCGGCAGGCGCGCCAGGGCGTCGATGAGCTGGGCGCGTTGCTCACGAATCTCGGCTGCCTGCACCGCGAACACATCGGCATGTTCCAGCGCGAACAGGGCGCACTCCGCATTGAGCACGCTCACGTTGTAGGGCGGGCGCAGCTTGTCGATCTCGTGCACCAGGGTCTGCGTGCCGATCATGTAGCCCAGCCGCACACCAGCCAGGCCGAACTTGGAGAGCGTGCGCATGAGCAGCACGTTGGCGTTGGCCGCCGGGTGCGCGCGCATTTCGTCCAGCCAGGTGGCGCTGGAGAAGGGTTGATAGGCCTCGTCCATCACCACCAGGCCGTCAAAGGTGGCGGCTTCGGCGATCAGGCGGCGAATCACCGCCGCGTCCCAGAGGTTGGCCGTGGGGTTGTTCGGGTAGGCCAGGTAGGTGATGGCGGGCTTGTGTTCGCGCATGGCCGCCAGCATGGCCGCCTCGTCCAGCTCGAAGTTGGCATCCAACGGCACACCCACAAAGCGCAATCCCTGCAACTGGGCGCTCATGGCGTACATCACGAAGCCCGGCTCTGGCGCGAGGATGGTGGCGCCCGGCAGGTCGCAGGCCATGGCCAGCAAGGAGATCAACTCATCAGAGCCGTTGCCCAGCATCAGGGCATGGCCGCGAGGCAGGTCCACGTAATGGGCCAGCTCGAGCTTGAGGTCTTCGATGCGCGCACCGGGGTAGCGGTTGATGGCCACCGCGCCCAGGCGAGCGCCCAGTTCGGACTGCAGCTCAGGCGACAGGCTGTAGGGGTTTTCCATCGCGTCGAGCTTGACCATGCCGGTCGAGTCTTGGATGGCATAGGCGTGCATGGACTGCACGTCCTGGCGGATGGATTTCAAGGGGTTCATGCTCATTGGGCGCCTCGCATCGGCGGCACATCGGTCAGGCGAAGCTCGGCCGCGCGGGCGTGGGCCTGCAGGCCTTCGCCATAAGCCAGCTCTGCAGCGACCACGCCCAGGCCCTGAGCGCCAGCCGCGCTCACCTCAATCAGGCTGCTGCGTTTCTGAAAGTCGTACACGCCCAGCGGCGAACTGAAGCGGGCGGTGCCACTGGTGGGCAACACGTGGTTGGGGCCGGCGCAATAGTCGCCCAGGCTTTCGCTGGTGTAGGCCCCCAGGAAGATGGCGCCAGCGTGGCGCAGCAGCGGCTCCCAGCGGTGCGGCTCGGCACTGGACACCTCCAGGTGCTCGGGCGCGATGCGGTTGCTGATGGCGCAGGCCTCTTCCATGCCGCGGGTGTGGATCAGCGCGCCCCGGTCGTTCAGGCTCTTGGCGATGATGGACGCGCGCGGCATGCTGGGCAGCAAGCGGTCAATGGCGGCCTGCACCTCGGCGATGTAGTCGGCATCAGGGCACAGCAAAATGCTCTGTGCCAGCTCGTCGTGCTCAGCCTGGCTGAACAGGTCCATGGCCACCCAGTCGGCCGGGGTGCTGCCGTCGGCCAGCACCAGAATCTCGCTGGGGCCGGCAATCATGTCGATGCCCACCAGACCAAACACGCGCTTCTTGGCACTGGCCACATAGGCGTTGCCGGGGCCGGTGATCTTGTCCACCTTGGGCACGGTGGCCGTGCCGTAGGCCAGTGCGGCCACGGCTTGAGCGCCACCGATGGTGAAGGCCCGGCTCACGCCGGCCACATAAGCCGCGGCCAAGACGAGCGGGTTCTTCTCACCGCGCGGCGTGGGCACCACCATGATGATTTCGGGCACGCCGGCCACGTGGGCCGGGATGGCGTTCATCAGCACGCTGGACGGGTAGGCCGCCTTGCCGCCGGGCACGTAGATGCCCACGCGGTCCAGCGGCGTGACCTTCTGGCCCAGCAGGGTGCCGTCTTCGTCGCGATACGACCAGCTCTCGCCGTTGGCCTTTTTCTGGGCCTCGTGGTAGCGGCGCACGCGCTGCGCGGCCGACTCCAGGGCCGCCTTCTGCGCGATGGGCAGGCTGTCGAAGGCCGCCCTGAGTTCGGCCTGGGACAACTCCAACGCACGCAATTCGCTGGCGTTCAAGCCATCGAAGCGGGCGGTGTACTCCAGCACAGCGGCGTCACCACGCGCCTGCACGTCGGCCAGGATGTCCGCCACGCGCTGCTCGATCGCATGATCCGTCTCGCTGGACCAGTGCAGACGCGCCGCGAAGCGGGTCTCGAAGTCGGCGTCGAGGGTGGACAGGCGAAGGGGCGTGGCGGAAATGCTCATGGTCAGGTGGCCTTGTCGACAGCGTCGGCGAACGTGCGAATGAGGGGTCGAATGAGGGATTGCTTGAGCTTGAGGGCGGCCTGGTTCACCACCAGGCGGGAACTGATGTCCATGATGCGCTCCACCTCGACGAGGTGGTTGGCCTTGAGCGTGTTGCCGGTGGACACCAGGTCAACGATGGCATCGGCCAGGCCCGTCAGGGGCGCCAGTTCCATGCTGCCGTAGAGCTTGATCAGGTCAACGTGCACCCCCTTGCTGGCGAAGAACTCGCGGGCGATGGCGGTGTACTTGGTGGCCACACGCAGGCGAGAGCCCTGGCGCACGGCACTGGCGTAGTCGAAATCGGCGCGCACGGCCACGCTCACGCGGCAGCGGGCAATGTTCAGGTCCAGCGGCTGGTACAGGCCCTGGCCACCGTGTTCGATGAGGGTGTCCTTGCCGGTCACGCCCAGATCGGCGCCGCCGTGCTCCACGTAGGTGGGCACGTCGGTGGCCCGCACCAGCACCACGCGCACATTGGGTTGGTTGGTGGGCAGGATCAGCTTGCGCGACTTCTCGGGGTCTTCCAGCACCTCAATGCCGGCGGCGCGCAGTAGCGGCAGGGTTTCGTCAAAGATGCGGCCTTTGGACAGGGCCAGGGTGATGGTGTCGTTCATTTGATGCGCTCGATGTCCGCGCCAATGCCGCGCAGCTTCTCTTCCATCTGGTCGTAACCGCGGTCAAGGTGGTAGATGCGGTCCACGATGGTCTCGCCATCGGCCACGAGGCCAGCGATCACCAGGCTGGCCGAGGCCCGCAGGTCGGTGGCCATCACGGTGGCGCCGGAGAGGCGGGGCACGCCCTCGATCACCGCCACCTTGCCATCGGTCTGGATGCGTGCGCCCAGGCGCACCAGCTCGTTGACGTGCATGAAGCGGTTTTCAAAAATGGTCTCGGTGACCTTGCTGGCGCCTTCGGCGATGCAGTTGATCGCCATGAATTGCGCCTGCATGTCGGTGGGAAAGCCAGGGTATTCGGTCGTGCGGAAGCTCTGGGCCTTCAGGCGCCCGTTGGAGCGCACACGAATGAATGGGCCAGCGGCGTTTGAGCCGGCGTCAATCTCGGCGCCCGCGGCCACCAGCTTCTCGATGACCGCCTCCAGGTGGTCAGAGCGGGCATGGCGCAGCAGCACGTCGCCACCCGCCGCGGCCACGGCGCACAAAAAGGTGCCCGCTTCGATGCGGTCGGCCACCACGCGGTGCTCGCAGCCCTTCAGGCGGTCCACGCCCTGAATGTGAATGCGGCTGGTGCCGTGGCCTTCGATCTTGGCGCCCATGGCGATGAGCATCTCGGCCAGGTCGGTGATTTCGGGCTCTTGCGCGGCGTTCTCCAGCAGGGTTTCACCCTGCGCCAGCGCCGCGGCCATCAGGAAGTTCTCGGTGCCGGTGACGGTGACCATGTCGGTGGCGATGCGGGCACCATGCAGGCGCGAACGCCCCTGCGGCAGCCGGGCCACCATGTAGCCATGCTCGACCACGATCTCGGCGCCCATGGCCTGCATGCCTTTGATGTGCTGGTCCACCGGGCGCGACCCGATGGCGCAGCCGCCAGGCAGCGACACACGCGCATGGCCAAAACGCGCCAGCAGGGGCCCGAGCACCAGCACCGAAGCCCGCATGGTTTTCACCAGGTCGTAAGGGGCTTCGGCGGTGATGGGGTCAGCGGCGCGCAGCACCATGCCACCGCGCTCACCCAGGGTTTGCGTCAGCACGCCCATGTTGTCGAGCAGGTGGCGCATGGTGGCCACGTCGCGCAGGCGAGGCACGTTGCTGAGCGTGACCGCCTCGTCGGTGAGCAGGGCCGCGCACAACTCGGGAAGCGCCGCGTTCTTGGCGCCCGAAATCTGCACTTCACCCGTGAGAACGCGGCCGCCGCGAATGCGCAATTTGTCCATGCTCAGCCTTGTGCCGCCCATTCGGCGGGCGTGTAGGTTTTCATTGACAAGGCGTGCACCTCGTCGGTGTGGATGCGCGCGCCCAAGGTGGCGTACACGCGCTGGTGGCGCTGAATCGCCCGCTTGCCCTCGAACTCGGGCGAGACGATCACGGCCGACCAGTGGCGGCCATCGCCCGCCACTTCAATGTGGTCGCACGCCAGGCCGGCAGCGATGATGGATTGCAGTTCTTCGGCGGTCATGCGGGTTCTCAATGGCGAATCTTGTAGCCGATCTTCAGCAGGTGCAAGGCGATGGCACTGACCACCGCCAGCGCAGCGCCCACCAGCCCCAGGCTGACCCAGGGCGACACGTCGCTCTGGCCGAAGAAGCCGTAGCGAAAGCCATCGATCATGTAGAAGAAGGGGTTGAGGTGGCTCACCTGCTGCCAGAAAGCTGGCAGGGAATGGATGGAATAGAACACGCCCGAGAGGAAGGTCATGGGCATGATGAGGAAGTTCTGAAACGCGGCCATCTGGTCGAACTTCTCGGCCCACAGCCCCGCAATCAGGCCCAGGCCGCCCAGCAAGGCCGCCCCCATGAAGGCGAACACCAGAATCCACAGCGGCGCCACCAGGGAGGGCTTGGCGAACCACCAGGCCACGGCCATCACCCCCGCGCCCACCACCAGGCCGCGCACGATGGACGAGCCCACATAGGCCACGAACCAGGCCCGGTGTGACAAGGGCGTGAGCAGCAAAAACACGATGTTGCCCATGATCTTGCTCTGGATCAGGGACGAACTGCTGTTGGCGAAGGCGTTCTGCAACACGCTCATCATCACCAGGCCGGGCAGCAGAAAAGCGGTGTAGTTCACCGAGTCGTACACCTGCACGCGGTCTTCAAGCACGTGGCCGAAGATCATCAGGTAGAGCAAGGCCGTGACGATGGGCGCCGCCACGGTCTGGAAGGCCACCTTCCAGAAGCGCAACACCTCTTTGTAGAACAGGGTTTGCCAACCGCTCATGCCTTCACCTCTTCACGGCTTGCATTGGCCGCCGACTGGCTGCCGGTCAGGTCAAGGAACACGTCTTCCAGATCGGCCTTGCGAATCTCGATGTCCTCCACCACCACGCCAGCCTCGCGCAGGCGGGCCAGCAGGCGCTCGACAGTGGCCACGTCGCCCGCCGGCAGCTGCACCACGCGCCCGGTGATGCGGGCCTGCGCGGCCAGCTCGGGCGGCAAGGCGCCATCGGTCTTGAAGCGCAGCACGTTGGACGAGGCCCGCGCCAGCAGGGAAGACGTGCTTTCCAGCGCCACCACCTGCCCTTGCTTGAGCATGGCGATGCGGCCACACAAGGCCTCGGCCTCTTCCAGGTAATGGGTGGTGAGCAGCACCGTGCTGCCCAGGCGTTTGTTCAGGCCCGAGACAAACTGCCACAAGGTCTGGCGCAGTTCCACGTCCACGCCGGCGGTGGGCTCGTCGAGCACGATCACAGGCGGCTTGTGCACCAAGGCCTGCGCGATCAGCACCCGCCGCTTCATGCCGCCCGAGAGCTGGCGCATGTTGGCATTGGCCTTGTCGCTCAAGCCCAGGCCCGCCAGTAGCTCATCGATCCAATCGTCGTTGTGGCGAATGCCGAAATAACCCGACTGGATTCGAAGCGCCTCGCGCACGTTGAAGAAGGGGTCGAACACCAGCTCTTGCGGCACCACACCCAGGTGGCGGCGCGCGGCCCGGTAATCAGATTGCACATCGTGCCCAAGCACCGTCACCCGGCCCGACGTGGGGCTGGCCAAACCCGCCAAGATGCTGATGAGCGTGGTCTTGCCCGCGCCGTTGGGGCCAAGCAGACCAAAGAATTCGCCCGGCTCGATGTCGAACGACACCGATCTCAGGGCCTGAAAATCGCCCCGCGACGTGCGGTAGGTTTTGGAAACGTTCTGGAAGGAGACGGCTGACATGCGCTGGTGAAACCGCTGGGGTCCCCGGCGGTTCGCAGACCATCTGCGGCGCGGAGAACCGGGTATTTTACGACCCGGGGGAAAGCACTGCCTCAGGCGGGCAGCAGTTCCTGCACACCGTACAAGGCCACCAGTTCCTGCAAGCGCCGGGGCCAGCGCACCACCCGCAACGATTTGCCCTGCGAGCTGAGCTGGCGGCGCAACTCCAGCAGCACCGCCACAGCCGAGGAATCGAATTCGCGCAGGCCGGCGGCGTCCAGCGAAACCTCTGGCCCTGCCTGCCGGGCCAGGGTGGCGCCCAGCTCGGCCAGGGTCTTGCCTGCCTCTTCCAGGGTCAGGCGCTCAGGGAGTTGGGCCGCTTCGGTGCTCATGTCGATCAACTGGCCTTGGCGCTGTTGCTTTTGTTGCGCTGGGCCAGCGAGGCGATCAAGCCATCAATGCCCTTGGCCCCGATTTCCTGCGCGAACTGGGTGCGGTAGGTTTCCACCAGCCACACACCCAGCACGTTCAGGTCATAGATCTTCCAGCCGCTGGGGGTCTTTTCCAGGCGGTAATCGAGCTGGATGGGCTCACCCTTGCCGCGCACCTCTGAACGCACCACCACCTCGGTGTCGGTGGGCTGCATGCGCATGGGTTTGAAGTGCAAGGTCTGGTCTTTCACCTCGCCCAGGGCACCCGAGTAGGTGCGCACCAGCAAGGTCTTGAACTCGTCTTGCAGTTGCTTTTGCTGCTCGGGCGTGGCCTGGCGCCAATAGCGGCCCACGGCAGAGGCGGTCATGCGCGTGAAGTTCACGTTGGGCATGATCTTGCCGTCCACCAGGGCGACGATGCGGTTCATGTCACCAGCCTGGATGGCGGGGTCAGCCTTGATGGTGGCCAGCACCTCACCCGAGATGCGCTTGACCAGAGCGTCCGGCGCCTCGTCGGCAGCGAAGGCCGGCAGGGCCAGGCTGGCAAAGGAAATGGCGGTGGCGGCGATCCAATGGCGGCGTTGCAGCATGGGGTTCCTTTCAGGCGCCGGCACGGGCGCCGGCGAGGTATCGATGGTAGGGATGTGAGGGCGTGGGCGTGTGTCGCGTTCCACCGATTTGGTTGCGAGACGTATCCCGACTCACTCGCCGTTGCCCAGGCCGATGCCCTTGTCGATCATGTCGTCGATCTGGCTCTGCCGGCGGTTCAAATAGAAATCGCGGGTGAAGCTGTACTTGTCCAGCGCCGCACCTTCCAGCACGTTGCCCGCGCCCAGCAGGCCCGCGCGGGTGTCGATGACCCGCAGCGTGTACAGGCTGTTGCGGTTGGCCACACGGTCCACGTCGCCCACGAGGTCGGCGTTGGAATCGACCACCAGACCGACGGTGTCGCGGAAGGACGAGGGCCCGAAGAACGGCAGCACCAGGTAGGGACCTGAAGCCACGCCCCAGCGCCCCAGGGTCTGGCCGAAATCGATGCGGGTGCGCGGAATGCCCATCTCGGTGGCAATGTCCAGCAGACCTGCCAGGCCGAAGGTGGTGTTCACGCCAAAGCGCATCAGGTTCTCGGCGCTCTCGCGGGGGCGAAGTTGCAGCGCCGCATTGACGGACGACCACAGGTCTCGCAGGTTGCCGAAGAAGTTGGTCACACCCGTGCGCACGGGGCTGGGCGTTACGTCCACATAGGTGGTGGCCACCGGCTTGAGCACGGCCTCGTCCACCGCGTCGTTGAAGCGCTGCACGCCGCGGTTGAACGGCTCCAGCGGGTCACGGGGGTTGGCATCAGGGCCGGTGGCGCAGCCGCTGGCCAGCGCCAGGGTGGCCGCCGCCAGCGCGACTTTGAGGGACAGGGTCGAGGATTTCATGGCATTCACTCCAGCGTCGATCACTGGGCAGGGGCCTTGTCGCCGCCTTCGGCGGCTTTGTTGAACAGGAACTGGCCGATCAGGTTTTCCAGCACCACGGCGGACTGGGTCTGGGTAATGACCGCTCCCGGTTGAAAGTTGTCCGGGTCACCACCGGGCTCGATGCCGATGTACTGCTCGCCCAGCAGGCCGCTGGTGAGAATTTTCAGCGAGCTGTCCTTGGGAAAGGCATAGCGCGATTCGAGCGTGAGGGTGACGCTGGCCTGGAACGTTTTGTCGTCAAAGCCGATGGACTCGACCCGCCCCACCACCACACCGGCACTGCGCACGGCCGACTTGGGCTTGAGACCGCCGATGTTGTCGAAACGAGCCGTCACCCGGTAGGTGGGCTCGAAATTCAGGCTCAGCAGGTTGGCCGATTGCAGCGCCAGGAACAGGACAGCGGCCGCGCCGATCAGCACGAACAAGCCCACCCAGAAGTCGTTTTTGGAAGATTGCATAGCCATTTACTCCGCAAATTGCCGCGGTCAGATGCTGAACATCATGGCGGTGAGGACGAAGTCGAGTCCAAGCACCGCCAGAGAGGCGACCACCACCGTGCGGGTGGTCGCGCGGGACACGCCCTCGGGCGTGGGCTGGGCCAGGTAGCCCTGCAGCAAAGCAATAAAGGTGACGGTGAAACCGAACACGACACTCTTGATGACGCCGTTGCCCACGTCGTCCCACACGTCCACGCCGCCCTGCATCTGGCTCCAGAAGGCGCCCCCGTCCAGGCCAATGAGCAGCACGCCCACCACCCAACCGCCGATCACACCCACGGCGCTGAACACCGCTGCCAACAGCGGCATGGTGATGACACCGGCCCAGAAGCGCGGCGCCAGCACACGGCGCACCGGGTCCACCGCCATCATCTCCATGGCACTGAGTTGCTCACCGGCCTTCATCAGGCCGATCTCGGCCGTGAGCGACGTGCCGGCCCGCCCGGCAAACAGCAGTGCGCTGACCACCGGCCCCAGCTCGCGCACCAGCGACAAGGTGACCAGCAAGCCCAAGGCTTCGGTGGCACCGTAGCGCTGCAGCGTGTAATAACCCTGCAGCCCAAGCACAAAGCCCACGAACAAGCCCGACACGCCAATGATGGCCAGCGAGTGGTTCCCCAGGAAATGGACCTGGTCGCGCACCAGGCCAAAACGGCGCATGGCCGGGCCGAACAAGGCCACCAGGCGCAGGAACAGGCGCGTGGCAAAGCCGATGGCCGTGATGTGCTGACGCACGGCGCGGCCCACGCGAGCGGGATGCAGGGCGTTCACAGGTGGCCTCCGTTGCCGAAATCGGTGGCGAGATCGGGCGCTGGGTGGTGAAAACGCACCGGGCCGTCGGGTAAGGCATTCACGAACTGCTGCACCAGCGGGTCTTCGCTGTGGCGCACCTCGTCGGGCGTGCCCTGCGCGGCGATTTTGCCGTTGGCCAGCACGATCACCTGATCGGCAATGTGAAAGGTCTCGTCCAGGTCGTGCGACACCACCACGCTGGTCAGCCCCATCGCGTCATTCAACTGGCGAATCAGGCGCGCGGCCGTGCCCAGCGAAATGGGGTCAAGGCCGGCAAAGGGCTCGTCGTACATGACCAGATCGGGGTCCAGCGCGATGGCCCTCGCCAGGGCCACCCGACGAGCCATGCCGCCCGACAGCTCACTGGGCATGAGGTTGCGCGCACCGCGCAGCCCCACCGCGTTGAGCTTCATGAGCACGATGTCGCGCACCAAGGCCTCGGGCAACTGGGTGTGTTCGCGCAGCGGGAAGGCCACGTTGTCGAACACGCTCATGTCGGTGAACAGCGCGCCAAACTGGAACAACATGCCCATGCGGCGACGCGCCGCGTACAGCTCATGCTGGCCCATGGTCGTGATGTCATGACCGTCGAACAGGGTCTGGCCGCTTTGCGCGCGGATCTGCCCGCCAATCAGGCGCAGCACCGTGGTCTTGCCCCCGCCAGACGCGCCCATGAGCGCCGTGACCTTGCCTCGCGGCACGGTCAGCGAAATGTTGTCGAGAATCACGCGAGGGCCGTACCCGAAGGTGACGCCGCGCAATTCCACCAAAGAGGGGGATTGGTTGGAGCGCATCAATGAAAAGCCGGGCAGTTCACCCGGCTTGTTCATGATAAGGGATGCGGGGAAACCCGAGTCATCGGGTATCCCAATGGGCCCGTGGGCCCGACAGGTCAACGCGGCAGGTCGGAAAAGCCCATCAGGAACTCGTCCACCGCCCGCGCGGCCTGGCGGCCTTCGCGAATGGCCCACACCACCAGCGACTGGCCACGGCGCATGTCGCCAGCGGCGAACACCTTGGCCACGTTGGTGGCGTAGCCGCCGGTGAACTCGGTCGAGGCCTTGGCGTTGCCGCGGGCGTCCTTGTCCACACCAAAAGCGTCCAGCACCGACGCCACCGGGTTCACGAAGCCCATGGCCAGCAGCACGAGGTCGGCCTTGTACTCCTTCTCGGTGCCAGGGATCTCGACCAGTTTGCCGTCCTTGAACTCGACATGCACCGTCTTCAGACCGGTGACCTTGCCGTTCTTGCCCACGAACTCCTTGGTGGAGATGGCGAACTCGCGCACGCAACCTTCTTCGTGGCTGGAGCTGGTGCGCAACTTCAGCGGCCAGTAGGGCCACACCAGGGGCTTGTTTTCCTGCTCGGGCGGCTGGGGCATGACCTCAAACTGGGTGACGCTGACCGCGCCGTGGCGGTTGCTGGTGCCCACGCAGTCGGAGCCGGTGTCGCCACCGCCGATCACGATGACGTGCTTGCCGTCGGCGCGAATCTGTCCCTTGAGTTTGTCACCCGCGTTCACCTTGTTCTGCTGCGGCAGGAACTCCATGGCGAAGTGCACGCCGTCGAGGTCACGGCCGGGCACGGGCAGGTCGCGGCTCTGCTCGGCGCCACCGGTCAGCAGCACAGCGTCGAATTCGCTCTTGAGCTGCTCGGCCGAGATGGTTTCCTTGGCCCAGTTCGTCACCTTGGTGTCGGCCGGCATGTTGCCCACCAGCACGCCGGTGCGGAACACCACGCCTTCGGCCTCCATCTGCGCCACGCGGCGGTCGATGTGCGACTTCTCCATCTTGAAGTCGGGAATGCCGTAACGCAGCAGGCCGCCGACGCGGTCGTTCTTCTCGAACACGGTCACGTCATGACCGACGCGGGCAAGCTGCTGGGCCGCGGCCAAGCCGGCCGGGCCAGAGCCGACCACCGCCACCTTCTTTCCCGTTTTGTGCTGCGCGGGCTGCGGCTTGACCCAACCGTTTTCCCAGGCCTTGTCGATGATGGCGTGCTCAATCGACTTGATGCCCACCGCGTCGTCGTTCACATTGAGCGTGCAGGCGGCTTCGCAAGGCGCCGGGCAGATGCGGCCGGTGAACTCGGGGAAGTTGTTGGTGCTGTGCAGCACAGTGATGGCGTTGCGCCAGTCGCTGCGGTACACGAGGTCGTTGAAGTCAGGAATGATGTTGTTGACCGGGCAGCCGTTGTTGCAGAACGGGGTGCCGCAGTCCATGCAACGCGCCGCCTGAACCTTGGCCTGCGCGTCATCGAGGCCGATGACGAATTCCTTGTAATGCTTCACGCGCTCGGCGACGGGCTTGTAGCCCTCTTCGAGACGCTCATATTCCATGAAGCCAGTGACTTTTCCCATGATGCGTGTCTTTCGTGGCGTGGTTGCTTACTTGGCGGCGGCGGTCTTCTTGGCGCTGCCCTGGGCCTTGCTGGTGGCCGCGGCGGCGGCCTTGCGAGCGTTGATCTCGCCAAGGGCGCGCTTGTACTCGGTGGGGAACACCTTCACGAACTTGGCGCGAGCGGTTTCCCAGTGGTCGAGCAGTTCGCGGGCACGCTTGCTGCCGGTCCAGCGGTTGTGGTCTTCCAGCAGCTTCTTGAGCTGGGCCTCGTCGGTCTGGTCACGGTGCCAGATGGCGCGGTCAACCGTGGCTTCCTGCTCTGCCGCGGGCAGCACCTTGTCCAGGGACACCATGGCGGTGTTGCAGCGCTTGGCGAACAGGCCGTCTTCGTCGTAGACGTAGGCCACGCCACCGCTCATGCCAGCGGCAAAGTTGCGCCCGGTCTTGCCCAGCACCACCACGGTGCCGCCGGTCATGTACTCGCAACCGTGGTCGCCAGTGCCTTCCACCACGGCGGTGGCACCCGACAGGCGCACGGCAAAGCGCTCACCGGCCACGCCGCTGAAGAAGGCCTCGCCCGTGGTGGCGCCGTACATCACCGTGTTGCCCACGATGATGTTGCGCGCGGCCTCACCACGGAACTCCAGGCTGGGGCGCACCACCACGCGGCCGCCCGACAGGCCCTTGCCGGTGTAGTCGTTGGCGTCACCAATCAGGTACAGCGTGATGCCGTTGCACAGGAATGCGCCAAACGATTGGCCGCCCGTGCCCTCAAGCTGGATGCGGATGGTGTCGTCGGGCAGGCCTTCGGGGTGCACCTTGGTGACCGCGCCGGACAGCATGGCGCCCACCGAGCGGTTCACGTTGCGGGCGCGCTCGATGAACTGCACCTTCTCGCCCTTGTCGATGGCGGGGCGCGACTTGGCGATCAGCACGTTGTCGAGCGACTTCTCCAGACCGTGGTCCTGGTTCTGGGTGTGCAGGCGCGGCACGTCGGCCGGCACGGCCGGGGTGGCCAGCAGGCGGCTGAAGTCCAGGCCACGGGCCTTCCAGTGCGCGATGCCTTGCTTCATGTCGAGCAGGTCGGCGCGGCCAATCAGCTCGTCGAAGGTGCGAATGCCCAGCTGCGCCATGATCTGGCGAGCCTCTTCGGCCACGAAGAAGAAGTAGTTGACGACGTGCTCGGGCTTGCCCGAGAACTTCTTGCGCAGCTCGGGGTCTTGCGTCGCCACGCCCACCGGGCAGGTGTTGAGGTGGCACTTGCGCATCATGATGCAGCCCTCGACCACCAGCGGTGCGGTGGCGAAGCCGAACTCATCGGCGCCCAGCAGCGCGCCGATGACAACGTCGCGGCCGGTCTTCATCTGGCCGTCGGCCTGCACACGAATGCGGCTGCGCAGGCGGTTGAGCACCAGGGTCTGCTGGGTCTCGGCCAGGCCGATTTCCCAGGGCGAGCCGGCGTGCTTGATGGACGACCAGGGCGAGGCGCCAGTGCCACCGTCGTGGCCAGCGATCACCACGTGGTCGGCCTTGCACTTGGCCACGCCAGCGGCAATGGTGCCCACGCCCACTTCCGACACCAGCTTCACCGAGATCGAGCTGTGCGGGGCCACGTTCTTCAGGTCGTGGATGAGCTGCGCCAAGTCTTCGATGGAGTAGATGTCGTGGTGCGGCGGCGGGGAGATCAGGCCCACGCCAGGCACGCTGTGGCGCAGCTTGCCGATGTAGTCGGACACCTTGCCGCCCGGCAGCTGGCCGCCCTCACCCGGCTTGGCGCCCTGGGCCATCTTGATCTGGATCTGGTCGGCGCTGGACAGGTACTCGGCGGTCACACCGAAGCGGCCCGAGGCCACCTGCTTGATGCGCGAGCGCAGCGAATCGCCTTCCTGCAGCGGGTAGTCCACCTCAAAGATGTTGCCCAGCAGGTCGGACATGGTCTGGCCCTGCTTGATGGGAATGCCCTTGAGTTCGTTGCGGTAGCGCAGCGCGTCTTCGCCGCCTTCGCCGGTGTTGCTCTTGCCGCCAATGCGGTTCATGGCCACGGCCAGGGTGGCGTGGGCCTCGGTGGAGATGGAGCCCAGCGACATGGCGCCGGTGGCGAAGCGCTTGACGATCTCTTTTGCCGGCTCCACCTCGTCGATGGAGATGGCCTTGGACGGGTCGATCTTGAACTCGAACAGACCGCGCAGCGTCATGTGGCGGCGGTTCTGGTCGTTGATGATCTGCGCGTATTCCTTGTAGGTGTTCCAGTTGTTGGCGCGCGTGCTGTGCTGCAGCTTGGCGATGGCGTCGGGCGTCCACATGTGCTCTTCGCCTCGGGCGCGCCAGGCGTACTCGCCACCGGTTTCCAGCATGGTGGCCAGCACCGGGTCATCGCCAAAGGCGGCCTTGTGCATGCGGATGGCCTCTTCGGCGATGTCGAACACGCCAATTCCCTCCACGCGGCTGGCGGTGCCGGTGAAATACTTGGCCACGGTCTCACTGTTCAGGCCGATGGCCTCGAACAGCTGGGCGCCGCAGTACGACATGTAGGTGCTCACGCCCATCTTGGACATGATCTTGGACAGGCCCTTGCCGATGGCCTTGGTGTAGTTGTAGATGGCCTTGTCGGCCGACAACTCACCCGGCAGTTCCTTGTGGATGGCCTGCAGGGTTTCCATGGCCAGGTAGGGGTGGACGGCCTCGGCGCCGTAACCGGCCAGCACGGCGAAGTGGTGCACCTCACGCGCGGTGCCGGTCTCGACCACCAGGCCGGCGGTGGTGCGCAGGCCTTCGCGCACCAGGTGCTGGTGCACGGCCGACAGGGCCAGCAGCGCAGGCACGGCCACCTGGGTGCGGCTCACGCCACGGTCGCTGATGATCAGGATGTTCTTGCCACCCTTGATCGCGTCCACGGCCTCGGCGCACAGCGAAGCCAGCTTGGCCTCCACGCCTTCTTTGCCCCAGGTCACGGGGTAGGTGATGTCCAGGGTCTGGCTCTTGAACTTGCCCTGGGTCACGGCCTCGATGTTGCGCAGCTTGGCCATGTCGGCGAAGTCCAGCACCGGCTGGCTCACCTCCAGGCGCATCGGCGGGTTCACCTGGTTGATGTCCAGCAGGTTGGGCTTGGGGCCCACGAAGGACACCAGCGACATCACGATGGCCTCGCGGATCGGGTCGATCGGCGGGTTGGTCACCTGGGCGAACAGCTGCTTGAAGTAGTTGTAGAGCGGCTTGTTCTTGTCGGACAGCACCGCCAGCGGGCTGTCGTTGCCCATGGAGCCGATGCCCTCTTCGCCATTGGCGGCCATCGGGCTCATCAGGAACTTGATGTCTTCCTGGGTGAAGCCAAAAGCCTGCTGCAGGTCCAGCAGCTCAGGCGACACCTTCTCAGAGCCAGAGGATTGCGGCTCGGTGTTGGCCACCGGCTGCTCTTGCGCGTCTTCGCCGGCCACCGGGTGCTCGACGTCGTCCAGGCGGATGCGCAGGTTTTCGATCCACTGCTTGTAGGGCTTGCTGTTGGCGAGGTTGGCCTTGAGCTCCTCGTCGTCGATCATGCGGCCCTGCTCCAGATCGATCAGGAACATCTTGCCGGGCTGCAGGCGCCACTTGCGCACGATCTTGTTTTCGGGCACGGGCAGCACGCCCGACTCGGAACCCATGATGACCAGGTCATCGTCGGTCACGCAGTAGCGCGAGGGGCGCAGGCCGTTGCGGTCCAGCGTGGCGCCGATCTGGCGGCCATCGGTGAACACGATAGAGGCCGGGCCGTCCCAGGGCTCCAGCATGGCGGCGTGGTACTCGTAGAACGCACGGCGGCGCTCGTCCATCATGGTGTGCTGTTCCCAAGGCTCGGGAATCATCATCATCACGGCCTGGCTGATGGGGTAGCCCGCCATGGTGAGCAGCTCAAGGCAGTTGTCGAAGGTGGCGGTGTCGGATTGGCCGGCGAAGCTGATCGGGTAGAGCTTCTTGAGGTCTTCGCCCAGCACAGGCGAGGACATCACGCCCTCGCGCGCCTTCATCCAGTTGTAGTTGCCCTTGACGGTGTTGATCTCACCGTTGTGGGCCACGTAGCGGTAGGGGTGGGCCAGCGGCCACTCGGGGAAGGTGTTGGTGGAGAAGCGCTGGTGCACCAGGCCCAGGGCCGACACGCAACGGGGGTCTTGCAGGTCCAGGAAGTAGGTGCCCACCTGGTCGGCCAGCAGCAGGCCCTTGTAGACCACGGTGCGGCTGCTCATGCTGGGCACGTAATACTCTTTGCTGTGCTTGAGCTTGAGCGCCTGGATGTGCGCACTGGCGGTCTTGCGGATCACGTACAGCTTGCGCTCCAGCGCGTCCTGCACGATCACGTCGGCGCCACGGCCGATGAAGACCTGCCGCATGATCGGCTCTTTCTCGCGCACGGTGGGGGACATGGGCATGTCCTTGTTCACCGGCACATCGCGCCAGCCCAGCAGCACCTGGCCCTCGGCCTTGATGGCGCGCTCCATCTCTTGTTCGCAGGCCAGGCGAGAGGCATGCTCCTTGGGCAGGAAGATCATGCCCACGCCGTATTCACCGGCGGGCGGCAGCGTCACGCCCTGCTTGGCCATTTCTTCGCGGTACAGCGCGTCGGGCAACTGGATCAGGATGCCGGCGCCATCGCCCATCAGCGGGTCGGCGCCCACGGCGCCACGGTGGTCGATGTTCTCCAGAATCTTGAGCGCCTGGGTCACGATGTCGTGGCGCTTCTCGCCCTTGATGTGGGCCACGAAACCCACGCCGCACGCGTCGTGCTCGTTGGCCGGGTCGTACAGACCCTGTTGTTGAATTTGCTGCTGCTCGGCTGCCGTCGTCATGGCGCTTCCTTTAGGGTTCGGGGCGGACAGAAATGCGAATGCGCGAGCCTATCGCAACGCAACATCGATGCCAAGCAGATTAAATAGGGTCAGATTCTTATTTGAAGACTTAAAAAATCTTCATTGTTTAAATAGGGACAGATTAATCAGGGCAATGACTGGCCCTTGATAGATCGCCCGAGGGCGCTCAACGGGTCGCGTCGGATTTGTCGAGCGAGGGCGGCCGACCCGGGCGGCCACGGCTCACCCGCCGAGGGGTGCGCTGCTGCAACTGGGCCAGAAACGCCGGGTCACCCAAGGCCCAGCCGTGCAACGCGGCGTCCACGATGGCGCGCTCGGTGGCGGCAGACAGCCCCTCTTTCACCAGGAGGGCGTAAGCGGCCTCGCGGGCAAAGGGCGTGTTGCCCAAGGCCCAGTAGGCCGCGGGCGGCGTCAGGCGGCGGTCCACCAGTTGCCCGACGCCGTGCCGGTGGCTGGACCACGGGTACTGGGTCGGCTCCACCAGCAGCCCGGCGCGCACCGGATTGAGGTCCAGATAGGCCATGCACTGCAGCACCAAGGGACCGTCCTGCACCACGGTGGAGCGGTACCGCCCCTCCCACAACGTGCCGCTGCGGTGATGCAAGTCATTGAAATACCGTACATAGCGGCGCCCCACCGCCTGCATCATCGCGGCCAACCCGGTCTCCGTCTCGGGTGTGAGCAACAGGTGAAAGTGGGTGTCCATCAGCACATAGGCGTGCAGGGCCACCCGGTGCTGGCGCGCTTGCTCACCAATCAGGTCCAGCAGGAACTGGCGATCGGCATCGCTGTGCACGATGGGCTGGCGGTTGTTGCCCCGCTGAATGACGTGGTGCACCTGACCGGGAACGGTGAGACGAGGCAGTCGGGCCATGGGAACAAACAGCCTCAGGCGTGGCCCGGGTGGCGGTGCGCGACCCACTCGCGCTGCAGACGCCATGCCAGCACCAAGCCCAACAGGGCGGCAGACGCCGTGACCCAGCCGGTGTAATGCCAGCCCCCAACCCGCGTGGCCACCCAGGCCACCACGGGCGGCCCCAGGAACTGCCCCAGCGACGAGAACTGCTGCATCCAGCCCACGGTGGTGGACACCGTGCCCTCCCCCGGCGCCACGGCCACCGCCACGCTGAACAAGGTGCCAGGGATCATGCCCCCCAGGGCCGAGAAAAGCACAACCGAGGCATAGGCCAGCAATGGCCACTCACGAACGCCGAAGGCCAGCAAAGCCCCCGCCGCCATCGCCAGAAAAGCCACCGCCAGCAACACCCCGGGGCGGGCACCGCGGGCCAGCCAACGCCCGGCACCGATATTGCCCAGCATGTTGGAAGCCGCCACGGCCGCCGTGAGCGCTCCCGCCACCGGCCCCTGATAACCGGCCTGCGCCAACAAGGCCGGCAGAAAACCGATCACGGCCAGCCACTGCGCCGAGTACAGGAAAAACGGCAGGGCCACCAACCAGGGACCGGGTGCGCCCAGCGTGCGCCGCAGACGAGGCCCCAGTGAGGCAGCCGCGCCGGGCGCGGCAGGTGCGTCTGCGGGCACATGGCGCGCCAGCGCCAGGGCAGCCATCAAGGCGAGCGCACCGAGGCCCAGCCAGACCCAACGCCAGCCCACCGCCTCGATGGACACGCCCCCCAGGCCCAAAGCCAGGGCCGTGCCCAGCGGCATGTAGGCGCCCCACCAACCCAGGGACTTGGCCAGTGCTTGCGGTTGCGTCACGCAGCGTCGCAGCAAGCCAGGCGCCGGCAGCACCGCAAGCAAAAAACCCGCGCCCTCAAAGGCGCGAGCCACCAGCATGGCGTCCGGTGTCGGGGCCAGGGCGCCAGCGGCGCTGCTCAGCGCCAACAGGCACAGGCCCCACAGCATCACACGGCGCGGCCCAAAACGATCGGCCAGCAAGCCTGCCGGCAGCCCCAGGGCCATGCCCGCCACCTGCACCACCGACAACAGAAACCCGGCCTGCATCCAGCTCAGGCCCATGGTCTGCTGCAGCACCGGGATGGCCACCGGCAGTTTGCCGATGTGCAGCGCGCTGGCCACGCCAGCCAGCACCACGGTGGAGGCCAGGCCGGCCTCACTCACAGACCGGCTCATGGGAACAACACCTCACCGAGCAGGCGCTCGTGCTCACGGATGGCGAAGCGGTCGGTCATGCCGGCGATGTAATCGGCCACCCGGCGCGGGCCGTGTTCACGGCCTGGCGAAGGCGGCATTTCCTCGGGCCGCGCGAGGTAGCACCGAAACAGCTCGTCCACCACTCGCCGGGCACGCCCTGTGGTCTCCACCACCTGGGGGTGGCGGTAGAGGTTGCGGAACAAGAAGGTCTTGAGCGCCTGACTGCGCTGGCGCATGCCATTGGAGAAGCCCACCAACGGGGCGCTTCGGCGGGCGGCGTCAGCGCTGTCCACGCCGCTGGCTGTTAGCCGCTCGCGGGAGGCGTCAATCACGTCGTACACCTGGTCACTCAACATCAGCCGCACCGATTCGTACAAGAGGCGCCGGCCCTGCAGATGGGGGTGCGCCGCCGACGCCTGCCGGCGGTAGTGGCCAAACAGCTCCACGGCCTCCAGTTGCTCCAGGGTGATCAGGCCCGAACGAACGCCATCGTCGATGTCGTGGGCGTTGTAGGCGATCTCATCGGCCAGGTTGCACAACTGCGCCTCCAGTGAGGGCGAGCCGCCGTGCAAAAACCGGTGGGCCACGCCGCCGGGTTCTTGCGCCTCCAGACGGCGAGCGTTGTGGCGCGAGCAGTGCTTGAGGATGCCCTCACGCGTCTCGAAACACAGGTTCAGGCCATCGAACGCGGGGTAGCGCTCCTCCAGTTCGTCCACCACCCGCAAGCTTTGCAGGTTGTGCTCAAAGCCCCATCCATCGGGCTCATCGTCCGTCGCGGGAACGGCTTGGAGGCTGGCGTGCAAGGCATCCTGACCGGCGTGCCCGAAGGGTGTGTGGCCCAGGTCGTGGGCGAGTGCAATGGCCTCCACCAGGTCCTCGTTCAGCCCCAGCGAGCGGGCAATGCTGCGGCCCAGTTGCGCCACTTCCAGCGAATGCGTCAGTCTCGTGCGAAACAGATCACCCTCGTGGTTGAGAAACACCTGCGTCTTGTAGACCAGGCGCCGAAAGGCGGTCGAGTGGATGACACGATCGCGGTCGCGCTGGAAGGCACTGCGGGTAGGCGCAGGTGCCTCGTCGTGTCGACGCCCTCTGCTGTGAGACGGGTGGCTGGCGTAGGAGGCCAAGGTCCCGCTGCCAATGGGCTGGTCTGTCATGCCGGCAAGCAACTGGCGCGAATCACCTCGGCCACCACCTCATCCGGTGCGGGTTCCACCGCCGCCTCACCCGGCCTTGCGATCACCACAAACTTGATCTGCCCAGCCTCGGCCTTCTTGTCAACGCGCATCAGCTCCAGGTACCGACCCACGTTGTCCTTGTCGTCCAGCACCGGGGCCACCACGGGAAGCCCGGCCCGCTCGATCAGGCGCGTCAGGCGCGCCACGAAAGCCGCGTCCACGTGACCCAGCGCCGCCGAGAGCCGGGCAGCCATCACCATGCCACACCCCACGGCCTCGCCGTGAAGCCACTGGCCGTAACCCATGCCGGCTTCGATCGCGTGGCCAAAGGTGTGGCCGAAATTCAGGATGGCGCGCACCCCGCTCTCTCGTTCGTCCTGCCCCACCACCAGGGCCTTGATTTCACAACTCCGGCGCACCGCGTGCGCCATGGCTTGGGGCTCGCGCACCAGCAGCGCATCGACATTGGCCTCGATCCAGGCCAGGAAATCCATGTCGGCGATGGGCCCGTACTTGATCACCTCGGCAAGCCCGGCACTGAGCTCGCGCGCCGGCAGCGTGGCCAGCGTGTCGAGGTCACACAGCACCCGCTGTGGCTGGTAGAAGGCGCCGATCATGTTCTTGCCCAAGGGGTGGTTGATGGCCGTCTTGCCCCCCACCGAAGAATCCACCTGGGCCAAGAGCGTGGTGGGCACCTGCACGAAGGGCACGCCGCGCATGAACGCAGCGGCAGCAAAGCCCGTCATGTCGCCCACCACCCCGCCGCCCAAGGCAAACAACACGGTCTTGCGGTCGCAGCCGTTGGCCAGCAGGGCATCGAAGATCAGGTTGAGGGTTTCCCAGGTCTTGTGGGCTTCGCCATCGGGCAGCTCCACCACCAGCACCCGCTGGTACTGGCGCGCCAGCACCACCCGCAGGCGCTCGGCATACAAAGGCCCCACGGTGGTGTTCGTGACCACCATGCCGGTGGCCGCCTTGGGCAGATCTGCGAAATGCGCAGGATCGTCCAGAAGGCCCGATCCGATGCGGATGTCATAACGCCGGTCGCCGAGGTCGATCGACACCACGGCAGAGAGGTTCGAAGAGGAAGTGCCTTGCATCCCCGAAGTGTATGCGTTGCCCTTCGGGCCACGCGCAGCTCAACCCCGGGGTGCCCCCAGGTCAGGCGCCGGCACAGCGCCTGCCAACTCCAACTGCATCACGATCATATTGACCAAGGTGGACACGGATGGGCGGCCCGTCTCAATGACAAAGTGAGCAGTCTCACGGTAAAGAGGATCTCGCGCTGCAAACAGGTCGCGCAAGCGTTGTAGCGGATCGGCCACCTGCAAAAGTGGGCGAACCCGGTCGTGGCGCAAGCGCCGAAAGATTTCTTCCGGATGCGAACGCAAATACACCACATGCCCCCTCTCCCGAAGCCACTCGCGGTTGGCCTTGCGCAACACCGAACCACCACCGGTGGAGAGCACCACCCCGGGAAGACGGGTCAACTCATCCAGCACCTCGGACTCAAGATCGCGAAAACGATCTTCGCCTTCACGCTCGAAAAACTCTCGAATGGTGCAACCCAGCCGCTCTTCGATCACATGATCCGAGTCAAGAAAGGGCACACCCAGACGCTTGGCAAGGTGCCGTCCAACAGTTGACTTGCCAGACCCTGGCAAGCCCACCAAATAAAGAGGTGACGAACTCAATTGATGGCCGTGCGACCCAACACCCGAGGGGTGATGAAGATCAGCAATTCACTTTTGTCGTTGATGCGATTGCGCGTCTTGAACAGGTTGCCAAGACCAGGTAGGTCGCCAAGAAGCGGCACCTTGTCCACTTCGTTGCGCTCGGTCTGCTCGAAGATACCGCCGATCACCACGGTACCGCCGTTCTCCACCAGCACCTGGGTCTTCACGTGCTTGGTGTTGATGGCGATCCCGTCCACCGTGGTCTCGCCTCGGCTGTCCTTGTTGATGTCCAGGTCCAGGATGATGTTGCCTTCCGGCGTGATCTGGGGCGTGACTTCCAGCTTCAGGTTGGCCTTGCGGAAAGCGATGGCCGTGGCACCGCTGGAAGTGGCCGTCTGGTAGGGGAACTCGGTGCCCTGCTCGATCAATGCCTTGACCTGGTCAGCGGTGACCACGCGCGGGCTGGACACGATTCGCCCCTTGCCATCGGACTCGAGTGCCGATAGCTCCAGCGACAGGAACCGAGACTTGTTCGGGCTGAACAGCGACAGGGCATACGAGGCCGCCTGCGCACCTGACGGGTTGGCCGGCAGGTTGACGAAGGGCAGCGAGGTCATGGTCGGACCCGTGCTCACGGCACTGTAGGTGGAGCCAAAGTTGCCGTACACGTCGTTGCCGTTGTTGGAACCGACCTTGAAACCATTGATGCCGCCACCCAGTCGCACACCGATCGACTTGCTGAACGTGTCGTCCGCCTCAACGATGCGCGCTTCGATCATCACCTGGCGAATCGGAATATCGAGCTTGTTGATCAGCTCTTGCACGGCTTCCAGGCGAGAAGGCACATCGGTCACGAATAGTTGGTTGGTGCGAGCCTCGGCGATCACGCTACCCCGACCCGACAAGATACGGGCGCCAGTGGTGCCCGACGTCGCGGCTTGACCCGCTGCGCCACCCGAGACCAACTGGGCAGCAATGTCGGCCGCCTTGGCGTAGTTCATCTGGAAGCCCTGGGTACGCAAGGTCTCCAGGCTCTCGATCGAGGCCTTGGCTTCCAACTCCTGCTTCTCACGCGCGGCAATCTCGTCCTTGGGTGCAATCCACAACACATTGCCCGACTTGCGCATGCCCAGGCCTTTGGCCTGCAGAATGATTTCCAGTGCCTGGTCCCAAGGCACATCCTTCAGGCGCAGGGTCACCGAGCCACTCACGGAATCGGACGTGACCACGTTGAAGTTGGTGAAGTCGGCAATCACCTGCAGGAGCGAGCGAACTTCGATGTTCTGGAAGTTCAGCGACAGCTTCTCTCCGCTGTAGCCTGGCCCTTTGCTGAGCTTGTTGCTGTCAATCTTCTGCTCCCGGATTTCCAGCACGAACTGGTTGTCGCTTTGGTAGGCCGAGTGTTCCCAATTGCCGGACGGCGTCACCACCATGCGAACACGGTCGCCCACCTGGGTGGTCACCACGCTCTGAACCGGGGTGCCGAAGTCGGTGACGTCAAGGCGCCGGCGCAGACCCTCTGGCAACGACGTTTTAAGGAAGTCGACCACCAGGCCCTGACCTTGCTGGCGAATGTCCACGCCCACCTGGCTGTTACCGAGTTCAACGATCACGCGGCCGGTATTGCCCACGCCTCGGCGGAAATCGATGTCACGCAGGGACACCACGTCCAGGTTGCGGCTTTCGGCGAACGCCTGTGGGGGCTGAGTGACGGCGGTGACCGCCTCCGAGCGGTCCAGCACCACCAACAACGTGTTGCCTTCCACCTTGGCCTGATAGCCCGCCGATTGCTTCAGATTGATCACCACGCGGGTGCGATCCCCGGCCTGGACCACATTGGCGGAACGGAGGTTGCCCTGGTTGATATCCACCAAGCTACGGCCGACACCGTTGGTCACACCAGAAAAATCCAACGCAATGCGCGCTGGGGACTGGATGGCGAAACTCGTGGGGACCGCCTTGAGCGGCTCTGCGGTGGTGATCCGAACGACCTCAACACCCGACTCGACGCCACCGGTTACAGACTGAATGGCGTTCTGCGCGTGGGCCACCAGCGAGCCCATCGCCAAGCACGCCCACAGAGCCCCTTTGGCCAACATCCGCTCCAAGGACGTGATCGACGATGCCTGGTTAGCCTTTTTCATTTGGAACCTTCCTCTACTAGCTTTAGCGCCGCGGGACGCTCAATCCACTCGCCGCCGCTGTCTTGCACGATCTCTCTGAGGGTGACCTCGGTCTCGCTGATGCGGGTCACCCGTCCATAGTTCTGGCCCAGGTACTGCCCAGGACGCACCTGGTAGAGCAAACCACCCACCTTGACCAGCGCGACCAGCTGCCCGCTGCGGTTCAGGCTGCCCACCATGCCCATGGTGTCCAGAGGGAATGCCTCCAGAGGCTCCTTGCGTCGGCGCAGCTCTGGCTCAATCAAGGCGGCGTTCACCACCGGCGCTGCGGTAAGCCCTCGCAGCACACCTGCCAGCTTCTCGGTACTGAACGGAGGTGCCGATCCCTCCCCGTCATAGGGATTGGGCTGAAACTTGGTCGGCTCAGGGATGGGCTGAACCGATGGCTTGATGCCACTGCGCTCGGCTTGCATCCAGGCGCTCAGATCGTCGTCGTTGGCGGAGGTACAGCCAACCACCAACAACGCGAGCGCCAAAAGCCCGGTCTGTGCTCGGTCAATCACTTCGCCCCCTTGCCCTTCTGCTGAGCCGCCACTTCCTCGGGGTCGAGGTAACGGTAGGTCTTAGCCACGCCATCCATGGTCAGCACGCCCTCTCGGTCACGCTGAGGATTCAAAGTCAGGTTGTTCAACGTCACAATGCGCGACAGGTTGGCGATATCGGCCGCAAATAGGCCAATGTCATGGTAAGTGCCCGTCACCCGAATCGAAATGGGTAACTCGGCATAGTATTCACTGACCGCCACCTGCCCAGGGCGGAACAACTCAAACTGCAGGCTGCGGCCCAACCCAGCCTGGTTGATGTCAGAGAGCAAGGCATCCATCTCAGCCTTGCTGGGCAGCTGCTTCTCCAGTTGGGTAACGTATTGCTGCACCTGTTCCAACTGCTTCTTCAGAGCGTCCAGGTTGACGGCCTGCACCAATTTGCCTTTGTAACTCTGCCGCAGTTGCTCCTCCTTGGCCTTCTCCGCCAGCAGCTCTTCGTCAGAGGACTGAATCCAGGCGAACCACAGCACCGCCACCACGGCCACGCACACGACCACGAAGAGTAGGTTGCGAGGGAACGAGGGCCATTGGGAAGGATCGTTGGGATCCAGATTGCGGAACTGAGACTGCAACCGAGCCTGAAGCGCCTGAAAGTCAAATGACATTGCGGTTTTGGGGGCCATGGTCTTTACACCTTCCCGGCGGGCGCCGCCTCAGTGGCGGGGCGTTTGACCACCACCCTGACCGTGAAATTGGCAACGCGCCTGGGCTGTCCGGCCACCGACGAACTGGCCGCGACAATTTCAACCAATTCAGGACGAGACAACCACTTGCTCTTGCCGCCCAGGTTTCTCAACAATTCGGAAACACGCTCTTGGGATTGAGCAACGCCAGTCAGCAAGACGTTTTCATTTTCTTGCCTCATGGTGTTCAGGAATATTCCATCAGGAATCTGCGCGACCAATTCTTCCAACAAATGCACAGGCAAATTGCGATTGGCCTGAAGGTTCTCGACAGCACCCTGACGAGCTCGCAGAGAAGCGATTTGCTGCTGCAAAGATGCAATATCCTTGATTTCCGCATCTAACTTGGAAATCTCAGTTTGCAAAAACTGGTTGCGCTCTTGCTGAGCGGCAATCTGGCCTTGGTACCAGGTGAACACAGCGCCGCCGATCAGGCCACCCAGAAGGGCAGAGGCACCCAAATGGGTAAAAAACTGCTCTTTGCGGCGCTTGCGGGCTGCCTCGCGGTGGGGCAGGAGGTTGATCAAAATCATTGGTAAAACCTCCGCAGAGCCAGCCCAGTCGAGGTCAAGTAGGAAGGCGCCTCGCGAGTGATCTTGCGCGCTTGCACGGAAGCCCCCATCTCCATGCCGTCGAATGGGTTGATCACCATGCAAGCGAACGAGGTCTGCAAGGTCACGGCGTCGGTCAACCCGGGCAAAGCCGCGCTTCCGCCTGCGATCAGAATGTGATCGACCTTGTTGTAAGGGGTACTCGTGAAGAAAAACTGCAGTGCGCGACCGATCTCCTGCGCCATGCTCTCAATGAACGGGCTCAGCACGGCACTGCCATAGTCCTCCGGCAAGTCGCCCGACCGCTTCTTGGCTTCCGCCTCGTCCGAAGAAAATCCATATTGGCGAACGATCAGCTGCGTCAGCTGGGCCCCACCAAACGCCTGATCGCGCTCATACAGCACCTCGTCGTTGCGCAGCACCTGCATGCTGGTGGTCATTGCACCCACTTCAAACAGGGCGACGACGGCGTCCACGCCCTGGTTGGGCAAGGTTTCAATCACTCGACCAGCCGCCAGGCGTGAGGCATACGACTCCACGTCCATCACCATCGGCTTCAAGCCGGCAGCTTCCGCCAGGCCTTGACGGTCAGACACCTTTTCCTTGCGCGAGGCCGCAATCAGGACTTCGACGTCACCCACCGACGAGGCACTGGGCCCGATCACGCAGAAATCCAGACTGACTTCATCGAGGGAGAAGGGGATGTACTGATTGGCCTCAGCCTCCACCTGCGCCTCCAAATCACGCTCAGAAAGACCGCCGGGCAGGGTGATCTTTTTGGTGATGACCGCAGAAGCGGGAAGGGCGAGCGCCACGTTTTTGGTCCGGCTGCCGCTTTTGCGCACGACGCGCCTGACGGCTTCGGCCACCTCATCGAAGTTCTCGATGTTGCCGTCGGTGATCCAGCCGCGCTCCAGCGGCTCGATCGCACAGCGCTCCAACACGAGATCCCCCGCGCGATTACGCCCCAGCTCAACCAGCTTGACACTCGAAGAACTGATGTCGATGCCCAACATCGGCACCGGTTCCCGGCTGAATAACGACCCCAGTGATGCCAAGGCAGCCCCCAAATTCTGTAGCGCAGCCGAGCTGCCGTACCTAATAATTCACATGAATGCTAGCAGCAAGGCCATTGAGCGGCAAAGAAATATTGCCCAGCTAGCATTTTGAAACGTTGTCAAAACAAGACGAATAAGCAGGTCTGACAGAAGCCGATACATTCACGCTTGCGCAGCGATCCGCCACGCTGACCAACCGTCCAACCCGTCTGCATCGGCACGCTGGGAGCGGTTTTTATAATTCCTGCTCGCCGCCTTGGACGATCTGAATGTCTTCAAACAAGAAACCCGCCACCAGCACAGCCGGTAAACAAGTATCAACGGGCCCCACGAACATGACCTGGCTGGGTCGCTTGGTGGTGGGCGTGGTCGGACTGGCGGTGGCGGCCGGGGTGACCCTGCTGATGGCCATCGGCATTGCGCTGGCGGTGGCCTACCCGAACTTGCCTGACGTCACGGGCCTGGCCGACTACCGACCCAAGCTGCCCCTGCGTGTGCTGGCGGCGGACGGCACGTTGATCAACGAGTTCGGCGAGGAGCGGCGCAACCTACTTCGTATTGACGAAATCCCCGACGTGATGAAAAACGCCGTGCTCGCGATCGAAGACTCACGGTTTTTTGAGCACAGTGGTGTCGACTACCGAGGCATGTTGCGTGCCGCGCTGGCCAACCTGAGACAGGCCAAGAGTCAGGGCGCGTCGACCATCACGATGCAAGTGGCTCGTAACGTCTACCTCTCGGCCGAGAAGAGCTACACCCGCAAGATCTATGAGGTGCTGCTGACCTTCAAGCTGGAGCACATGCTCACCAAAGAGCAGATCCTTGAGATCTACATGAACCAGATCTTTTTGGGCCAGCGAGCCTATGGGTTTGCCTCGGCATCGCAGATCTACTTTGGCAAGCCACTGAAGGACGTGTCCATCGCCGAGGCTGCCATGCTGGCAGGACTGCCACAGGCCCCATCGGCCTACAACCCCATTCGCAACCCGAGGAGGGCGCGGGCGCGGCAGCTTCACATCATCGATCGCATGGTGGAGAACGGCTTCATCACGGCCGAACAGGCAGAACAGGCCAAGAACGAGCAGCTCAAGTTGCGCATGCCGGGCAACCAGGACGGCATTCACGCCGAGTTCGTGGCCGAGATGGTGCGCCAGGCCATGGTGCAGCAGTACGGCGACGAGGCCTACACGCGAGGTCTCGTGGTGACCACCACACTGGATGCTGACGCTCAACTGGCGGCATACAAGGCGGTTCGAGATGGCGTGCTGGAGTACGAGCGTCGGCAGTTCTACCGTGGCCCGGAATTGTTCATTTCCCTGCCGACCGACCCCACCGAGCGCGACAACGCCATCGACGAGGCGCTGAACGAGCGACCGGACAACGGCGATCTGCTGTCGGCGGTGGTGCTGGACGCGAACCCGAAAAAGGTGGTGGCGGTGCGCTCGGACGGTGAACCGTTCGAGATCACGGGCGAAGGGCTCCGTCCCGCGCAGTCCGGCCTGTCGGACAAGGCTGGACCCAATGTGAAGATCCGCCCAGGCGCCGTGATCCGCGTGGTCAAAGTGGGCAACAGCGGCTGGCGCATCACCCAGCTGCCCGAGGTGGAATCGGCCTTCGTGGCCATGGACCCGCGCAACGGACACATCACCGCCCTGGTGGGTGGCTTTGACTTCCAGAAGAGCAAGTTCAACCACGTTACCCAGGCTTGGCGCCAGCCCGGCTCCAGCTTCAAGCCCTTCATTTACTCGGCTGCGCTCGAAAAGGGCTTGACCCCAAGCACCGTGGTGAACGACGCGCCACTGTTCTACAGCGCCGAGCAGACCGGCGGCAAACCGTGGGAACCCAAGAACTACGACGGGCAGTTCGAAGGGCCGATGTCGGTGCGCCGGGCACTGGCCAAGTCGAAAAACATGGTGTCGATCCGGGTGCTGCAATTGGTGGGTACCCAGAGTGCGCAGGAGTGGGTGAGCCGTTTTGGGTTTGATGCCGACAAACACCCGCCCTACCTCACCATGGCGCTGGGGGCCGGGTCGGTGACGCCGCTGCAGATGGCCACCGGCTATGCCGTGTTCGCCAACGGTGGCTACCGGGTGTCGCCCACGCTGATCACCAAAGTCACTGACCAGCGAGGCAAGGTGCTGTTTGAAGCACCGGAAAAGCCGCTTGACCAATCGCCCCGCGTCATCGATGCCCGCAACGCGTTCGTCATGAACAGCCTGCTGCAGGAAATTACGCGCACCGGCACCGCGGCAAGGGCTCAAGCCACCCTGAAGCGCCCCGACCTTTACGGAAAGACCGGCACCACGAACGACGCGGTCGACGCCTGGTTCGTGGGCTACCAGCCGACCCTGGTCGCCGCCGCCTGGGTGGGTTACGACACCCCGCGCAACCTGGGCAGCCGCGAGACCGGTGGCGGCCTGAGCCTGCCGATCTGGATTTCTTTCATGCAGACGGCATTGAAGAACGTGCCCGTCATGACCTATGACCCACCCACTGGCGTGACGAACATCGGCGGCGAGTGGTACTACGACGAGTTTGGTCCGGGCAACAGCGTGAACTCGCTGGGCATGTCAGACCCGGCAGCCCCCGGCAGTTCAGAGGGCGCCGCCAAACCCACGCCGACCGAAGAGCGGCGCAGCATTCTGGACTTGTTCAGGAATTGAAGCTCAAGGTCAAACCGGCCTGCTCGCTGGCGTAGCGGCTCAGGTTGGCGAAAAACTCACCATTGCCTTTGGTGTCCACCCAGGCCGCACCGTCGAACTTGTAGTGGAAGCCGCCAGCGCGAGCTGCAAGCCAGACCTCGTGTAGTGGCTTTTGCAGGTTGATGATGATCTGGCTGCGGTTGGCAAAGGTCAGGGTGATCATGCCGCCCACGCGCTGGTTGTCGATGTCGGCGTCGGTGGCCTCGTTGAGGCGATCGCAGGCCAGCTCGACCGCTTTGAGCAAGGCCTCTGCGCGGTCCTGGTATTCGGTGTCGGTCATTACAATGCGAGGATGTTTGGGATGCAGCGAATTCTAGGCCGGTGGTCCGGCCCCTCGCGGGTCATGGCCATGGCGTGCGTGCTGTTGGGCTTGGTCGGTTGCGGGCAAAAGGGTCCGCTGTATTTGCCCTCTGCCACCCCCACTCCAGCCAAGACCTCTGATGTCGCCCCTGCCCGCCTTCCTGACGCTCCGCAACGGTGAACTGCACTTTGAGGGCGTGCCGCTCTCGCGCCTGGCCCACGAGCACGGCACACCACTGTTCGTGTACAGCAAAGCCGCGATGCTGGAAGCCCTGGCCGCCTATCAGCGCGGCCTGAGCGGGCGCAAGCACCTTATCTGTTACGCGATGAAAGCCAATTCGTCGCTGGCCATTCTGCAAACCTTGGTGCGTGAAGGTTGCGGGCTGGACATCGTGTCCGGCGGTGAGCTTGAACGGGCCTTGGCGGCGGGGGTGGACCCGGCCAAGGTGATCTTCTCGGGCGTAGGCAAGACTCGCGCCGAGATGCGCCGAGCACTGGAAGTGGGCATTGGCTGCTTCAACGTCGAAAGCATTGCAGAACTCGACGTGCTGGACGAAGTGGCCCGTGGCATGGGCCTGCGCGCCCCGGTCAGTTTGCGCGTGAACCCCAATGTGGACGCCAAGACGCATCCCTACATTTCCACCGGCCTGAAGGGCAACAAGTTCGGCATTGCACACGAATCCGCCGCGGCCACCTACCGCCATGCCGCGTCCTGTGCCGGCCTGCGGGTGGTGGGCATCGATTGCCACATTGGCTCACAGATCACCCAGGTCGAGCCCTACCTCGACGCCATGGACCGGGTGCTCGATCTGGTGGAAGCGGTGGAGGCGGCTGGCGTTCACATCGGCCACATCGACTTCGGTGGTGGCCTGGGCATTGATTACAACGGCGATGAGCCACCGGCCGCCGATGCACTCTGGGCCCAGTTGCTGGCCAAGCTGGACGCCCGCGGCTTCGGTGATCGTGCCATCTACATCGAGCCTGGCCGTTCTCTGGTGGGCAACGCGGGCGTGTGCCTGACCGAGGTGCTGTACCTCAAGCCCGGTGAGCAGAAGAACTTCCTGATCGTGGACGCGGCCATGAACGACCTGCCCCGCCCGGCGATGTACCAGGCCTACCACCGCATCGAGCCGGTGAAGCCCCGCGATGGCGAGGCATCCATCACGTGGGATGTGGTGGGGCCGGTGTGCGAGAGCGGCGACTGGTTGGGCCACGAACGCTCGCTGGCGGTGCAGCCCGGCGATCTGCTGGCGGTGCTGTCGGCTGGCGCCTATTGCATGAGCATGGCCAGCAACTACAACACCCGTGGACGCGCCGCAGAGGTGTTGGTGGACGGCGATCGGGCCACCGTCATTCGCCACCGCGAGACCGCCGCTGACCAGTTGCGGCTGGAGACCTTGCTGAGCTGAGGCAGCGCCTCAGCGCGGGCCCCAGCGGCGCCAGGCACGCCAGCCCAGCAAGCCAATGAACACGGCCGCGTAGACGCTCACCTCGGTGAGGTCATTCTTGCTGCTGCGCATCCAATAAAAGTGCAGCACCGCGAGACCGGCCACCACGTACACGAGGCGGTGCAGCCGCTGCCAGGCCTTGCCACCCAGGGCCCGAACCGCACCGTTGAACGAAGTGGCCGCCAGCGCCATCAGCAACACCCAGGCCAGCATGCCCACCAGAATGAAGGGCCGTTTGGCTGTGTCGTGCACCACCTCGGCCCAATCCCAGCCCGTGTCGAGCCAGGCGTAGGCCAGCAAGTGCATGCTGGCGTAGAACGCCACGAAGAGACCGCACATTCGACGCAGACGCACCAGGGCCGACCAGCCGGTGATGACGCGCAGAGGCGTCACGGCCAGCGCCAGCACCAGCGCGCGGAGGGTCCAGTCCCCCAGGGCTCGCACCATGGCCTGCGCTGGGTTGGCGCCCAGGGCGTCAGCAAAAGCGGCCCACACCAAATACAGCATGGGCAGAGACAAGGCCGCGAACAGCGTGGGCTTGGTCAGCGGGTGCATGACGATCCGGTTGGGCCAGGACAGGCGGGAACGAATGGCGCCCGCGTGGGCTGTGGTGCTCATGCTCAGTAGAACTTGCTCAGGTCCATGCCGGCATACAGCTGGCCCACCTGCTTTTCGTATCCGTTGAACATCAGCGTGGGGCGTCGCTTCGCGAACAGGCCGCCCTCTTCGCCGATGCGCCGCTCAGAGGCTTGGCTCCAGCGCGGGTGCGCGACCTGCGGGTTCACGTTGGAATAGAACCCGTACTCTTGCGGAGCCGCCTCGCTCCATGCCGTCTTGGGCTGCCGCTCGGTGAAGCGAATCTTGACGATCGACTTGGCGCTCTTGAAGCCGTATTTCCATGGCACCACCAGGCGCACCGGCGCACCGTTCTGGTTGGGCAGGACCTCGCCGTAGAGACCAAAGGCCAACAGGCTCAAGGGATGCAGGGCTTCGTCCAGGCGCAGGCCCTCGGTGTAGGGCCAGTCCAACACGCGCGAGCGCAAGCCTGGCATCTGCTTGGGATCGGCCAGGGTCACGAACTCGACATACTTCGCGCTTCCCTGCGGTTCGACACGCTTGATGAGCGCTGACAGGGAATAGCCGACCCAGGGGATCACCATCGACCAGCCCTCCACGCAGCGCAGCCGATAGATGCGCTCCTCCATCGGGGCCAGCTTGAGCAGGGCATCGACGTCAAAGGTGCCCGGCTTGTTGACCAGGCCTTCCACCTGAACCGTCCAGGGTCTGGGCTTGAGGGAATCGGCTCGCGCAGCAGGATCGGATTTGCTGGTGCCGAATTCGTAAAAGTTGTTGTACTGGGTGACGTCTTGGTAAGACGTGAGCTTCTCTGCCGAGGTCGCCCCGTCCACCGCACTGCGCTGCCCCGGCAATGCGGCCAATCGGTTGGGACGAGCCGAGCCTTGTGCGAATGCTTCGCGACCGGCCCACGCCACGCCAGAAGCGGCCATGGCCGTCAGCCACAGCCGGCGAGAGAAGTAAGCCTCACGGGGCGTGATGTCGCTGCTGAGCGGGTGCTGGAAGCCGTCGCCGCCTGTTCGAATCAACATAAACGGTCCTTCTTCAAGAGAACAGGGGCGCCCTCCAAGGCGCCCCCACAGGTCTTTTCAGACCACCCAGCCAGCAAGAAGTTTCCGGATCACAGCTCGCCGTAGCTGTGCAGGCCCGACAGGAACATGTTCACGCCGAGGAAGGCGAAGGTGGTGATGGCCAGGCCCACCAGTGCCCACCAGGCAGCCACGGTGCCGCGCAGACCTTTCATCAGGCGCATGTGCAGCCACGCCGCGTAGTTGAGCCACACGATCAGCGCCCAGGTTTCCTTGGGGTCCCAGCTCCAGTAACCGCCCCAGGCCTCGGCCGCCCAGAAGGCACCCAGCACGGTGGCGATGGTGAAGAAAGCGAAGCCCACGGCAATGGCCTTGTACATCACGTCGTCCAGCACCTCGAAGCTGGGCAGTCGCTCGGCAATGCGGCCACGGGCCGTGAGGATGCCGCCCACGATCAAAGCCGACACGCCAAAGTACACAAACCAGTAGCTGCCACCTTTGTCCGCGGCGCCCTGGCGGAACACGATGGGCTCGAAGCAGAGCACCACGCCCAGCAGCCACAGCGGCGCGAGCTTGTACCACCGGGTTTCACCGGCGCTTTGCTTGATGAGGTAGGCGAACGCAAGCATCGCGGCAATGGCGAAGGTGCCGTAGCCGATGAAGTTGGCCGGCACGTGCAGCTTCATCCACCAGCTCTGCAGAGCTGGCACGAGCGGCTGAATTTGGTGGGCCTCGCGCACCACCGTGTACCACAGCAGAAAGCCCACCGCCGCGCTCACGATGAGCATGGCGAACGCCCCCATGGAGCGGGTCTTGTACTGGTCTTCGTAGTACAGGTAGAACACCGCCGTGAGCCAGCAGAACAGCACGAAGACCTCGTAAAGGTTGCTGACCGGAATGTGGCCGATGCCGGTGCCAATCTGGTGGCTCTCATACCAGCGCACCATGGTGCCGATCAGGGCCAGGCCGCTGGCCACCCAGGCCAGGCGCGAGCCCAGGGCCTCGAAGGTCTGGCCGCCGCGGGTGAGCAGGCCGATCCAGTAGAAGGCCGTGCTCATGAAGAACAGCATGCTCATCCACAGAATCGCAGACTGGCTGGAGATGAAGTACTTGAGCAGGAACACCTGATCGGCACGCGCCAAATCAGCCCCCGTCGGGGTTTGGTACAAGTTGATCGCGAGCAATGAAATCGCGGCCACCACTACCATCAGCGTGCGCAGGGGGCGCCAGAACCAACCCAGCCAGATCACGCTGGGCACGGTTCCCACCAGAATGGACTTTTCGTAGATGTCCATCGCAGCGCCGTAACGCTGAAACGCCACGCCGGCTCCCACCACGCAAAGCACGGCAAACAGCCAGTCCCACACGTTGCGGCGCGCCCAGTAACCGGGCGCCAGTCCCCCTTGGCCGCTGTGGCTTTTCTTGAGCTCGATGGTCTGGGTGGCGGTATTCATGGGTGCACCTTGAGCAATTGGGTCTTGAGCAGATCGAATTCGCGGTCAGCGTCCAGCGTCTTGCGGTTGGACGACAAGGCCATGGTGGCGGCAGAGCCAGATTCGCGGGGCGCCAGCCATACCCACAAGCGGCGTTCGCGGACGTACAGCATGGCGAAAACGCCGACGATGAGCAACACGCAGCCGAGGTAAACGATGTTCTGCCCCGGCGCACGCGCCACCTGGAACACGCTGGCCTGAACCTGCGTGAAGTCCTTGAGCAAGAACGTCATGGGCGCGGGATAGAAGAAGGTGTCGCTCAGGCTGATCACCGCCTGGGTCATGAAGCGCTGGGTGGCCTCGTCGCGCGCGGCAGGCGCCAAGCCAGCCTTCTCGCGGCTGAGCTGCAACAGCTCGAACAGGCTGCCATTGAGGATGCGGACCAGCACATCGCCCGCGCGCTCACGGTCGGCCTCGGGCACATTGGTCTCCAGGAAGGTGGACACCGCCTGCAAGCCACCCGACACCGGCGCCCCGCCATTGGCCGGTTTCACCGACTCGGCACCCGCAAAGAGATCCAGCGCGCGGGTGGCCGATGCAGCCAGGGCCTCGGCCAGGTCGGTGCGACCACCTTCTACTGAGCCTGCCGCGTAGCGGCGCACGGCCTGCTCGCGCAGCACCGGGTCGGCCAGCGCCGCTCGCAGGCGGGCAAAACCGTCCATGCTGTCGTTTTCGTCAGCGGGCACCCGCAGGTAACGGAAGGGCTCTTGCGGGGTTTCGCGCATGCCCAGCAGGAACACGCGCTGACCGTCCAGCTCGACCGGCAGCATGTAGTTGTGGTACTCGATGGCCTGGCCGGCGCTGTCGCGCAGCTTGTAGTTGACGCTGGGGCCGACGTTGCGCAGGGTTTTTTCGGTGACCGTTTTGTGGCCAGAGCCCAGGCGGCTCTCGATCGACTGTCGCAGGTCTACCTTGCGCACGTCGGTGGCAGAACCTGCATTGGCGAAGTTCTCCACGTTGATGACGCGCAGGCCAGTGAACTCCAGCGTCATGCGCTGCTCACCATTGCTCAGTTCGGTGGAGCCGCCGATGCTGCCTTCCACATCAAAGGCCTTGGCCATGGGCTGCATGGGCACGGCCTGCAGCTTCACGCGCGAGCCACCATCGTCAAAGCTGGACTGGTAGATGTTGATGCCCCGGTGATTGGCGGGGTGGTTCACCTCCACGCGGGCTTCCTTCTTCTCGCCGGTTTCCAGGTCATGGATGACGATGTCGCTGGCAAAGAGGCGCGGCATGCCCGTTTCGTAGTACTCGACGATGAACTTCTTGAGTTCCACCGAGAAGGGCAGGTCTTGCAGCAGCACCCCGCTGGCCTGTGGCAGCACGGCGGTGCTGGACGATGTGCCTTCGCTGACCAGCAGGTTGCCCCGGAAGGTGGGGTTCTGGGGCGACAAACGGTGCTGGGCCGGCACGTCGGCGATGAGGCCACCGCCGGTGAACGGGGTTTTGCCGTTGAACCAAGTCTGCGCCCGCACCACCAGGTCGCCATCAAGCAGACCACCAATGCACACCAGCACAATGGCGCCGTGCGCCGCCAGGTAGCCCACCTTGTTGGCCGCGCCTGCCTTGGCGGCCACCATCCAGCCGGTGCCCTGCGGCGTCTCGCGAGACTGCAGCTTCACCTTCCAGCCAGAGCCCAGCAGTTGCTGGCCAATGCGATGGGCCGCCGCCTCCGGCACTTCGTCCACCGAGCCTTCAGCGCGGTGGTGAAAGGCCTTGAGGCTCTGCTCGCGGATGTTCTCTTTGTAGGCCTTGAAGTCCGCGAAGATTTTCGGGGTGTTGCGGATGATGCACAGCGAGGTGCTGATGACCAAGAACGCCAGGATCAACAAGAACCACCAGGCGCTGTACACCGAGAACAGGCCAGCCGAGCCGAACACCTCGGCCCAGAACGGCCCGAACTGGTTGACGTAGTTGTTGATGGGCTCGTGCTGCTTGACCACCGTGCCGATGACCGACGCGATGCAAATCACGCTCAGCAGGGCGATGGCAAAGCGCATCGATGACAGCAACTCGGTTGCGTCACTGAGCCATTGGGAGCCGGAGCGCAGGCGCAGGCCTTGGGTGGAAACACTCATGGGGTGGGGGTACAAGAAAAAGGGCGGTTCCAGCTTGCCCGGAACGCGCCCTTCTCTGATGTTGTTTTCGGCTGGCGGTTCAACGCCGGCGCGGCAATTTGTGCATTTTGCCGTCAAACATTAATGACGGCTTATATCCCAGCCTGTGGCCGGGGGCTTGCTCAACGCAGGCCGGCGATGAAATCGGAGACGGCCTTGATTTCCATGTCGGTCATCTTGGCGGCCACGCCGGTCATCTGGACGTTGTTGGCGCGAGCGCCACTGCGGAACTGCTGAAGCTGTGCCGCGGTGTAATCGGCGTGCTGGCCGGACAGGCGGGGGTACTGGGCGGGAATGCCAGCGCCGTTGGGGCTGTGGCAGCCAGCGCAAGCAGCAATCTGGCGATCTGCGATGCCGCCGCGGTAGATGCGCTCACCCAGCTTCACCAGGTCTTTGTCGGTGGCAGCGCCACCCTTGGCTTTTTGATCGGCCAGCCAGTAGGCAATGTTGCGCATGTCGTCGTCCGACAGGGCGGCAGCGAAGCCTTGCATCACGGCGTTCTTGCGCTTGCCCGACTTGAATTCCTGAAGCTGCTTGATCAGGTACTCGGGGTGCTGCTGGGCCAGCTTGGGGTTGGCCGGCGTGGTCGAGTTGCCATCGGCTGCGTGACAGGCCACGCAAACCGCGCCGTAAGTCGCCGCGCCTTTGGCCAGGTCGGGCTTGGCCGTTTGCGCCTGGGCGCTGAACGACAGGGCTGCGGCGGCAACGGCGCTGAAGAGGAAAGCAGGCAGTTTCATGACGGGGCGGGCGTCGGGTGCGACGGTTTCGGTTGATAAAGGATCTCGGATGGACCGGGCAAAGCCTGACGATTTTACAATGGCCGGCTAGATACCCCACTCAATGACCCAACACCCTGCTCCAGCCCCCCTGCCAGACCCGCGCACCCTGCACGGCTGGCTACACACCGCCCGCTTCCTCACGACGGCGCCCCAACTGGAGCACCTGCCGGCTCTGGACGTGCCGGAAATTGCGTTTGTCGGTCGCTCCAACGCGGGGAAATCCACCTGCATCAACACACTCACGCAGCAAAAGCGCTTGGCATTTGCCTCCAAGACGCCGGGGCGCACCCAGAGCATCAACCTGTTTGCCCTGGGCAAACAAGGTGTGGTCGATGCGGTCCTGGCCGACCTGCCGGGCTATGGCTACGCCGCCGTGCCGCAAGAGGCCAAGCTGCGCTGGCAGCGGGTCATGGCGAATTACCTGGTCACGCGGCGCAACCTGCGGGCCGTGGTGCTGCTGGTGGACCCACGACTGGGCCTGACCGAGCTGGATGAAGCCCTCCTGGACGTCATCCGCCCACGGGTGCAAGAGGGCCTGAAGTTCTTGGTGCTGCTGACCAAGGCCGACAAGCTGAACCATGCCGAGGCCCAGAAAGCGCTGTCGATTGCGCGACTGCAATCCGGCGGGGGCGAAGCCAGACTGTTCTCTGCCCTGAAGAAGCAGGGCTTGGACGAGGTGGCGGGCCTGCTTTGGCAGTGGAGCCGCGAGCCGGTAACGCCCCCAGAAGACGAACCGCCCGCGCTCGACTGATGTCGGCGGGCCACTGGATGCCCGCCATGATCGAGACCTTCGACCTTGCCCTGCCGCACGGCATCACCCTGGGTTGCCGGGCCAGCGGTTCACCTGGCCGCCCAGTGCTGCTGTTTCTGCACGGCTTCCCGGAAGCGGCCTTTGTCTGGGATGCACTGCTTGAGCATTTTGCCCAGCCTGAACACGGTGGCTACCGCTGCGTGGCCCCCAACCTGCGGGGCTACGAACGCTCCAGTGCCCCAACCGAAGTGGCGGCCTATCAGGCCAAAGAGCTGGTGAAGGACATCGCCGCCACCGCAGCGGCCATCACCACCCACTCCCCCACCCCAGGCCAGTTGGCGGCCTTGGTGGCCCACGACTGGGGTGGTGCCATTGCCTGGACCGTGGCGAACCAGCACCCGGCGTTGATGCAGCGGCTGGTGATCTTGAACGCACCGCACGCCGGCCCTTTTCTGCGCGAGCTGGCGTCATCGCCCGAGCAACAGGCGGCCAGCGCCTACATGAACTTTCTGATTCGGCCCGATGCCCCGGACCTGCTGGCCGAGAACGACTTCGCCCGTCTGTGGCCTTTTTTCACGAACATGGGCGCCGACACAGGCCCCCAAGCCTGGCTGGACGATGCCACCCGAGAGCGCTACCGCGACGCGTGGCGCCACGGGCTGAAAGGCCCATGCGCTTATTACGCGGCCTCCCCCCTTCGTCCACCTCGCCCGGGGGACCCGGCTGCCGCTGCGTTGACCGTGCCCCATGAACGCTTGGCAGTGGCCCTGCCCACCCTGGTGATCTGGGGCCTGAACGACAGCGCGTTGCCTCGCGGTTTGCTCAATGGTCTAGAGGCCTGGGTGCCCCAACTCACCGTGCACCTGGAGCCCGAGGCCAGCCACTGGATCGTGCATGAAATGCCCGACCGGGTGGCCGAGGTGATTGGCGCCTACCTGGCGCGCGCGAATCAATAAAACGACGGCTCGCCTGGTGGCCGCGTCTTGAAGCGCTTGTGCACCCAGTAGTACTGCTCGGGCATGGTGCGAATGTAGGCCTCAAGGTGGCGGTTCATGGTGGCGGTGTCCGCCGGCACATCGTCGGTGGGATAGGCCTCCCAGGGTGACAAAACGGTCACTTCGTAGCCCTCGGGGACCAGGCGACTGAGCACCGGCACCACCTTGGCCCGAGCCATGCGCGCGAAGCGCGAGAGCGAGGTGATGGTGGCGGTCTGCACGCCGAAGAAGGGCACGAACTCCGAGTCTCGGGTGCCATAGTCCATGTCCGGCAGCAGGTACAGGGGCATGCCCTGGCGCAAAGCGCTCACCAGGGGCTTGAGGCCCTGGCGCATGGCCACGATGTGCGGCTGGCCAAAGCGCTGGCGCCCCAAGGACATCCAGCGGTCGACATCGGCATTGAGCTGGCCGGCGTAGATGCCGCAGAAACGCCGATCCAGGTGGGCGGTCAGGGCCGTCCAGCCAGCGTCCATGCCCACGAAGTGCGGGGCGAACAGCACGGTGGGCGCCTGGCCCGCCAGGGCACTCAGGTCTCCTTTGAGCACCAGGCGGCGACGCACCACGTCGGGACGGGCCTCCCAAAGCCAGCCGCGGTCCAGCCAGGCCTGGGCAAACAGCACGAAGTGGCGGCGCACCGCCGCGTTGCGCTGGGCCTCGGTCTGCTCGGGAAAACACAGGGCCCAATTGGTGCGGGCCACGCGCCGGCGGCGCCCGGCCACGGCATGCAACACCTGCCCGAACACCCAGCCAGCGGCGCGCACGCATGGCAGGGGCAACCGGGCCAACAGGCGCATGAAGCCAATGCCCAGTCGGTTGACCCAATGACTCGACGCGTTCGGGTGATCGTTCGATGGAGCGAAAGCAGAATCGGGAGCGGTCATTCGCGCGGTGCCTTGTAACGGTCGTAAGACCACAGGTACTGGGTGGGCGATTCTCGCACCAGCGACTCCATGGCACGGTTGATCTGGGCGGCCGCCAGCCCGGCATCGGTGGACAAAGTCTCAGCAAGGGGTCTGATGTGCACCACGTAGCCGCGCCCCCAGGAAAGCCGCTCGCCCCAGCTCAGCAGCACCCGCACCGGCCCGGCATGGGCCAGCCTGGCGGACAGGGTCATGGTGTAGGCATCGCGCCCGAAAAACGGCGCCCACGCGCCCTGGCCCATAGGCGGCACCTGGTCTGGCAGCAAGCCCACCGCTTCGCCACCCTTGAGGGCCTTGAGCAGTTGCTTCACGCCCGCCAAAGTGGTGGGCGCAGTGCGCAAACCGGGGCGCTGGCGAGCCCCCGCCACCAGATCACGCAACCAGGGTTGTCGCGCAGGCCTGAACAGGACCGTCATGGGATGGAGAGCCCCAAAACGAGCGGCGTAGGCCTGGGCCGTGATTTCAAAGCACCCCAGGTGAGGGGTCAGAAACAGAAGCCCTTGGCCTTCTGCCAGGGCGGCCTCAATGTGCTCGGCGCCACGCCAATGCACTGGCACTGGCCGCCCCAGCCACAAGCGAGGCAACTCGGTGACCAGCTTGCCGGCCTCGGCCACCGACGCCCAAGCCTGCCGGCGCGGCACTTCGGCCAGGGCAGCGTTGGCCAACAGGCGCTGGCGATAACGGGCCGACAGCCAAAAGCTCAGCCAGCCCAAGGGCCAGCCCAGCGCGTGCAGCACCGGCAGGGGAAGGCAACTCAGGCCTCGGAACAAACAGTTAACGAAGGTGGACAAGGGCGGCCAGGGGGTTGGTGCGGATTGGCCTAGAATCGCGCCATCGCCGAGTTGATGAACTGATTGCGGGGCGATTCACAAATACCGCTAAAGCGTTCGCCGACTTCTGACAGACCGGCAACGCCGATCCACAGCACTTCAGGAGTTTAAATGGCGAACGATTTTCTTTTCACGTCCGAATCCGTGTCCGAAGGCCACCCCGACAAGGTGGCGGACCAGATCTCTGACGCCATCCTTGACGCGATCTTCGAGCAAGACCCGCGCAGCCGCGTGGCCGCCGAGACGCTGACCAACACCGGTCTGGTGGTGCTGGCCGGTGAAATCACCACCCAGGCCAACGTCGACTACATCCAGGTGGCGCGCGACACCATCAAGCGCATCGGTTACGACAACACCGAGTACGGCATCGACTACAAGGGCTGCGCCGTGTTGGTGGCCTATGACAAGCAGAGCAACGACATCGCCCAGGGCGTGGACCACGCCTCTGACGATTACCTGAACATTGGCGCTGGCGACCAGGGCCTGATGTTTGGCTACGCCTGCGACGAAACGCCCGAACTGATGCCGGCGCCCATCTACTACGCCCACCGCCTGGTGGAGCGCCAGGCGCAACTGCGCAAAGACGGCCGCCTGCCCTTCCTGCGCCCTGACGCCAAGAGCCAGGTGACCATGCGCTATGTCGACGGCAAGCCCCACAGCATTGACACCGTGGTGCTGTCCACCCAGCACAGCCCCGACCAGAGCGAAACCGCCACGAAAATGAAGCAGAGCTTCATTGACGCCGTGATCGAAGAAATCATCAAGCCGGTGCTGCCCAAGGAGTGGCTGCAGAACACGCGCTACCTGATCAACCCCACCGGCCGTTTCGTGATTGGTGGCCCGCAGGGCGACTGCGGCCTGACCGGTCGCAAGATCATTGTGGACACCTACGGCGGCGCCTGCCCCCACGGTGGCGGCGCCTTCTCGGGCAAAGACCCGTCCAAGGTGGACCGCTCTGCCGCCTACGCGGCCCGCTACGTGGCCAAGAACGTGGTGGCCGCTGGTCTGGCGCGCCAGTGCCAGGTGCAGGTGGCCTACGCCATCGGCGTGGCCAAGCCCATGAACGTGACGGTCTACACCGAAGGCACGGGCGTGATCCCCGACGAGAAGATTGCCGAGCTGGTGAACGAACACTTCGACCTGCGTCCGAAGGGCATCATCCAGATGCTGGACCTGCTGCGCCCGATTTACTCCAAGACGGCGGCCTACGGCCACTTCGGCCGTGAAGAACCCGAGTTCACCTGGGAGCGCACCGACAAGGCCGCTGCCCTGCGCGCCGCCGCCGGACTTTGATCTCGTCCATGGGGGGCTTTCGAGCCTCCCCCAGATTTGACGGCGCACCGCACAAAAGCGAGCGCCCACCAACAAGACCCGCACTTTTCAGGTGCGGGTTTTTTTTCGCCCAACCGGCGTGTCAGATCGCACGCCAGGGCCATTGAATTTTCCGGTCCAGCTGTCGATAAGACCAAAGACTTTGTTGCCAGTTGCTCCGATCCGACGAGGCCAGACCATGGACATCATCTCTTCTTCTGCACCTGCCACCGAGAGCAACGCAGACCTGATCCAGCGAGTCGCCAACCGCATTCCCACGCGCTTGAGCTACTACGACAAGGACCTGGTTTGCCGGTTTGCCAACCTTGCCCATGCCCAAGGCTTCGGCAAGACCGCAGACGAGATTGTCGGCTTGAACATCAGCGAGATCATGCCGACCGAAACCCTGCCCGAGATCTTGCCCAAGGTGGCACAAGCGCTGAGCGGTGAATCCGTGAGCTTTGAAACTCAGCGAACACACGCAGATGGCTCCGAGCATTTCTACGAGATTCACTACATCCCCGACTTCCATGAATCGGAAGTCCGCGGCATCTTCATCGAGATGAGCGACATCACCGAACGTCGCCGCATTGAGGAAATGGTGCTCAGGGCCAACCATGACCTGGAAGAGCGCGTCCGCGAACGCAGCGCTGAGCTGTTCGAAAGCGAACAGCGATATCGATTGATGGTGGATGCCCTGCAGGACTACTGCATCTATTTCATTGACGAGACGGGCCTCGTGACGGACTGGACAGAGAGCGCACAACGCCTGCACGGCTACACCCACCAGCAAATGCTGGGGCAGAACAGCGATGCCCTACGACTGGTGGCCGAACCTGCCGATGAGACCGATCTGGATCAAGTTCTCCGATTGGCGATCGCCAATGGTCAGTGGGAAACACGGGGTTGGCGTCGACGCGAAGATGGGTCGCGGTTCTGGGGTCACACCGTGGTCACAGCGCTTCGCCATCAGACTGGCGAGTTACGTGGTCTATCTTGCATCACGCGCGACATGACCGCCGCCAAGCACCTCGAGGACGTGATGAACGATCTCAACCGGGAACTGGAAAAACGGGTGTCTGAGCGCACCCAGCAGCTCGTGGCCGCCAACAAAGACCTTGACGTGTTCTCGCACATGGTTTCCCACGACCTGCGGGCACCGCTGCGGCACATCTCGAACTTCATTGGCCTGCTGCAGGAGCAGCTGGCCGACTCAAATGACCCTGTCCTGAAACCCTACCTGCTGGCGATCGGCAAGGCTAGCAAGCGCATGGGAACCATGATCGAAGGCCTGTTGGAATACGCACGCCTCGGCAGGGTGGCGCTCGAAACCCAGCCTGTGCCGCTCTCCCCACTGATGCACGGCGTGATAGAGCACCTCAAACGTGAGCACGTCGATCGCCAGATCGAGTGGGTCGTTGACGAGGACATGCCGGTGGTGTTGGGTGACGCCATGATGCTGGCTCAAGCCATGGGCAAGCTGCTGGACAACGCGGTGAAATTCACCAGCAAGGTCGAGCACGCGCGCATCGAAATCGGCTGGCGATTGAACCCAGTTGGCGGCCGCATGTTCTACATCAAGGACAACGGCGCCGGGTTCGACCTGAGCAAGGCGCAAAACCTGTTCGTGATGTTCCAGCGCCAACATCACTCCATGGACTTCGAAGGCACTGGCACCGGCCTCTCCCTGAGTCAGCGCATCATTGAGCGTCATGGCGGTCGGCTGTGGTGCGAAACCGCGGTGGGCGAAGGCTGTACCTTCTTCTTCACATTGCCTTGCGAAGAGGTGGAGCCGGAAATCAGTTTTGGCTTCTCATCACTGGCCGAACTGACCAACTGAAGTTCCCCAGCTGTCGATAATGGTGGCGTGAACCTCCACCCTCAAGCCTGCTCTCCATCTCTCTTCCACCTCGCCGGGCGCACCGCCTTGGTGACGGGCGCCGCGCGTGGCTTAGGCCGCGAGATCGCGCATGCTTTTGCCGCCCATGGCGCCAACGTCTGGCTCTGTGGCCGAGATCAAGCCGCACTGCAAGAGGCCGCCCGTGGCATCGATGGTCAAGTTCACTTGCTGGCCTTCGACGTCGGTCACGAGACGGATACCAACGAAGGCATTCGCAACTTCCTTGAGCAAGCTGGTCGCTGGGATATTCTGGTCAACGCGGTGGGCCAACGACGGCGCGAGTCTCTCCAGCAGTTGCCTCCGCAGGCATTGCGAGAGCTGCTCGAGGTGAACCTAGTGGGTGCATGGAACCTGTGCCGCCAGGCAGCCGGCGTGATGCAGGCCCAGGGAAAGGGCAGCATTGTCAACATCACATCCATCGCGGGCCCCATCGCCCGGGCGGGCGACGCGGCTTACACCACATCCAAGGGTGCGGTCGAGGCAATGACGCGTGCCCTGGCGGCCGAATTGGGGCCACATGGTGTGCGCGTCAACGCCATTGCACCAGGCTACTTTGCCACCGAGACCAATGCAGCCATGGTGGAAGACGCTGGCGTGGCCGATTGGCTCAAGCGCCGCACCTCACTGGGCCGCTGGGGGCAAGCACCCGAAATCGCGGGTGCGGCGGTATTCCTGGCCAGCGACGCCGCCAGTTACGTGACGGGCCAGGTGCTGGCGGTGGACGGTGGCTACCTCGCGCACTTCTGAGGCATCGCTGCCGGCCGAGAGAAGACCACTCCCCTCGGCGCAGCAGCCACCAGCACTCAAGACGACTTCTTCTTGTTGATCAGGCGGTGCTCGATTTCGCCGACGATGCCACGGCGGAAGGCCAGCACGCAGACCACGAAGGTCAAGCCCATGATGATCGACACCATCGAGCCCAGGTCGGCCAGGTAGTTCTGCATGGTCACGATGATGGTCGCGCCCACGGCGGGCCCAAGGATGGTGCCCATGCCACCGAGCAGCGTCATCAGCACCACTTCTCCGGACATCTGCCAACTCACGTCGGTGAGCGTGGCGATGCCGAAAGCGATCGACTTGGTGGCACCGGCCATGCCAGCGATGGTGCCCGAGAGCACGAACGCCAGCAGCTTGTAGCGGTCGACGTTGTAGCCCAGCGAAAGGGCGCGCGGCTCGTTCTCGCGCACCGACTTCAGCACCTGCCCGAAGGGCGAGTGGATGATGCGGTAGATCAGAGCGAAACCGAACACGAAGACGGCGGCCACCAGGTAATACATGGCCGTGTCACTGGCCAGGTCGATCACGCCAAACAGCTTGCCGCGCGGAATGCTCTGGATGCCATCCTCCGCGTAAGTGAAGGGCGCCTGCACGCAGATGAAATACACCATCTGGGCCAGGGCCAGGGTCACCATGGCGAAGTAGATGCCCTGGCGACGCACCGCCAGCCAGCCCGTGACCACCGCAATGCCCGTGGCGCACAGCGTGCCGGCCAGGATGGACAGCTCAGGCGTCAGGCCCCAGACCTTGGCGGCGTGGCCCGACACATAGGCCGCGAAGCCAAAGAACATGGCGTGACCGAAGGACAGCAGGCCAGTGAAGCCAATGAGCAGGTTGAAGGCACACGCGAACAGCGCGAAGCACAGCACCTTCATCAGAAAGATGGGATAGCCCACGAAGGGAGCCACCATGAGCGCCGCGAACAGGACGCTGTACAGAATGCGGGTCTTGGACATCATTTCTCCCGACCGAACAGGCCCGCCGGGCGGAACATCAGAACGATGACCATGATGATGAACACCACGGTCGAGGACAGCTCGGCATAGAAGACCTTGGTCAGGCCCTCGATCAGGCCAAGCACCAGGCCGGTCAGGATGGAGCCCAGAATCGAGCCCATGCCGCCGATCACCACCACCGCGAACACGATGATGATGATGTTCGACCCCATCAGCGGACTGACCTGGTAGATGGGCGCGGCCATCACGCCAGCCAGACCCGCCAGGCCCACACCGAAGGCGTAGGTCAGGGTGACCATCAGCGGCACGTTGATGCCGAAGGCCTTGACCATGTTGGGGTTCTCGGTGCCAGCCCGCAAATAGGCGCCGAGCTTGGTCTTCTCGATCACGAACCAGGTGGCCAGGCAGACAAAGATGGCGGCGAACACCACCCAGGCGCGGTACTTGGGCAGGAACATGAAGCCCAGGTCAAAACCACCCCGGAAAATCTCAGGCAGTTCGTAGGGCAGACCCGACGAACCATAAAACTCGCGGAACACACCTTCGAGCAACAGGGCCAGGCCAAAGGTGAGCAGCAGGCCGTAGAGGTGGTCCAGCCCATGCAGCCAGCGCAGCATGGTCTTCTCGATGACCACGCCGATCAGGCCCACCGCCAGCGGCGCCAGCAACAGCGCGAACCAGTAGTTCACGCCGGCGTAGTTCAGCAGCATCCACGCGATGAACGCGCCGGCCATGTACAGAGCGCCGTGCGCGAAGTTGACGATGTTGAGCATGCCGAAGATGACGGCCAGGCCCAAGGAGAGCAGCGCGTAAAAGGAACCGTTCACCAGCCCCAGCATGAGTTGCCCCATGAAGGCCGCTGTTGGTACGCCAAAAATTTGGTCCATTGCAGTCCGTTGAATGAGGACGGGCCGTGGCCAGCACGGCCCGTCTGTTCGGCTCGGTGAATCGGGCCGGCATCAGCCGGCCAGGTTTGTCACTTCTTGATGGCAGCGCAGCGGCTCTGGGCCAGCGGCTGGAACGCGTCGTCACCCTTCACGGTGCCCTTGAGGTTGTAGTAGTCCCAGGCGCCCTTGGACTCGGACGGTTTCTTCACCTGGAACAGGTACATGTCGTGCACCATGCGGCCGTCTTCGCGGATCTTGCCGCCCTTGGCGAACATGTCGTTGATCGGCATTTCCTTCATCTTGGCCATCACAGCCGCGGTGTCGTCGGTGCCGGCGGCCTGCACGGCCTTGAGGTAGTGCAGCGTGGCGGAGTAGACCGACGCGTGGTTGGAGTTCGGCTTGCGGCCGTTCATGACCTTGCTGAACTTGTCGGCCCAGGCGCGGGTGTCAGCGTTCAGGTCCCAGTACCAGCCCTCGGTCAGGTACAGGCCCTGGGCGGTGTTCAGGCCAATGGCGTGCACGTCGGTCAGCAGCATCAGCAGGGCGGCCAGGCTCTGCTTGCGGGTGATGCCGAACTCGGCAGCGGCCTTGATGCTGTTCACGGTGTCGCCGCCGGCGTTGGCCAGGCCCACCACCTTGGCGCCCGAGGTCTGGGCCTGCAGCAGGAAGGACGAGAAGTCGCTGGTGCCCAGCGGGTGGCGCACGGCGCCCAGAACCTTGCCGCCCGCGTTCTTCACGACATCACCGGTGTCTTTCTCCAGCGAGTGGCCGAAGGCGTAGTCGGCGGTCAGGAAGTACCAGCTGTCTCCGCCATCTTTCACGATGGCCTTGCCCACCACGTTGGACAGGGCAATGGTGTCCATCAGGTAGTGAATGCCGTTGGCCGGGGCGCAGTCTTCGTTGGTCAAGCGGGCGGTGGCCGCACCGGTGGTGATGGTGATCTTGTTCTTTTCTTTTGCCAGGGCTTGCACCGTCAGGGCCACGGCGGAGTTCAGGTTCTCCACCGAGATGTCTACGCCATCGCGGTCGAACCACTGCTGGGCCACGTTCTTGGCGATGTCGGGCTTGTTCTGGTGGTCGGCGTTGACCACCACGATGTCCTTGCCGAACATCTTGCCGCCGAAGTCCTGCACCGCCAGGCGGGCAGCGGCCACGGCACCAGGTCCGCCGTAGTCTGCGTACAGGCCAGACATGTCGGTCAGCACGCCGATCTTCACGGCATCCCCCGAAAGCTTGCCCTGCTGGGCCATGGCGAAAGGAGCACCGCCCGCCACAACGGCGGCGATGGCAGCAGCAATCAGTTTGCGTTTCATGGGTTGTCTCCAGATGAAAAGATGGCGTCAGACGCCGAGGTACTCGTGCAGCATGGCTGCTTTGCTCTCGAGTTCGTGCTTCTCCACGCTGGCCACGATCTGGCCGTGTTCCATCACGTAGTGACGGTCGGCAAGCGGAGCGGCAAAGCGGAAGTTCTGCTCCACCAGGATGATGGTGAGGCCCTTGGCCTTGAGCGCGCGGATCACGCGGCCCAAGGTTTGCACGATGACTGGAGCCAGGCCTTCGGTGATTTCGTCCAGCAGCAAGACCTTTGCCCCGGACCGCAGGATGCGCGCCATGGCCAGCATCTGCTGCTCGCCCCCCGACAGGCGCGTGCCTTGGCTGTGGCGGCGCTCTTTCAGGTTGGGGAACATCTCGTAGATCTCGTCCACGCTCATGCCACCCTCGCCCACCTTGGGCGGCAGCATCAGGTTTTCTTCGCAACTCAGCGAAGAGAAGATGCCCCGCTCTTCCGGGCAGTAGCCCAGGCCCAGCCGCGCGATGCGGTTGGTGGGCATGTGGATGGTCTCAACACCATCGATCGTGACCGAGCCCGTGCGCTTGCCCACCAGACCCAGGATGGACTTGATGGTGGTGCTGCGGCCCGCGCCGTTGCGCCCCAGCAGCGTGACGAGTTCACCGCGGTGAATTTCGAAGTTGACGCCGTGCAGGATGTGCGACTCGCCATACCAGGCGTGCAGGTCAGAGACCTTGAGCAAGGGCTGGCTCATGCGCTGGTCTCCTCGGTCGAACCCACATAGGCCTCCAGGACGCGTGGGTCCTGGGACACCGTCTCGTAAGGCCCTTCGGCCAAGACACTGCCCCGGGCCAGCACCGTGATGGTGTCGCACAGGTGGGACACCACGTTCATGTTGTGTTCCACCATGAGCACCGTTCGGTTGGCCGCCACGCGGCGAATCAGTTCCACCACACGGCCCACGTCTTCGTGGCCCATGCCCTGGGTGGGCTCGTCCAGCAGCATCAGCTCGGGCTCAAGCGCCAGGGTGGTGGCGATCTCCAGCGCGCGCTTTCGGCCGTAAGGCAGCTCGACGGTGACGGTGTCGGCGAAGCCGCCCAGGTCCACCTGCTCCAGCAGGTGCATGGCCTGGTCGTTGAGCTTGTAGAGCGAAGACTCGGACTTCCAGAAGTGAAAGCTGGTGCCCAACTGCCGCTGCAAGCCCACGCGCACGTTCTCCAGCACCGTGAGGTGGGGGAACACCGCCGAGATCTGGAAGGAGCGCACCATGCCGTCGCGCGCCACCTCGGCCGCCTTCAGCGGTGTGATGTCGCGCCCTTTGTAAAAAATCTGGCCCGAACTCACCGGCAGGAATTTGGTGAGCAGGTTGAACACCGTGGTCTTGCCCGCGCCGTTGGGGCCGATCAAGGCGTGAATGGAGCCGCGCCGCACGCGCAGGTTGACGTGGTCAACGGCCACAAAGCCTTTGAACTCGCGCGTCAGGTCCCGTGTTTCGAGGATGTAGTCGTTGCTCATCGGTCATGTCCGAACCGCCAGCGGAGGAGCCGCCGACATGCTGCGACGCATTGTTGGCAGAGTTGTGCACTGCACACACTGGGATTTCCCCCGGGAGGGTTCTCACGGCATTGACAAAGCGAACAAGGCGCTGCAAAAGCTGATCGCACATCATTCAGACGCTCACAATTTGATTGCGTAAGCACCGTTTTCGGCAGCGATTTCCCCCTTCATGCTCCCGGGCCTTTGGCCTGTGTCGTCAGCTATCAGCAAGGCGCCAAGGGCCGATTGACGGCCACACCGGGCCTTGGGCATGCCGGTGCAAACACGGGCATCGACAAAAAGTCGGCATGGCCTGTCTTGAAAACGCCATGGCCCGCCCTTATGATTAGCACTCGCTGGCGATGAGTGCTAACACTTCGCCAAGGCCCGGCGGTTCCGCCGGGTATCCCCTTCACCAAACCGTCCATTTCAGGAGATGCAATGAACCTTCGTCCTCTCGCCGATCGCGTGATCGTCAAGCGCATTGACAGCGAAACCAAGACCGCCTCGGGCATCGTGATCCCCGACGCCGCTGCCGAGAAGCCCGACCAGGGTGAAGTGCTGGCGGTCGGCCCCGGCAAGAAGAACGACAAGGGCGAGCTGCTGGCCATGAACGTGAAGGTCGGCGACCGCGTCCTGTTCGGCAAGTACAGCGGCCAGACCGTCAAGGTTGACGGCAATGAACTGCTCGTCATGAAGGAAGACGACCTGTTCGCCGTGATCGAGAAGTAATTTCCGATCGCATTCCCCCTCTTTCTCACTGAATCCGGAGTCATCAAATGGCAGCAAAAGACGTAGTTTTCGGCGGCGAAGCCCGCGCCCGCATGGTTGAAGGCGTGAACATCCTGGCCAACGCGGTCAAGGTCACCCTGGGCCCCAAGGGCCGCAACGTGGTGCTGGAGCGCTCGTTCGGCGCCCCCACCGTGACCAAGGACGGCGTGTCCGTGGCCAAGGAAATCGAACTGAAGGACAAGCTGCAGAACATGGGCGCCCAGCTCGTGAAGGAAGTGGCCTCCAAGACCAGCGACAACGCTGGTGACGGCACCACCACCGCCACCGTGCTGGCCCAGGCCATCGTGCGCGAAGGCTCCAAGTACGTGGCCGCCGGCCTGAACCCCATGGACCTGAAGCGCGGCATCGACAAGGCCGTGGAAGCCCTGATCGCCGAGCTGAAGAAGGCCTCCAAGCCCACCACCACCAGCAAGGAAATCGCCCAGGTGGGCTCCATTTCCGCCAACAGCGACGTGTCGATTGGCGAGATCATCGCCAACGCCATGGACAAGGTCGGCAAGGAAGGCGTGATCACCGTTGAAGACGGCAAGTCCCTGCAGAACGAACTCGACGTGGTCGAGGGCATGCAGTTTGACCGCGGCTACCTGTCGCCCTACTTCATCAACAACCCCGAAAAGCAGGCCGCCCTGCTGGACAACCCCTTCGTGCTGCTGTTCGACAAGAAGATCAGCAACATCCGTGACCTGCTGCCCACCCTGGAGCAAGTCGCCAAGGCCGGCCGTCCGCTGCTGATCATTGCCGAAGACGTCGAGGGCGAAGCCCTGGCCACCCTGGTGGTGAACACCATCCGCGGCATCCTGAAGGTCGTGGCCGTGAAGGCCCCTGGCTTCGGCGACCGTCGCAAGGCCATGCTGGAAGACATCGCCATCCTGACCGGTGGCAAGGTGATCGCCGAAGAAGTGGGCCTGACCCTCGAGAAGGTGACCCTGGCCGACCTGGGCCAGGCCAAGCGCATCGAAGTGGGCAAGGAAAACACCACCATCATCGACGGTGCCGGCGCTGCCGCTGACATCGAAGCCCGCGTGAAGCAAATCCGCGTGCAGATCGAAGAAGCCACCAGCGACTACGACCGCGAGAAGCTGCAAGAGCGCGTGGCCAAGCTGGCCGGCGGCGTGGCCGTCATCAAGGTCGGTGCCGCCACCGAAGTCGAGATGAAGGAAAAGAAGGCCCGCGTGGAAGACGCCCTGCACGCCACCCGCGCTGCTGTGGAAGAAGGCATCGTGGCCGGCGGTGGCGTGGCCCTGCTGCGCGCCAAGCAAGCCATTGGTGAAGTCAAGGGCGACAACGCTGACCAAGACGCCGGCATCAAGCTGGTGCTCAAGGCCATCGAAGCCCCCCTGCGCGAGATCGTGGCCAACGCCGGTGGCGAGCCCTCGGTGGTGGTGAACAAGGTGCTGGAAGGCAAGGGCAACTTTGGCTTCAACGCCGCCAACGACACCTACGGCGACATGATCGAAATGGGCATCCTGGACCCGACCAAGGTGACCCGCACCGCCCTGCAGAACGCCGCATCCGTGGCTTCCCTGCTGCTGACCACCGAAGCCATGGTGGCCGAGGCCCCGAAGGACGATGCGCCCGCCGCTGGCGGTGGGATGCCGGACATGGGCGGCATGGGCGGCATGGGCATGTAATTGCTCCTTGCCTGAGACGCCATGCCGGCGTTGCAAGGGCTTGCCGTGGCGCTGCCACTGTCTGCGCCCTTGCGCCTTGGCCTGGCGCCTCATGCTGCGTCGAAGAGGCGTTGATTCGCTCGTGCCGACCGCAAGAAAAAACCCCGCGGGTTGCCTCGCGGGGTTTTTTCATTGGGCAAACGAACCACCGTGTGCCGTGGCGCTGCCGCTGTCTGCGCCCTTGCGCCTTGGCCTGGCGCCTCACGCTGCGTCGAAGGGGCGTTGATTCGCTCCTGCCAACCGCAAGAAAAAACCCCGCGAGTCACCTCGCGGGGTTTTTTCATTGGGCGGGCCTGAGGGGCTTACTTCATCATGCCTTCGAGCTTGACGGTGTCGGCCACGAAGGCGCGGATGCCTTCGGCGAGCTTTTCGGTGGCCATGGCGTCTTCGTTCAGGGCGAATCGGAAGCTGGCTTCGTTGTATTGCACGGGTGGCAGGTCCATGGCCTGGGCGGCCTGGGCGTCGAGGGCCTTGGCCAATGGGGCCTCGGTGGCGGCGAGTTGGGCCAGCAGGTCGGGGCTGATGGTGAGCAGGTCGCAGCCGGCCAGGGCGGTGATCTGGCCCACGTTGCGGAAGCTCGCGCCCATCACCTCGGTGGCGATGCCGTGCTTCTTGTAGTGGTTGTAGATGCGCTTGACGGACAGCACGCCGGGGTCGTTGGCGCCGGCCATGGCGGCTTCGTCCCAGGTGGCACCGGCCTGCTTTTTGTACCAGTCGTAGATGCGGCCCACGAAGGGCGAGATCAGCTGCACCTTGGCTTGGCCGCAGGCCACGGCCTGGCAGAAGCTGAACAGCAGGGTGAGGTTGGTGCGGATGCCCTCGCGCTCCAGTTGGGCCGCGGCCTGGATGCCTTCCCAGGTGGAGGCGATCTTGATGAGCACGCGCTCGCGGGCCACGCCCTCGGCCTGGTACAGCTCGATGAGGCGGCGCGCGCGCGCCACGGTGGCGGCGGTGTCAAAGCTCAGGCGGGCGTCCACTTCGGTGGACACGCGGCCGGGAATCAGGCGCAGGATTTCGCAACCAAATCGCACCAGCAGGCGGTTCATCACCTCGTCTTTGCCTTGGCTGCCGTAACGGGCCACGGCGTCGGCCAGCAGTGGCGCGTACTCGGGCTTCTGCACCGCCTTGAGGATGAGCGAGGGGTTGGTGGTGGCGTCGCGCGGCGCGTAGGCGGCCAACTGGTGGAAGTCGCCGGTGTCGGCCACGACGGTGGTGAACTGTTTGAGGGCGTCGAGCTGGTTCATGCCGCCATTATCAAACGAGCGCGAAATAAAATTTCAGCACCCGCGACCATCCGATTGCCCCACATGCTTGACCGCATCACCGCCTCCATGTCCTCGCTGGCCCCGGCCGAGCAGCGCGTGGCCCAGCTTGTGCTGGAAGACCCGCGCCGCTTTGCCAGCCTGCCCGTGAGCGAGCTGGCCGAGCGTGCCCACGTGAGCAAACCCACCGTGGTGCGCTTTTGCCGCAGCATGGGCTACGACGGGTTGAGCGACTTCAAGCTCAAGCTCATGGGCACGGTGAGCGAGGGCGTGCCTTATATCCACCGCAGCGTGGACGTGGACGACAAGACCAGCGACGTGCTGGTGAAAGTGATCGACAACACGGTGGCGGCGTTTCTGAAATACCGTAACGATGCCTCCACCCACGCCATCGAGCAGGCGGTGGACGCACTCATGGCCACCTACCACCAGCGCGGGCGCATCGAGTTCTTCGGCGCGGGCAATTCGGGCATCGTGGCGCAGGACGCGCAACACAAGTTCTTTCGCCTGGGCATCAACGCCATCGCGTACAGCGACGGCCACATGCAGGTGATGAGCGCCTCGCTGCTGAGGCCGGGCGATTGCGTGGTGATCATCTCGAACTCGGGCCGCACCCGAGACCTGATGGACGCGGCCGACATTGCGCGCCGCCACGGCGCCACGGTGATCACCATCACCGCCAGCGGCTCACCGTTGGCCAAGGTTGGCCACCTTCACCTGGCGGCCGACCACCCGGAGGGCTATGACCGCTACAGCCCCATGACCTCGCGGCTGCTGCACCTGATGATCATCGACGTGGTGGTGACTTGCCTGGCGCTGCGCATTGGCGGGCCGCAGCTGCAGCCCATGCTGAGTGAGATGAAGGACAACTTGCGGAGCAAGCGGTACGCGTGACCGTGCGCTTCGCGCACAGGTCACACGCCCCCCTGCGCCGCTGACGCGGCTTCCCCCCGAAGGGGGGACGATGCCTGCGGCTCGGCGGAGCCGAAGCCGCGGCATCCTCGGCTGGGGGCACGCGCGCCAGAAATGCCCTGGGATGAGGGGGGCTTCCCGCAGCGAAACAAAGGAGGAGGCCCGCGCAGCGGGCCGGGGGACATTCGCGGAGGGGAGCACCCATCAGCCACGCCAACGCCCAGGCGTCAGCGCGTCAGATCCTGCCTTCTTCCACCGCGTGGCAGGCCACGCGGATGCCGCCGATGGTCTGCAGGGTGGGCCGTTCCTGGCGGCAGCGGTCGTTGGCGTGGGGGCAGCGCGGGTTGAAG
>Ga0255127_1000022_pt1 | contig 82397 bp, 76 predicted proteins | sample Law_Miss_RepB_8d_FD_188555 | JGI IMG/M metagenome (GOLD analysis project Ga0255127, IMG submission 188555) | Freshwater microbial communities from St. Lawrence River, New York, United States - Law_Miss_RepB_8d | ecosystem: Environmental > Aquatic > Freshwater > River | place: USA: New York...
GCCATGCCCCTGCCCCAACTCAGCCTGTCGCTGCAATTCAGCGACCTCACCGACGCCGCCCCCCACCGCGCCGCACTGCCGCGCCACAAGGTCGCCCGCTGGATTCGCCACGCCCTGGACGGCGATGGCGAGATCACCGTTCGCATCGTTGACGCCGAAGAAGGCCAGGCCCTGAACCGCGACTACCGAGGCAAGGACTACGCCACCAACGTGCTCACCTTCGACTACGCCACCGAACCCGTGGTGATGGCCGACCTGGTGCTGTGCGCGCCGGTGGTGGCGCGCGAAGCGAAGGAACTGAAAAAGCCCCTGGCCGAGCACTACGCGCACCTGCTGGTGCACGGCACGCTGCACGCCCAGGGCTGGGACCACGAGACCAGCGACGAAGACGCCGAGGCCATGGAAGCGCGCGAGATCGAGATCCTTGCCGGCCTGGGGCTGAAGAACCCGTACCGATAAGGCAGGGCGAGCTGCTCAGGGCTGCAGGCGGAAGAGTCGCACGGCGTTGTCGCGCGCCACCTGGCGGGCCACCTCTGGGGGCAACTGCTCCACCAGACTGCGCAGGTTTTGCAGGCCCTCTTCCGTGCCGCCTCGCTCGATGCCGCCGGGGCCATAGAAGCTGTCGCTGCCCAGCATAAAGCGGTCAGGGAAATCGCCGATCAGGGCGAGCCACTGAGGCTTGACCCGGCCCGACGGGTCCAGTGCCGCGGCCGGACGCGGCGCGCTGCGGTTGAGGCGGAAGCTCATGTGCAGGTTGGGATAAGTCTCCAGCATCTGCCGCACGCGCGCCGGGTGGCGGGTGAGCAAGGGCTCAAAGCCCACGTGAGACCAGATGATCACCGCCTTGGGGTTGTGCGCCAGCAGGCGCTTGAAGGCCTCGCCATTGGCCTCGAGCTGCTGGGGGTTGGCCGTGTTCGGCCGCAGCGCCTCGGGCAGCGGCATGGCCTCGGGCACGAGATCGAAGTGCAGATCAATGGGCCGCTGCTGCTCGGCCGCGACATCGGCCAACAAGAGCAGCAAAGGGTGATCGGCCGGCACCGCTTCGTAGGGATGGCTCTCGCCCATGGCCGGCAGCGACAGGTGCACGATGGCGATTTCGCCAAAGCCCACCGCGCCCTGCTTCACATAGTCGAGCGCCTGCTGTCGAAAGCGGGTCTTGATGGCGTCGTCCACGGCACCGGCGGGGGTGTGGTGAATCATGGCGTTGAGGGCGCTGCCACCCAACAGGGCAAAGCGCCCCGGGTGCGAGCGCACCGCCACCTGAAGATCGGACAGGTCATGGAACCCGCGCAGGCTGGTGTCCACCTGCGGCGGCGGCATCAGCAGCGAACGCGCAATGCCCAGGCGGTCCATGCTGGCCACGGCGGCACCGGCCGCACCGGGCGGCAGCGCACCTTTGCTCACCTGAAAATGCATGTGCACGTCGATCAGCGCTGGCACCTGAGCAATCGCCACCGCGCTGCTGGCCAACAGCAGCGCCCCAAGACATCGGCGAAACACCATGAAGGGCCTCCCCTGCGGTCAACGAATCGTGATGGGAATGGTGACCGGCCCGTCGTTCACCAGTTGCACCTGCATGTCGGCACCGAAGCGCCCGGTGGCCACCTGCGGGTGCTGCTCGCGGGCCAGCGCCACGAAGCGGTCGTAGAGCGCCTCTCCCAGGGCCGGCGCCGCCGCACCGGTGAAACCCGGGCGGTTGCCGCTGCGGGTGTCGGCGGCCAGGGTGAACTGGCTGACGATCAGCAGGCCGCCGCCCACGTCTTGCACGCTGCGGTTCATCTTGCCGGCCTCATCGGAAAAGATGCGCAGCTTCAAGATCTTGGACAGCAACTTCTGGCCCACCGCCTCGGTGTCGTCGGGCTCGGCGCACACCAGCACCAGCAGGCCGTGTGCGATGGCGCCCACGGTTTGGCCAGCAATGTCCACGCGCGCCTGGCTCACGCGCTGCAACAGGGCGATCAAATCAAGTCCTTCGGGTCGTCGAAATGGGCTTCCACGTCGGTGGGCAGCAACTGGATGGTGGCGCGCAGGCCCGGCACGGCGCTCATGAGGGCCTGCTCCACGCTGGTTCTCAGGGCCGCCGCCCGCCCCAGCGACCAGGCCGCCGGCATGTGCATGTGCACGTCCACGAAACGGCGTTGCCCGGCCTTGCGGGTGTTGAGGTGGTCAAAGCGGATGATCTCCACCCCCTCGCGCTCGTGGGCAAAACCCGACAGCGTCTGCTGGATGGTCTGCAGCACCTCGGGCTCGACCGCCTCGTCCATCAAGCCTTGCGACGAGCGCCACATCAGGTGAAAACCTTCCTTGAGGATGTTGGCGGCCACGCCCATGGCCACCAACGCGTCCAGCCACAGCCAGCCGGTGACCTGCACCAGGGCCAGGCCCACCACCACCCCAACCGAGGTCCACACGTCGGTGACCAGGTGCTTGGCGTCGGCCTCCAGTGCGATCGAGCGATGTTGCTTGGCCGCCCGAAACATCACCCAGGCAAGCAAACCATTGAGCGCCGAACTCGCCACCGAGAACACCAGGCCCCAGCCCAGTTGCTCCAGCGGCTGCGGATCGAACAGGCGGTGCCCCGCCGCCCAGATGATGCCCAGCGCCGCCGCGATGATGAGCACCCCTTCGAAGCCCGACGAAAAATACTCCGCCTTGTGGTGGCCGTAGGGGTGGTCTTCGTCGGCGGGGCGGGCCGCGATCGTCACCATCACCAGCCCGAACACCGCGCTGGCGAGGTTCACCAATGACTCCATCGCGTCCGACAACAGGCCCACCGAACCGGTGATGTACCAGGCCAGGGTCTTGAGTCCGATGGTGAGGATGGCCACCACGATGGAGGCCATGAGCAGGCGTTGCGGCGTGAGACGCTGAAGGAGGTTTTCGCTCATCCGGCGATTGTCACACCATGCACAATGCCGCCCATGCGCGCCCCGGCCCTGCCCCAACTGTTGCCCTGGCTGGTGGCGGCCGTGGCCGCCCTGGCGGGTGCCGCGCTGCTGGCCAGCAGCGAGTTGAAGGACCGGCGCGAGGCCTTCGACACCAACGCCCGCATTGCCCATCGCCTGCTGAGCCAGCGCCTGGTGCAGCACGACGCCGTGCTCGCCACGCTGGCCTTGCTCAACTCCACCCGCGCCGACCAGCCCGAGCAGCGGCTGCCGGCGCTCTACGCCCAGATCTTGCGGGTGACGCGGCGCGAGGCGGGCCAGGCCTGGCCCGATGCCGACCACGCCCAGGCCGAGGAGCGATCACGCCAACTGGGGCACGCGGCGATCTCTGCCCTGGACAACCGCTCCGGCCAGTACGACCTGGTGCTGGCGGCCGGGCCAGGTGCCTACGCGCTTCGCATCGACATGGCGCAGACGGTGCCGCAAGACGAATGGCCCCTGCCCCCGGGTCGCAGCCCCGCCCAGGTGGCGTTGGCGCTGCCGGGCCAGCCGGCCTTTGCGCTGCAAACCGGTCAGGCGAACGGCGGCAACCTCGGCTGGCCCCTGCACTTTGACAAGGTGCTGGCCAGCCCCAGCCAACCCTTTCACCTGGTGGTTTCCCAGCGCGTGGGGCCGTCCGAGCTGCCCTGGATGGCCATGGGCGCCTGGTGTGCGGCCATGGTCGGCATGGCCCTGGCCTGGACCGCGTGGCAGCGTCAGCTCACCCGGCGCCGCCGAGCCGAAGACCTGCTGCGGCTGGGGCAGGTCACGCGGCTGAACACCTTGGGCGAACTGGCGGCCGGGCTGGCGCATGAGCTCAACCAACCCCTGACCGCCGTGGTGGCCAACACGCAGGCCTCGCTGCGCCTGCTGCGCGAACAAGGCGACATCGACCCCACCGCCGTGGCGGCCATGGAACAGGCCGTGGCCCAGGCCCGGCGCGCCGCCGAGGTGGTGGCCCGCCTGCGGCGCGTCATCGAACGCCCAGCGCAGGCCGATGGGCTGCCATCCGTGGTCTTGCAAGACGCCGTGCGCGATGCCTTGCACCTGCTGGAGCCCGAATGCCAGCGACGGCAGGTGGCCACCAGCGTGGAGGCACCGGCCCACGAGGTGCGCGTGCGCGCCGATCCGGTGGCGCTTGAGCAAATCGTGCACAACCTGATCATGAACGCGCTGCAAGCAATGGAACAAATGCCCGTCGATCAGCGCCGATTGACGCTGCGCCTGGGCACTGAGGCAAGCATGGGGCGACTGGACGTGATCGACACCGGCCCCGGCCTGTCGCCAGCGGTGATGGCCAAGCTCTTCCAGCCCTTTTTCAGCACACGGGCTGGTGGGCTGGGCCTGGGCCTGGGCCTGTGCGACACGCTGGCCACCGGCATGGGCGGTCGCCTGTCGGCGCAGCCCCACCCCAGCGGTGGCGCGGCGTTTTGCCTGACCCTTCCCCTGGCCACGCCATGACCATTCCCCTGTCTCCCCTGATCCAGCTCGTGGACGACGACCAGGCCGTGCGCGACAGCCTGGCCCTGCTGATCGCCACCGTCGGCCTGCGGGTGCAGACCTGGGCCGATCCCGCGGCTTTTCTGGCGGGCTTTGACCGCCAGGCCATCGGCGCCATCGTGCTGGACGTGCGCATGCCAGGCCTGGGCGGCCTGTCGGTGCTGGACACCCTGATCGCCCAAGGGGCCGACCAACCGGTCATCATGCTCACCGGCCACGGCACGGTGGAGATGTGCCGGCGCGCCTTCAAGGCCGGCGCGGCGGAGTTTCTGGAAAAGCCGGTGGACGACGAGCGCCTGATCGAGGCCCTGCAGCAAGCCGTGCGCCAGCACGTGCGCTCGCGCCAGCGCCAGCGCGCCGACCAGGCCGCGCGCGAACGCTACGCCCAGCTCTCGGGGCGCGAACGCGAGGTGCTGGGCCTCATCGTCGAAGGCCTGACCAACAAGGAAATCGGCCGCGCCCTTGACCTGTCGCCGCGCACGGTCGAAACCCACCGCGCCAGCGTGTTCGCCAAGCTGGAGGCCGACTCGCTGGCCCAGCTCATTCGCCGCTACGCCGACCTGGTGGAAGGCGACCACCCTGCGTAGTTCTACGGACCCGCGCGCGTAGCGCCACGCATGGGCAAAACCGGGCGCGGTTTCTACAGTTCTCCCACGGTGATTCGCACCGCCACCCACAGGAGAACCCCATGAAAACGCCCATCGCCATCGCAGCCATCGCCCTCTCGCTGGCTTCGGCCTCTGCCCAGGCGCAAGCCGTTCGCACCGAGAAAAACATGTCGCTGGAGCTGGCCAGCCAAATCGCCGCGGCCACTGTGGCCGCCTGCGCCGCCAACCAGTACAACGTGACCGCCGCCGTGGTTGACCGCGCCGGCACCCTGCGCGCCCTCCTGCGGGCCGACAACGCCGGCCCCCACACCGTGGGCGCCGCACAGGGCAAGGCCTTCACCGCCGCGTCGGCGCGCGCCAACACCAGCGCCATGCTGGAAAACGTTCAGAAGAACCCGGGCGCGCAGACCCTGGTGGACATCCCCGGCTTCCTGGTGCTGGGCGGCGGTGTGCCGGTGCGCGTGGGCAACGAAGTGATCGGCGCTGTGGGCGTGGGTGGCGCGCCCGGCGGTCATCTGGACGAACAGTGCGCCCTGGCCGGCATCGACAAAGTCAAAGAGCTGCTCAAGTGAAGCCCATGCGCCCGCGCCTCATGCATCACGGCGCGCGGGCTGCCGCGCTGCTTGCCCTGGCACAGCTGGGGCTCGGCGCGCAGGCCCAGCAAGCGCCCACCCCCGCCGAACTCAGCCAATACCGAGGCCTGTTGGCGGCCGCGCACCAGGGAGACCTGGCCCGCATCGCGAGTGCCCCACTGGCAGCGCATCAGGTTCGCGACGCCCTCGGGCGCACCCCCTTGCACGTGGCCACCCATGCCCGGCAACACGCCGCCATCCGCGCCCTGGCACAGGCCGGGGCCGACCTGAATGCGCTGGAAAGCGATCGCTACGACGCGGTCACCATCGCCGCCGTGGCCGACGACGAGGACACCTTGCGTCTGCTGCTGTCATTGGGTGCCAGCGCCCGCCAGGTGACCAGCCGCTACGACGGCACCGCCCTGATCGCCGCGGCCCACCTCGGGCATGCGGGCGTGGTGCGCCAACTCATTGCCGCCGGCGCCCCGCTGGACCACGTGAACAACCTGCACTGGACGGCGGTGATCGAGGCCATCGTGCTGGGCGATGGCGGGCCACGCCACCAGGCCACCTTGCAAGCGCTGCTCGATGCCGGCGCCGACCTGACCCTCACCGACCGCCAGGGCCGCACGCCGCTGGCGCTGGCCCGCGCCCGCGGTTACCAGGCCATGGTTCAACGGCTGGAACAAGCCGGCGCTCGCTGAGCCGGCCGCCCCTCAGGCCAGGGTCACCCGGGCAAACTTGCGCTTGCCCACCTGCACCACAAACGTGCCGGCCGGCAGCTTCAGGCCCTTGTCGCTCACCACCGCGCCGTCCACCCGCACGCCGCCACCCTCGATGAGGCGGTTGGCCTCGCTGGTGGAAGGCGCCAGGCCCGCCGACTTCAGCAGCGCGCCGATGCCCAGCGGTGCCCCCGACAGCGAGACCTCGGGAATCTCGTCCGGCACACCGCCCTTGCTGCGGTTGATGAAGTCCTGCTCGGCCGCGTCGGCCGCCTGGGCGCTGTGAAAACGCGCGGTGATTTCCTTGGCCAGCATCACCTTGGCGTCCTTCGGGTTGCGCCCGTTGGCCACCTCCTGCTTGAGGGCCTCGATCTCGGCCATCGACTTGAACGACAGCAAGGTGTACCAGCGCCACATCAGCGTGTCGGAAATGCTCAACACCTTGGCGAACATGGTGTTGGGCTCTTCGGTGATGCCGATGTAGTTGTTCTTCGACTTGGACATCTTGTCCACGCCGTCCAGGCCCTCAAGCAGCGGCATGGTCAGGATGCACTGCGGCTCTTGCCCGTATTCCTGCTGCAGGTGGCGCCCCATCAGCAGGTTGAACTTCTGGTCGGTACCGCCCAGTTCCAGATCGCTTTGCAGCGCCACCGAGTCGTAGCCCTGCATCAGCGGGTACAGGAACTCGTGCACGCTGATGGGCGTGCCGGCCTTGAAGCGGTCGTGGAAATCGTTGCGCTCCATCATGCGCGCCACGGTGTACTTGGCCGCCAGCTGGATCATGCCCATCGAGCCCAGGGGCAGGCACCACTCGCTGTTGTAGCGAATCTCGGTCTTGGCCGGGTCCAGCACCAGGCTGGCCTGCTTGTAGTAGGTCTCGGCGTTGGCCTTGATCTGCTCGGGCGTGAGCGGCGGGCGGGTGGTGTTGCGGCCCGACGGGTCACCGATCAGGCTGGTGAAGTCACCAATCAGGAAAATCACCTGATGCCCCAAGTCCTGGAGCTGGCGCATCTTGTTGAGCACCACCGTGTGGCCGATGTGGATGTCGGGCGCGGTCGGGTCCAGCCCCAGCTTGATGCGCAATGGCACCCCCGTCTTCTCCGATTTGGCCAGCTTTCGCACCCAATCGGCCTGGGGTAACAATTCCTCACAACCCCGCAAGGTCACGGCCAGCGCATCGCGCACGCCGTCCGTCATCACCAGCGCCTCATCGGCCGGGTTTTGTGTACTTTGCGCTTCGTTGGTGCTAAAGGTCATGCTCGTTTCTTCCGATGGCAATTCATGGGCGCTGGCTATACTGCCAAGAGCCAATCGACGGATTCTAGTTGGCGTGCTTCTTGCACCCATTGAACCGCGACGCCCTACTCGCCGAACCTCGCGCGAACTTCGGGGCCCGAGGCCACTCTTTTTGTGCTGACTGCACTCCCTTCTGGTGCAGCCTGAGGATTGCTGAATCTACATGTCTACGCTTGTCCATACGCTGGCCGTTCTGGCCACCGCCGCCCGAGACAGCCTGGCCCGCCACCCCCGCCGCTTGATGGGCGGCCTGGGCGCGCTGCTGCTGGGCACCGGCGTCACCGCTTTCGGCATTGCGCCGCTCGCCCCTGACGCCGCCGACCTGCCGGTGCGCGAGGTCGTCGAATCGTTCAACCTGCCCGCCCAGCCGCTGGTGGCCCCGCTGTCCACCGAGGCCGCGCCTTTCATCCTGTATCGCAGCGACACCACGCGCGCCGACGACAGCGCCCAATCGCTGCTCAAGCGCCTGGGCGTGGCCGATGCGGCAGCACAAGAGTTCATCAAGCGCGACGCCAACGCCCGCTTGCTGTTGGGCCGCAATGGCCGCCTGGTGCACGTGCAGGCCACCGATCGCCAAGAGCTGCAACAACTCACCGCGCGCTGGCTCGCGGCCGACGGCAAGTCCTTCCACCGCTTGGTGATCGAGGCCACGCCGCAAGGCTTGAAATCGCGCCTGGAGCAAGGCCAGCTCACCGCCTCGCCGCGCCTGGCCAGCGGCACCATCCGCAGCTCGCTGTTCGCCTCCACCGATGCCGCCGGCATCCCCGACAGCGTGGCCGTGCAACTGGCGGAAATGTTCTCCAGCGACATCGACTTCCGCCGTGACCTGCGCCAGGGCGACCGCTTCAGCGTGGTCTACGAAAGCCTGGACGCCGACGGCGAAAGCCTGAGCGTGGGCCGCGTGCTCAGCGCCGAGTTCGTGAACAACGGCCGCTCGCACGAGGCCGTGTGGTTCGAAGCCCCCGGTGTTCGCGGCGGCTACTACAACTTCGCTGGCGAAAGCTCGCGCCGCTACTTCCTGTCTTCGCCGCTGGAGTTCTCTCGCGTGAGCAGCGGCTACGGCATGCGCTTCCACCCCATCTCGGGTGCGCGCAAGGCCCACCTCGGCGTGGACTACGCCGCGCCCACCGGCACCCCGGTGCGCACCGTGGCCGACGCCCAGGTCGAATTCGCCGGCGTGCAGCGCGGTTATGGCAACGTGATCATCCTGCGCCACCGCAACAACCAGACCACGCTCTACGCCCACCTGAGCCGCATCGACGTGCGCAAGGGCCAGCGCGTGTCGCAAGGCGACCGCATCGGCGCCGTGGGCTCCACCGGCGCATCCACCGGCCCGCACCTGCACTTTGAATTCATGGAAGGTGGCGAGCACCGCGACCCGCTGGAAATCGCCCGCCGCAGCGAAGCCGTGAAGCTGCCCGCCGAGATGCGCCAGCGCTTTACCGAGGTGGCACAGGCCCAGCGCCTGAAGCTCTCAGCCGCCGCCAGCGTGCAACAGGCCAGCGCCGACTAAGCCTGAGCACCCGAAACCCCGCCGCCACAACGGCGGGGCCATGAAAAAAGGGAGCCATCGGCTCCCTTTTTCTTGCCCGCGAGCGGCAGTTCAGACGCTGAAGCTCGAACCGCAACCGCAGGTGGTGGTGGCGTTCGGGTTCTTGATGACGAACTGTGCGCCCTCGAGGTCTTCCTTGTAGTCGATCTCGGCGCCCACCAGGTACTGGTAGCTCATGGCGTCAATCAGCAAGGACACGCCGTTCTTGGTCATCTGGGTGTCGTCTTCGTTCACGATTTCGTCGAAGGTGAAACCGTACTGGAAGCCGGAGCAGCCACCGCCCTGCACGAACACGCGCAGCTTCAGATCGGGGTTGCCTTCTTCGGCCACCAGTTCGGCCACCTTGGCAGCAGCGCTGTCGGTAAAGATCAGCGGTGCGGGCATTTCGGTCTGGATGTTCTCTGCCACGGCGCTCATGGTTGTCCTCTGCAATGGTGGTTGGGCTGGCTAGCCCAGAATCGGTGGAAATAGTAAAGCAAGGCGGTCGGGATTGACCGATCCCGATGCCTATGACGGCAATGCCAGTGGGGGCATTTCGGTACAAACCCGCCGGCATCGCCCATGAAAAAACCGCCCCAAGCGGACTTGCGGGCGGTTTTTTCGGGGCCGGAATCGGCAGTGATCAGCGCTTGCTGAACTGCTTGCGGCGGCGTGCAGAACGCAGACCGACCTTTTTCCGTTCCACTTCGCGGGCGTCACGGGTGACGTAACCGGCTTGCGACAGCTGCGACTTCAGACCTGCGTCGTAGTCGATCAGGGCGCGGGTGATGCCGTGGCGCACGGCGCCGGCCTGGCCGGATTCGCCACCACCGTGCACGTTGACCTGAATGTCAAACGTCTCGGCGTTGTCGGTCAGCAGCAGGGGCTGCTTGGCGATCATGATCGAGGTCTCGCGGCCGAAGTAGGCTTGGATGTCCTTGCCATTGACCGTGATCTTGCCGGTGCCCTTCTTCAGGAAGACACGGGCAACGCTGGACTTGCGACGGCCAGTGCCGTTGTTCCATTCACCAATCATCTCAAGGCTCCTTTAGATTTCCAGCACTTGCGGCTGTTGGGCGGTGTGCGGGTGCTCCGCGCCGCCGTAGACCTTGAGCTTCTTGATCATGGCGTAGCCCAGAGGACCCTTGGGCAGCATGCCCTTCACGGCCTTCTCGAGCGCGCGGCCGGGGTGCTTGGCCTGCATGTCACGGAAGTTGGTGGCGTAGATACCGCCCGGGTAGCCCGAGTGACGGTAATAGACCTTGTCGAGGGACTTGTTGCCCGTGACGCGGATCTTGGAGGCGTTGATGATGACGATGTAGTCACCGGTGTCGACGTGAGGCGTGTAAATGGCCTTGTGCTTGCCGCGCAGTCGGAGAGCCACTTCACTGGCAACTCGTCCGAGGACCTTGTCGGTCGCGTCAATCACAAACCACTCGTGCGTCACGTCAGCGGGCTTGGCGCTGAACGTTTTGGTCATGAGTTTTCTCTTTTACGAGGGTTTGGCGGCCCTTTTCCACGGTCGGTGGTCCTCTGACGGGACCCTCTTAGGTGGGGTGAATGCTTCGCCGCGGGGCCAGCAAAATTCGCTGCGAAGCTCGCCATTGTACGAAATCGTGGCCCGGCCGGCAAATTCCGGCGCTACCATGCCCGGATGTTCAGTTACCGCCACGCCTTTCATGCCGGCAATCACGCCGATGTGCTCAAGCACATCACGCTGATGGCCACGCTGCGCCACCTCATGCTCAAAGAGACCGGCATCCACCTGATCGACACCCACGCCGGGGCCGGTCTGTACCGGCTGGACGGCGACTACGCCGAGAAGGGCGGCGAGGCGCAGGACGGCATCGTCAAGCTCATGGCCGCCATGCGCCCCACCGAAGGGCAGCCGGCCGAATCGACCCCGGCCATCGACGACTACCTTGACCTGGTGGCCGACTTCAACCCCTCGGGCTCGCTGCGCGTGTACCCCGGTTCGCCCTTCGTGATGCACCGCCTGATGCGCGAGGCCTCGCGCGACCGGCTCAAGCTGTTCGAACTGCACCCGACCGACGGCAAGACCTTGTCGGGCAACGTGGCCCAGCTTGAGGCTGGCCGCTCGATCACGGTGGCGCGCGAAGACGGCTTCGAAGGACTGCGCCCGATGCTGCCACCGCCCCCTGGCGCCGGCGGGTCGCGCCGCGCGCTGGTGCTGATCGACCCGAGCTACGAGATCAAGAGCGATTACCACCGCGTGAGCGCCTGCATTCAGGAGAGCATCAAGCGCTTTCCCACGGGCTGCTACCTGGTGTGGTACCCGGTGATTCCCCGACCCGAGGCGCATGACCTGCCCCGGCGCCTGCGCACCCTGAGCCAACAGGCCCAGCGCCCCTGGCTGCACGCCACCCTGGCCATTGGCCAGCGCCCGGACATGGAAATCAACGAGCGCCCCGGCCTGACCGCCAGCGGGATGTTCGTGATCAACCCGCCACACACCCTCAAGGCCACGCTGCAGGCCAGCCTGCCGTTGCTGCTGAAGGTGCTGGGTCGCGGGCGCGGGCAGGCCCAGTCGGTGGAATCGGGCGGCTGACGGGCGCAGCCGCAGCGGCTTCGTCAGGGCGCGGGCTCGCGCAACAACACCACAGCGGCCACCCCGCTGTTGAGCAAACCGAGCTGGGCCGCCGCCGCCCGGCTGAGGTCAATGAGGCGACCGCGAACGTGCGGCCCTCGGTCATTGATGCGCACCACCACTTCCTGCCTGGTGGACAGGTTGCGCACCCGCACCAAGCTGCCGATGGGCAGTGTGCGATGGGCTGCGGTCAGGGCCTTCGGATCAAAAGGCTGACCATCGGCCATTACCCGACCACGAAAACGCGCCCCGTACCAAGAAGCCAGCCCGCGGGCGATCTCCATGTCGTCGACTGGCTGCGCCTCGACCGCAACCTCCCCCATCGACTCCACTGCCGGCTCCGCCACGGCGGGGGCATTGAACCAGCACAGATTGGCAGCGAATGCCAGGGAGCAAAGTCGATGTCCAGCCACGGGTTCTCAAGCCAGTTCAAGGCGTCCCACGATCTCTTGCGTGGCCGCGCTCTGGTTCATGGTGTAGAAGTGCAACCCCGGCACACCGGCGTTGCGCAACTGGTCACACAGGTCGGTGACCACGTCCAGGCCAAACGACTTGATGGAGGCGATGTCATCACCGAAGGCCTGCAGGCGCAGGCGGATCCAGCGTGGAATCTCGGCGCCACAGGCGTCAGAGAAGCGCATGAGCTGGGCCGAACTGGTGATGGGCATGATGCCTGGCACCACCGGGATGTCGGCGCCCAGGCGGTGCGCGTCGTCCACGAAGCGGAAGTAGGCGTCACTGTTGAAGAAGTATTGGGTGATGGCCGAATCGGCACCTGCGCGCACCTTGGCCACAAAGGCCTGCAGGTCGGCGTCGGGTGACTTGGCCTGCGGGTGCACCTCAGGGTAGGCCGCCACCTCCACGTGGAAGTCATGCCCCGTCTCGGCGCGGATGAAGGCCACCAGGTCGCTGGCGTACTGGAACTCACCGCCCAGGCCGTAGCCGCTGGGCAGGTCACCACGCAGGGCCACCAGGCGCCTAACACCCATGGCCTTCAGCTCGGCCAGTTGCTGGCGCACCGAGGCCTTGGTGGCGCCAATGCACGAGAAATGCGAGGCCGCGCTCACGCCCTCGGCCAGGATCTCGCGCACGGTGCTGAAAGTGCCTTCTTGCGTGGAGCCGCCTGCACCATAGGTGACGGAACAGAACTCGGGCTTGTGGGCATACAACGCTTGCCGCACGCCACGCAGGCGCTCAGCGCCTTCGGGCGTCTTGGGCGGAAAGAACTCGAAACTCAGTGGCAGACCCATGGCGGGTGCTCCTTGTGATCAGGCCGGTTCGCCACGGCGGGCGAACACAAAAAACTCGCGATTGCCGTCACCCCCGGTGATCGGGCTGTCGAAATAAGAGATCAAGACCAGGCCTTGCTGGGCACAGGCCTGATCGATGCGCTGGCGCACCAGGGCGTAACTGGCCTCGTTCTTCACCAGGCCACCCTTGCCGATGTGCTCGGGCTGCAGCTCGAACTGCGGCTTCACCAGCATGAGCAGGTGCCCGCCCGGGCGCAGCAGCGGCACGATGGCCGGCCACACCAGGGTCTGCGAGATGAAGGACAGGTCGCCCACCACCAGGTCGAACGGCGCCGCGGCGGCCTCGCCGCCCGCCTGCACCAGGGCATTCGCCGTCAGCTCGCGGGCGTTGCACTTCTCGATGCAGACCACGCGCGCATCGCCACGCAGCGTCGGGTGCAACTGCCCCTGGCCCACGTCCACCCCCACCACCTGCGCGGCGCCGCGCTGCAAGAGCACGTCGGTGAAACCGCCGCTGCTCTGCCCCACGTCGAGACAGCGCAGGCCAGCCACCTCAAGACCGCATTGCGCCAGGGCGCCGTCGAGCTTGAGCCCGCCACGCGAGACGAAACGCGACTCGGCGGTGTCCAGCAGCTCCAGCTCCACCTCCTCGCGCAGCTCTTCGCCGTTCTTGGCGATCGCTTTCCACGCCCCGCCAGGCAGGCGCCACCGCACCCCCGCGGCGATGAGCCGCTGGGCTTGCGAGCGTGAGGCGGCCAGGCCGCGTTCGACGAGGAGTTGGTCAGCGCGCATGGGGCTTCTCTGCCGTGCACCAAGCGGCGTAGCGAGCGGCCGTCAGCCGAGGCGCGGGGGGATCCGCAGACCGGAACGTAGCAGCGCTACGTGAGGATCTGCGGAGGGACCCGCAACGAAGGATCACGGCCGCGCAGTAGCCGCCCTGATTAGTAGCGGTACGTATCAGGCTTGTAGGGGCCGTTCTTCGGCACACCGATGTACGCGGCCTGCTCGTCGCTCAGCTCGGTCAGCATCGCACCCACCTTCTTCAGGTGCAGGCGGGCCACCTTTTCGTCCAGGTGCTTGGGCAGCACATAGACCTTGCCCACGTCGTAGCCTTCGGGGTGGCAGAACAGCTCGATCTGGGCGATGGTCTGGTTGGCGAAGCTGGACGACATCACGAAGCTGGGGTGGCCGGTGCCGCAGCCCAGGTTCACCAGACGGCCCTTGGCCAGCAGGATGATCTTCTTGCCGTCGGGGAAGATGACGTGGTCCACCTGGGGCTTGATCTCTTCCCACTGGCACTTCTCTTCCAGCTTGGCGACCTGGATCTCGTTGTCGAAGTGGCCGATGTTGCAGACGATGGCCTGGTCCTTCATGGCGGCCATGTGCTCGTAGGTGATGACGTCGCGGTTGCCGGTGGTGGTGACGAAGATGTCGGCCTTGTCGGCGGCCCACTCCATGGTCACGACCTTGTAGCCTTCCATCGCGGCCTGCAGGGCGTTGATGGGGTCGATCTCGGTGACCCACACCTGGGCCGACAGGGCGCGCAGGGCCTGGGCCGAGCCCTTGCCCACGTCACCGTAGCCGCAGACCACGGCCACCTTGCCGGCGATCATCACGTCGGTGGCGCGCTTGATGCCGTCCACCAGCGACTCGCGGCAGCCATAGAGGTTGTCGAACTTGCTCTTGGTGACCGAGTCGTTCACGTTGATGGCGCGGAACATCAGGCTGCCCTTGGCGGACATTTCCTTCAGGCGGTGCACGCCGGTGGTGGTCTCTTCGGTCACGCCGATGATCTGGGCGCTCTTGCGGCTGTACCAGGTGCTGTCTTCGGCCAGCTTGGCCTTGATGGCGGCGAACAGGATGCGCTCTTCCTCGCTGCCGGGGTTGGCCAGCACGGACGGGTCTTTCTCGGCCTGCTTGCCCAGGTGCATCAGCAGGGTGGCGTCACCGCCGTCGTCCAGGATCATGTTGGGGCCTTCGCCCTCGGTGCCCTTGGCGCCGAAGTCGAAGATGCGGTGGGTGTAGTCCCAGTAGTCGACCAGGGTCTCGCCCTTCACGGCAAACACCGGCGTGCCGGCGGCAGCGATGGCGGCGGCGGCGTGGTCTTGGGTGGAGAAGATGTTGCAGGAGGCCCAGCGCACTTGCGCGCCCAGGGCTTGCAGGGTCTCGATCAGCACGGCCGTCTGGATGGTCATGTGCAGCGAGCCGGTGATGCGCGCGCCCTTCAGAGGCTGCTTGGCCGCGAACTCTTCGCGGATGGCCATCAGGCCGGGCATCTCGGTTTCGGCGATCTTGATCTCTTTGCGACCCCAATCGGCCAGACCCATGTCGGCGATGATGCAGTCGGTGTTGAGGGGGGTGTTCAGACGTGCGTTCATGTTGCGCTCCAAAGTGAATGAAGCCACGTCCCGGGATGAAGGAAAGCCCATCACACGAGAGGTGGATGAGCGTCGTTGCCAGAATGTCCGAGCCTCACGCCCCGCGGTGACTGTGTGTCATGGGGGCGCTGCAACGCTCCTCGGATGGGGCCGCATTTTAGCCCAGGGCAGGCACCACTGGCGCAAGACCGCTGGTGAATACCCCCCTGTGCGACACTGCCGACCGCCCATGAACCCCACCCCTCTTGCCCACTGGCCACTGGCCGAGCGCGCGCGCATTCGCGGTGTGCTCACCGACATCGACGACACCCTCACCGAGCACGGCTCCATCGCGCCCGCCGCGCTGGACGCCCTGCACCGCCTGCGCGAAGCGGGCCTGCCGGTGCTGGCCGTGACCGGCCGCCCGGCGGGTTGGAGCGAACCCTTTGCGCTGAGCTGGCCGATGGGTGCCATCGTGGCCGAGAACGGCGCGGTGGCCCTGTGGCGCGGGCCAGATGGCTCGCTGCAACGCGACTACCTGCAAGACGCCGCCACCCGCGCGGCCAACTTCGCGCGCCTGCAGGCCACGGCGCAGCGCGTGCTGGCGGCCCTGCCCCACGCGCGCCTGGCCACCGACAGCGCCGGGCGCGAGACCGACATCGCCATCGACCACAGCGAGTTCGCCCACCTGGGCGAGGACGACATCGCTCGCGTGGTGGCGCTGATGCGAGAAGACGGGCTGAACGCCACGGTGAGCTCCATTCACATCAACGGCTGGATCGGCGATCACGACAAGCTGGCCGGCGCGCGCTGGATCTTGCGCCACCGCCTGGGCCGGGACCTCGACGCCGAACTCGACCGGTGGGTCTACGTGGGCGATTCCACCAACGACGCGCGCATGTTCGGCCACTTCGTGCACAGCGTGGGCGTGGCCAACATCGCCCGCTTCTGGGCGGCTCTTTCCCACCACCCGCGCTACGTGACGCAGGGCGAGCGGGGCGAAGGCTTTGCCCAGCTGGCCGACGCGCTGCTGGCGGCCCGCCAGGGAGCGGGCGCGGCATGAGCGAGCACCCGCTGCCACCACCGCGCCACCTGCCGGTGGCCGCGCCCGCCCCCGCCCTGGCGCGGCGCGGGCTGCTGGCCATCTTCGGCTCCACCTTCTTCGAGCTGATGGGTTACTTCATGCTCGCGCCCTGGCTCATCCTGCGACTGAACGCCGATGGCGTGTCCACCGCCATGGCGGGCGTGTTCGCCGCCACCGGCTGGGTGGGCATCTTCCTGATGACGCCGTTTGCCTCGGCCATCACGCGGGCGCTGGGCCGACGGCCCACGCTGTGGCTGGCGGCCTTTCTGCCGGCGGTGGCCACGGCGGGCTTTGCGCTCACCTCCTCCCTGGCGGTGTGGTTCGCGCTGCAACTGGCCGCGGGCATGGCCTCGGGCCTTCGCTGGGTGCTGGCCGAGGCGGTGGTGGCCGAGTTCTCGCCGCCGCACCAGCGCGGGCGCAGCGTGGGCCTGTTTGAAACCATGGTGGGCGCCACCTTCGTGCTGGGGCCCATGGTGCTGACCTGGGTGGGCCCGCAAAGCGCGGCGGCGCTGGGCGTGGCCCTGGCCTTCATGCTGGTGGGTCTGGCCTGGAGCCTGCTGATTCCAGCACTGCCCCCGGCGGCCGACGCGCACCAGGCCCGTGTGGGCCTGGGCGGGGTGTGGCTGGCGCTGCGCGCGCACCCGCTGATCATGGCGGTGGGCTTCGTGGGCGGCTTTTTTGAGAGCGGCCTCACTGCCATCCTGCCGCTCTACGGCCTGGCCCTGGGCCTGGGCGTGGCGGCGGCCACCTTGCTGGTGTCGGCCAGCGGCCTGGGCAGCGCGCTGATGATGCTGCCCGCCGGTGTGCTGGCCGACCGCATGGCCCATCACCCCAGCGGGCGCTGGGGAGACGAGCGCGCCGCCAGGCTCACCTTGATGCGCCTGTGCGCCATGGTCACGCTGGCGGCCACGGTGCTCATTCCCCTGGTGGCCGGCACGCCCTGGCTGGCCGCGCCGATCGCGTTTCTGTGGGGCGGGGCGGGCGGCTGCCTCTACACCCTGGCCATGATCGACATCGGCTCGCGCGAGGAAGGCGTGACCCTGGTCAACAGCACCGCCGTGCTCGTGCTCTCGTACACCCTGGGCGGGGTGCTGGCGCCCTCGCTGGGCGCCGCGGCCCTGCAGTGGGCGCCCGTGCTGGGCTTTCCGGTGCTGCTGATCGGCGTGGCCGGCCTGGGGGTGTGGCTGTTGCGCCGGGGTTGAGCAAGCTCAGGCGTGGCGGCCGTCGATCAGGCGGTCGGCCAGGCCACCGCCCAGCCACATGCCGCCCAGCGTGAGCCAGGCGGTCACGGCGAAGATGGCGCCACCCGTCATGCCCGCGCCCACGGCACAGCCGCCGGCCAGCATCGAGCCAAATCCCATGAGCACCGCGCCCGTCACGTAGCGCGGCAGGCTGTAGCCGGGGCCGAAGGTCTCCACCTTGAACTCGCGGCCCAGCGCCGCGCCCAGCATCGAGCCCAGGAACACGCCGGGCATCAGGCCCAGGCCAAAGGTCCAGGGCTTGCCGGGTTCGCTGAGCACGCGCATGAGCCACTCGGCCGAGGGGCCGCTGAAGGTGAGGCCCTGGATCTGCACCGGCTCGAAGGAATGCGACATCACCTGGTAGGTGGCGAACCAGGCCAGCGCCACCATCACGCCAGTGCCGATGCCACCGGCCCACTTCCAGAAGCCCCAACCGCTGTGGTGCGCGAAAAACACCGCCACCACCAGCCAGAGCGCGCCAAAGGCCAGCCCGTCCCACGGCCCCACGCCGAACAGGGCCAGCAGGCTGCGCGATGGCCCGCCCTCCACCACCCACCAACCCGAAATAGCCTCGCGCAGCGGCGCCAGCACGCCGGCCAGCGCGGCCTGCGCCACCACCGCGAACACCAGGCCCGAGAGCAGCGCGCGCAAATTGCCCTGCGCCGACAAGACCAGCAAGCGGCTGGCACAGCCGCGTGTGAGCACCATGCCCACGCCGAAGATGAGGCCCCCCACCAGCGCACCAGATAGGCTGCCGCGGGCCGAGAGCTGGCGCGCGGTGCTCACGTCCAGCCCGCCCGCCACCACCAGCGCCTGCACCAGCACCACCGCGCTGGAGAAGGCCAGCAGCCACACGGCCAGCTTGTCGGCGAAGCGCCCGTGCCAGAACTCGATCACCGCCCCACGCAGGCAGAAGCGCGAGCGCTGCGCAAAGAAGCCGAAGCCCAGGCCCACCAGCAAGCCCGCCACGGCCAACACGCCGGGTTCACCCCAGCGCTCAATCCAGCCCGTCCAGTCCATGGGATCTCCAAATATCAGTTAGTGCTGATATTCTGGCATTCGCAGGCCATCAGGCTTGATCCAGCGCAATTGGGCCCAAGATGGCGGCAAAGCCGCTTTGCAGAAAGGACTCCCCCATGCCCATCCCCTGGCTGACCGCCCTGAAGGTGATCCCCTGGGGCGACGTGATCGAGCACGCGCCCAAGGTGCTGAATGCCGCGCGCAAGCTGATGGACCGCCAGCCCGCGCCCAAGGCGCCGGTGCAACCCTCGCCCCCGATGGACCCCGCCGCCGAGCCGCCCAGCATGGGCGAGCTGCGCAACCGCCTGATCGAAGCCCGCCAGCTCATCGACCAACAAACCGCGCTGCAACAGCAACTGGCGCAGACCATGACCGACCTGGCCGAGCAGAACGCCCGGCTGGTGGACGCGGTGGACAAGCTGCGCGTGCGCACGCGCCTGATGCTGGGCGCCACCGTGGCCCTGGCGCTGAGTACGTTGTGGCTGTGGCTGCGCTGATCAGCCTCGCTCGCTGCTGAGCGAGGCGTCGCAACCGATGCCCGCCGCGATCCAGCGCCGCGCCAGCCGGCGCAGCAGCGGCGCGGCCCAGGCCCAGCGCGGGCCCAGCACACCGGCGGCGTCGGTGATGGCGCCGCAGCGGTAAAGGCCCTGAGCCTGATCCCAGCGCAGGGCATCACACGCCCCGTGGGCTTTGCGTGAAATCACCCGCCCCAGCGGGCAGGGCTCGGCCAGGCAGCACACCCCGCAGCCGTTGCATGGCGCCCCGAAGGTCGGCTGGCGCGGGGCGTCGGGGTGGATGTGGATGACCTGCTCACGCATGGCCGAGACAGAGGCTCATCGACTCAACACAGGCCCCAGCACCCGCCCGGTGTGCGTGCCCAGCTTCACCACCTCTTCGGGTGTGGTGGCGGCCACGATGCGGCCGCCGCCCGTGCCGCCTTCGGGGCCGAGGTCGAGGATCCAGTCGGCTTCGGCCATGACGTCGAGGTCGTGCTCGATCACCACCACGCTGTGGCCGCCGTCCACCAGGCGGTGCAGCACGCGGATGAGTTTCTCCACGTCGGCCATGTGCAGGCCCACGGTGGGCTCGTCGAGCACGTAGAGGGTGTGCGGGGCTTTCTGGCCGCGCCGTCCCACCTCGTCGCGCACCTTGCTGAGTTCGGTGACAAGCTTGATGCGCTGGGCCTCGCCGCCGCTGAGGGTGGGGCTAGGCTGGCCCAGGGTGAGGTAGCCCAGGCCCACGTCTTTGAGCAGTTGCAGCGGGTGGGCGATGGCGGGCATGGAGGCGAAGAATTCCACCGCCTCGTCCACCGCCATCTGCAGCACCTCGCCGATGTTTTTGCCCTTCCAGGTGACGGCCAGGGTTTCGGGGTTGAAGCGCGCGCCGTGGCAGGTTTCGCAGGGCACCTTCACGTCGGGCAGGAAGCTCATTTCGATGGTGCGCATGCCCTGGCCTTCGCAGGCGGGGCAGCGGCCGTCGCCGGTGTTGAAGCTGAAGCGCCCGGGGGCGTAGCCGCGGGCCTTGGCCTCCAGCGTGTCGGCAAAGAGCTTGCGCACCGTGTCCCAGAAGCCGATGTAGGTGGCCGGGCAGGAGCGCGGGGTTTTGCCAATGGGGGTCTGGTCCACCTCCAGCACGCGGTCCACCGGTTCGGTGCCCAGCAGCTTGGTGCAGCCGCCCCAGGCCGGGCGCTCGCCGGCGTCCCAGGCGGCGCGGCCGGCCGCGGTGCTGCGCGCGGCCACGGCGGCGGCGGCGTTGGCCAGCAGCACGTCGCGCGCCAGGGTGGACTTGCCCGAGCCGCTCACGCCGGTGACGACCACCAGGCGCTGCAGCGGCACGCGCGCGTCCACCTTCTGCAGGTTGTGCAGGGCCGCGCCCACCACCTCGATGGCAGGGCCTTGCGGGTCCACCGGGCGGCGCGGCTGCAGCGGGTGCTTCATGGCGTGCAGCAGGTAGCGGCCGGTCACCGAGTCTTCGGCGGCAGAGAGGTCGGCCACCGTGCCTTGCGCGACCACGCGGCCACCGCGCTTGCCGGCGCTGGGGCCGATGTCGATGAGGTGGTCGGCGCGGCGGATGGTGTCTTCGTCGTGCTCCACCACCACCAGGGTGTTGCCCTGCTGGCCCAGCTTGTGCAGCGCATCGAGCAGGATCTGGTTGTCGCGCGCGTGCAGGCCGATGGTGGGCTCGTCCAGCACGTAGCACACGCCCTGCAGGTGGCTGCCGAGTTGCGCGGCCAGGCGGATGCGCTGCGACTCGCCACCGCTGAGGGTGGGTGCGCCACGGTCGAGCGTGAGGTAGCTCAGGCCCACTTCTTCCAGGAAGGCCAGGCGGCTCTCAATTTCGGGCAGCAGGTCGCGGGCGATGTCGGCCTCGCGGGTGGACAAGCCACCGTCGGCCATCATTGCCCGCACCTTTTGCCGCACCTCGCTCACTGAGAGGCGCGCGATGTCGGTGATGGACACGCCGCCGAAGCGCACGGCGCGGGCCTGGGCGTTCAGGCGGGTGCCGGCGCAGGTGGGGCAGGCCTCGTCGGTGAGGCCTTCCACCTCGGGCTCGGCGAAGCTCTGTTCGCGGCCGCGGTCTTTGTCGTCTTGCACCGAATCGTCCAGTGCCTTGCGTTGCTCGCGCGAGAGCTTCACGCCGGTGCCCACGCAGTCGGGGCACCAGCCGTGTTTGCTGTTGTAGGAGAACAGGCGCGGGTCAAGTTCGGGGTAGCTGGTGCTGCACACCGGGCAGGCGCGGGTGGTGGAGAACACCTCCACGTGGCCGATGTCGCGCGTGCTGCGGCCTTGCTCAATGGCCTCTTTCAGGCCGTCCAGCGGGGCGAGCAGGTGCACCAGGCCCTTGCCCAGTTCCAGCGCCTTGGCGAGGGCCTGGCGCAGGGTGGTTTCGTCGGCCGCGTTCACGCGGAAATCGGCCACGGGCAATTCAATGGTGTGCTCTTTGAAGCGGTCGATGCGCGGGAAGCCGGTGGTGGGCAGGAACTCGCCGTCCACGCGCAGGTGGGTGTGGCCACGCGGGCGGGCCCAGTCGGCCAGCTCGGTGTACACGCCCTTGCGGTTGATGACCAGCGGCGCCAGCAGGCCCACGTGGCGGCCGGCGTATTTGCGCAGGATGGTGGCGGCGATGCTGTCGGGGCTTTGCGGCATGACGGCGGCGCCGTCGTGCACGCAGTGCTGGGTGCCCAGCTTCACGTAGAGCAGGCGCAAAAAGTGCCACACCTCGGTGGTGGTGCCCACGGTGGACTTGCGCCCGCCGCGCGAGAGGCGCTGCTCGATGGCCACGGTAGGCGGAATGCCATAGACCGCGTCCACCTCGGGCCGGCCAGCGGGCTGCACGATGCTGCGCGCGTAGGCGTTGAGCGATTCGAGGTAACGGCGCTGGCCTTCGTTGAACAGGATGTCGAAGGCCAGGGTGCTCTTGCCCGAGCCGCTGACGCCGGTGATCACGTTGAACTGGCCGCGCGGAATGTCCACGCTGAGGTTCTTGAGGTTGTGCTCCTTGGCGTTGACGATGCGAATCGCCTCGGGCGGGCGGTGCGCCACGCGTGGCGCGGCGGCGGGCACGGGCTCGTTGAGGGCATAGACGCGGTCCATGGCCAGGGCGTAGTCGCGCAAGGCCTTGGCGGTGTGGCTGCGCGGGTGCTCGCGCACTTGCTCGGGCGGGCCTTCGGCCACCACCTCGCCGCCGCCGTCGCCGCCCTCGGGGCCCATGTCGATGAGCCAGTCGGCGGCGCGGATCACGTCCAGGTTGTGCTCGATCACCACCAGCGAATGGCCGGCATCCAGCAGCTTGCGCAGGCTGCGCATGAGCTTGGCGATGTCGTCGAAGTGCAGGCCGGTGGTGGGCTCATCGAACAGGAACAGCGTGCCCTTGCGCGAGAGCGGCTGGCGGCTGGCGCTGGCCGATTTGGCGGCCTCGGCCAGGAAGCCGGCGAGCTTCAGGCGCTGCGCCTCGCCGCCCGAGAGGGTGGGCACGGGCTGGCCGAGCTTCACGTATTCGAGGCCCACGTCGACGATGGGTTGCAGGGCGCGAATCACCTCGCGGTCGGCTTTGAAAAGATCGGCGGCCTCGCTCACGGTGAGGTCAAGCACATCGGCCACGTTCAGGTGGCGGCCACCGCGCTCGATGCTCACCTCCAGGATTTCGGGGCGGTAGCGCTTGCCGTCGCAGTCGGGGCAGCGCAGGTACACGTCGCTCAGGAACTGCATCTCCACGTGCTCGAAGCCCGAGCCGCCGCAGGTGGGGCAGCGGCCGTCGCCGCTGTTGAAGCTGAACTTGGCCGGGGTGTAGGCGCGCTGGCGGGCCAGGGGCGCGTCAGCGAACAGCGAGCGAATCGCGTCCCACGCGCCCACGTAGCTCACCGGGTTGGAGCGCGCCGTCTTGCCAATGGGCGACTGGTCCACGAACACCACGTCGGCCAGTTGCTCGGCGCCCAGCAGGCGGTCGTGCAGGCCGGGCGATTCGGTGGCCTGGCCGAAGTGGCGCATGAGCGCGGGGGCCAGCACGTCTTGAATCAGGCTGGACTTGCCCGAGCCGCTCACGCCGGTGACCACCACCAGGCGCTGCAGCGGAATGTCCACCGACACGTTTTTCAGGTTGTGCTGGCGCGCGCCCTCCAGCACGAGGCGGGGCGTGTTGTCGCTCACCATGCGCTTGAAGCCCATGCCGATGGTCTTGCGCGCGCCCAGGTAGGCGCCGGTGAGGGTGTCGGCCGCGCGAATCTGCTCGGGCGTGCCGTCAAACACGATCTGCCCGCCGCGCTCACCGGGGCCGGGGCCCATGTCGATCAGGCGGTCGGCGGCCAGCATCACGGCCGGGTCGTGCTCGACCACCACCAGGGTGTTGCCGGCGTCGCGCAGGCGCAGCATGGCGTCGTTGATGCGGGCCATGTCGCGCGGGTGCAGGCCGATGCTGGGCTCGTCCAGCACGAACAGGGTGTTCACCAGCGAGGTGCCCAGCGCGGTGGTGAGGTTGATGCGCTGCACCTCGCCGCCCGAGAGGGTGCGGCTTTGGCGGTCGAGCGTGAGGTAGCCGATGCCCACCTCGCACAGGTAGCGCACGCGGGTGTTGATCTCATCGAGCAGCAGCTTGAGCGCCTGGGCCTGCCCGCTGCTGGCGGTTGTGCCGGCCGGCACCAGCGTGTCGGCCAGTGAGTGGAAGAAGCGCCGCAGCTTGTCCAGCGGCATGAGCATCAGGTCGTGCAGGCACAGGCCGGGCAGCGCCTCCAGTTGCGCGCGATTCCATTGCACGCCTTGCGGCAGGTAGCGCTGCGCGGGCGGCAGCACGGCGTCGGCCTGGGCCTTGGTGCCAATGCGCCAGAGCAGGCTGTCGTGCTTGAGGCGCGCGCCCCGGCACACCGGGCATTCGGTGTAGCTGCGGTACTTGGACAAGAGCACGCGGATGTGCATCTTGTAGGCCTTGCTTTCCAGGTACTCGAAGAAGCGGTCCACGCCGTACCACTGCTGGTTCCACTTGCCGTTCCACTGCGGCGAGCCGTGCAACACCCAGTGCTGCTGCTCGGGCGTGAGCTTGGCCCAAGGCGTGTCGCGCGGGATGCCGGCGGCCTCGGCGTGGCGCATCAGGTCGTCCTGGCACTCTTTCCAGGCCGGCGTCTGGAACACCTTGATGGCGCCGTTGCGCAGGGTGAGCTTGTCGTTGGGGATGACCAGGCCGTAGTCCACCCCGATCACGCGCCCGAAGCCGCGGCAACTGTCGCAGGCGCCCACGGCCGAGTTGAACGAGAACATCGAGGGCGAGGGGTCGGTGTAGCGGATGTCGCTCTCGGGGCAGTGCAGGCCGGTGCTGAAACGCCAGATGTCAGGTTCCGCGTCGTCTCTCAGCGCGTACACCATGAGCTTGCCGCCGCCGCGCTTGAGGCCGGTCTCGATGGCTTCCATCACGCGGGCCGGCTCGGCGTTGGCCAGGCGGAAGCGGTCGGCCACCACGTCGAGCAGCTTCACTGCCTCGATCACCGGCTTGGCCTTCTTGCCCTTGGCGGGCGTCTCTTCTTTCACCTCGCGCTGCACGGTGCGCTCGGCCTGCACGCGGGTGTAGCCGCTGGCCGAGAGCCATTGCTCGATTTCCTCGGGCGTGGTGCTGGCCGGCAGTTCCACCGGGAAGGTGACCACCAGGCGCGGGTCACCGCTTTCGCTGGCGCGGCGCTGCAGCTCGGCCAGGATGGTCTCGGGCGAGTCGTGGCGCACGGGCAGCGCGGTCTCGCGGTCGAACAACTCGGCCCCGCGCGCGAACAGCAGCTTGAGGTGGTCGTTCAGCTCGGTCATGGTGCCCACGGTGGAGCGCGACGAGCGCACCGGGTTGGTCTGGTCGATGGCGATGGCCGGGGGCACGCCCTCCACCCGGTCCACGGCCGGTTTGTCCATGCGGTCGAGGAACTGGCGGGCGTAGGCGCTGAAGGTTTCCACGTAGCGCCGCTGGCCTTCGGCGAACAGGGTGTCGAACACCAGGCTGGATTTGCCCGAACCGCTGGGCCCGGTCACCACCGTGAGCTCGCCGGTGCGGATGTCCAGGTCGAGGTTCTTGAGGTTGTGCTGGCGCGCGCCGCGAATGCGGATCAGGCCCTCGCCGCTGTCTTGCCCCTGAGGCTCGGAAAGGGATTCGTCGGTCGGGCGCAGATCGTCGGACATGCAGGGCTCCAGATGGGAAGCCGAACATTCTAGGGAGGCCGCAAAACGGCGTCGCCTGTCACACAAAGCCCCAGCGCCACGCCCGGCGAGGCTTGACGGACCGAGTGCCATGGCCCAGCGGGCGTCGCCATTCGCCTGCCCTGGGCTCGGAAGGGGAACGCAGCGGTTTTCGGCCAACCGGGCACGGCGGTTGCACCCGCTGGCCTCGCCTGGCCCGGCCGTGCTGCCTCTTGTTCAACCCACACGCCCAGACTCACATGACCCCTGCAGCCTCCTACGCGATTGCCTCTGGCGCCTCCACACGCACCCTTTTGATGCGCAGCCCATCGGTCCCGCCCGCTTATGCGTACGGCCCCAGCCTGAGCGAACGCACCAAAACGCTGCTGCTGGGCGAGCCGCCCCCGCGCAGTACCTGCTGGCGTCGGCCATTGCACCGGCGGCGTTGAGCGCCTGCGGGGTGGAGCTGGGTCGCCCCATGGCCGAGCTGTCGGCCGCACGGCGGCAGGCGGCCGACCAGGCCAGCGCCCTGGACAGCGACGACCTGCTGGCGCTGTTCGATGCGGTGAACACACCCGACACCCTGACCATGATCAACGCCGCCCTGGCCCTGGATCGCTATGGCATTTCTGGCCTCCTCAATACCCTTCGCCCACTCGCGCATGCCTGCTGCAGTGCCATCGACAAGCACGCCAACGCCCACCTGGTGGTGCAAGGCAGTGGCGCGGACATGAGCGCCTTCAGCGAACAAGCCCTGCCCGCGCGCCAGGTCTGGCTGCCGCTGGGCACGCAACTGCGGGTGACGGGGCAGTGGCCCACCATTACGGAAGAAGGCCTGCCCGCCCGCTTCATTGCCCGAGCCCATGAAGGCGAAGGCAGCTGGTACATCAACGAAGGGCTCTGGCCCACCATGGCGCCGCGCACCTCTGGCGAGGTCAACGACACCACCCCCATTGGCCCCGAGCACGGCGTGCAATCGCGCGCCATCGGCGAGGGCCGCTTTCAGGACGTGGTCATCAGCCCTTACGACGTGCGCCCGAACAAGTACCTGTTCACCGTGGACGCGCGCGGCATCAACATCGTGCTGGAGCGCACGGCCACCGCCAACCCGCGCGGCATGGTGCTGCACAGCAACCTCAGCGCCCGCGCCCTGGCCGCCGGCGAGGTGTGGTTCCTGAGCGAGGACACGGTGCAGATCAACAACGGCTCGGTGCGATTCGGCGTGCGAACCCCCGAGCAATGGGACGCGGTGGCCCGCCTGTGGCAGGCCCTGGGTTACCGCGTGCGGCAGGTGGGCTTCAAGCGGCGCTTCGGGCCTGAGGAGACGCTGGACATCAAGGTGTTGCCGCCCCCCGACGAACTGTGAGGCAGGCGCCCGCAGCGCTTACTTCACCACCATCACCGGCACCGGCGAGTAGGTGAGCACCTTTTGCGCCACGCTGCCCAGCACCAGGGCCTTCACGCCCTGGCGGCCATGCGAGGCCATCACGATCAGGTCGCAGCCCTCGGCCTTGGCGGTTTCCAGAATGCCCTCGTACACCACGTTGCGCTCAATGGTGTCGCCCGCGAAGGCCACGCCCTGCGCCTGGCAGGCAGCCTTGATGGCCTCCAGGGCCGTGCCGGCGGCGCGCTGGGCCTCGGCCAGGTAAGCCTGCAGGCCCACGGCGGAGGCCTCGCCGATGCCGATGTAGGGGAAGGGGTCGATCACGTACACGCCCACCACCTCGGCACCATGGGTCTTGGCCAGATCGGCGGCCACGCCAGCGGCGCGCAGGGCCAGTTCGGAGCCATCGGTGGGAACCAGAATTTTCTTGAACATGGGGTACCTCCTGTGTCGAATGCTAGGCGGGTTGCGTGCAATCGGGTTTGAGACAAGTCAATCCGGGCCGGCGGGCCGGACAGCCACCGCACAGTACTTGAGTTCGGCAATCTTGCCCAGCGGATCGAGCGCTGGGTTGGTGAGCAGGTTGGCCGCCGCCTCGGCGTAGGCAAAGGGAATGAAGGCCGTGTTCGCCGGCATGCCCTCGTCCACCCGCACCGGCAGGCACACCTCGCCCCGGCGCGAGCGCACGCAAGCCTGCGCGCCCGCCACCAGGCCCCGCCGCGCGGCGGTGGCCGGGTGCAGGCTGAGCACCGGGCCGGGCTCCAGCGCGTCCAGCGTGACGCTGCGCCGCGTCATGCTGCCGGTGTGCCAGTGCTCCAGTTGCCGGCCGGTGATGAGCACCAGCGGGTACTCGGCATCGGGCTGCTCGGCCGGCGGGCGCAGCGCCACGGGCACCAGGCGGGCCCGCCCATCGGGCGTGGGAAAGCCATCGGTGAACACCACCGCGTGGCCCGGGTCGGTCTCGTCGGCCACCGGGTAGGTCACGGCGCCTTCGCGCCACAGGCGGGCCCATGACAGCCCCCGGATGCTGGGCATGAGGGCGCGCATTTCCTCGTACACCGCGCCAATGCCCTGCGTGGCATCGGTGCTGGCGCTGCCGTCGGGCGCCACGCCGTAGACCCAGGGCAAGCCCAGGCGGCGGGCCAGCTGCTCGGTGATCCAGGCGTCGGCGCGGGCCTCGCCGGGCGCGGGCACGGCGCGGCGGCCGAGCTGCACGCAGCGGTCGGTGTTGGTGACGCTGCCGGTCTTCTCGGGCCAGGCGGTGGCGGGCAGCACCACGTCGGCCAGGGCGGCGGTTTCGGTGAGGAAGATGTCTTGCACCACTAGGTGGTCGAGCCGGACCAGGGCCTCGCGGGCGTGGGCCGCGTCGGGGTCGCTCATGGCCGGGTTCTCGCCCTGGATGAGCATGGCGCGCACGCGCCCGGCCTGCGCCGCCTGCATGATTTCCACCACCGTCAGGCCGGGCTCGGCGCCCAGGCTGCCGGCGGGCAGGCCCCACAGCGCCTCGGCGCGCTGGCGGGCAGCCGCGTCGTCCACGCGCTGGTAGTCGGGCAAGACCATGGGAATCAGGCCGGCGTCGCTGGCGCCTTGCACGTTGTTCTGGCCGCGCAGCGGGTGCAGGCCGGTGCCAGGGCGGCCGATCTGGCCGGTGACCAGGGCCAGGGCGATCAGGCAGCGCGCGTTGTCGGTGCCGTGGGTGTGCTGGCTCACGCCCATGCCCCACAAAATCATGGCCGCCTTGGCCTGGGCGTAGGCGCGCGCCACCTCGCGAATGGTGGCCGGCGCGATGCCGCACACCGGCGCCATGGCCTCGGGCGAGAAGTCGGCGGCGTGGTCGCGAATGGCCTCGAAGTCGCGCGTGTGGGCCGCGATGTAGGCCGGGTCGGTCAGGCCCTCTTGCACGATCACGTGCAGCATGGCATTGAGCAAGGCCACGTCGGTGCCGGGCTGAAAACCCAGGTGGCGCCAGGCGTGGCGGGCCAGCTCGGTGCGGCGCGGGTCAGCCAGCACCAGCTTCGTGCCCTGGCGCACGGCGTTCTTGATCCAGCTCGCGCCCACGGGGTGGTTTTGCGCCGGGTTGGCGCCGATCAGCAGCACGAAGTCGGCGTGCGCCACGTCGCGCAGCGGGTTGCTCACCACCGCAGAGCCCAGGCCTTCCATCAGCGCGGCCACGCTGGAGGCGTGGCACAGGCGGGTGCAGTGGTCCACGTTGTGGGTGGCGAAGGCGCTGCGGATGAGCTTCTGGAACAGGTAGGCCTCTTCGTTGGTGCCCTTGGCCGAGCCGAAGCCGGCCACCGGGCTGGCCCGGCCCTGGCCGGGGTAGGCATCGCGCGCGCGGCGCAGGCCAGCGGCGGCGGCGTCGAGCGCCTCGTCCCAGCTGGCCTCGCGGAACAGCTCGCGCCAGTCGCGGTGCTGCACGGCCAGCGGGTCTTTGGGCGCATCGGCGCGGCGGATCAGCGGGCGGGTGAGGCGCTCGGGGCTGTGGGCGTAGTCAAAGCCGAAGCGGCCCTTCACGCACAGGCGCGAGTCGTTGGCCGGGCCGGCGATGCCCTCCACGTGCTGGATGCGGCCCTCGCTCACGTGGTAGCGCAACTGGCAGCCCACGCCACAGAAGGGGCAGACCGAGTCCACCTGCTCGGTGGCGGGCTGGGCAAAGGCCCCATTGGCCGGGGCGATGGCGCCGGTGGGGCAGGCCTGCACGCACTCGCCGCAGGCCACGCAGGTGCTCTGGCCCATGGGGTCGGCCTGGTCGAACACGATCTGCGCGTGCCCACCGCGAAAGGCCAGGCCCAGCACGTCGTTGCCCTGCACGTCGCGGCAGGCGCGGACACAGCGGGTGCACTGGATGCAGGCGTCCAGGTTCACGGCCATGGCCGGGTGCGAAAGGTCTTGCCCGGCGGCGGGCCGGCCGGGGAAACGCCCCGCCCTGGCGCCGGCCACGCCGGCCCAATGGGCCAGCTCGCTGTCGTGTTTGCGCATGGAGGTGTCGGGCGCGTCGGCCAGCAACAGCTCCAGCACGGTGCGCCGCGCCGAGGTGGCGCGATCGCTGGCGGTGTGCACCACCATGCCGGGCTGCGGTGCGCGGCAGCACGAAGGGGCCAGCACGCGCTCGCCCTGGATCTCGACCACGCAGGCGCGGCAGTTGCCGGGGCTGCCCAGGCGTTCCTGGTGGCACAGGTGCGGCAGGACCACGCCCACGCGCTGGGCCACTTGCAGCAGGGTCTCGCCGGGGCGCGCTTCCTGGGGCTGGCCGTCCAGCGTGAAGGCGATGGGCGCGGCGTCGGGGGGCAGGTCGTGCGGCTTCATGCGGCACCTCCTTCGGTCACTTCATGGGGAAAGAAACGCAGCACCGAGTCCACCGGGTTGGGCGCGGCCTGGCCCAGGCCGCAGATGCTGGCGTCGCGCATCACCTGCGAGAGCTCGCCCAGCAAAGGGGCGTCCCACACCGGGGCCTGCAAGAGCTGCACCGCGCGGGCGGTGCCAGCGCGGCAAGGCGTGCACTGGCCGCACGACTCGTGCTCGAAAAAGCGCATCAGGTTCAGGGCGGCGTCGCGCGCCCGGTCGTGCTGGCTGAGCACCACCACCGCCATCGAGCCCACGAAGCAGCCGTGCTCGGCCAGGGTGTCGAAGTCCAGCGGCACGTCGGCCAGCGAGGCCGGCAAGATGCCACCCGAGGCCCCGCCGGGCAGGTAGGCGTAGAGCGAGTGCCCCTCGGGCAGGCCGCCCGCGTGTTCGTGCACCAGCTCGTTGAGCGTGATGCCGGCCGGCGCCAGGTACACGCCAGGCCGGCGCACGCGGCCCGACACCGAGAAACGCCGCAAGCCGCTGCGCCCACGCCGGCCCTGCGCGGCCAGCCAGGCGCCGCCGCGCGCCAGGACCACGGGTACCCACCACAGCGATTCCAGGTTGTGCGCCAGCGTGGGCTGGTCGAACACGCCGTGCAGGGCCACGATGGGCGGCTTCAGGCGTGGCAGGCCGCGCTTGCCCTCAATCGATTCGATCAGCGCCGACTCTTCGCCGCAGATGTAGGCGCCCGCGCCGCGGCGCAGCTCGATGGCCGGCGCCTGGAAATGGGGAAATGTCTGTTGCAGCGTGGCCAGCGTCTCGCGCGCCATGCCCAAGGCCTGCGCCAGGTGCTGGCGGGCGTCGTGGTACTCGTCGCGCAGGTAGAGCCACACGCGATCGGCGCCCACCACCTGCGCGGCGATCAGCGCGCCTTCGAGCATTTGCAGCGCGCCGGCCTGGGGGTCGGTGAGCACGGCCCAGTCTTTGAAGGTGCCCACCTCGCCTTCGTCGATGTTCACCACCAGGTGTCGCGGGCCGGGCTGGGCGCGCACCGTCTCCCACTTGCGCCAGGCCGGAAAGCCGGCGCCGCCCAGGCCGCGCAAGGCCGATGCCTTCAGCTCGGCCAGCACCGCGTCGGCACTCAGCTCGCCTGAGAGCAGGCGGCGCAACTGCGCCATGTCGCGCGGAACGGGCGCGGGCAGCGGGCGCGGGCCGGTCTCACCACGGGCCAGCAGCCCGCGCACCGACTCGGCGCTGGCCTGCGGCACCTGGCGCTGGCCCACGCTGGCGGCCGGTGCCGCGTGGCACAGGCCCATGCAGGGCGCGGCCTCCACCCGGGCTTGCCCGACCAGTTGGCCCTGCAGATCGGCCAGCAGCGACTCGCCACCCGCCATGGTGCAAGACAGGCTGGTGCACACGCGCACCACGGTGGCGGGCAGCTCGGCCTCGTCGTCCACCACCGTGAAGTGGTGGTAGAAGCTGGCCACCTCGAACACCTCCACCTGGCTCAGGCGCAGGCGCTCGGCCAGGGCCGCGAGGTGGCCGTGGCGCAGCACGCCCTCGGCGTCGTTGAGGCGGTGCAGGTGCTCGATGAGCAGGTCGCGCCGCTCGGGCAAATCCGCGCACAAGGCCTGCACGCGATCGCGCGCCTGGGGCGTGACCTGCCGGCCTTTGGGCGTGGCGCGTGGGCGGCGCGGGGCAGGCTCGGCGCGCAAGGGAATGGTGCGGCGGGCAATGGGGTCCATGCGGTCTCCGGGGTCTGGTGGCTGGCGCGCAGGCTAGCACCGGCACGGTGGGCAAATATGATCTGGTTTGCCTATTTCATCCACTCCCCCGCATGTGGCACGTCCATCTCTCTGCGCACTGGCGCCTGGGCCGCGAGCCCGATGAACTGCAAGACGCCGGTCCGCTGCTGGCGCTGCTGTCGGCCGTGCACGCCACGGGCAGCCTGGCGCAGGCGGCCCGCGAGCTGGGCCTGTCGTACCGCCACGCCTGGGGCCTGGTCGCCCAGACCGAAGCCCGCCTGCAACAGCCCCTGGTGCAACGCGGCCGGGGCCAGGGCTCCAGCCTCACCGCCGTGGGCCAGCGCCTGGTGTGGGCCGACCAGCGCGTGTCGGCCCGGCTGCAGCCGCTGCTGCAATCGCTGGCCAGCGAGGTGGAGGGCGAGCTGGACCGCACCCAGCGGCGCGACCGCGCGGTGCCGCGCCTGCACGCCAGCCACGGCTTCGCGGTGGAGCGCCTGCGCGAGCACCTGGCCACGCGCCAAGTGCCGGTGGAGCTGCGCTACCGCAACAGCCTGGAGGCGGTGGCGGCGCTGGCCCAGGGCGACTGCGAGCTGGCCGGTTTTCATGTGCCGCTGGGCGAGTTCGAGACGGCCGCCGCGCAGCGCTTTCTGCCCTGGCTGCGCGAGGGCAGCCACCAGCTGGTGCAACTGGCGGTGCGCACGCAAGGCATCTTCGTGGCCACGGGCAACCCACTGGGCATCCGTGGCCTGCCCGACCTGCGCCGGCGAGGCCTGCGCTTTGTCAACCGACCCGAAGGCTCGGGCACGAGGGTGCTCACCGACCTGCTGCTGCAGCGCCACGGCATCGCGCCGCGCCAGGTGGCGGGCTACGACGACACCGAGCTCACCCACGCAGCCGTGGCAGCCTACGTGGCCAGCGGCATGGCCGACGTGGGCATTGGCGTACAGACGGCCGCGGCGCGGTTCGGGCTGGGCTTCATTCCCCTGCTGCGCGAGCGCTACTTCTTTGCCTTGCCGGCCGACCCGGCGCACCAGCGCATGCTCAAGCCCATCGTGTCGGTGCTGCAGTCGGCCGCCTTGCGCTCGCAAGTGGCCGCGCTGCCGGGCTACGAGGCGGCCGACACCGGCCGCTTGCTGACGATCGGCGAGGCCTTCGGCGCCTGACGCCTAGGGGGGAAGCACCACGGGTGGCCCCCACATCCATTCTTCAAACAAGCATGAGCTTAAGGGCATGCGCGGCCCGAGCAGCCATGAAAAAGTGGCGCCTCACCCTTTTCCCCTTCACCACTTTGACAGGACTTGCCCGTGTACGGTTCGATTTCATTTGATCCAGCAACCTCACAGATAGCCATAACTCCGCCCTTCTACTCTCATCTCCAAACCCCAAAAACGCTGATCAACAGCCAAGCGAAAACAGCGATGCAAGACGCCGACAATGCCCTGCGGCGGATTGGCATGCATGAGACAGATAGCGGTGACCTCTTCAGCGACGTCATGAACCTAAACGTCGTCTTGCGGCCTGAAGACAAAGACTTTGCAATCAGCGCACTGGCTATCCATTACTGCCTGCCACAGAACGTGCAAGCCCAACGGGTTGCGCTGTTCTCCACCGCATGGGCCAGGTACTCGCCATCGTTCGCCGATCAGACCCAGTCCAGGACACAGCAACTTCTTGCGGAACTCGTGTCCAAGACCCTCCCGACGGAGCTGATCGAACCGTGGACCTGCATCAACTGCCAATGGCTATCGCTGCAATTCCAGCGACCCCTGCACGAGATCACGGGACTTCCAATGGTGTCCACGCTGGGCGCACTCCACCAACGCACAGACTTGGACAAGCTGCCTCAGCCTTGCCGAAAGGTGCTGGTCGATCTGGTGTTATCTCGACCCATTACCGAGCGGTATAGCGTGGCCCAGGTCCTGGCCGCGCTGTCAACCAGCAACCTTCAAAAGTACCTCGGCGCCCTCGTCGACACCAAACGACACCCATCTTGGAGTGGCTTGGGCGATTACGTGATGAAGGCCCACTTGCCCGACGCCTGGGCCAAAGCCTTGAGCGACGCTGGCCCGAACAACCTGGACAGCTTCGTCGCAGCGCTGGCTCTGTACTGCAACCGAGCGGTCGATGACTACATCGCCTTCGCCGACCGCCTGTGCAGAAGCACCATGGACGCGGCGAGGTCGGGCGTTGACATGGGCAATCGCTGGAACACCACCTGCCGCAACACCATTCTGTCCTTGCAGAACCAGATGCGACAGCAATCCACCAACTGGACCGCCGAGTTGCGCAAATCGGGGTACAGCGCCTACAGCCAGTCGCCAGACGAGCGCAAAGTCCAACAACGCGAGGCGCTGCAGGCCTGGGGAATAGACCAGCTCGTGCGCTGGATCGATGGTCCAGTGACCGCGCCACGCGCCAGGGCGGCCGCAAGGAAGGTCAAGCAGCCACCTGCACCCGAGTCGCGTCCAGCCGAGGACAAAGGCAAAGCCAGCGATACCACGGTCAATGCCAGCGACATGCCATATCTGCTGCCCACGGCCCTGCGCGACTGCGCGAAGTTTCTGCTGGGGGAGCTGAGCGACCTAAGCGCGCTGGCCCGCGAACTGAAACAAGAAAGCGTTATCGATTCCTCGCTGACCCAGACCGCCTCGGCGCTTGAGGCCGTCGCCTGCGCGGACCCGAGCGCACAGCGGGACTTAGAGAGCGACCAAAACCTGCTGTCAGGAGCGGACGAGGCTCTGACCAACTTGCGAACCCGCCTGATGGCAGCAAAAACCCAAGCCAAACTGGACGAGCGATTCGAGGCGGCGCTGGCCCAGGCACTGCGAAAAGAGGCGCTTGTGCTGGGCAAGCGGCAAGGCGGCGTTATCGAATGCGCCCTGCCAGTGGCGCAATGGGCCTCGGTTCACCAGCGCTACCACCAGCGCCTGCTGCCCCTGCGCAACACGGTGGACATGGTCGGCAGCAACTTGGTACTTGACCAAGACCATGCCCTGGCGCTGTACGTCACCGGCTCAAGTCAGAGCGGCTACGCTTTCGACATCTCGGTGCACCTGTGGACCAGGCACGCGGGCAAAACCTCGCAGCCTTCTCTCGAGAAGGGAGCCTACCCGCGCATGAACACCGATGACTGGTTCGACACCTACCAGCCCTGCTGCGTGCTGCACGTACGGCTCTGACCAAGTAAACCTCTGCTGGCGCTCGCGACGGGCATCGTGTCGGTGCGCCAGTTGACCGCGCTGCCATCCCAAGAGGCGCCGTTGCCTGGCGAAGAGGCATTCACCACCGTCCGAATGCTGAGGATCCATCAAGTCGCCCGATCTGAACCCGCCTCAAGCGCGGCCTCGGATCATCCATCGATTCATCAAACAAGCGTCAGGCCCCGGGCATGTCTGATGGCAGGGCGCGTAGGAGATTGGGCATGGGCTTCGCCCCCCTTCTTCACCTCCAAAGGCTCCACACATGTACGGTTCGATTCACTTTCGGGCAGACATCGCCCAGATGGTGTTCACTCTCCCCTATCACTCTCACCTCTCGACATCCATGGAGGTGACCCGTCAGAACCTGGCGACGGCACAAGAGGACTGTCGCCTCGCCCTCGAATGGATGGGGGAAACAGGCTCGCGGGACGTCACCCTGTACCAGGACGTCTGCACGCTGAACACCTGCCTGCCCCCCGCCACCAAGGAATTCGCCATGCGCTCGCTGGCCATCCACCGGCGACTGCCACCAGATCAGCAAGTCCACCGGATACAGCGCTTTGCACAGGTCTGGGACAACTGTTCCTTGATCCCCACCCAGCGGCCCGAGTGGCGGCAACAAAAGGCCATCGCCATGGTGGTGGCCAAGACCTACCCGACCGAGTTGATCGAGGCTTGGACCCGGGTCGTTTGTCGCTGGCTAGCCCCCATGGCCGCCGACGACCTGCACGCCATCACCGGCCTGCCAGAAACGCCGGCTTTTGCCGCCATCCACCGACGCCGCGACCTGGGCAACCTGAGCCAAACGCAGCGGACCACCCTGGCCGACCTGCTGCTGACGCGGTCGTCCCTCGACCGGGAAGAAACGGTCCGACGCATGGACTCTCTGCCAACGAACACCTTGAGCCGCCAGTTGGACGCCATGGCCGCCACCCGCCAGCACCCCGCTTGGGCCCAGTTGGGCGACTACCTGATGAAGGTCCACTTGCCTGACGCCTGGGCCAAAGCCTTGAAAGCCTCTTCCCTCGATGACCAGGGCGCATTCGAGGACGCGCTGGCGCTGCACGTCGGGCAGGCGGTGGATGCCTTTCTCAGCCTGGTTGAGCGCACGCTGAGGGACACCTTGGACGCGGTGCGCACGGGCATTCGCCTGGGCGATCGCTGGGACACCGCCAGTCGCCAAGCCATGGAGGCCTGGGAGGAACACGCCAGACGCCAGACCAACACATGGACAGTTCAACTGCGCCGTTCACTGCGCGGCAGCCCGCCCGCGTCGCCAGCCGAGCACTCACCCGCCGATCGTGAAGCGCTGCAGTCGTGGGGCATCGACCAGCTGGTTCGCTGGATCGATGGCCCGGTGACCGCGCCTCGCTCCAGGACCGCCGTCACCAAGGTCCAGTTGCAATCGCCACCCGACCCCCTACCCAATGAGGACAACGCAGGCGCCAGGGACTCGCAAACCGACGCCCGCAACATGCCCCAGCTCCTGCCCATGGCCCTGAGCGACTCTGCGCGGTTCCTGCTGGGGGAATGGCAAGACCTGAGCGCGCTGGCGGACCACCTGGGCCAGCGCGCCTTGATTGACCCCTGGCTCAACAGCACGACCGCCGACCTGCGGGCGATTGCAATGCAGCGGGGGTACGCCAAACGCGATCTGGCGGCTGAGCACGAGCTGCTGACCCGGGTCGATCAGTCGCTGGCGCAGTTGCGCACCGGCTTGCAGTCGGTCAAGGCCAAGGCACAACTGAGTGAACGGTTCGGCACGGCACTGGCCCAAGCCCTGCGCATCGAGAGCCTGGTGTTGGGCAAACGCCAAGGCGGCGTCATCGCCTGCCCCCTGCCCGCCACGCACTGGGGCCTGGTGCACGAGCGCTACCACCAACGCCTGCTGCCCATGCGCCACACCGTGGCCATGGGCAACGGCACGCTGGCACTGGGCACCGACCAGGCGCTGGCCTTGTACGTCACCGGCTCCAGCCAGAGCGGCTATGCCTTCGACATCTCGGTGCACCTGTGGGCCCGGCGCACGGGCAAATCGTCACAGCCCTCCCGCGAACAGGGGGCCTACCCGCGCATGAACACCGACGATTGGTTCGACACCTACCAGCCCTGCTGCGTGCTGCACGTGCCGCTGGCCAGCTAAGGCGGCTCAGGCGCGCCGCACACCCGCCGGCAGCTCGGCGGCGCGTTCCCAGGCGCCGCTGGCAAACCAGGCGTCGCCCGCCAGCCAGGCGCTGAGCATGGGCAGGGCATCGAAACCCCAGAACACGTGCCCCTGCACCACCACCGTGGGCACCCCGAACAGGCCCAGGGCCAGGGCCTCATCGGCGTTGGCGCGCAGGCGTTGCTTCACCGTGTCGCTGTCGGGCTCCAACCAGGGCTTGCCGCGCTGGGCCATGTGGTCCATCAGGCGCTCGCGCAAGGCCTGCAGGCGCTCGGGGGCCACCGCGTCCTGGCCGCCGTGCCACACGTGGTGGAACAGCTGCTCGGTCACCCAGCGGTTGGTCTCGCCCGGGGCCTCGTCGGTGGCGGTGGAGAGGCCCAGGCGCAAGAGCGGCAGCGGGTTGAAGGGATGGGCGGCCGGCAGCTCCAGGCGCACGCCATGGGTGTGCGCCAGCCACTGCACCTGGCGGTAGGTCCAGCCGCGCTTGCCCGCGATCTCGGCCGGCCCCAACTGTCCGTGCTGCTTGAGCATGGCGGCGAACAGCACCGGGCGGTAGTGCACCACCACGCTGTGCCCCTTCAGCGCCTGCGGCAAGGCCTCGAAGGCCAGGTGCGCGTAAGGCGAGATCGGGTCGTAGAAGAACTGGATATCGGTCATGCGGCCTCAACGCTCTCGGGGTCGATGCGGGCCCAGATGGCGCGCTTGGCCGCATCGTCCATGCGCGACCATTCGCGAAGCTCGGTCAGCGAACGCTGGCAGCCCACGCAAGCGTGGCCAGCGTCGTCGAGTCGGCACACCGAAATGCAGGGCGAGGGCACGCTGGCCTGGGGCTGGCGGCGGCGGGCGTCGGCCCAACGGGGACGGGGATCGGCGGAAGTGGCGGAGGTCTGCGGCATGTCAGGTCAGGCTGGGGCTTGGGTCACGTCGGCCACCGGGGCGCCGGTGTAGCGCTGCAACTGGTCGGGCGTGAGGGGGAACACGGCGTGGGGGTGGCCGGCGGCGGCCCACACCACGTCAAAACGGAACAGGCGCTCGTCGATCAGCGTCACCGGCTCTTCGGCGTGCGCCAGCGGCGAGACGCCACCAATGGAGAAGCCGGTCTTGGCCTTCACGAAGTCGGCGTCGGCGCGGCCGAGCTTGCCGCCCTCGGCGCAGACGATGGCCTGCACCTTCTTCTCGTCCACGCGCAGGTCGCCCGAGGTCACCACCAGCACGGCGCGCTCGTCGCTCTTGCGGCGAAAGATGATGCTCTTGGCGATCTGGCCCAGCGCCACGCCCAGCGTGTCGGCCGCCTGCTGCGCGGTGCGCGCGGCGTCGCTGAGCATGGTGGGGGCGTGGGGGTGGCCCAGGGCCGACAGGCGCTCGGTCACGCGTTGCACGGCGGCGGTCGATGCGGGGGCAAGGTCACTCATGAAGCAGGCAGCAGAACAAAAGAAACGGGGTCAGGTGCCGCGCTTGACCAGCATGAGGCTGGCGCCCATGAGCATGAGCACACCGCCAAACACGCGGTTCTGGGCGCGGCGCGCGCGGGCCGTGGCCAGCCAGCGCTGCAGGCGCGAGGCCAGGAAGGCGTAGCCATGCATCACCACCAGGTCCACCGAAATGGTGGTCACCAGCAGCACCAGCAGTTGCAGCCACAGCGGTTGGGTCGGGTCAATGAACTGGGGCAGCACCGCCACCATGAACACAATGCCCTTGGGGTTGGTGACGTTGGTGAAGAAGCCCAGTGCCAGGCGCTCTCGCAGCGAGGGCACGCCGGCCTTGGCGGGCAGGGCCTCGCCGCCGGGGGCCGGCCCCTGCACCGGCGCGCGCCACTGCTTGATGCCCAGCCAGATCAGGTAGGCCGCGCCCACCACCTTCACCACGGTAAAGGCCGTGGCCGAGGCCACCAGCACCGCGCCCACGCCGGCGCCGGCCACCAGCAAGATCACCGCCAGGCCCAGTTGCAAACCCAGCACCGTGGCGCTGGCGGCGCGAACGCCGTAGGCCAGGCCATGCGTCATGGACAGCACCGCGCCCGAGCCGGGCGACAGGGCGATCGCCCACGACGCAAAAAAGTACGCCCACCACACCTGCCAGTCCATCGCCACACCTCACCCGCCGACAGCGGTCAAAGGGTGAATTCAACCACAGGCCCGCACACCCTGGCGGGTATCAGCCCGCCCGTTTGGCCAGCAGGGCGCGGCCCACGCGCGAGCCGCTGGGGCGGCCCAGTTGCTCGCTGATGTAAGCGCCCGCGTCCACCAGGCGGTCCAGGTCAATGCCGGTCTCGATGCCCAGGCCGTGCAGCAGGTACACCACGTCTTCGGTGGCCACGTTGCCGGTGGCGCCCTTGGCATAAGGGCAGCCCCCCAGGCCCGACACCGACGACTGGAAGTTCCACACCCCCAGTTCCAGCGCAGCGTAGGTGTTGGACAAGGCCTGGCCGTAGGTGTCGTGGAAATGGCCGCTCACGTGGTCAATGTCGTAGTGCTGGAGCGTGGCCTCGATGGCGGCCTGCACCCGGCGCGGCGTGCCCACGCCAATGGTGTCGGCCACGTCCACGCGCTGCACGCCAATGCCCTTCATCAGCCCGGCCAGGTAGGCCACGCGCTCGGGCGCGATGTCGCCCTCATACGGGCAGCCCACGGTGCAGCTCATGGCGCCGCGCACCGCGATGCCCGCGGCCAGGGCCGCCTGCACCACCGGGGCGAAGCGCTCGATGCTCTCGGCGATGGAGCAGTTGATGTTCTTCTGGCTGAAGGCTTCGCTGGCCGCGCCGAACACCACGATCTCGTCGGGCTTGTCCAGCACCGCGGCCTCGTAACCCTTGAGGTTGGGCGTGAGCACCGAGTAGCGCACACCGGCCTGGCGCGCGATGCCGGCCATGACCTCGTGGTTGTCGGCCATCTGCGGCACCCACTTGGGGCTCACGTAGCTGGTCACCTCAATCTCTTTCAGGCCAGCGTCTTGCAGGCGCTGCACCAGGCCGATCTTGACCTCGGCCGGCACCGGCTGTTTTTCGTTCTGCAGGCCGTCGCGCGGGCCCACGTCGATCAGTTGCACACGGGAAGGGATGTTGTTGGTAGCCATCGATTTGCCTTTAGCGGTTTTCTGCTAGGATTCAAAGCAACACGGCCCCCTTCAACGTAACTGCCATGGCAGCCAAGTTGCTTGGGGGTTTTTTATTGCTGCGCGTTGTGTTGTCATGCCCATGCGTCCTGCCAGCCGGCTGGCGCGCCCATGCCAGCCAGGTTCAGCCCAAGATGCCCGAGTTCCGGGAATGTCGCCAGATGGTCCTTCATGCGAGCCGGCCAGGACGACGTGGGATTGATAACCCCCAGCATCTGGCGGAGGATTCGCAGCAGCAAGAAGCACCTGGCGAGGGCGTGAAAATCTCCCGCAAAACCCGCCACCCAAGGCATCTCCGCCTCCGGAGGAAGCTTAGGCTGATCCACGATGTTGCGGTTCCAAAGCCGGCTGTGGTGGGCACACACATTGCGCAGATAGTTCAGGCTGCGCAGCCAGGTCGCAAACACCCGCCCATTTCGAACGCCATACTTCGCTGCGATCGCGTCCTGCTCTGCCTCGCGCATGCCTCCAAACAAGGTGGACAAGGTGCCAAAGTCCCACACCTCGCACGCCACCCACATCGCCAGAGGCAATCCGTATTTGGTGCGGTTGTGGGCAACGAACTCCTCTCGGGAACGCAGGATCAGCTGTGCGTGTTTCGCCAGCCATTCGTGGTGCCGGGTCAATCCACTGTCACGGTTCAGCTCCTGGCCGAACTTGTGGTGCAACAGATCAGCGCGCAAATACGCGAAGGGGTCCAATTGCCCAAGCGTGTGCGACACATCCACCCGCAACGCGATCTCCACTCGTTCCAGTGCGTCCATGGCCAGCAGGCGCAGTTCCTTGTCGAACACATACAGATCAACGGCGTTCTGAAACGTGGCGCCGGGCTTAAAGGTGTCAAGCGCTACCGTCTCCACCTTGCCCTGACGTCGGTCGTTTCGCGCATCCCAAACGCAGCATGGACCTGATCGCTCCCGAAAGGCAAACCAGTAGCCGCTGAGCCGGTAGTAGCCGATGCGGTGCAGGTAGTTCAGCGCCTTGACGGCATCATTGACAAGCATGCCCCTTGATCGCAGTTTGTCCAGTTGCTGCTCAAGACTGAGCCAAGGCTTTGGGTAACTCATGACATTCCCCTGAGCGAGGAGTGCGACCTGCGATTGCCCTGCTCGTGAACTTGAGATGAGGTGAGTTTGGCGACTGGCTCCCGCAACCTATCAACCACGATCCCCGCTGTGACTTCTATTGGAAACATTCGGCCATTGTGTCAATCAGTAGCCGCGTACCGGGTCCACCACGCCGGCCACCGGTTCACCGCGCTGCAGGGCGGCGATCTTGCCGGCGATCTGCGCGATGCTTTCATCGCGCAGGGTGCGGGCCGAGGTGTGCGGGGTGACGGTGAGGCGGGGATGGGTCCAGAAGGGGTGGTTGGCGGGCAGCGGCTCGGTGCGGAACACATCGAGCGTGGCGCCCGCCAGGTGGCCGCTGTCCAGCAGGGCCAGCAGGTCGTCGTCCACCAGGTGCGCGCCGCGCGCCACGTTGATCAGGTAGCCCCCGGGCAGCAGGCGGCCCAGGGTCTGGCGGTTGAGGATGTTCTCGGTCTGCGGCGTGAGCGGCAGCAGGTTCACCAGCACGCGGCACGAGGCCAGGAAACCGTCGAGCGCGGCCTCGCCCGCGTGGCACACCACGCCGGGCACCTCGCGCGGGCTGCGGCTCCAGCCATGCACGGGGAAGTCGAACACCCGCAGGGCCTGGGCCACGCGCGTGCCCAGCACGCCCAGGCCCATCACGCCCACGGGCCAGTCGGCGCGGCTGCGCGGCTTGCGGTACGACCAGCGGCCCTCGCGGGTGTCGGCCTCGTAGCCGTCGAACTCGCGAAAGTGGCGGATCACGGCGTGGCACACGTACTCGGCCATCTGCACCGACATGCCCGCGTCGTCCAGCCGCACCACGCGCAGGCCCGGGGGCAGGCGCAGCTTGAGCAGCGCGTCCACGCCAGCGCCGGTGTTGAACAAGGCTCGCAAGTCGGTCTGTTCGTCAATGAAGGCCTGCGGCGGGGCCCAGACCACGGCCCAGTCTGCGGGCGGGTCGCCCGGCTGCCAGGCGCTGACTTGCGCCCCGGGCAAGGCGGCCTGCAGGCCGGCCACCCAGGGCTCGGGTTTTTGTTGGGAAAGGCAAACGGTGATGCGCATGCCCAAACCTTAGCAGCCTGCCCCGCCGTGGCCTGACGCTCAGGCGGCGGCCAGCTTGAGCAGCTCGGCGCCCTCGGTCACCTGGTCGCCGGGCGCGTACAGCAGCTCGGCCACGGTGCCGTCGGCCGGCGCGGCGATGGTGTGCTCCATCTTCATGGCCTCCATCACCGCCAGGGCCTGGCCCTTCTTCACCGCGTCGCCCGCCTTCACGGCGAAGGACACCACCTTGCCCGGCATGGGCGCGGTCAGGCGCCCGCCCTCGGCAGCGGTTTCGCCGGCGTGGGCCAGCACGTCCACCTCCACGATCTGGGTGGCGCCGCGCGCGGTGAACACGTGCACCGTCTCGGCTACGGCCCAGGTCTGCACCAACTCGCGGCGGCCGGCGTACTGCAGGTCAAAGCGGCTGCCGTCGGCCACGGGCTCGATCAGCAGCGGGCCTTCGGTCTCGCCCACGGCCAGGGTGAGCGCGCCGGCGCGGCCGTAGCTCAGGCGGGCCTGCACGGCCTCGCCTCGGTACTCGAAATCAAAACGGCGCTGCGTGACGCCGTGCGAGCGGAAACCGTCGCGGCGCGAGAAGGGGTCGTTGCCCTGCAGCGCGCGCTCGGCCAGAAGGGTCTGGGCCACGGCGGCGGCCACCGCCGTGTCGCGGCCCACGCGGTCCTGGTCGAACAGCACCTCGGCCTCACGCGGGATGAGCGCGGTGTCCAGGTCGGCCTGCGCGAACGAGCGGCTGGCCACCACGTGGCGCAGGAACTGCACGTTGGTGGCCAGGCCCACGATGCGGGTCTCGGCCAGGGCGGCGTCCAGCTTGGCCAGCGCCTCTTCGCGGGTGGCGCCGTGCACGATGAGCTTGGCCACCATCGAGTCGTAGAAGGGGCTGATGGCGTCGCTCTCGCGCACGCCGTCGTCAAAGCGCACCGCGCCGCGCTCGAAGGCCACGTGGGTGGGCTTGCGGTAAACCTGCAGTGAGCCGGTGGCGGGCAGGAACTGCTTGTCGGGGTTTTCGGCGCAGATGCGGGCCTCGATGGCGTGGCCGCTGAAGTGCAGTTGCTCTTGCGTGAGCGGCAGCGGCTGGCCGGCGGCCACGCGCAGTTGCCACTCCACCAGATCGAGGCCGGTGATGGCCTCGGTCACCGGGTGCTCCACCTGCAGGCGGGTGTTCATCTCCATGAAGTAGAAGCGCATGCCGCCCTCGGGCGGCTGCTCCACGATGAACTCCACTGTGCCGGCGCCCACGTAGTTCACCGCCTTGGCGGCGGCCACGGCGGCCAGGCCCATCTGCTGGCGCATCTCGGGCGTCATGCCGGGGGCCGGGGCCTCTTCCAGCACCTTCTGGTGGCGGCGCTGCACCGAGCAGTCGCGCTCGAAGAGGTACACGCAATTGCCTTGCGTGTCACCGAACACCTGAATCTCGATGTGGCGCGGTCGCTGCACGTACTTTTCGATCAGCACCGCGTCGCTGCCAAAGCTGTTGCGCGCCTCGCGCTGGCAACTGGCCAGGGCATCGGCGAATTCCTCGGGCTTGTAGACCGCGCGCATGCCCTTGCCGCCGCCGCCCGCGCTGGCCTTGATGAGCACCGGGTAGCCGATGCGGTCGGCCTCGTGCTTGAGCATCACCGGGTCTTGGTCGCTGCCGTGGTAGCCGGGCACCAGGGGCACGCCGGCTTTCTCCATGAGCTGCTTCGACTCGGCCTTCAGGCCCATGGCCAGGATGGCCGAGGCCGGCGGGCCGATGAACACCAGGCCGGCCTCGGCGCAGGCGTTGGCGAAGGCCTCGTTTTCGCTGAGGAAGCCGTAGCCAGGGTGGATGGCCTGGGCGCCCGTGGCCTTGGCCGCCTCGATGATGCGTTCCCAGCGCAGGTAGCTGTCGCGCGGGGCGCTGCCGCCGATGTGCACCGACTCATCGCAGGCCGCGACGTGCTTGGCGCGGGCGTCGGCGTCTGAGTAGACCGCCACGGTCTTGATGCCCAGGCGGCGGGCAGTGGCGGCCACGCGGCAGGCAATCTCGCCGCGGTTGGCAATGAGGATCTTGGTGAACATGGCGGGGTCTCCGGTGGAATCGATGGGGATCAGTGGCAGGGGGTGGGGTCTGGTGCCTGTTCGTGGCCGAGGTCGGCTTCGCTGGCGCAGCGCATGCCCAGGCGGTCCAGCAGGGCGCGGTCTTTGGCGGCCTGCGGGTTGCTGGTGGTGAGCAGCTTGTCGCCATAGAACATGCTGTTGGCGCCGGCCATGAAGCACAGGGCCTGCAGCGACTCGGGCATCTCCTCGCGCCCGGCGGAGAGGCGCACCATGGCGCGCGGCATGCAGATGCGCGCCACGGCGATGGTGCGCACGAACTCGAACGGGTCCAGGGCCTCGGTGCCGGCCAGCGGCGTGCCTTCGACCTGCACCAGGTTGTTGATGGGCACGCTCTCGGGGTAGGGGCCCATGTTGGCCAGCTGCACGATGAGGCCAGCGCGCTGGCGGCGCGTCTCGCCCATGCCCACGATGCCGCCCGAGCACACCTTCAGGCCGGCGCTGCGCACGCGGTCGAGCGTGTCCAGGCGGTCTTGGTAGGTGCGGGTGGTGATGATCTGGCCGTAGAACTCGGGCGAGGTGTCGAGGTTGTGGTTGTAGTAATCGAGCCCGGCCTCTTGCAGTTGCTCGGCCTGGCCGTCGCCCAGCATGCCGGCGGTGAGGCAGGTCTCCAGGCCCATGGCCTTGACCTCGGCAATCATTTCGCCAATGGCCTGCAGATGGCGCTCTTTGGGGCTGCGCCAGGCCGCGCCCATGCAGAAGCGGGTGGCGCCGCTGGCCTTGGCGGCGCGCGCGGCTTCCAGCACCTCTTGCAGCGGCAGCAGCTTCTCGGCCTTCAGGCCGGTGTCGAAGTGGGCCGATTGCGGGCAGTACTTGCAGTCTTCTTCGCAGCCCCCGGTCTTGATGGACAGCAGGGTGGAGAGCTGCACGGCGTTGGGATCGAAGTGCTCGCGGTGCACCTGCTGGGCGCGGAACATCAGGTCATTGAAGGGCAACTCGAACAAGGCGGCCACGGCGTCCACCGTCCAGGGCGTGGCGTTGCGGCGCTGCGCGTCGAGGCTGGGCGTGAGCGACTGGATCTGGTTGGGGCTTGGCTTCATGGTCATGGGAATGCAGTGAGATCGGCGGTTTCCGTCGGCGCCAGCGCGGGCTGGGCGTCGCGCAGCAGCTGCAGCAACTCCGCCGACGAGAGAGAAAAATGCCGGGCGGCAGAGGCCGCGCAGGCATCGCGCAAACGGGGCAGATAGCCCCAGCAGGGAGCGCGCAAGCCCACCTGCAGGGCGCAGAGGTTATCCGCTGCGTGTGGCATGTCGGGGTCGACGGTGTTGGCCACCCAACCCGCCAGTCGCAGGCCACGCGCGCGGATGGCCTCAGCGGTGAGCAGCGCGTGGTTGAGGCAGCCCAGGCGCAGGCCCACCACCAGCAGCACCGGCAAGCCCAGGCCCTGGGCCAGATCGGCCGTGTCCCAGCCGGCGCCCAACGGCACGCGAAAGCCGCCCACGCCCTCGACCAGGGCCCAGTCGCCCATGGCGGCGCTGCGGGCGATGGCCGCCAGCAGCGGTTCGCGCGCGATGGTGCGGCCTTCCAGACGCGCGGCAATGTGCGGTGCGCAGGGCTCTCGGAACTGCATCGGCCCCACCTGCTCGGGGCGCATGCCCAGCGATTGCGCGGCGTGCAGCAGGGCCACGTCTTCGTTGAGCCAGCGGCCAGTGGCGTCGTCGAACACCTGGCCGGCCGCCACCGATTTGATGGGCGCCACCCGGGCGCCGGCTTGCTGCAAGGCCACGGTGAGCGCGGCGGTGACCAGGGTCTTGCCGATCTCGGTGTCGGTACCGGTGACAAACAGGCCCTTCATGCCGCCAGCTCCTGACACCGGCCCGAGACGCCCAGCGTCTGGGCCGCGAGGGCCAAGGCGGCCACCAGGCGGCTCACATCGGCCGCGCTGTGCGTGGCGCACAGGGTGACGCGCAGGCGGGAGCTGCCCTCGGGCACGGTGGGTGGGCGAATGCCGGGCACCCGCAGGCCCTGCGCCTCCAGCGCGGCCGACAGGCGCATGGCCGCGGCGTTGTCGCCCAGCACCAGGGCCTGCACCGGGGTGGGCGATTCGAGCAGGCGCCAGGGCAGCTCGGGGTGCTGCGCCAGCACGGCCCGCACGCCCTCGCGCCACTGGGCGATGCGCTCACGCAGGGCCGCGCGCCGCTGCACGCCTTCGCTGCCGGCGATCAGGCGCAGACCGGCCAGCACCGCGTGCTCCAGCGCGGGCGGCGAAGCGGTGGAAAAGATGTAGTTGCGCGCGGTCTGCAGCAGGTACTCCAGCACCGGCCCATGCGCCACCACGAAGGCACCGGCCACGCCCGCGGCCTTGCCCAGGGTGCCCACCAGCACCAGGCGCTCGCTGCGCAGGCCGGCGGCCTCGATGGCGCCCAGGCCGCGCTGGCCCAGCACGCCCAGGCCATGGGCCTCGTCCACCAGCAGCAAGGCGTCGTGCCGCTCGGCCAGGGCCAGCAGTTCGGCCAGGGGGGCCACGTCACCGTCCATGCTGAAGACGCTGTCGGTGACGATGAGCTTGCGCCGCGCCGCGCTGGCGGCCAGCAGCGCGTCCAGGGCGGCGGTGTCGGCGTGCGGGTAGAGCTGCACACGGGCGCGGGCCAGGCGCGCGCCGTCGATGAGCGAGGCGTGGTTGAGGCGGTCGCAAAACAGTTCGGCCTCGGCGTCGCCCAAGGCGGTGACCACGCCCAGGTTGGCCATGTAGCCGGTGCAGAAACCCAGCGCCCGCGCCTGCGGAATGTGGGGGGCGTAGGCATCGCCCAGCCACTGCGCCACCGCCTCGTGCGCGGCGGTGTGGCCGCTGACCAGGGGCGAAGCGCCCGAGCCACCACCCCACTGGCGGGCGCCCTCGACCAGGGCGTGGGCGATGGTCGGGTGCGCCGCCAGGCCCAGGTAGTCGTTGCTGCAGAACATGAGCAGCTCGCGCTCGCGCCCGTCGGCGCCGAGCACGCGCTGGTGCGGCGCGGTGCCGCTGGTGGCCACGCGCAGGCGGCGAGTGAGCTGGGCCGCCTCTCGACGGGCCAATTCGGAGTTCAGGTGTTCAAACCACATCGTCTAAGGTGTCCTTGACCGACGCGGCCAGCCACAGGGCAATGGTCGGGTCGATCACATAAGGCGGCATCAGATAGACGCTGCGGCCGATCGGTCGGATCAGCAGCTCACGCGCGCGGCCCGCGAGGTGAAAGCGCTCGGCGAACCCGGGCATGGCGGCGGGCACGTCGAAGGCGAGGATGGTGCCGCGCTGGCGCAGGTGCGCCACGCGGCCGTCTTGCGCCAGGGGCGCGAAGGCATCGGCCAGCCACTGGGCCTGTGCGGCGTTGGCGTCGAGCTGGCCAGCATCGAAGCGGTCGAGCACGGCGTTGGCGGCGGCACAGGCCAGGGCGTTGCCGGTGTACGAGTGCGAGTGCAGAAAGCCCCGGGCCGTGTCGTCGGACCAGAAGGCCTGGAACACCGCGTCGGTGGTGAGCACCAGCGACAGCGGCAGCGTGCCACCGGTGATGCCCTTGGACAGCAGCAGAAAGTCGGGCCAGTCGGCGGCGCCGGCCGGCTCGGTGTGTTCCCAGGCGAAGAAGCGCCCGGTGCGACCGCAGCCCACGGCGATTTCGTCAGCGATCAGGTGCACGCCGAACTCGCGGCACAGGGCGCGCACCGCGCGCAGGTAGGCCGGCGAGTGCATCACCATGCCGGCCGCGCCCTGCACCAGCGGCTCAACAATGAGCGCGGCGATCTCACCGTGGCGCTGCGCCAGCAGCTCGCGCAGGGCCTCGATGGCCTGCGCCTCGTTGCCCAGGCGGCTGTCGGGCGACTCCACCGTGTGCGATCGCATGAGCAGCGGGTCGTACGCGTCGCGGAACACGGCCACGTCGGTCACGGCCAGCGCCCCGATGGTTTCGCCGTGGTAGCCGTGGCGCAGGCAGGCGAAGTGGCGCTTGGCCTCCTGGCCCAGGTTGCGCCAACTGTGAAAGCTCTGTTTGAGCGCGATCTCCACCGCACTGGCGCCATCGCTGCCAAAAGACACGTGGCCCAGCGCGCCGCCGGTGCGCGCGCCCAGGCGCTCGGCCAGGCGCACGGCCGGCTCGTGGGTGCAGCCGGCCAGCATCACGTGCGGCAGGGTGCGGGCCTGGGTGGCGATGGCCTCGGCCAGGCCTTCGTCGGCGTGGCCGAACAGGTTCACCCACCAGGAGCTGATGGCGTCGAAGTAACGGCGCCCGGCGTGGTCATAGAGCCAAGGCCCCTCTCCGCGCGCGATGGACAGCGGCGGCTGTTGCGCCGCCCGCGCCATTTGCGTGCACGGGTGCCAGACGGCCGCGAGGCTGCGGCGCGACCAGTCGGCCGTGTCCAGTGGGGCGCGCGCGTTCATGCGGGGCTCAGCCTTGCACCCAGGACGGCTTGCGCTTGTTCAGGAAGGCCTGCACGCCCTCGCGCCCCTCAGGGCTGACGCGAATGTCGGCAATGCCGCGCACGGTGTCGTTCACCAGCGAATCGCTGATCTCGCGCTCGGCCACGTCTTGCACCAGGCGCTTGCAGGCGCGCACAGCCGCCGGGCTGGCGTTCACCAGGGCGCGCACGATGTCGTCCACCTTGGCGTCGAGGGCGTCGGCGCCCACCACCTCATGCACGAAGCCAATGCGGTGCGCCTCGGCGGCGCTGAACACCTCGGCCGTGAGGCTGTAGCGGTGCGCCGCGCGCGGGCCCATGGCGCGAATCACGTAGGGGCTGATGGTGGCCGGGATCAGGCCGATCTTGACCTCGCTCAGGCAGTAGGTGGCGCTGTCCACGCTCACCGCGATGTCGCAGGCCGCCACCAGGCCCATGCCACCCGCGAAGGCGTGGCCTTGCACGCGGGCCACGGTGGGGTGCGGGCATTCGTAAATGGCGCGCAGCATGTCGGCCAGCGCGGCGGCGTCGGCCAGGTTTTCTTCGCGCGTGTAGTCGGCCATGCGGCGCATCCAGTTCAGGTCGGCGCCTGCGCAGAAGGCCGGGCCCTCGGCGGCCAGCACCACGGCGCGCACGTCATCGCGCTCGCCCACGGCGCTGAAGGCCTCGGTGAGCTGGGCGATGACCTCATCGTTGAAGGCGTTGCGCACCTCGGGGCGGGTGAGCGTGATGCGGGCGACGCGGTCTTGAACCGACACGGTCAGCGATGGGCTCGGGGTGGTGGTCATGCCTTGGACTCCTCTTGCAACAGGTACACCAGGTCCAGCTCAGGGCAGGGCTGGCCGAGCGCGGTGAGCGCGGCCGTGACCTGGCCGCGGTGGTGCGTGCCGTGGTTGAACACGTGGGCCAGCGTGGCGGCGATGGGCAGTTGCACCGCCTGGCCGCGCATGTTGGTGTAGGTGAGATGGCCGTCGAAGCGCTCGGCGGGCCACGACGCGATCAGCGGCAGCCAGTTGGCCGCACCGCCCTTGAGCGCCTGGCCCAGGCGGTCGCGGTCGGGCTCGACCTCGGCGTCGAGCGCCACCTTGGGCGACACGCCCTTGGCAAAGCGCGGGTACCACAGCATGTGCTCGCCCACCAGCAGGTGGTTGAGCGTGCCGTGAATGCTCTTGAAGAACAGGCCGCCGTCTCGGCGGTAGTCGGCCTCGGGCAGCGCGGCCACCGCGTCGATCAGGCGGCGCGTGGCCCACACGTTGTAGCGGGCCAGTTGAGCAAAGTGCGCGTGCGGGCTCATGGCGTCACATGCGGAAGACGCCGAACTTCGTCTCGGGAATCGGCGCGTTCAGCGCGGCGCTCAGGCCCAGGGCCAGCACGCGGCGGGTGTCGGCCGGGTCGATGATGCCGTCGTCCCACAGACGCGCGGTGGCGAAATAGGGGTGGCCCTGCTCCTCGTACTGGCGCTTGATCGGCGCCTTGAAGGCCTCTTCTTCCTCGGCGCTCCACTGGCCGCCCTTGGCCTCGATGCCGTCGCGCTTGACGGTGGCCAGCACGCTGGCGGCCTGCTCACCGCCCATCACGCTGATGCGGGCGTTGGGCCACATCCACAGGAAGCGCGGGCTGTAGGCTCGACCGCACATGCCGTAGTTGCCCGCACCGAAGCTGCCACCAATGATCACGGTGAACTTCGGCACGGCGGCGGTGGCCACGGCCGTGACCATCTTGGCGCCGTTGCGCGCGATGCCTTCGTTTTCGTACTTGCGGCCCACCATGAAGCCGGTGATGTTCTGCAGGAACACCAGCGGGGTCTTGCGCTGGCAACACAGCTCGATGAAGTGCGCGCCCTTGAGCGCCGACTCGCTGAACAGAATGCCGTTGTTGGCGATGATGCCCACCGGCATGCCCTCGATGCGGGCGAAGCCGCAGACCAGCGTGGTGCCGTAGCGGGCCTTGAACTCGTCGAACTCGCTGCCGTCCACGATGCGGGCGATGATTTCGCGCACGTCAAAGGGCTTGCGCGTGTCGGTGGGGATCACGCCGTACAGCTCTTCGGCCGGGTAGAGCGGCTCCACCGGGTCGATCAGCGCAATGGGCGGCTGCTTGCGAGCATTGAGGTTCTTCACCGCCTGACGCGCCAGCGCAATGGCGTGCAGGTCGTTCTGCGCCAGGTGGTCGGCCACGCCCGAGAGGCGCGTGTGCACGTCGCCACCGCCCAGGTCTTCGGCCGTGACCACCTCGCCCGTGGCGGCCTTCACCAGCGGCGGGCCACCCAGGAAGATGGTGCCCTGGTTCTTCACGATGATGGTCTCGTCGCTCATGGCCGGCACGTAGGCGCCACCGGCCGTGCACGAGCCCATGACCACCGCGATCTGCGCAATGCCCTGCGCGCTCATGTTGGCCTGGTTGAAGAAGATGCGGCCGAAGTGGTCGCGGTCGGGGAACACCTCGTCCTGGTTGGGCAGGTTGGCGCCGCCCGAATCCACCAGGTAAATGCAGGGCAGGTGGTTCTGCTGCGCCACCTCTTGTGCGCGCAGGTGCTTCTTCACCGTGAGCGGGTAGTAGGTGCCGCCCTTCACCGTGGCGTCGTTGCACACGATCATGCAGTCCACCCCGCTCACGCGGCCGATGCCGGCGATCACGCCCGCACACGGCGCGTCGCCGTTGTACAGGCCGTGCGCGGCCAGCGGCGCCAACTCCAGAAAGGGCGTGCCCGGGTCCAGCAGCATCTGCACGCGGTCGCGCGGCAGCAGCTTGCCGCGCGCGGTGTGCTTGGCGCGCGCCGCCTCGCCACCGCCTTGCGCGGCCTGGGCGATCTGCGCCTGCAAATCGGCCACCAGGGCGCGCATGGCCTCGGCATTGGTCTGGAAATCGGCGGAACGGGAATTGAGTTGGGTCTCCAGCGTGGGCATGGGGGTATCCGGTGGTTGCAGGGCGATGGCGCAGCATAGACAGGAAGGGGACGCAGCGGACGCCTTGTGGGTTGCAAATCGCGCCACTGGCCGGCACACTCGCCCCATGCCCCAGCCCACCCGTCCGTTCATCCCGGTGGCGGCCGACGCCCTCACCCAGGGCGTGGCCGCCACTCCCATGGCATTCGTGCAGGCCATCCTGCAGGCCTATGCGCTGCGCGACCTGAGCGCGGCTTCGGCGCTGGAGCTGGCACAAATCGCGCCAGATGACGTGCACCGGCCGTCGGCCCGCATCACGGCCGCGCAAATGGAAGCCCTGTCGGGTGCGGCCATGCGCGAACTCGACGACGAGGCCCTGGGCTGGTTCGAGCGCCCCCTGCCCTGGGGCAGCCACGGCATGCTGGCCCGCGCCTCGCTATCAGCCCCCAGCCTGGGCGTGGCCCTGAAGCGCTGGTGCCGCCACCACGGACTGCTCACCGCCCGCGTGCGCCTGGGCCTGAGCGAGCACGAGGGCGAGGCCACCCTCGCCATCGACGACCTGGGCATCACGCCCGGGCTGCAAGAGTTCTGCATCGTCTCGGTGATGCGCAACATCCACGGCCTGGCGAGCTGGTTCATCGACTCGCGCATTCCGGTGGTGGGCGTGACTTTTCCTTTTGCGCAACCCAATCACGCAGAGGCCTATGGCGTGCTGTTCGATGGCCCGGCGGTGTTTGGCGCCGAGCGCGCCACCCTGCGCTTTGACGCCCGCTACCTGGCCCTGCCCGTTCAGCGCGACGAAGCCGCCATGGTGCAAATGCTGCAGCGCGCCCTGCCCTTGCAGGTGCGCCCCTACCGGCGTGACCGCCTGCTGGTGCAGCGCGTGCGCCAGGTGCTGGCCAACCAGCCCCTGGCCGCCCACAACGCCGACGACCTGGCCGCCGTGCTCCACACCTCAGCCCGCACCCTGCACCGCCAGTTGCGCGACGAAGGCGCCTCGCTGCAAGCCCTGAAAGACGAGGTGCGCCGCCAGCGCGCCATCGAGCTGCTGCAGCGCACGCAACGCCCCATCAAGCAGGTGGCGCAGGCGGTGGGCTTTGTGAACGAGAAAAGCTTCATCCGGGCCTTTAAGGCCTGGACGGGGCGTTCACCGGGGGAATGGCGCGGCCATTGAAGCCCGCAGTTCGTCCATGTGGTGGAACACCCGCGGCAGGCCCAGGCCCTCGAAGGCCCGCCCATGCCCTTGCGGGCAATAGCCCCAGACCGTGGCGCCAGCCGCCAGCCCGGCCATGGCGCCGGTGCCCGTGTCTTCGATCACCAGGCAGCGCGCAGGGTCAACGCCCAGGTGCGCGGCGGCGGCCAGGTACACGTCGGGGTGGGGCTTGGAGCGCGGCAGGTCGTGGCCGCTGAAGATGGCCTGGCCAAAGTAAGGGGCCATGCCCGCCATTTCGATCTGCATCACCACCTTGGCCTTGTCGGCGCCCGAGGCGCAGGCGATGCGCCCGCTGGTGTGGCCGTGCGCGGCCACCACGGCCTGCAAGGCGCCCTCCACCGCGCGCAGCTCGGCGCGCAGGCGCTGGTCGCGCCGGGCGTAGAAGGCGCGCATCCAGTCTTCGGTGAGCGGGCGGCCGGTCTCGGCCTCGATGCGGGCGCGCTCGTCGCGCACCGCCTTGCCAATGAAGATGCGCTCGCACTCGGCCTGGCTCAGCGGCCAGCCGGCTTCGTTGAGCATCTCGCGCAACACCCCGTTGGTGATGGGCTCGCTGTCCACCAGCACGCCATCGCAATCGAACAACACCGCCTCAAACATCTCGCTCTCTCAACTTCCGCGTTCAATTCAGGATGTCGCCATCCACGTAAAACCACTGGCCGCCCTCGCGCACGAAGCGGCTGCGCTCGTGCAGGCGCACACCGCGCCCGCCCACGCGCGAGCGGGCCACGAACTCCACCTCGGCGTGTGCGTCGTCCTGCGCCACGTGCCGCCGCACCTCAAGCCCCAGCCAGCGCTGGCCGGGCTCCAGGTCAAGATCGGCCGGGCGGGTGCTGGCGTGCCAGGTGGCCCGCAGGTGCGCCACGTCGCCGCGCACAAAGGCGCTGTAGCGCGAGCGCATGAGCGACTCGGCATCGGGCGCCGGCACGCCCGTGCCCAGGTAGCGGCCACAACAGGCATCGAAGGCGAGCGGCCGGCCGCGCGCGTCCTGGCGGCCACAGGGACAGGCCTCGCTCATCCCGCCTTCTTCGCCTTGCGCTGCTCCAGCGTCTCGGTGGGGCCGCCCTGCTTCACCCACTCACCGAAACCGCCGTCGATGTGGGCCACGTTGTCCATGCCCATGTCCTTCAGGGCCTTGGTGGCCAGCGCGCTGCGCCAGCCCGCGCCACAGAACAACACGAATTCCTTGCCCTCGTCGCCAAAGGCCGGCTTGAAATACGGCGAGGCCGGGTCCACCCAGAACTCCAACATGCCACGCGGCGCGTGCAAAGCCCCCGGCGCCGTGCCCTCCCGCTCCAGCTCGCGCACATCGCGAATGTCCACCAACTGCAGCCGCGCATCCCCCGCCGCCAGCCGCTGCTTCACCTGCTCAACGGAATACGTCGTGATCTGCGCCGTGGCCTCGTCCACCAGCGCCCGGAACCCCTTGGTGATCGGCATGGTTTGTCTCCTGAAGTGAAAAGGGATTATCGAATGGCAACCTGGGGCGAAGTCGGCCCGAACCGCTCACACGGCCAGCCGGCGCGAAGTGCCTCCATCCAGGATGCCGCGGGTCCGGCTCCGCCGGCCCGCAAGGCATCGCCCCCTTGAGGGGGTCGCGCGCAGCGCGGCGGGGGTGGACCTACTTCCTCCAGAAGTGGCGGCTGAACAGCACCAGCACCGTCAGCAACTCCAGCCGCCCCAGCAGCATGGCAAAGCTCAGCACCCAGGTCTGGAAGGCGCTCAGGCCGCCGAAGTTGCCGCTCGGCCCCACGGCGCCCAGGCCGGGGCCGATGTTGTTCACCGTGGCCACCACGGCCGAGAAGGCGGTGACGATGTCCAGCCCGGTGAACAGCAGCACCATGGTCAGGCCCATGGTGGCGGCGCCGTAGATGAGCATGAAGCCCAGCACCGAGGTCATGACCGACATGGGCATCACCTGCCCGGCCAGCGTCACCGGGTTGACCACGCGCGGGTGGATGATGCGCACCAGCTCGCGCCGCGCCTGCTTGAGCAGCAGCACCATGCGAACCATCTTGATGCCGCCACCGGTGGAGCCCGCGCAAGACGCGAAGCAGCCCAGGAACATCAGCAGCACCGGCGCGAACACCGGCCACTGCGCGTAGTCGGTGGACGCATAACCGGTGGTGGTGGCCAACGACACCACATGGAAAGCGCTGGTGCGAATCGCCTCGGGCACCTCGTCCACCACGCCGTGCACCATCAGCAGCACCGCCACCAGCGCCACCGACAGCAGCAGCACGCTGGCGTAGGTGCGGATCTCGCGGTCGTTGGTGACGGGGCGCAGCGAGCGGGTGCGAAACACCATGAAGTAGCGCACGAAGCTGATGCCCGCCAGCGCCATGAACACCGTGGCCACCCACTCCACCTGGGCCGACTGGAAGTGCCCGATGCTGGCGTCGTAGGACGAGAAGCCCCCCAGGCCCATGGTGGTGCACATGTGCATGAAGGCATCGGCCCAGCCCATGCCGGCCCAGCGGTAGGCCAGCATGCAGGCGGCCGACAAGAGCACGTACACGCCCCACAGGCCGCGCGCGGTCTCGGCGATGCGCGGGGTGAACTTGGTGTCTTTCATGGGGCCGGGCGTCTCGGCCTTGTAGAGCTGCACGCCGCCCAGGCCCAGCAGGGGCAGCACCGCCACCACCAGCAGCATGATGCCCAGCCCCCCGATGAGTTGCAGGAAGCAGCGCCACACGTTCACCGACACGGGCAAGTGGTCCAGCCCCGAGAGGGCCGTGGCGCCGGTGGCGGTGAGCGCGCTCATGGCCTCGAAATAGGCCTTGCTCACGTCAATGCCGGGCACGGTGAGCATGAGCGGAAACGCCGCGTAGGCGGGCAAGACCAGCCACACCAGGTTCACCAGCAGAAAACCGTCGCGCGGCAACAGTTCACGCCGGTGGCGGTGGGTGAAGTGGGCCAGCACCGCGCCGCTGGCCACGGTGAGGGCGAAGCCATAGGCCCACACCAGCGCGTGGTGCTGCCGGTCCAGAAACCAGGCCCAGGCCAGCGGCACCAGGAAAGACGGGGCGAACGCGAGCAGGATGCGCGAGAACACCGACAGCACGGGCAGAAACATGTCCATGGGCTTAGCCGAAGAAGGTGGCGCCCACCTGGAACAGCTTCTCCACCTGCCGCACCTGGCGCTTGTTGGGAATGAACAGGATGAGGTGGTCGTCGGTCTCGATCACCGTGTCGTGGTGCGGCATGAGCACCTCGGAGCGCCGGCCCTCGCCGCGCACGATGGCACCCAGGCGGGTGCCGCTGGGCCACTTGACGTCTTCCACCCGGCGGCCCACCAGCTTGCTGGTCTTGGCGTCGCCACGGGCCACGGCCTCCATGGCCTCGGCGGCGCCACGGCGCAGGCTGTGCACGGCCACCACGTCGCCCCGGCGCAGGTGGGTGAGCAGCTCGCCGATCACGGTTTGCGCGGGCGCGATGGCGATGTCGATGGTGCTGCCCTGCATCATGTCGGCGTAAGCGCGGCGGTTGATGAGGGCCATCACGCGCTCGGCGCCCATGCGCTTGGCCAGCATGGACGACATGATGTTGTCCTCGTCGTCGTTGGTGAGCGCCAGGAACAGGTGCATCTGGCCCACGCTCTCGTCTTGCAGCAGGTCTTCGTCGGCGCCGTCGCCGTTGAGGATGAGCACGCTGGACGGCAACTGGCTGGCCAGGTACTCGCAGCGGCGCTTGTCGCGCTCGATCAGCTTCACCTCGCATTGGCCCACCAGGCTGCGCGCCAGGCGCAGGCCCACCTTGCCGCCACCGGCGATCATCACGCGCTGGACGGGACGGTCAATGTTGTGAATGGCGCCCAGCACGTAGCGGATCTTTTCGGTGTCGGCCAGCACAAACACCTCGTCGCCGGCCAGGATGCGCGTCTGCGGCGTGGCCTCGATCTCGGCGTCCAGCCGATACAGCGCCACCACCCGCATCTGCGCGTGCGGAAAGCGCTCGCGGAACTCGCCAATGGTGTGGCCCACCAGGGCACCGCCGTTGGTGGCGCGCACCACGATCAGGCTGGCGCGGCCGTCGGCAAACTCCAGCACCTGCAGCGCCTCGGGGTAGCGAATGAGCTGGTGGATGTAGCGCGTCACCGACTCTTCGGGGCAGATCACGTGGTCCACCGCGAAGCCGCTCTTGCCCAGCAGGGCGTCGCCTTCCACGAACTCGGGCGATCGCAGGCGGGCAATGGTGCTGGGCACGTTGAACACGTCGTGCGCCACCTTGCACACCACCAGGTTGGTGTCGTCGTTGGCGGCGCAGGCAATCAGCATGTCCGCGTCTTTGGCGCCGGCGTCCAGCAGCACCGAGGGCTGAATGCCGTTGCCCACCACGCCGCGCAGATCCAGGCGGTCTTCCAGCAGGCGCAGGCGCTGCGGGTCGGTGTCGATGACGGTGATGTCGTTCTGCTCGGACACCAGGCTCTCGGCCACGCTTTCGCCGACCCGACCGGCGCCCAAAATGATGATGTTCATGAAGTGGATGCTACCGCCGCGGCCGAGCGAACCTGGCTGCTCGCCGAGCGCGATGCTTGGGATTACAACCCGCGCTGAATGATGATCTTCTGCACGTCGCTCGTGCCTTCGTAAATCTGGCACACGCGCACGTCGCGGTAGATGCGCTCCACCGGGAAGTCGCTCACCACGCCGTAGCCGCCCAGGGTCTGGATGGCCACGGAGCACACGCGCTCGGCCACCTCGCTGGCGAACAGCTTGGCCATGGCCGCCTCTTTCAGGCAGGGGCGGTTGGCGTCGCGCAGGGCGGCGGCGTGCCAGATGAGCTGGCGCGCGGCCTCAAGCTGGGTGGCGCAGTCGGCCAGGCGAAAGCCCACAGCCTGGTGATTGAAGATAGCGGTGCCGAAGCTCTCGCGCTGCTTGGCGTAGTCAATGGCCACCTCCAGCGCGCTGCGGGCCATGCCCACGCTCTGCGCGGCAATGCCGATGCGCCCACCCTCCAGGGCCGAGAGCGCGATCTTGTAGCCCTCGCCCTCTTCGCCGATCCGGTTCTCCGCTGGCACGCGGCAGTTCTCAAAGGTGATCTGCGCCGTGTCGCTGCTGTGCTGGCCCAGCTTGTCTTCCAGGCGCGCCACCAAATAGCCGGGCGTGTCGGTGGGCACGATGAAGGCGCTCATGCCCTTCTTGCCCGCGGCCTTGTCGGTCACGGCAATCACGATGGCGACCTGCCCGTTCTTGCCGCTGGTGATGAACTGCTTCACGCCGTTGATCACGTATTCGTCGCCCTGCTTTTGCGCCGTGGTGCGCAGGGCCGACGCATCCGAGCCCACGTGCGGCTCGGTCAGGCAGAAGGCGCCCAGCAGCTCGCCGGCGGCCAGGCGGGTGAGCCATTTCTGCTGCTGCGCCGCGTTGCCGTAGCGCATGAGGATGGCGTTGACCGGGCAGTTGGTCACGCTGATGGCGGTGCTGGTGCCGCCGTCGCCGGCGGCGATCTCTTCCAGCACCACGGCCAGGGTCAGGTAATCCAGCCCCGCGCCGCCCAGGGCCTCGGGCACGCAGATGCCATAGGCGCCCAGCTCGGCCAGGCCTTTGTGGGCCTCTTTCGGGAAATGGTGTTCCTTGTCCCACTTGGCCGCGTGGGGCCACAGCTCGGCCTGGGCAAAGGCGCGCACGGCGTCGCGGATGGCTTCTTGGTCGGGGGTCAACAACATGTTGTGTCTCGGTTTGGGGGGTTCACCAATGGGCGGCGCGCTGGCCGTCGAAGTGGATCAGGCGGCCGTTGTCCTCAGGGCTGACGCTGGCCAGCACCGCGCGCAGGCCAGCCACGCTGTCGGCCAAGGCCACCGGGGCGCTGGTGCCGCCCATGTCGGTCTGCACCCAGCCCGGGTCCAGCGCCACCAGGCGGGCGCGCGGGTAGTCGAACCGGGCGCTAGCCACGGCCATGTTCAGCGCGGCCTTGCTCACGCGGTACAGCCAGGCATTGCTGGCGGGCACGCTGGCGATCTGGCTCATGCGGCTGGTCAGCGCGGCGAACACGCCACCGGCCTCTTCCACCATGGGCAGCACCTGCGGGATCACCTGCATCAGGCCCAGCACGTTGGCGTGCATCACGCGGTCAAAGGCCTGCTGGGTGGGGGGCGTGGTGGCGCCGGCGCGGTCCATCACGCCGGCCACGTACAAGGCCACGTCCAGCTTCTCGCCATCGAGCTGCCAAGAAAAACCGCTCACGCTGGCCGGGTTGGCCACGTCCACCCGCAAGGCCTGGGCGCCCAGGTCTTGCAGGCGGGCCAGGCCCGCGTCGTCGCGCGCGGTGGCGATCACGCGGTCGCCGGCCTCGCGGTACTGACGCACCAGTTCCAGGCCAATGCCGCGCGAGGCGCCGATGACGAGAACGGTGGCCATCAGAGCAATTCGATGGCCATCGAGGTGGCCTCGCCACCGCCAATGCACAGCGTGGCCACGCCGCGCTTGCCGCCGCGCGCCTGCAGCGCGTGGATCAGCGTGACCAGAATGCGCGCACCGCTGGCGCCAATGGGGTGGCCCAGGGCGCAAGCGCCGCCGTTCACGTTGAGCTTCTCGTGCGGCACCTTCAGCTCGGCCATCAGCGCCATGGGCACCACGGCGAAGGCCTCGTTCACTTCCCACAGGTCCACGTCGCCCACGGCCCAGCCCACGTTGGCCAGCAGCTTCTGGGTGGCGAACACCGGCGCGGTGGTGAACCAGTTGGGCTCTTGCGCGTGGGTGGCGTGGCCGACGATGCGGGCAATCGGCTTGGCGCCCATGGCCTGCGCGGTGGAGGCCTTGGCCAGCACCAGAGCGGCGGCGCCGTCGTTGATGGACGAGCTGGAGGCGGCGGTGATGGTGCCGTCCTTCTTGAAGGCGGGCTTGAGCGCCGGAATCTTGTCGAGCTTGACCTTGCCCGGGCCTTCGTCCACCGACACCACGCGCTCGCCGCTGCGGTCTTTCACGGTAACGGGCACGATTTCTTTGGCAAAGGCGCCGCTTTCGGTGGCGGCCTTGGCGCGCTGCACCGAGGCGATGGCGAAGGCGTCTTGCTGCTCGCGGGTGAACTGGTACTTGGCGGCGCAGTCTTCACCGAATGTGCCCATGGAGCGGCCGGCCTCGTAGGCGTCTTCCAGGCCGTCGAGCATCATGTGGTCGTACACGCGGTCGTGGCCCATGCGGTAGCCGCCACGGCCCTTGAGCAGCAGGTAGGGGGCGTTGGTCATGCTCTCCATGCCACCGGCCACCATCACCTGCGCGCTGCCGGCCAGCAGCATGTCGTGGGCCAGCATGGTGGCCTTCATGCCCGAGCCGCACATCTTGGACAAGGTCACGGCGCCGGCCGACAAGGGCAGGCCGCCCTTGAGCGCGGCCTGGCGGGCCGGTGCCTGGCCCTGGCCCGCCATCAGGCAGTTGCCGAACAGCACCTCGTTCACGTCGGCCGGCTTCACGCCGCTGCGCTCGACGGCGGCCTTGATGGCCGCACCGCCCAGGTCGTGGGCAGACAAAGCGGCGAAGTCGCCCTGGAAAGCCCCCATGGGGGTGCGGGCGGCGCCGAGGATGACGATGGAATCGCTCATGAACAGTCTCCTAGATGAAGCGGTGAAAAAGGGTTGAGTAAAGGATCAGGTGGCGGGCGCCGTGGCGGCGTGCAGCCGCCGCTGGCGCTCGTAGGGGAACACGTCGTGCACATGGCCGGCGCGGATGCGCGCCTGTTGGGCCTGCCAGAAATCCACGTCCAGCAGGTCGGCGTGGTGGCGCATGAAGGCCTCGCGCACCACCGGGTGGCCCAGCAGAAAGGGCCCGAAGGTTTCGGGGAACACATCGTGGCGGGCCACGGGGTACCAGACCTCGCCCGAGAGCTCGTCTTCTTCGCTGCGCGGCGGGGGTACGCGGCGGAAGTGGCAGTCGGTGAGGTACTCGATCTCGTCGTAGTCGTAGAACACCACCTTGCCGTGGCGGGTGATGCCGAAGTTCTTCCACAGCATGTCGCCGGGGAAGATGTTGGCCGAGACCAGGTCTTTGATGGCCTGCCCGTAATCGGCCACCACGCGGTCGATCTGGGCGCGCACCGCCTCGTCGTGCGGGTGGGCCTGCAGCGCCTCCAGCAGCTCTTGCAGGTAAAGGTTCAGCGGAATCATGCGCCGCTCGATGTACACGTGCTTGAGCACCACCTCGGTGGTGCCGTCGCCATCGCGGTCACTGATCTCGACCTGGCTGGGCGCGTGGGCCAGCAGCTCGGCGATCAGCTCATCGGTGAAGCGCGCGCGGGGAAAGCCCACCTCGGAGAACTCCAGCGTCTCGGCCATGCGACCCACGCGGTCGTGCTGTTTCACCAGTTGGTACTTGGCGCGCACCTGTTCGCGCGTGGTGTCTTTTGGCGCGGGGAAGCGGTCTTTGATGACCTTGAACACAAAGGGGAACGAGGGCAGGTGAAACACCAGCATCACCAGCCCCTTGATGCCCGGCGCCAGGCAGAAGCGGTCGCTGCTGTGGCGCATGTGCGAGAGAAAGTCGCGGTAGAAGAGCGTCTTGCCCTGCTTGGCCAGGCCCAGCGCGTTGTAGAACTCGGCGCGCGGCTTGCGCGGCATGAGCCCGCGCAGAAACTGCACGTAGGCGCTGGGAATCTCCATCTCCACCATGAAGTAGGCCCGCGCGAAGCTGAACAGAATGAGCAGGTCGTCCTCGCCCATGAGCACCGCGTCCACCACCAGCCGGCCCTCGCGGTCGTGCAGGATGGGCAGCGCAAACGGCAGCTCTTGAAAGCCGTTGATCACCTTGCCCACCACGTAGGCCGCCTTGTTGCGAAAGAACAGGCCACTGAGCACCTGTATCTGGCAGTTCGCGCGCAGCCGCGCAAAGCTGAACTGCCGCCGCCACGCGGCCAGCACCAGCGCCGCGTCGCGGGCCAGGTCGGCAAAGGGCACGGTGAGGCCGAAGTCGGCGATCAGGCGCTGCACCTCGTCCTGCAAGGTGTCGGGCGTGGGGTAGTAGCAGCGGTAAGTGGGCACCGCGCCCGGGCCATCGTTTTCGATGTACTCGGTGGAGACCGCGGGGCGCACGAAGATGAAGTCGTTCTGGAAGTAGGCCCGCTTCAGGATCTTGGTGGTGACCGAGTTGAAGAAGGTCTCGGCCAGCTCGGGCTGGTGGTGGTTCACCAGCAGGCCGATGTAGTGCAGCTTGATCTGCTCCCACACCGCCATGGGCTGCTGGTCGGCCTGGAATTCCTTGGTGAGCCGGCGCACGCACTCGCGCACGCGCAGGTCGTAAAACTCGATGCGCTCGCGCTGGGCACGTTGCTGCGCCACCCAGTCGCGGGTTTCAAACCGGTGCTTGGCCCGAGCCGACTCGATGCGGAACAGGCGGTAGTGCCGGTTGAAGCCATCCATCATGGCCTGGGCGATGTCGGGCGCCAGTGGGGAGTCCAGGCGTTGCGCGAACATGGCCAGGCCGGCAATGGGGCCGGGCCGCTCAGGCCGGGCGCCGGGCGGTCACCCCCGCCACGGCTGCGCGGTAGAGCGACTCCAGCCCGTTGTTGGCATCCACCGTGAGCAGCAGGTCGTGCAGCAGGCCGTCTTTCAGGCCGTACACCCAGGCGTGCAGGGCCAGCTTCTGGCCGCGCGCCCAGGCGTCTTGCACCACGGTGGTTTGCACCACGTTGACGACCTGCTCGATCACGTTGAGCTCGCACAGCGCATCGTGGCGCTGATCGGCCGGCAGCGACTCCAGCAGCGTGTGGTGGCGGTCGCGCACGTCCTTGATGTGGCGCAACCAGTTGTCGGCCAGGCCCACGCGGGCGTCTTGCAGCGCGGCCAGCACGCCACCGCAGCCGTAGTGGCCCACCACCATCAGGTGCTCGACCTTGAGCATGTCCACCGCGTACTGAATGGTGGACAGGCAGTTCAAGTCGGTGGGCACCACCACGTTGGCCACGTTGCGGTGCACGAACACCTCGCCGGGGGCCAGACCGGTGATCTGGTTGGCCGGCACGCGGCTGTCGGAGCAGCCGATCCACATGTACTTCGGGCTCTGCTGGGCCAGCAGGTCGGTGAAGAAGGTGGGCTTCTCATGGACCATCTGGGCCGCCCAGGCGCGGTTGTGGTCGAACAGGTCTTGCAGTGTTGAACTCATGGGGCAATTGTCAGCGACGCGCGCACCCGGGCCGATCAGGCCGTCTCGGCGAACAGCTCGCGGCCGATCAGCATGCGGCGAATCTCGCTGGTGCCCGCGCCGATCTCGTACAGCTTGGCGTCGCGCCACAGGCGGCCGGTGGGGTATTCGTTGGTGTAGCCCACGCCGCCCAGCGCCTGAATGGCCTCGCCGGCCATCCAGGTGGCTTTCTCGGCGGTGTACAGAATCACGCCGGCCGCGTCCTTGCGCAGGGTGCGGCTGTGCTCGCCACGGTCACAAGCCTGGGCCACGGCGTAGCCGTAGGCGCGGCAGGCCTGGAAGGTGGAATACATGTCGGCGATCTTGCCCTGCATGAGCTGGAACTCGCCAATGGCCTGGCCGAACTGCTTGCGCTCATGCACGAAGGGCACCACCACGTCCATGCACGCGGCCATGATGCCCAGCGGGCCACCCGAGAGCACCACGCGCTCGTAATCGAGGCCGCTCATCAGCACCTTGGCGCCATTGCCCTCGCCGCCCAGCACGTTCTCGGCCGGCACTTCGCAGTCATCAAAGAACAGCGGGTAGGTGTTGCTGCCGCGCATGCCCAGCTTGTCCAGGTGCTCGCCCTTGGTGAAGCCCGTGAAGCCCTTCTCGATGATGAAGGCCGTCATGCCGCGCGCGCCCATCTCGGGCTCGGTCTTGGCGTAGACCACCAGGGTGTCGGCGTCGCCGCCGTTGGTGATCCACATCTTGCTGCCGTTGAGCACGTAGCGGTCGCCCTTCTTGTCGGCGCGCAGCTTCATGCTCACCACGTCAGAACCAGCGCCTGGCTCGCTCATGGCCAGCGCGCCAACGTGCTCGCCGCTGATCAGCTTGGGCAGGTACCTGGCCTTCTGCTCCTTGGTGCCGTTGCGCTTGATCTGGTTGATGCACAGGTTGCTGTGCGCGCCGTAGCTCAGGCCCACCGAGGCGCTGGCGCGGCTGATCTCTTCCATGGCCACCATGTGGGCCACGTAGCCCATGTTCACGCCGCCGTCTTCCTCGGGCACCGTCAGGCCGTGCACGCCCAGGTCGCCCAGCTTGCGCCACAGGTCGGCGGGGAACAGGTTGTCCTTGTCGATCTGGGCGGCGCGGGGCGCGATCTCGGCCTCGGCAAAAGCGCGCACGGCCTCGCGCAGGGCGTCGACGTCTTCGCCGAGATTGAAGTTGATGCCTGGCAGGTTGATCATGGTGTCTCCAGTGAGTGAGTGGAACGGGCGTCAGCCCTGGATGGTGTCGCGGCCGGTCACCGCCATGAGCGTGCAGCCCATGGTGGCAATGAGTTTTTCCTGCCCGTTGTCGACGGCAAACGCCTGGCCCTCGGCCACCGTGATGGTGCGCCCGGGCTTGAGCACCGTGCCCACCATCCGAAAGCGCTGGCCCTTGGCGGGTGCGAGCAGGTTGATCTTGAATTCGATGGTGAGCACGGCGGCGTCGGCCGCCATGAGCGAGAAACCCGCGTAGCCGCAGGCCGAGTCGAGCGCGGTGGACACCACGCCCGCGTGCAGAAAGCCGTGCTGCTGGGTCAGGCCGGGGGACCAGTCCAGGCCGATCTCCACCAACCCGGGCTCCACGCGCAGCAACTGCGCGCCCAGCGTGCCCATGACGCCCTGACGCGCAAAGCTGTCGCGCACGCGCTGCTCGAAATCGGGGGTTCGGGGAAGGAAGGTGGGCTGGGTCATGGGTGACTCGGTTGACCGGTGGATTCTAAGTTGACGTTTACGTAAACGTCAAAACCCAATTGTCACCCGCGCTATGCTCCCCGCGCCATGCCGTTTTCCCTGCAATCCCCGGTTCACAGCGACCTGACCATCAAGAAGAGCCGCTTCATCGGCTGTGTGGAGCCGGTGCCCGACCGGGCCGCGGCGCTGGCCCGGGTGGCGGCGCTGTGGCAGGAACACCCCACTGCCACCCACGTGTGCTGGGCCCTGATGGCCGGCGGCCATTCGGCCGCCAACGACGACGGCGAGCCCGGCGGCACCGCCGGGCGGCCCATGCTGGAGGTGCTGCGCCACCAAGACCTGGACGGCGTGCTGGCCACGGTGGTGCGTTATTACGGCGGCACGCCGCTGGGCGCCGGCGGCCTGGTGCGCGCCTACACCGATTCGGTGGCGCAGGCCTTGCAGCACGCGGTGAAAGTGCCGGTGGTGCGCCTCACCACCCTGCGCTGCACCGTGCCTTATGCGCTGGAGGGCTGGCTGCGGCGGGAGTTGCCGGCGCACAGCGCCCAGTTGCTGGACGTGTCGCACGGCGAAGGGGTGGACGTGACCCTGCAACTGCCCGAAGGCCAGGCCGCCGCGCTGAAGGCCCGCATCCACGACGCCAGCCAGGGCCAGGCCATCTGGCCCGACGACACCTGAGGCGACCGGCCTCAGGCCTTCTTATCGGCCTTGGCGAGCAGCGAGCGCGCCTCTTTCTCGTGCACCTTCACCTCGTCCAGCGTGGCCACGATGTCGGCCATCTGCTCTTCGAGCTGGCGGCGGTGCTCGGCCAGCACCGCCAGGAACTTGCGCAACTGCGGCCCGGTGTCACGCGGGCTGTCGTACATGTCGATGATGTCCTTGGCCTCGGTCAGCGACAGGCCCAGGCGCTTGGCGCGCAGCGTGAGCTTCAGGCGGGTGCGGTCGCGCGCGCTGTACACCCGGTTGCGCCCGCCGGGCCCTTCGCGCTGCGGCTGCAACAGGCCCATGTCCTCGTAGAAGCGGATGGCGCGGGTGGTCAGGTCAAACTCGTGCGCCAGGTCGCTGATGGTGTAAGTGGGGTTCGTCGCCATGGGCGGGGCTTCTCGGGTGTTGCGTGGCAGACAGCGGGGCGCAGGGGCCGTCCCTAGAATGGGCCGATCACCCGCCGCCTTGACGTTGACGTTAACGTCAAACAGGCCCGGCATCTTAAATCAATCCCCCGCCGCATGACCGCCTCCGCCGACCTCGAAGCCCGCCTCCACTACCCGTTGCAGTCGTCCCTGCCCGAACAAGGCCGCTGCCTGCCGGTGGCCCCCGGCGTGAAGTGGATCCGCATGTCGCTGCCCTTCGCGCTGGACCACATCAACCTCTGGCTTCTGCGCGACGAGATCGACGGCCGCGCCGGCTGGACGGTGGTGGACTGCTGCATCACGCGCGACGAGGCCAAGGCGCAATGGGAATCGGTGTTCGCGCACGAGCTGGAAGGCCTGCCCATCCTGCGCGTGATCGTCACGCACATGCACCCCGACCACATCGGCCTGGCGCACTGGCTGTGCGAACGCTGGAGCACGCCCGAGCACGAGTGCCGGCTGTGGATCAGCGCCACCGACCACGCCACCGCCCGCATCGCCAGCCAGAGCACCACCGGCTTCGGCGGCGAGGCCGCGGCCGACCACTTCGCCAGCCACGGCCTCACCGACCCCGAGGCCCAGGCCAAGGTGCGCGCCCGCGCCAGCTACTACCCCGACCTGGTGCCCGCCGTGCCGCGCCGCTACCGCCGCCTCATCGACGGCCTGCGGGTGCGCATCGGCGGCCACGACTGGCGCTGCATCAGCGGCTACGGCCACGCGCCCGAGCACATGGCCCTGCACTGCGAGGCGCTGGGCGTGCTCATCAGCGGCGACATGGTGCTGCCGCGCATCTCCACCAACGTGAGCGTGTACGAGCAAGAGCCCGAGGCCGATTCGCTCACCCTCTTCCTCGATTCGCTGGAGAAATTCCGGCCCCTGCCGGCCGACACCCTGGTGCTGCCCTCACACGGGCGGCCGTTCACGGGCCTGCACGAGCGGCTGGACCAACTGCACCAGCACCACGCCGCCCGCCTGGCCGAGGTGATGGACGCCTGCGCCCAGAAGCCCTGCAGCGGCGCCGACATCGTGCCGGTGATGTTCCGCCGCCCGCTGGACCTGCACCAGATGACCTTCGCCATGGGCGAGGCCGTGGCCCACCTCAACCGCCTGTGGCACCAGGGCGCGCTGCGCCGCGAGCGCGACGCGCAAGGCGTCTGGCGCTTCAGCCCCAGCGCCTGAAGCGGCTCAGTCGTCCAGCGGCAAGGCCGCGTGCTTGAGCGCGTGGCGGCGCTGCTGGTGGTCGGGCATCACGCTGGCCACCACGTCCCAGAACTGCGGGCTGTGGTCCATGTGGCGCAAGTGGCTGAGCTCGTGCACCACCACGTAGTCCACCATGTCCATCGACAGGAACACCAGCCGCCAGTTCAGGCGGATGGTGCCGTCGGCGCTGGCGCTGCCCCATCGCGTGCCGGCGCTGGACAGGCGCAGGCGCGACCACTGCACGCCCAGTTGCGGGGCGAACAGGTGCAGGCGCTCGGTGAACACCGCCGTGGCCCGCTTCATGAGCCAGGCCTGGGCGGCATCGCGAATCTGCGATTCGCTGGCGTGGGCCGGCAGGCCCAGGCGCAAGGTAGCCAGTTGGCCGTCGGTGGCGGGGTCAAAGCCCACGCTGCGCGGTCCCAAGCCACGGGTGGGGTCGAGCACCAGGCGCACACTCTCGCCCAGCAGATCGAACTCGACGCCATCGGCCCAGACCACGCGGGCCCGCGCCATTTCGCCAGCGCGCTCGCGCGCGCGCTGCAGCTTCTCCAGCACCCAGTCGGCCTTCTGCACCAGCAGGGCATCCACCTCGCCCAGCGGGGTCCAGCGCGGCGCGCTCACCACCAGCCCCTCGGGGCTCACCGACAGGCCAATGGTGCGGCGCTTGCCGCGCCGAAATTCGTAGGCCACCTCGCAAGCCCCCAGGCGCACGCTGCGGTTGGCGCGCGGGTGGTGCCAGGTGGCGGGTTGAAACACGGCGTGCAGCGGCAGCGCGGGCTCGGCCGATGGCGTCGGCGCGGGCGGTTCGGGCGCTCGCCGCGGCACCGGCAGCGGGTCAGGCCCGGTAAGGAAATCAAGCGCGAGCTGCACGAAGCGCTGCATGCGCGCCCTCAAGCCGTGGCGCGGTAGGCGTCGGGGTCCAGGCGGCGCATTTCGGCCTCGATCCAGTCCTCGACCTCGCGCATCAACTCATCGGCATCGCGCCCCTGGCTGGGAATTGGCTTGCCAATGGAAAACTCCACCGTGCCCGGCCGCTTGATGAGGGCCTTGCGCGGCCAGCACTTGGCCGAGGTGACGGCAACGGGAATCACCGGTGCACCGGTGGCCACGGCCAGGCGGGTGCCGCCCGACTTGTACTGCCCTTTGTGGCCGCGCGCAATGCGCGTGCCCTCGGGGAACATGATCACCCAGGTGCCCTGGTCCAGCAGGCGCTGGCCTTGCTGCACCACCTTGTTGAAGGCCTGGGCGCGCTTGCTGCGGTCAATGTGGATCATGTCCATCTTGGCCATGGCCCAGCCGAAGAACGGCACGTAGAGCAGTTCTTTCTTGAACACGTAGGCCAGCGGGTGCGGCATCAGCGTGGGCATGCAAAACGTTTCCCAGGTGGACTGGTGCTTCACCAGCAGAATGGCCGGCGCCGTGCTGCCCACCGGCAGGTTCTCGAAGCCGATCACGTGGTTGCGAATGCCCAGGATCAGCTCGCCGCCCTTCACCGCCAGGCGCAGCCAGCCCGCGCACATCCAGTAGATCTGGTGGCTGTTGAGAAAGGGCGCGGCGATCAGCACGGCAAGTGCCCAGGGCACGACGGTCACCGCCATGAACAGCAGGTGCAGGATGGAACGCAGGGCGTGGACGACGATCATGGAGCGGGTTTGGGGGAAAGGGGTTGGGCCAGCAGCCAGTCGGCGAACTCGGCCAGGTCGCTGTGCACACGGGTGCCGGCCGGCAACTGGGGCCACAGCTCACCAGCGGTCTCGCGCAAGGCCTCCGACTGGCCGGTGAGCAGCAAATGGGCAGGGCAACCAGCGGCGGCGGCGGCCTGCACGTGGCGCAGGGCGTTGCCGGCGGCCGGCACCTCGGCCAGGGGCACGCCAAAGCGCGTGCCGATCTGGCGGAACAGGCCCGGGGCGGGCTTGCGGCAATCGCAGACCTCCTCAGGCGCGTGGGGGCAGAAGAACACGGCCTCCACACGCGCACCCACCGCCGCCAACTGGCGGTGCATGCGAACGTGAATGGCGTTGAGCGAGGCCATGTCGAACAGCCCCCGGCCAATGCCCGACTGGTTGGTGGCCAGCACCACCCGCCAGCCCCCGTGGTTCAGGCGGGCCACCGCCTCCAGCGCGCCGGGCAGCGGCTCCCACTCGTCCGGCGAGGCCACCTTGTCGTCGCGGCTGCGGTTGAGGGTGCCATCGCGGTCGAGGATGAGCAGTTTCATCGCAGCGCTCCGTTGAGGGGCCGGGGGAGTGGCGATCAGGCCGCCAGGCGGGACAGATCGGCCACGCGGTTCATGGCGCCGTGCAGGTGGCGCAGCAGCGCCAGGCGGTTGGCCTTCAGCGCCGCGTCGTCGGCATTGACCATCACGCCGTCGAAGAAGGCGTCCACCGGCCCGCGCAGCGCGGCCAGGATCTGCAGCGAGGCGGTGTAGTCGCCGGCGGCGAAGCTGCTGGCCGACTGGTCCACGATGGGGCCCAGCAGGTCAAACAGCGCGCGCTCGGCCGGCTCTTGCAACAGCTCGGGCAGCACACCGGCGCCCTCGCCTTCGGCCTTCTTCAGGATGTTGCCAATGCGCTTGTTGGCCGCGGCCAGGGCCTCGGCCTCGGGCAGCGCGGCAAAGGCGCGCACCGCCAGCAGGCGCTTGGCCACGTCGCCCAGGCGCTGCGGGCGCAGCGCCAGCACGGCGTCCACCTCTTGGGCGGTGTAGCCCTGCTCACGCAGGCTGCCGGCCAGGCGGTCGTAGATGAAGTCGGCCAGGGCGGGCGTGGCGTCCTGAATGAGCGCACCGAAGGCCGGCACAGCGCCCGACAGCAGCGCGTCCAGGTCCAGCGGCAGGTCTTTCTCGATCAGCATGCGCACCACGCCGAGGGCGTGGCGGCGCAGTGCAAACGGGTCTTTGTCGCCGCTGGGCAGGTTGCCGATGCCGAACATGCCCACCAGCGTTTCCAGCTTGTCGGCCAGCGCCACCACCGTGCCCGTGGCGTTGCGCGGCAACTCGTCGCCGGCGAAGCGGGGCTTGTAGTGGTCTTCAATGGCGATGGCGATGTCTTCGCCCAGGCCGTCGTGGCGCGCGTAGTAGCCACCCATGATGCCCTGCAGCTCGGGGAACTCGCCCACCATGTCGGTGAGCAGGTCGGTCTTGGCCAGGCGGGCGGCCGTGTCGGCCTGGTCCACCAGCGCGGCGTTGCCCAGTTGCTGCGCGATGGCGCGGGCAATGGCGCGCACGCGCTCCATGCGCTCGCCCTGCGTGCCCAGCTTGTTGTGATAGACCACCTTGGCCAAGCCCTCAACGCGGCTCTCCAGCGTCTTCTTGCGGTCTTGGTCAAAGAAAAACTTGGCGTCGGCCAGGCGCGGGCGCACCACGCGCTCGTTGCCGCCGATCACGGCGCTGGCGTCGTCGGGGCTGATGTTGCTCACCACCAGGAAGCGGTTGGTGAGCTTGCCGTGGGTGTCCACCAGCGGGAAGTACTTCTGGTTGGCCTTCATCGTGAGAATCAGGCATTCCTGCGGCACGGCCAGGAACTGCTCTTCGAAGGCGCAGGTGAGCACATTGGGGCGCTCGACCAGGGCCGTCACCTCGTCCAGCAAGGCCTCGTCCATCAGCACTTCGTAGCCCGGGCCGAGCTTCTCGGCGGCCTGGGCGAGTTGCTGCACGATGGCGAAGCGGCGGTCGTTGAAGGCGGCCAGCACGGCGCCTTCACGCGCCAGGGTCTCGGCGTAGGCGTCGGCGTGGGCGATGAGCACCGGGTCCACGGCGGCCTCGAAGCGGTGGCCGTGCGTGCTGTTGCCCGCCACCAGGCCCAGGGCCGTCACCGGCACCACGGCGGCGCCGTGCAACGCCACCAGGCCGTGGGCCGGGCGCACGAACTGCACGCTGCTCCAGCCCGGCATCTCGCAGCCGGATTCGAGCTGGTAGGTCATGACCTTCGGAATGGGCAGGCGGGCGATGGCCTCGTCCAGCGCCTTCTGCAGGCCGGCGACCAGGGCCACGCCTGGGGCAATGCTGTCGTAAAACAGCGCCTCGGCCTTGCCATCGGGGGCGCGGCGCAGGCCGGCCACGGCGCTGGCATCGGCCCCCAGGGCGGCCAGGCGCTTGAGCAGGGCCGACGTGGGCTGGCCATCGGCCCCCAGGCCCACGGTCACGGGCATGAGCTTTTGCGACACGGGCTTGTCGGCGGCCTGGGCCAGCACGCCGGTGACGTGCACGCCCAGGCGGCGCGGCGACGCAAACGGCGTGACCGTGGCATCGGCGGACGCCAGGCCCTGGTCTTTCAGCGACTGGGCCAGCACGCCGGCAAAGGCATCGCCCAGCTTCTTCAGCGCCTTGGGCGGGAGTTCTTCAACGAACAGTTCAACGAGCAGGTTCTGTGCGGTCATGTGGTGCGTCTCGGCTCAGGCGGCTTTCTTGGCGATCTGCTCAACCCATTCGCGGGGCGCCATGGGGAAGCCCAGGCGCTCGCGGCTCTCGTAGTAGCTTTGCGCCACGCTGCGGGCCAGGTTGCGGATGCGGCCGATGTAGGCGGCGCGCTCGGTGACCGAGATGGCGCCACGCGCGTCCAGCAGGTTGAAGCTGTGCGCGCACTTGAGCACCTGCTCATAGGCCGGCAGCGCGAGTTGCTGCTCCATCAGGTGCTTGGCCTGCTTCTCGTGGGCGTTGAACGCGGTGAACAGGAAATCGGCGTCGGAGTGCTCGAAGTTGTAGGCCGACTGCTCTTTTTCGTTTTGCAGGTAGACGTCGCCATAGCTCATGGTCTCAGTCCACTTGAGGTTGTAGACGTTGTCCACGCCCTGCAGGTACATGGCCAGGCGCTCCAGGCCATAGGTGATCTCGCCGGTGGCGGGCTTGCAGTCAATGCCGCCCACCTGCTGGAAGTAGGTGAACTGCGTCACCTCCATGCCGTTGAGCCAGACCTCCCAGCCCAAGCCCCAGGCGCCCAGCGTGGGGTTCTCCCAGTCGTCTTCCACGAAGCGGATGTCGTTCTTCTTCAGGTCAAAGCCCAGGGCCTCCAGGCTGCCCAGGTACAGCTCCAGGATGTTGGCCGGCGCGGGCTTGAGCACCACCTGGTACTGGTAGTAGTGCTGCAGGCGGTTGGGGTTCTCGCCGTAGCGGCCGTCCTTGGGGCGGCGGCTGGGCTGCACGTAGGCCGCTTTCCACGGCTCGGGGCCAATGGCGCGCAGAAAGGTGGCGGTGTGGCTGGTGCCGGCGCCCACCTCCATGTCGTAGGGCTGCAGCAGCGCGCAGCCCTGGGCGTCCCAGTAGGACTGCAGTTTCAGAATGATTTGCTGGAAGGTCAACATGGGCCTGGCCGATGGCAATCGGCAAACGGGTAAATCCGGCCGCCCGCGGACGCGGGGCCGCGCAAACCCGTGATTTTACGGGGCCACTGCCGCCCAGCGGCGCCTCGGCCCTCGGACAGGCGCGGGGGGCCTCACTTCTTCGTTGACGTGGCCGGCGTTGCCCCGGCAGGCGGGGTGCTGGGCGACTCGCCCTCAACCCGCCGGCGGCGCTCTGTCGCCTCCAGCCACTCCAGTGCGATCTGCGCCGCGTTGATGCGCCTCACGTAGAACCCGATGGGCGCCCCCACCGACTCCGACTTGGTGATGGCCCCCAGGTAATTGTCGAAGGCGGTGAACAGGGTGCTGAGGTCAATGGAGGCGTCGCGCCCCTTGTCCACGCTGTTGAGCGTGGCGGCCAGGCCGGACAGCTTTCCCGCCTCGGACTGCGCGACAGTCTGCGCCGCCTGGGCGACGGTTTCGCCCAGGGCGGCGCCCATTCCGAAAAAGGGCAGGCGACTGGGAACGTGAATGGCCCGGTCCACCAGCTTCTCCACGTTCTGAGCAGCGGGGGTGGTCAAGGCGCCGTTCACCAAGATGCTCACGTGAGCCGTGAACCCCTGGTCGCTGATCATTTGCCGCACATCATCAAGCACCGACTGCTCTGTGCCGAGGCCACCAGACTCGCTGTTGATCAGCGTCCCCACACGCAGGCGCTCCACCATGGCGGCGATGTCAGCGTCTGACAGCCCAGATGGCGACATCTTGCTGCGCACCAGGTGAATCATGCCCACGAAACTGGAACCGTAGGCCACACCCGTCAGCAAGGTCAGGCTCTTGTCCACCGCGTCACCCCGGGTCTGCGACGCCACTTTGATCATGCCCGCCGGGTCCGCCGGATTGAGCCGCAGCGAGGCACTTGCGAAGCTGGCGTTCCACGCCTCGATGGCCTTGGGCAAGTCCAGCGTCACCGGCTGCAGCATGGCCACCTGTCGGTGCGTGGCGTTGGCGGTGATGACCAGGGTGCCCACCAGATCGTGGCTGTCTTGCTGCTGCGCCACTAGGGCGCCGGCCTGATTGGCCAGCTTGGACGCTTGCTGGGGCAGGCCCGCGGTGTTCTCTCGCACCATCTGCTCCACACGCGAGCGCACCGCGCCCGCCGACCCTTCCGTGCCGTGGTGCTTGAAGTACTGAATGTCGATCTGCACGTTGTCACTGGCCAGCGGCTTGCGATCCACCTTGACCTGGGAAAAGTCCAGCGGGCTTTCCGACAGGCCCGACAAATCGATCTCCAGCATGCGATCGCGCTCCACCTGTATGGCTGCGTCGTTGTCCAGCCGCTTGGCGATGTAATCGGACGCGGCTTTCTCAATGCCGTGGTTCAGCTCCTCAAGACGGGTTTCCAGGGCGGTGACGTCAATGCCCATCGACATCATTTCGCTCAAGGTCATGGCCAGGCTTCGACGCATGGACATGAGCGAGTGCATGCGCTCCAGGGCGGCGTCGGTTCGGCTTTGAATGGATCGAATCTTGTCCAGCTGCACCAACAGGCTGGGCGGCACGATGTGTCCTAGCACCAGCGCGGGATGGTCATAGGGGAGAGAAAACGACATGAGTGGTCCTCTTGGCAGGTGCCCATGCACCAAGCCAAGAAGTTTTCACGTTCTGCACACGCCGCGGCTCACGTGCGGCTGATGAACCCTTGACGATGCGATCACGGCCTGGGGCCAAACACCCAGGTACCGCGCCGGTCACCGGCCAAACCGCCTCTTGCTTCGACGGGGCCGGATGTTCAGCATCGCGCCGAAGGCCACCGCCAGCGCACCCAGCCACATCGGCACCAGGCCCCACCGCGCCGCCCAGTGGGCGTAAGGCGTGGCGCCCGTCATGCCGGTGGCGTCGGCCTCAAGGCGTCCACGCGTCAACCGTGGCCACTGCGCGGTCACCCGCCCTTTGGCATCGATCACGGCGGTGGCGCCCGTGTTGGTGGCCCGCAGCATCGGTCGGCCCAGCTCCATCGCCCGCAGACGCGAAATGGTGAGGTGCTGGTCAATGGCGACCGTGTCGCCAAACCACGCAATGTTGCTTAAGTTGACGAGCACCGTCGGCGCCTGGGCGGGGTCTCGAAACTGGACCGCCAGCTCTTCCCCAAACAAATCTTCGTAACAGATGTTCGGCGCAATGCGCTGCCCGGCCCACGCCCAGGCAGGTTGCGGCAAAGCGCCCCGATTGAAGTCGCCCAGCGGAATGTTCATCAACTCGGTGAACCAGCGGAACAACGGGGGCACGAACTCACCGAACGGCACGAGGTGGTGTTTGTCGTAGCGATACGCCGATGCCCCCCGACTGTCAGCCGCCTGGGTCAGCTCCCTCGCCACCGCCGGGGACAGGCCCCAGGCTGAATTGGTGTAACCCTCCGTGGCCGAGCCCAAGGGCAAGCCCAACAGCACACCCACTGGCGGCGCTTCATCTGCGGCCAGCGCCGCCAGGCTGCCTCGCCAAAAATCCCCGCCCAACTGCTGTGGCAGCACGGGCACCGCCGTCTCCGGGGCCACCACCAAGTGAGGCCCACGGCCAGTGCGCGCGGCCTGCACCGCCTCTTGCCACTGAGCCGGGTACCAAGACAAGGCCTGGGTCATGCCCGTGCCCGGCTCGAACTTCTGGTCTTGCGGAATGTTGCCCTGCAGCAGCCACACCTTCATCTCGCCCACTGGCGCCAGGTTGCGGTAGCCCCATGCCCGCCATCCTTCGGCAGGCCCCATCGACCACAGCGACAAGGCAAGGGGAACAATCCAGATACTCGCCCGCCCAAGGTCGCGAGCGAGAGAGCCTGAGTGGAGGCCTGCGCGAGCCGCAGAGGGCGTGCCGCCCCCAAGCCGAGGCGGCCGGCTCACCGGCGACAACAACCACGCCGCCATCCAACGCCAGGAAGCCGTGACGAGCGACCCGAGCGCGTAGGCCATCAAGGCGGCGATGGCCCCCATGCCGTAAACACCCACCCAAGGTGCCCAGCCCGCCAGCGTGTCCGCGTGCGCATAGCCCACTGCGCCCCAGGGGAAACCGGTGAACCAGTGGCCGCGCGCCAGCTCGGCCAATGTCCAGAGGGCAGAAAACATCAAGGCCTGCCGCACCCGGGATGGGGGCGCCCAGGCACACAGCAGCCCCATGCCCAAGGCGTAGTACAACGCCAGCAAGCCCGCCAGGGCCAGCACAGCCAGAACGGCCAACCACGCGGGCATGCCGCCGTAGGTGTGCATCGACACGAAAAGCCACCAGAAGGTGCCAGCCAACCAGGCGGTGGCGAACACCCAGGCGCGCCACATGCCTTGGCCCACGCGGGTAGAGAACTGCAAGGCCACCACCAGGCCGGCCAGGGCCAGCACCTGCAGCCCCCCAGACGGTTTACCCGCCTCCCACAGACCGACCGATGCCCAAGGCCAGGCGATGGAGACAGCCTGAAGCCCCCCCATCAGAAGGCAGAGGAGGAACCACGCCAAGCCGCCTCGTCGCGCGGGCCGACCGGGAGGCCGGCGGCTCATCGGGTCAAAACTCGATGGCGAGTGCAGGGAGTCGAAGAGGCTGCGCATGCGGCTAGGGCAGGCGACCGGCTCAGGTTTCGGTGGGAGCCGGCATGACCTTGAACCACTTCACCGCACCGCCTTTGCTGTGAAGCACCACGAACCGCAAGTTGTCGATGTCGTGCTCCTCGCCACGCTTGGGCACGTGGCCCATGGTGTGGGCGATCAGGCCGCCGATGGTGTCAAAGTCGTCTTCGGGCAACTTCAGGCCGAACGACTCGTTGATGCGCTCGACCGGCGTGTCGCCGCTGACGCGCCAGGTCTTGTCGGCCAAGGCAAAGATGTCGCCATCGTCCTCGGCCACATCGAATTCGTCCTCGATCTCGCCAACGATCTCTTCCAGCACGTCCTCAATGGTGATCAGGCCGGCCACGCGGCCGAATTCGTCGATCACGATGGCCAGGTGGTTGCGGTTGCCGCGAAACTCCCGCAGCAGATCGTTCAGCCCCTTGCTTTCCGGCACAAAGGTGGCGGGGCGCAACAAGGCACGAATGTTGAGCTCTGGCGCCCGCTGCAGCTTGAGCAGGTCTTTGGCCAGCAGGATGCCGATGATGTTCTCGCGCTCGCCTTCGTACACCGGGAATCGCGAGTGCGCCGTGTTGATGACGATGTGCAGCAACTCGTCGTATGGCGCATCAATGTTGAGCACATCCATGCGGGGAGCGGCCACCATCACATCACCCGCGCTCATGTCCGCGATGCGGATCACGCCCTCCAGCATCACCCGCGACTCGGCGTTGATGATGTCGTTGTCCTCAGCCTCGGCCAAGGTCTCGATCAGCTCGTCCTTGGAGTCAGGCCCGGGGTGAATGAACTCCGCGAGTTTTTGCAGAAATCCGCGTTTGTCGACATGCCGCAGGCTGCGCTGCGGCCCACTACTGGGGGGGGAATCGGCCACTGAAGGGAAGGGTTGGTTGAAACAGGGGGCAAGAATACCCCATGGTCATGACGCCATGCAAAACCCGGGCCTGCCGCTTCGGCGTGTGGCTCAGCCTCGCGCTTTGTCGCGCGCATCGCGCACGCCCTGGCGAATGTCCTGCAACACCGACAACATGTCCCAGAACTGCTTGGCCTGGGCCTTGAGGTGGTAATCGGTCACCGCGACTTGCTCATTCACGATTTCCGCGACGCGAGAGTCAAAGTCGGCCGGTGGCAGGCGCAAATGGGCCTCGCTCTCGGAGCCAGCCCGCTCGATCACCGCCCCGGCGTTGCGTGCGATCTTCAGCATGGCGGTGTTTTCCGACAGGGCATGAATGAAAAGCTGCGTGACACCCTCGTTTCGCGCCTTGGTGGCGGCGCGCTCGAACAGCATGCCGCCATAGCCGCGCCCACGCACCTTGGGCGACACCGACACCCCAAACTCAGCACAACTGGACAGTTGCGGGTCCACCGAAAAGGCCAGGTGTGCCATGCCGATCAACTCGAGCTTGCGATTGAAGATACCGAACAGCTCATCCCGGTCAAAGTTCAACTGGTCCACGTAGCGGCGAATCTGCTCGTCGTTGGCCATGTAGCCAAAGCGCAGGTAGCGGTCATGCGGCTCCAAGGCCAGCAGGTGGCTCAGGATGGCGTCGCGGTGAGAGGGCGAAAGTGACCGAATGGGCACTCGCTTGCGCGAGGGCGTCGGGACGGGCGTGGAGATGGCGTCAGGCATGGCGATCTAGGGTTAACCCTATATTGGAAACCAATTCCACCGGCAATGGGTGTCACAGGGCTTGTACACGACAGACGGCCCCGCGCAAAGCGGGATCAAACGGGTAGCGCCGTGGTGCGTTTGACCCAGTCCATGACAAAGCTTGTCTTGCAGTCTTGCACGCTGGGGTGCTTCAGCAAGGTGTTCATCATGAACTGGGAATACGCCGCCATGTCCGCCACCACCAGGCACAACTGGTAATCCATTTCACCGGTCAGGGCAGAGCATTCCACCACCTCTGGCCAACCCATCACGCTGGCCCGGAACTCGTCCATGGGGTTGCGCTTGGCGCTGCCGCTGTGCTTTTCCAGCCTGACGCTGACATAGGCCGTGAGCCCCAGGCCCAAAGCCTCTGGCTTCAACAGCGCCACATAGCGCTCGATGACCCCACTGTCTTCGAGGCGGCGAATGCGGCGTAGAACGGCGCTGGGCGACAGGCCGACTTGCTGGGCCAAATCGTCGTAGGTACGGCGCCCGTCCTGCTGAAGGCAACGAAGAATGGCCCGATCGAGCTTGTCAAATGCGGTCATGCGCTCAATTTTGCAGGAATCTTGCGATCGACCGCCAGTTCGAGGCAAAGAACGCCATTTTTTTGCCCAGGCCCGCCCATACAGTGGCGCCCACCGCATCAGAGGAGACCGACATGACCACCAACCACGCCTCGACCTCAGCCACCACGTCCTCGGCCACCACTTGGGACAACCCCATGGGCACCGATGGCTTCGAGTTCATCGAATACGCCGCGCCCGATCCAGCCGCCATGGGCGCCCTGTTCGAACGAATGGGCTTCCAGGCCGTCGCCCGCCATCGCCACAAAGCGGTCACGCTGTACCGGCAGGGCGACATCAACTTCATCATCAACGCCGAGCCCGACAGCTTCGCCCAACGCTTCGCGCGCCTGCATGGCCCCAGCGTGTGCGCCATTGCCTTCCGGGTGCAAGACGCCAAGGCGGCCTACGAACGCGCAATCTCGCTGGGCGCATGGGGCTACGCCGGGCAGGCCGGCCCAGGCGAATTGAACATCCCCGCGATCAAAGGCATTGGCGACTCGATCATCTATTTCATTGACCGCTGGCGCGGCAAGAACGGCGCGCAGCCCGGCGACATCGGAAACATCGGGTTTTTCGATGTTGACTTCGAGCCCCTGCAGCCCAATTCGGCGGCCAACCTCAACCCAGTGGGCCATGGGCTGACCACCATCGACCACCTCACCCACAACGTGCACCGTGGCCGCATGGAGGAATGGGCCGGCTTCTACGAGCGCCTTTTCAACTTCCGCGAGGTGCGCTACTTTGACATCGAGGGCCAAGCCACCGGCGTCAAGAGCAAGGCCATGACCAGCCCCTGCGGCAAGATCCGCATCCCGATCAACGAAGAGGGCAACGAGAAGGCGGGGCAGATCACCGAGTACCTGGACCGGTACCACGGCGAGGGCATCCAGCACATCGCGCTCACCTCCACCGACCTCTACGCCTCGGTCGACAGCCTGCAGATGGCTGGCATTCAGCTTCTCACCACCAGCGAGACCTACTACGAGTTGCTGCCCAAGCGCATTCCCGACCACGGCGAAGACCTGGAAGGGCTGCGCCAGCGCAACATCCTGGTCGACGGACGGCCTGGCGACCTCTTGCTGCAGATCTTCAGCGAGAACCAGTTGGGCCCCATCTTTTTTGAGTTCATCCAGCGCAAGGGCAACCAAGGCTTCGGCGAAGGCAATTTCAAGGCACTCTTCGAAACCATGGAGCTCGACCAGGTGCGCCGCGGCGTGCTCAAGGCCTGAGGAGCCACTCATGGCCGTCCAACCCGTTGTTTATGGCAACAGCCACCGCCCACCAAGGGGCGACTACGAACGCGCCAACGCCGACTACACCTGCACCCAGGATTGGGCGCAGTACACCGAGCAAGACCACGACACTTTCCGTCGGCTGTATCAGCGGCAATTGAGCCGCTTGCCTGGTCTGGCGTGTGACGCCTTTTTGGCCGCACTGCCCAGCATGGAACTGGGGCGCGGCATTCCCAGGTTTGGCGACATCAACCAGCGCCTGCGTCAGGCAACGAGTTGGGAAATCGTGGCAGTGCCCGGGCTGATTCCCGAGCTCGCCTTTTTTGAGCTACTGGCCCGCCGGCGCTTTCCCGTGACCGACTGGATTCGCACGCCTGCCGAGTTCGACTACATCGTCGAGCCCGACGTGTTCCACGACCTGTTCGGCCACGTGCCCATGCTGTTCAACCCCGTGTTTGCCGACTACGTCCAACGTTACGGCGAAGGCGGCCTAAAAGCTCACGCCCTTGGCGCTGGCGAGTTGTTGGCTCGGCTTTACTGGTACACGATCGAGTTCGGCCTCATCCGGCAGGCAGATGGGATTCGCGCCTATGGCGCCGGCTTGCTGAGCTCCCCAGCAGAGCTGGCGCACAGCGTGCAATCGCCATCGGCTCGGCGTATCGGGCTGGACTTGGTGCGCTGCATGCGAACCCGCTACACCATCGATTCTTTTCAAGCCACCTACTTCGTGATCGACAGCCTGGACCAACTGATTGACATGACGGCGCCCGATTTCGCGCCGCTTTATGAATTGGTCCGGTCCGCCGGCGACTTGTCGGCCGATGCCATCCAGGCAAGCGACGTCGAGATCACCTCAGGTAAATAGGCCAGTTCGATGTGGCCGGCCGATTCCACCCATCGGTTCTCCGCCCCCGGCAATGTGGCCGTTTCAGCCGGGAACACCACGTTGTCGGTGGCACTTGCCCAACAGAGAAAGCGCGCGTAGACGGGCTCGCAAAGCCCGGCCCGCTCCCGCTCCCTGAGCTGCGCCAGCCAGTCGCTGCCCAGGCGCATCTGCTGACCATTGGTGGTACGGCTCCAGCGCGCCAACCATGTGCCCTGGTGGGGTGTGCCAATCGTCACCACTCCCATGACGCGCTGCACTGCCAGCTGGGGCTGCACAGCCAACCACGCACGGATCGCCAATCCCCCCATGCTGTGCCCCACCAAGAACACACGACGCCCTGTGGCCGCCTCAGCCTGAAGTACCGCCGCACCAATCGCGTCGACATACGCGTCTATGCTGGCAAACACTGGCTCAAGATTCACCGTGACATATGGCCGCCCCTCCGCTCGGCATCGGTGCAGCCAAGGCTGCCAAAACCCCCGATTGCACAGATAGCCATGCACAAACACGACGGGCGCCAGATCACTTGGCCCCAATGCGGTGTCGGGCAACTGCCGCCATGCAAATGGCTGCCGCCACCCAAACACCTTCAGGTTTAGCCACCACTCCGTCCACCACGTCTGCGCCCAGCGCCTTGGACCTGCACGAGTGCGCCGAGACAACATGGAGGCAAGTGCCAACTCCAAAGCGATCACGCAGCTTGAGGCGACAGGAGGGGCCATGGCGAGTGCCAGCGCCAGCGGCCAGCCTTTGAGCCAGGCCACCAGACCACAGGCAATGCCCAGTACCACCACCCCAACGGCCTGCAGCCTTCCCACCGCGGAGGCTCCGCTTTGCCTAGAGGTTTCGATTTCTCTCAGAACCCTTCTCCTGTCAACGACGCGCAGCACCAACCGCCAGTTCAAGCTGTCGCCTAGGCGGATCAACCAACGGTTCTAGCGCGGCACACTCTGACACCAACCCATGCCAGAGCCTGAACCACCGCCATGCCCCGCTCCCTTGACGAGTTTCGCACCGCCTGCACCGCCCTACACCTGACGGTCTTCGAACGTGGGTGGCTTTCCTCCAATGGAGTTCTCTTTCGTTCCGGGGAAGGAAACTGCCTGGTCGACACCGGTTACGCCACCCATGCCCCGCAAACCGTGGCCTTGGTCAAATCTGCCCTCAATGGCGAACCGCTTCACACCGTCATCAACACACACCTGCACAGCGACCATTGTGGTGGCAACGCCGCCTTGGCTGCCATCTACCCTGGCCTAGAGGTCCTCATTCCGCCAGGCCAAGCTGCAGCAGTCGCCGCATGGGACACCGACGCACTCAGCTACGGGCCAACCGGACAGACCTGCCCCCGGTTCCATTTCACCTCCACGCTGTCACCTGGCCAGTCGATCCGCCTCGGCGGATGGACTTGGCAAATACATGCCGCTAAAGGCCATGACCCCCATTCAATCGTCCTGTTCCAGCCCGAGCACGGCGTCCTACTCTCCGCTGACGCCCTTTGGGAAAACGGGTTTGGCGTGGTCTTTCCCGAGCTTGACGGCATTGACGCCTTTGACGAAGTCGGCGCCACACTCGACCTCATCGAGTCTCTGTCCCCTAACTTCATCGTGCCGGGCCACGGCGCTGCATTTGCCGACCTCGATGGCGCGCTGCAAAGGGCACGCTCCCGCCTTGCCCAGTTCCAGAGATCCCCAGAGAAACACCGCCGTCATGCGGTCAAAGTCTTGATCAAATTCAAGCTGTTGGAATGGCAGCAAACCGACATCGCCCAATTGATCAACTGGTTTCGCGAAACGCCCTATTTCCGCACCATCGCCCCAAGCGACGGTATGAACTCAACAGACAGCAAGAGCGTCGCCACCTATCTCCACGGTCTGCTGCATGAACTGCAAAAAGCAGGCGCCCTGGAGATCGTCGGCAACTCAGTACGCAATCGCTAAATCTAAGGCAACGTTGAATGCCTAATGGTCATTACCGGCCTTGCGCATTAACAGAAGCGAATAAGAAATGCGAGACCCCAAAAGCAAAAACCCCCGAGCTCGAGAAGAGCAAGGGGGTTTAGCTGGCTGTAAGAGCCTGACGATGACCTACTTTCACACGGGAATCCGCACTATCATCGGCGCAAAGGCGTTTCACTGTCCTGTTCGGGATGGG
>Ga0255127_1000023_pt1 | contig 82030 bp, 79 predicted proteins | sample Law_Miss_RepB_8d_FD_188555 | JGI IMG/M metagenome (GOLD analysis project Ga0255127, IMG submission 188555) | Freshwater microbial communities from St. Lawrence River, New York, United States - Law_Miss_RepB_8d | ecosystem: Environmental > Aquatic > Freshwater > River | place: USA: New York...
GGGGCGGCGGCGGTGGATTTGGCGGTGGAGGGGCATCGGGCCGATGGTGATGCCCTCTCAGCGCACCCGACCCGTGCATCCAGCGACAACGCCGGTGCTTTGCCCCGTGAAACAATAAATTTCCCGGTGAAAATTTATCGTTGGCATTTTTAAAGATAATTTGACCAGCCAAAACATCCCCGTCCGTTCGGGAGAGATTTTTTTCGATGCCCCCTGTGTCGTTGAAATCATTGGCCAAGTCATTGATGCAAAACGATATTTCCCACGCCAAGAAGCCCGCACCCGACCTGTCAGCCCACACCCCCATGATGGCCCAGTACCTGGCCATCAAGGCGGAATTTCCTGACACGCTGGTGTTCTACCGCATGGGCGACTTTTACGAGTTGTTCTTTGCCGACGCCGAAAAAGCCGCTGGCCTGCTCGACATCACCTTGACGCGGCGTGGCCAGTCCGCTGGCCAACCGGTGGTCATGGCCGGTGTGCCTTTCCATTCGGTTGAAACGTATTTGGCCCGGCTCATCAAGCTGGGCGAATCGGTGGCCCTGTGCGAGCAGGTGGGCGATGTGGCCACCGCCAAAGGCCCGGTCGAGCGCAAAGTGGTGCGCGTGGTCACCCCCGGCACGCTCACCGACACCGAACTTCTGCCCGACAAGAGCGAAGCCATCTTGCTGGCCGTGCACCAGGCCCCCAAAAACCGCTGCGGTCTGGCTTGGCTCAGCGTCACGCAAGGCGTGGTGCACCTGGCCGAATGCGCGCAGGACGAACTGGCCGACTGGATCGACCGCATCGCGCCCAGCGAACTGCTGGCCAGCGCGGGCATGACGCCCACGTTTGAGCAAAAACTGCGCGCACTCAAGACCACCGGGCGCGGCAGCTGGGCGCTGGCCCTGCGGCCTGATTTTCAGTTTGACGCGGGCCTGGGCCAACGCAAACTGCTCGAACAACTGCAAGCCGCGTCGCTCGCCGCCTGGAGCGCCGATGCGCTGGCCGACGCGCACGCCGCCGCTGCCGCCTTGCTGACTTACGCCGAACACACCCAGGGCCGCAGCCTGCCGCATGTGCAACGCGTGCAGGTGCAGCGCTCAGGCGCGCTCATTGACCTGCCCGCCAGCACCCGCCGCAATCTGGAGCTGACCCAGACGCTGCGTGGTGAAGATTCGCCCACGCTGTTCTCGCTGCTGGACACCTGCATGACCGGCATGGGCAGTCGCCTGCTCAAAAGCTGGCTGCTCAGCCCACCGCGCGAGCGCCAAGCCGCGAGGGACCGCCTGCAAGCCCAAGCCGTGTTGCGCGGCGACAGCGGCGCAGGCCCTTGGAGCAGCCTGCGTGAACAGCTCAAAGGCGCCAGCGACGTGGAGCGCATCACCGCCCGCACCGCGCTGCGCCAGGTGCGCCCGCGCGAGCTGGTCGCCCTGCGCCATGCGCTGGCGCGTGCAGCAGCGCTGTCAGTGCAACTGCAAGCCCTTCAACCCGAGCCCGGCAGTTTGTTGGCCGGCATGGCCCGCTGGCTCACGCCGCCCACCAACTGCGCCGAGCTGCTGCAAATGGCCCTGCTTGAAGAGCCCGCCGCGCTGGTGCGCGACGGCGGCGTGATCGCCGACGGTCTGGACGCCGAGCTGGACGAGTTGCGCGGCATCCAAACCAACTGCGACGCCTTCTTGCTCGACCTGGAAACCCGCGAAAAAGAACGCACAGGCATCGCCAACCTGCGGGTGCAGTTCAACAAGGTGCACGGCTTTTACATCGAGGTCACGCAAGGCCAGCTCGACAAAGTCCCCGATGACTACCGCCGCCGCCAGACCCTGAAAAACGCCGAGCGCTTCATCACCCCCGAGCTCAAAACCTTTGAAGACAAGGCCCTGTCGGCGCAAGAGCGCGCCTTGGCCCGCGAAAAGTGGCTCTACGAAGGCCTGCTCGACCAGCTGCAGCCTTTTGTGCCCGCGCTCACCGCTTTGGCCCAAGCCATGGCCAGCCTGGACGTGCTGTGCGCCCTGACCGAGCGCTCGCTCACCCTGAATTGGTGCGCGCCCGAGTTCACCAAAGAGCCGTGCATCGAAATACGCCAAGGCCGCCACCCGGTGGTCGAGGCGCGTCTGGCGGAAATGTCCGGCGCCAGCTTCATCGCCAACGACACGGTGCTCGGCCCGCGCCAGCGCTTGCAGATCATCACTGGCCCCAACATGGGCGGCAAATCGACCTACATGCGCCAGGTGGCACTGATCGTGCTTTTGGCCAGCATCGGCAGCCATGTGCCCGCCAGCCGCTGCCGACTCGGCCCCATCGACGCCATCCACACCCGGATCGGCGCGGCCGACGACCTGGCCAACGCCCAATCGACCTTCATGCTGGAGATGACCGAAGCCGCGCAAATTTTGCACAGCGCCACGCCCCACAGCCTGGTGCTGATGGACGAGATCGGGCGCGGCACCTCCACCTTTGACGGCCTGGCTCTGGCCAGCGGCATCGCCACGCACCTGCACAACAAAACGCAGGCCTTTGCGCTGTTTGCCACGCACTACTTTGAGCTGACCGAATTTCCGGCCACACACACCGCCGCGGTGAACATGCATGTGAGCGCGGCCGAATCGGGCGCGTCGATTGTGTTCTTGCACGAGTTGCAGCCCGGCCCCGCCAGCAAGAGCTACGGCGTGCAGGTGGCCCGCCTGGCGGGCATGCCTGCGGCGGTGCTCAACCACGCCCGCCACGCGCTGAGCGCCCTGGAAGCCGGGGCCAGCGAAAGCCGCCAGCAAGTCGACCTGTTTGCTGCCCCGCCCGAGGCCGAAGCCACAGGTCCATCCCCCGTGGAAGCGGCGCTGGCCCAAATCAACCCCGATGCCCTGAGCCCCCGCGAAGCGCTCGACGCCCTGTACGCCTTGCAGCGCCTGCTGCCCAAAAGTTAAAGAGCCCCCACATGACTTATTGCGTTGCCGTCAAAACCCGCGCCGGGCTGGTGTTCCTGTCCGATTCACGCACCAATGCGGGGCTCGACCAGATCAGCACCTTCCGCAAAATGATCGTCTATGAAAAAGCAGGCGACCGCTTCATGACGCTGCTGTCGGCGGGCAACCTGAGCATTTCGCAATCGGTGCGCGAAGTGCTGCAAATCGAAAAACTGGTCGAGCCCGGCCAGGACGAACCCCTGACCATCTGGAACGCCAAGAGCATGTTCGACGCCTGCCGCGTGCTGGGCGCGGCCGTGCGCCGCGTGTACGAGCGCGATGCGGCCGCCCTGCGCGCCTCGGGCGTGGAGTTCAATGTGTCCATGATTTTTGGCGGCCAGATCGGCAGCGAAGGCATGCGCTTGTTCCAGGTCTATTCACCCGGCAACTTCATCGAAGCGACCGACGAAACACCCTACTTCCAGATTGGCGAATCCAAATACGGCAAGCCCGTGCTCGACCGCGTCATCACCCCCAACACCCCGCTGGACGAAGCCGCCAAATGCGCACTGGTGTCGATGGACTCGACCCTCAAATCCAACCTGTCGGTCGGCCTGCCGCTGGACATGGTGGTGTACCAGGCGGGCAGCCTGCAGACCGACCGCATCATGTGCATCGACGAGCACAACCCGTACTTTCAGATGTTGCGCAGCAGCTGGGGTGACAAGCTGCGCCAGATGTTCGACAGCATCGAAGACCCGATGTGGCACGGCGGCGCGACCGACATCCCGCTGATGGTGCCGCCCACACGCAACGCTTTGCTCAAGAAAATCACCACGCCGGAAGAAAAGCTGATCTGATGACCGCCCGCATCATCTTCTCGCACGGCAACAGCTTCCCGGCCAGCACCTACCGCCTCATGCTCGACAACCTGCGCCAGCGCGGGTTTCAGGTCGATGCGGTGGAAATGTATGGACATGACCCGAAATACCCGGTCACCAACAACTGGCCACATCTGGTAGAGCAACTGGCCGATTTTGCGCGCGAAAAACAAGGCGATGGCCAGCCTGCTTTTCTGGTGGGTCATTCGCTGGGCGGCATTTTGAGTTTGATGTGCGCCGCCCGCCACCCCGAGCTGGCGCGTGGTGTGGTGCTGATCGACTCGCCCGTCATCGGCGGCTGGCGCGCCACCACCTTGGGCCTGGCCAAACGCACCCCGCTCATCGGTTCGCTTTCGCCGGGTCGCATCAGCCAAAAACGCCGCAACCATTGGCCCAGCCTCGAAGCTGCATTGGAAAATTTCCAACACAAAAAATCATTTGCCCACTGGGACCCGCAGGTGCTGCGTGACTACATCGAACACGGCACGCACGAGGAGGGTGGCCAACGCGTGCTCAGCTTTGACCGAGACATCGAGACCGCCATCTACAACAGCCTGCCGCACAAACTCGACAGCCTGCTCAAACGCAAACCCCTCAAATGCCCAGCCGCCTTCATCGGCGGCACGCACTCGGCCGAGATGCGCCAGGCCGGTACCGACCTCACGCACAAGGTGGTCAAAGGCCGCGTGATGATGCTCGACGGCTCACACCTGTTTCCCATGGAAAAACCGCTGGCCACGGCAGCGGCGATCGAAGCCAGTCTGCGCAACATCGGCGCTGATCTGTAGGTCGGCGGCTTGAGCCCCGACATGCACTTTGAAACGAATTCAAGTCGGGGCTGAAGCCGTCGACCACCAGAGGCCTCAGGCCGCCCAAGTCACCAAGCCGCTGGTGCTGGTGCCCAGCACCACCAGACCGAACACAATCCGGTACCAGGCAAACACCTCGAAGCTGTTGGTCGAGATGAACTTGAGCAGCCAGCGCACGCAGACCCAGGCGCTCAAAAACGAGAATACCAGGCCCACCGCGAACATCGGTGCATCGGCCAGGCTCAGCAAGGCACGGTCTTTGTACAGGCTGTAAGCCCCGGCACCGATCAGTGTGGGAATCGCCAGATAAAAAGAAAAGTCTGTCGCCGCCTTGCGCGACATGCCCAGCAGCATGCCGCCGATGATGGTCGCGCCGCTGCGGCTTGTGCCTGGGATCATGGCCAGACACTGCACCAGACCCACCTTCAAGGCGTCTTGCCAACGCATGTCTTCCACTTCGCCAATGCGCACTTTGCTGGCCGGGCGTCGCTCGGCCCACAAAATGATGAAGCCACCCACGATGAAACTGGTCGCCACCACGGCGGGCGTGAACAGGTTCGCCTTGATGGCCTTGCCAAACAACAGACCCAGGATCACGGCAGGCACAAAGGCGATGAACACATTGAGCGCAAAACGCTGGGCATCGGCGCTGCGGGGCAAGGCGCGAACGGTGGAGCTGATTTTTTGCCAGTACACAATGATCACCGCCAAAATCGCCCCCGTCTGAATGGCGATGTCGAACACCTTGGCTTTGTCATCGTCAAAGCCCAGCAAAGCCCCCGCCAAAATCAAATGTCCGGTCGACGAAATCGGCAAGAACTCGGTCAAACCCTCGACCACGCCCATCACGGCGGCTTTCAGCAACAAAACAGCATCCACAAGCGCTCCCTGAAATTTGACGGGAATTATCGCTGTTGCCAAGCCCACGCCCAAGAATGCCCGAGACTGTCGTCCAGACCTGTGTCACAGTGCTGCTCAAACAAAGCATTCAGGAGAGGACACCATGCAACTGACACCCACCATCGCCGTGCACATGAGCTTGGCCCTGACCGCCACAGCTGTAGGCCCCTTGGCACTTTGGGCGCGCATGGGCCGCATCGTGCGCCCCCGGCTTCACCGGGCATTCGGTTACGCCTGGGTCACCTGCATGCTGGGTGCGGCCCTCACTGGGCTGTTCATACGCGACTTCAATTTGCCCAACATTTGGGGTTACACCCCGATCCACTTGCTCATTCCCCTGACCCTGTTCAGCCTGTACCGGGCGTTTCGCTTTTTGGCTGAAGGTCAGATTGCCGGTCACCGGCAAACCATGCAGTGGCTCTATGTGTGGGCATGCCTCGTGACCGGGGCATTCACCCTTTTGCCGGGACGGTATCTCGGCCAATGGCTGTGGTCCAGTTAAATTGCCAGGCGTGTCACATTCCCAACTTCAAAAAACCGCCCGCCTCGGCGCCTTGACCATCGCCGCCGTGTGGCTGGCCGTGGCCGGGGTGTTGTATCTGGTGTTTGACCGCATCGAGCAAAAGCGCCAGGCCAGCCTCAAGCCCTATGCGCTCAGTTCGGGGGATTTGGTCATTCCGCGCCAGCGCGACGGGCATTTTCATGTGGAGGGCGAAGTCAACCGCCAGCCTGTGCGCTTTTTGGTGGACACCGGGGCCAGCCATGTGAGCGTGAGCGAAGCGCTGGCCACCCAGGCCGGGCTGCCACCGGGCCAGAGCATCACCTTGCACACCGCCAACGGCCAGCGGCCCGGCCAGCTGGTGCGCAGTGTGCCCGTGCGGGCGGGGCACCTGGTGCTCCACGATGCCAGCGTCACCGTGGGCCTGAGCGGGCTTCGGCCCGAGCAAGCCCTGCTGGGCCAGGACTTCCTGAAGCACTTCGATGTGGAAATCCGCCGCGACGAGATGGTGCTGCGTCAGCGACCACCATCCTAGCGATAGCCCCAGCCGCCGCGCCCGTATTCACGGTCATCGTGCCGACCATGCTTGCGCTCATGGCCCTTGAAATGACGGCCATGGCCATGCCCCCAACCATAGGCCGGGCCATAAACCTGAGGCACATAAACCACACGGGGTGGCGGAGGCGGCGCGTAAATCACCCGGGGCGGCGGGCTGTAAATCACCGGACCTGGCACGCCCACCTGGGCATACACCGGGAAATGGCCGATGCGCGAATGCACGGCCACGGACGGCTCGACCACCACCGGATGGGCGCAGCCCACCTGTGCCAATCCCAAGCCCAGCAGGCCAAACAGCGCGATGGCTCTTGAAAAAGACGGTTTGAACGAATAAGGCATGACAAAGGTCCTCTGATGGCGTTGGCTTTTCTTGAAAGTGGACTCCCTGCGCCTTTAGCGCGGCAGCCCGCTGATCGGTGCACCGCCAGCGCTTTACAGTGGTTTCCATTCGTAACGGGCCAGGCCAGGCCGGGCCTGCGCCACCCTCTAAAATCAGACGCTATGACCACCCCCACCGCCCCGAACAGCTCCGCCGACAACGCCGACCACAAAGTCAGCAACTTCCTGCGCCAAATCATCGAAAAAGACCTCGAACTTGGCACCTACGCCAGCCGCCGCTGGGCCGGCAGCCCTGGCGACGCCGCCCACCACGCCAAGGGCGAGCCCGACCCGGCCAAGATCCGCACCCGCTTTCCGCCCGAGCCCAACGGCTACCTGCATGTGGGCCACGCCAAAAGCATCTGCATCAACTTCGGACTGGCCAAGGAGTACGGCGGCGTGTGCCACCTGCGCTTTGACGACACCAACCCCGAAAAAGAAGACACCGAATACGTCAACAGCATCATCGACGCCGTGAAGTGGCTCGGTTTTGACTGGGCGCAATTGGGTCAAGCCCCTGGCAGCGCCGCCCCCTACCAAGCCAGCGACTACTTCGACTTCATGTACCGCGCCGCCGAGGCGCTGATCGAAGCCGGCCACGCCTATGTGGACGAACAAAGCGCCGAAGAGATGCGTATCAACCGGGGCGACTTTGGCAAACCCGGCGTGGACAGCCCTTTCCGCAGCCGCACCGTCGCAGAAAACCTGGCGCGGTTCCGCGAAATGCGCGACGGCAAGCTCGATGACGGCGCCGCCGTGCTGCGTGCCAAGATCAGCATGCAGTCCCCCAACATCAACCTGCGCGACCCGGCCATCTACCGCATCCGCCGCGCCACGCACCACCACACGGGCGACAAATGGTGCATCTACCCGATGTACACCTTTGCCCACCCCATCGAAGACGCGCTGGAGCAAATCACCCACAGCATCTGCACGCTGGAGTTTGAAGACCAGCGCCCGTTTTACGACTGGCTGATGGAGCGCCTGTGCGAGTGCGGCCTGCTGGCCGCGCCCAGTCCCAAACAATACGAATTTGCCCGCCTGAAGCTGACCTATGTGATCACCAGCAAACGCAAGCTGATTCAACTGGTCAACGAAGGCAAAGTCAGCGGCTGGGACGACCCGCGCATGCCGACCATCGTCGGCCTGCGCCGCCGGGGCTACACGCCTGAGAGCCTGCGCCTGTTTGCCGACCGCATTGGCGTGACCAAGGCAGACAGCTGGATCGACTACAGCACGCTTGAAGGCTGCCTGCGCGAAGACCTGGAAAACAAGGCCCACCGCGGCATGGCCGTGCTCGACCCCGTCAAGCTCGTGCTGACCAACTGGGCTGAGGCCTTTGGCAGCGACGGCTACACCGAGGACTGCATCCAACCCGCGCTGCCCCACAGCGCGATTGCCGAGGGCCAAACGCCGCCAGCGGACCGTGTGTTCAAGATCGGCAAGGAAGTCTGGATCGAGCGCGAAGACTTTGAAGAATTGCCGCCCAAGGGCTACAAGCGCCTCTTCCCCGGCAACGTGGTGCGCCTGAAAGGCGGGTACGTGATCGAATGCACAGGCTGCGCACGCGACGCGGCGGGCCAAGTGACCGAGGTGCACGCCAAAGTGATCCCCGGCACCAAGAGCGGCACGCCCGGCGCCGACAGCGTCAAAGCCAAAGCCGCCATCACCTGGGTGGGCGTGGCCGACGGCGTGCAAGCCGAAGTTCGCCTGTACGACCGCCTGTTTGCCGAAGCGCACCCGGATGCGGGCGGCAAAGACTTCTTGCAGTCGCTCAACCCCGACAGCTTGAAAGTGGTGACGGCTTATGTGGAGCCATCACTAGCCGCCGCGCAGCCGGACCAGAAGTTTCAGTTTGAGCGCTTTGGGTACTTTGTGGCGGATCGCTTGGACCATGTGGCGGGAGCGAAGCCGGTGTTTAACAAGGTCACAGGGCTGAAAGACAACTGGGCCAAATGAGGCCACACCACCTTGCACATGCGCATCACCACCCTCCCCGCCCTGCGCGAGCTTTACGGCCCAGCACGTGAGCGTTCGATCAAAAAAGAGATCCCATCGCTCGATGCGCATGCGGTTCAGTTCATTGGTTTGTCGCCCTTTGTGGTGCTGGCCAGCAGCGATGCGCAGGGGCACATGGACGCCTCGCCACGCGGGGGCGAGGCGGGCTTCGTCAAGGTGCTGGACGAGCAGACGCTCTTGGTGCCCGACTCACCTGGCAACAACCGGCTGGACACGCTGGAGAACATCATCGCCACCGGCCGCTTGGGCACTTTGTTCATGGTGCCGGGTTTTGACGAGACCTTGCGTGTGAATGGCCGCGCTGTGCTGTCGACCGATCCGGCCGATCTGGCGCTGTGTGTTGACGCTCGGCGCACGCCCGCGCTGGTGATCCGCCTGACGGTGGAGTCGGTGTACCTGCATTGCGCCAAGGCTTTCATGCGCTCGGGTTTGTGGGATGCCTCGCGGCGCACCGAGCGGGCGCAAATGCCCAGCATGGCCGAGATGATGCGCGACCAGATTCGCGCCTTCAAAGGCGAAGAGATCGAAGTTGAAACCCAGGACCAGATGCTGGCGCGCTACCGACAGTCGCTGTAAGGTCAAAAAGTTGTCCCGCCCGTCTGTGCATGAAGCTGTGGACAAGCGCGTGGACATCCGTGCAAACCCTGATGCCGTGTGGGCTGGCACACACTGCCCAATCAACAGGCAGTGGCCTCGAAATGCCGGGAAAACACCCGGTTTGATTGTTTTGAACCATCGTCTGTTCCTCACTAAGATGCGTTCTTTTAGCCCCATCAGGGCTGTTTTTTTAAATGGAGACACCTCATGCATGCTCGCCGCAAGATTTTGACCACCACGGCTTTGGCCGCCTCGCTCTTGGGCTTGGGCTTGGGCTTGGGCCTGACGCCACAGGCACAAGCCCAGGACAACACCTTGCGCCTGGTGGTGCCCTATCCGGCGGGTGGCTCGTCCGATCGGGCCACCCGCATCCTGGCCGAAGCGCTTCAAAACCGCACGGGCCAGACGGTGGTGGTGGACAACGTCACGGGTGCAGGGGGTCGCGTGGCCATGCAGCAAGTCAAGCGCATGCCCGACAACGCCCAGGTGCTGGTGGTGGTGAACCCGGCCCTGATGGTGGTGGCGCCGCTGGTGTTCAGCAACATTGGCTATGACCCCGAGAAAGATTTTCAGCCCGTGAGTCAGGTGTCAACGTATGAGTTTGCGGCGGCTGTGGCCGGGGCGGTGCCGGTGCGCGAGTTCAGCCACCTGACCGCCTGGATGCGGGCCAACCCCGAAAAAGCCAGTTTCGGCGTACCCGCCAGCGGCAGTCTGCCTCACTTTTTTGCCCTGATGCTCAACCAGTCCACGGGCACCCAGGCACCCGTGGTGGGTTACCGGGGCTCGGCGCCCTTGCTCAACGACCTGATGGGCAACCACATTCCAGTGGCCATTGACACCCTGGACAGCCTGATGCCACAGCACGAAGGCGGCAAACTGCGCATCCTGGCCACCTCGGGGAGCCAACGCGCTGTGCCCGGAATCCCCACTTTCAAAGAAGCCGGTTTCAAAGTGACGGCTTCTGGCTGGAACACCTTGTACGCCAAGTCCACCATGCCTGCCGATAAGGTGGCCAAGCTGGCCGAGGACATCCGCGCGATCATGGCCCAACCCAAAATCCGCGAGCAATTTGTCATGGTCAAAGCCGAACCTGTTTCGTCCAGCCTGGCTCAGACCCGCAAGGACCTGGCCAGTTTCAAAGCCCAATGGGTTCCGGTGATTCAGCAAGCCAATCTGAAGTTCAACTGAAGCGGCGCTTCACACGCCCCCCTGCCCCGGTGGCGCCACATCACGCCCCAGGATGCGCTGGCCCAGCCATTGCAAGCCAGCGCCCACGTCCATGCGTCGGCTTTTTTGTACCGCTGTCGGGTGGGCTTGGCCTGCTTGCAGCGGCAGACCGATGTCAAAGGCGAAGACATAGTCGGGCTCCTGACCCATGCGCAGGTCGGTCACCAGCAAATTGTCGCTGTTGCGCTGCACCTTGAAAAAACCATCGGTGAAGCGGGCCAGGCGTTGCAGCTGGGGGTGGTCAGCGTTTTGCGTGGCCAGTGCGCCGCCGCGTTCATGGGCCACAAAACGCACGAGCCGACCGCTGTCAAGCAGGGCATAAAAACCCTCGTGAAAACGCTCGCCATCCAGGGCCACCACACGCCACACAGCGGTGGTCAAAGGCGCGGGCGTGACCAGCAGCTGCTGGCTGGGCAGGCCTTGCGCCTGCAGCGACGCGCGGGCATGCTGCGTGACCCAGGCCTGCGCCAGTGCGCTCCAGACCAGGTAAGCGGTGCTGAAAGCCAGCGCCCAGCCATTGATGGCCAATGCCCGCCCTACCGTTTTGACACGCAAGGCCGCCACCACGCCCGCCAGCAAGGGCAGTGAATACACCGGGTCGATGATGAAGATGCTGCCCAGGCCATAGGCCTTGTCGGTGAAAGGCTGGAACACCTGGGTGCCGTAAATCGTCATCAGGTCCAGCAAGGGGTGCGTGACCAGCGCCAGCATGAGCGCCCACCACCAGCGGCCATAAAGCTGTGGCTGACGGTGGATGCGGCTGACTACCCAGGCCATCGGAAACGCAAAGAGCGTGAGCAAGAGCAAAGCGTGGGTTTCAGCGCGATGCCGGATCATGTTCAGGATCGGATCGCCGTGGTCCAGCAACACATCCAGATCCGGCAGCAGGCCTGCCACGCCGCCCCACAGGGCAGATTTCCAGAGCGCGGCGCGCCGCCCCATGACGGCCACGCCCACCGAGGCGCCCAAAAGTACTTGTGTGACGGAATCCATGCTTGTCCCTGAATGCTGAAAACGAAGCGTCTGACGCCGGGCCCGGGGCCTGCAACAAGATGCCTTGATGTTGATCAAGAGGTTACTGGCTTTCGCAAATCCTTGGCTGGGCCATGCTGAAGTCAAACACCTTAAAAGGTGTACACCGCGCCATGAAGGTCCGGAGTTTGATGCACATCAGACGCATGTACCCCGCCCACTTCTACAAAGGCAGGTTCTACACACAAGGGGGTACGCCATGACACCAAAGTCCGATTCGAAGGGCACCACGATGCTGGATGCGGTGTCGAGCACTTTGCTGATACCGCTCGTGGCCCGTGCACGCGGGCCTTTGATCTACCCCTGGCTGGATCCCGATGACGTTCAGGCCCAGCATGTCATGGACACACTCGGGCATGTCATCGATCCCCTGCTGCAAGACCGGGCCGCCATGCTGACCGTGCTTTGGCGAACACAGCTGATGAAGCGCTTGGGAGAGGACTTTTTCAGGCACTACCCTGATGCGCAAGGCATCAATCTGGGCGCGGGTCTGTCGGATTATTTTCAGTGGCTCAACAACGGCCACAACTGCTGGCTGGATGTGGACATGGACGAAGTGGTCTCGCTGCGGCAACTGTTGCTGCCGGTGCATTCCGAATCGGCCAAAGACCGGTGCCTTGACTTGACCCAACCCGGCTGGTGGCAAGACCTGGGCCTGGACGAGCGCACGGGGCACAAGCCTATGCTGTTGATCTGCGAGGGTCTGCTGATGTACCTGACCCCCACACAAGTGCGGTCCGTGTTCAAGGAAATCGGCAACAACGCTCCCGAGGGATCGGAGCTGGTCTGCGATTTCATGACGCCCATGGGCATTGGCCTCACGCACATGACGCCCAGTGTGTCCGCCACCGGTGCAGAGTTTCGCTGGGGCGCACACAACGCACTGGAAGTGGCCCATTTGCACCCTCGCCTGGAGTTGATCGCCCAGCACACGGCGGCTGAAATGTATGGCTGGTCTTTTTGCTGGGCCGAAATGTGCATGACGCCCTGGACCGGCGGGCCACTGTACGGCGTGGCCCACATGCAAATCACCGAAGCATGAAGTCCACAAGAGCGCCCGTCGCGCCAGGCGCTGGGGGGATGGATCGTTGGCGCCATAATTTGGGTTGATGCTCTTATTTTGACGCTCTGAAATGACCCACTCTGCCACTGCCCAAACACCTGCCCCATCCACCCCACCCACCATGGTCTGGACCGATGCCCTGAACACGGGCGATGCCCGCATGGACGACACCCACCGGGAATTCATGGACATGATCAACCAGATCCTGGTCACGCCCGAAGATGAACAGTTACCCGTTTACAAAGCTTTTTTAGACCACACGGTCGAGCACTTTGCCCAGGAAGAACGCTGGATGCTGGCCACCGGCTTTTCGGCCGACAACTGCCACGCCGAGCACCACGCCACCATCCTGGAGACCATGCGCGTGGTCGAGGCCCATTACCTGGACACCGACAAGCAAATCATCACACGCATGGCCGAAGCCCTGGCCGAGTGGTTTCCCGGTCACGCCGCCAGCATGGACGCCGGCCTGGCTGCGCACCTGAAAGCCGTGGGCTTTGACAGCGAGACTGAAACCCTGGCCGACCCCTCGGTCATCCAGAACGTGACCATGTCAGGCTGCGGCAGCGTCAGCTGCAGCTGAAATGAATGCAAGGCGGAATACCCGCCGCCCCATCCAACCACACACAGAACAATTACCCGAGACAAGATCCATGGACATGCCCATCAACCACTTCAAGCACGCCATCGCGTCGGGTCAAAAACAGATCGGCCTGTGGTCGCACCTGTGCAGCAACATCAGCACCGAGATCCTGGCGCACTGCGGTTTTGACTGGTTGCTGCTGGACATGGAGCACTCGCCCAACGACCTGAGCGAAATCCTGGCGCAGCTGCAAGCCATGAAGGGCAGCGCCACCACGCCCATCGTGCGCCCGCCCTGGAACGACATGGTGACCTTCAAGCGCTTGCTCGACATCGGCGTGCAAACGCTGCTGGTGCCCTACATCCAGACCGAAGAAGAAGCACGCCAAGCCGTGTCTTACACCCGCTACCCGCCGCACGGTGTGCGCGGTTATGCGGGTGCGCCCCGCGCCAGCCACTATGGCCGCGTGAAGGGTTATGCCCAGCACAGCAGCGAAGAAATTTGTTTGTTGCTGCAGGTCGAAACCCTGCAGGGGCTGGACGACCTGGAGGCCATTGCCAACGTGGACGGCGTGGATGGCGTGTTCATCGGCCCCGGCGATTTGTCGGCGGCGCTCGGCCACTTGGGCGACCCCAAGCACCCCGAAGTGCTCAAGGTCATTGACGAGTCCATTGCCCGCATCCGGGCTTGCGGCAAAGCAGCCGGCATCTTGACCGGCGATGAAGCCCTGGCCCGGCACTATGTCGAGCAAGGCTGCCTGTTTGTGGCGGTGGGTGCCGACCAGAACGTGTTGCGCGACAGTGCCACCGCCTTGGCGGGTCGCTTCAAGGCTTGAAAGCCCACCATGTTGTCCACACCTGCATCGCCCTTGCGTTTTCCTCGTCTGCTGCTGACCGGCGCTGCCGGTTATCTGGGGCGCGAACTGCGCCCGCGCCTCAAAACCTACTGCGACGTGCTGCGCCTGAGCGACCGCGCCGATCCAGGCCCTGCCGCTGAAGGCGAAGAAGTCCAGGTCACGCCGCTCGAAGACAAGGACCGGGTTCTGGCCCTGCTGTCAGGCGTGAGCGCTGTCGTGCATCTGGGCGGCGTGTCCACCGAACAGCCCTGGGACACCATCCTGGCGGGCAACATCTCGGGCATGGTCAACCTGTACGAAGCGGCACGCCTGCAGGGCGTGCGGCGCATCGTGTTCGCCAGCTCCAACCATGTCACCGGCTTTTACCGGCAGGACGAAGTGGTCAACACCCGCATGCCGCCCAAACCTGATGGGTTTTATGGCCTGTCCAAAGCCTTTGGCGAAGACGTGGCGCAGATGTACTGGGACCGTTGGGGCATCGAGACGGTGAGCATCCGCATCGGCTCCTCCACCCCCGAGCCCAAAGACCGCCGCATGCTGGCCACCTGGCTGAGCCACGACGACCTGGAGCGCTTGGTGGTCGCCGCGCTCACCGCCCCCATCGTGGGCCACAGCATCATCTATGGCATGTCGGACAACCAGACCACCTGGTGGGACAACACCCATGCCCGGCACATCGGCTACCGACCACAGGACACTTCTGACGTGTTTCGCCAGGCGGTCGAAGCCCGCCAGCCCGTGATCGACAGCCAGGACCCGGCGGCCATTTACCAAGGCGGCGGTTTTGTGAAAGTCGCACCCCACGGCTGAGATTTCCTTGAGGGCGCTGGCCTGCAAGCGATGAGGCCGGGCTGAGCGCTGCAGGGCGCACGAACAGGCATCTCAAGAAATTTCAAACGCGCTGTCCCAAGTTTCACAGCTTCCAGACCACCCAGCGGCTACCATCGCGGACATTGCTCATTTGCCCCCTCAGGAGACAACCCATGCCCGTGATCACCACCATCGAAGACCTGCGCGTTCTGGCCGAAAAGCGCGTGCCGCGCATGTTCTACGACTATGCGGACAGCGGCTCCTGGACCGAAAGCACCTACCGGGCCAACGAAAGCGATTTCCAGAAGATCAAGCTGCGCCAGCGCGTGGCCGTGAACATGGAAAATCGCAGCACCGCCAGCACCATGGTGGGCCAGAAAGTCGCCATGCCGGTGGCCATTGCGCCCACAGGCCTGACCGGCATGCAGCACGCCGACGGTGAAATTCTGGCCGCCCGCGCTGCCCAAAAGTTTGGCGTGCCATTCACCTTATCGACCATGAGCATCTGCTCCATCGAAGACGTGGCCGAGCATGCGGGGCAAGGCTTCTGGTTTCAGCTGTACGTGATGAAAGACAAGGGCTTCATCGAGCGCCTGATCGACCGCGCCAAGGCGGCCAACTGCGGCGCCCTGGTGCTCACGCTCGATTTGCAGATCCTCGGCCAGCGCCACAAGGACCTGAAAAACGGCCTGTCCGCGCCGCCCAAGCTGACCATCAAAAACATGATCAACATCGCCACCAAGCCCCGCTGGGCTCTGGGCATGCTGGGCACACCGCGTCGCCAGTTCGGCAACATCGTGGGCCACGTCACGGGCGTGGCCGACATGAGCAGCCTGTCGTCCTGGACCGCCTCGCAGTTTGACCCCGCCCTGAACTGGGGCGATGTGGAGTGGATCAAAAAGCGCTGGGGCGGCAAGCTGATCCTCAAAGGCATTCAGGATGTGGAAGACGCCCGCCTGGCGGTGCAATCGGGTGCAGACGCCCTGATCGTCAGCAACCACGGCGGCCGCCAGCTCGATGGCGCGCAGTCGAGCATCGAGGCCCTGCCCGGCATCGTGGACGCCGTGGGTCAGCACATCGAGGTGCACATGGACGGCGGCATCCGCAGCGGCCAGGACGTGGTCAAAGCCCGTGCACTGGGCGCCCGGGGTGTCTATATCGGCCGCTCCATGCTTTATGGCTTGGGCGCCATGGGCGAAGCGGGCGTGACCAAAGCGCTGGAAATCATTCACAAGGAACTCGACCTGACCATGGCCTTTTGCGGTCGCACCCAAATGGACACGGTGGACAAGAGCATCCTGCTGCCCGGCACCTTTCCCACCGGGGTCTGATCGGGGCCTGCGTCCTCTCCAGCCCGGCTCAAGCCCAATGCAAGCGGCCCCATAGGACAAAACCTCTTGGGGTCGCGCTATGCTTGAAGGGTGACTTCTTCACCCTCCTCAAACACCAGCGCCCCACCCGTGCGCCGCATTGCCCACCTCGACATGGACGCGTTTTACGCGTCCTGCGAGCTGCTGCGCTACCCGCAGCTCAAGGGCTTGCCCGTGGTCATTGGCGGCGGCCGCCGCAAGGAAGACGACTTGCTGGGCAAGCTGCAGGCGGCCTACCCCGAGGGCGAGTGGACCGAAGACACCTTTGCCGAGCGGCTGGACCGCATCCCGGTCGACTTTTTCCCGCGCATCGAAGGCTACACCGGGCGCGGCGTGATCACCACCGCCACCTATGCAGCCAGGCAGTTTGGCATCGGCTCGGCCATGGGGCTGATGAAGGCGGCCAAGCTGTGCCCGCAAGCCATCCTGCTGCCCGTGGATTTTGAGCGTTACCGGCATTACTCGCGCACCTTCAAAAGCATCATCACCGACATCGCGCCCGTCATGCAGGACCGGGGCGTGGACGAGGTCTACATCGACTTCACCGAGGTGCCCGGCGGCCAGCGCGAAGGCGGGCGCGTGCTGGCCCGGCTGATCCAGAAAAGCATTTTTGACGCCACGGGCCTGACCTGCTCGATTGGCGTGGCGCCCAACAAGCTGATCGCCAAGATGGCCAGCGAGTTCAACAAACCCAACGGCATCTCCATCGTCCACGAGGCCGATCTGCAAACCCTGATCTGGCCGCAGGCCTGCCGCAAGATCAACGGCGTGGGCCCCAAGGCAGATGAAAAGCTCAAGGGCTTTGGCATCCACACCATCGGCGATCTGGCTGCACGCGAGCTGCCCTGGCTGGTGGACAACTTTGGCAAAAGCTACGGCGCCTGGCTGCACGAGGCCGCCTGGGGCCGCGATGACCGCCCGGTCGAGACCGAGAGCGAACCCGTCAGCATGAGCCGCGAAACCACGTTTGAGCGCGACCTGCACGCTGTGCGCGACCGCGAAGAACTCGGGGCCGTTTTCACCCGGCTCTGCGAACAGGTAGCGGCCGATTTGCAGCGCAAAGGCTACCAAGGCAAAACCATCGGCATCAAGCTGCGCTATGACAACTTCCAGGCCGTGACGCGGGACCAAAGTCTGACGGAATACACGGCCGACGCCAAACGCATCCGGCAGGTGGCGGGCCAATGCCTCAAACGCGTGGACCTGTCACGCCGCCTGCGACTGCTGGGCGTGCGGGTGGGCTCACTGGTCAAGGCCGGGACAGTGCCCGCACCGGGGGCCTCTTACAGTGAAGCCATTGCCAACCCACCCCCCCAAGTGAATGACCATGGACAAACTCAACTGCTTTTCTTTGACGACTGAAGGCCACATTGCCCACCTGGTGATGAACCGCCCCGAGGCAATGAACACCATGCACCCGACCTTCTGGCGCGAGCTGCACGAGGTGCTGACCGACATCCACAAAGCAGGCACCGCCCGGGCGCTGGTGATCTCCAGTACGGGCAAACACTTCAGCGCGGGCATGGACCTGCAAACCTTTGGCAGCGCCATCCAGATGGACGACACCAGCGCCGAAGGCCGCTCGGCCGTGTACGACCTGCTGACCGACATGCAGCACACCTTCACCCTGCTCGAAGAACTGCGCATCCCGGTGATCGCGGCCATTCACGGCGGCTGCATTGGCGGCGCGGTGGACATGGTCACCGCCTGCTGCATGCGCTATGCCTCGGCCGATGCGTTCTTCTGCATCCAGGAAATCAACATCGGCATGGTGGCCGATGTGGGCACGCTGCAACGTCTGCCCAAGTTGTTGCCCATGGCCTTGGTCAAAGAACTGGCCTACACGGGCCGACGCCTGAGCGCCGACAAAGCGCTGGCTTACGGCCTGGTGAACGAAGTGCTGCCCACCCACGAAGCCACTGTGGCCGCTGCCCTGCAAGCGGCCAAAGAGATTGCCAGCAAACCGCCCGTGGCTATCTGGGGCACCAAGCAAGTGCTGCACTACGCCCGCGACCACAGCACCGAAGACAGCCTGCGCCACATGGGCTGGCTGCAAGGCGCGATCTGGAGCAACGCCAACGTGCGCGAGGCCATCAGCGCGTTTCAGCAAAAACGTGAGGCCAACTTTGCGCCGCTGCCTGTGCTTAAGGGGTTTAGGGAATTTGGTTGAACATCCCCCATGAAAATCTTCCACAACACCCACCACGCCGAGCACGCAGGCCGCCAGGAAATGTTCCGGGGCCGCTTGGTCGATTGCCACGAAGTGCCCATGCGCCTGCAGCATGTGCTTGACGAACTGAACAAGCGCCCTGTCGGCACCTTGGTGCAGCCCGCTGCCGACCTGCCGCTGGACGCGGCTTTGCGCCGGGTGCACAGCGCCGACTACCTGGACTTTTTGGCCCACGCTTGGCGCGACTGGGTGGCGCTGGACCCGGCCAATGCGGCGGTGGACGCCCTGCCCTCGGTTTGGCCGCTGACCGCCCGGCACGGGTTTCGCACCGATGCGCCGCCGCTCAACTTTGCGGCGCGGCTGGGGCAATACGCGTTTGACTCGGGCACGCCTTTGACGGCGGGCAGCTGGGCCGCCGCACGCGAAGGCGCGGCCTGCGCACTGGCCGCCGCGCACGCGGTGCTGGGTGGCGAACGCTTTGCCATGGCCCTGACCCGCCCGCCAGGCCACCATGCGGGCCCCAACTACATGGGCGGTTATTGCTTCATCAACAACGCCGCCGTGGCCGCGCAAGCCCTGCGCGATGGCGGGCTGCAGCGCGTGGCCGTGCTCGATGTGGACTACCACCACGGCAACGGCACACAAACCATCTTTTATGAGCGCAGCGATGTGTTCACCGCGTCCATCCACGGCGATCCGCGCACCGAATACCCGTTCTTTCTGGGCCATGCGGACGAGCGCGGCGCGGGGACAGGCGAGGGCTTCAACCTGAACCTGCCACTGCCGCGAGGCACCGGGTTTGAAGTCTGGTGGGCCACGCTGCAAACCGCCATGCAAGCCGTGAGCGACTTTGCACCGCAGGCACTGGTGGTACCACTGGGGCTGGACACGTTCGAGGGCGACCCGATCTCGGGCTTCAAGTTGCGCAGCGCGGATTACCTGCAGGTCGGCCGAGCGATTGCGCAATTGGGCTTGCCGACGGTGCTGACCTTTGAAGGCGGGTATGCGGTGGCCGAGGTGGGGGTGAACACGGTGAATGTGCTGGAAGGTTTGCGCGGCTGATCAGCCCTGAATGCTGCGCCAGCGCTCCAGTTCTGCTGGGCGCAGGCCATAGCGGGCCAGCACGCCTTCGTGCAAACGGCGCAGCTCTTGCATGACCAAGGCCCGCACGTTTTCACGATCTGGGCCAGGCGCGGCCAGGGCCACTTGGGTGGCCACCAGCGCCAGCGGGTCTTGCTCGGGGTTTTGCACCACGGCCTTGACGATATGGCGAATGGCATCGCGGTAAGTCAGGCGCAGCACATCGGGCTCGACCACGCTGGACTTGGCCGTCAGGTATTCCTTGGTCGAGCGCTCATAGGCCCACATGAACAGGTCGCGCAGCAGCTCCACGCGCCTCATCTCGTAAACGCCCAGCACCGAAACGGTGTACCAGTCCTGCGACACGCCCAAAAACGTGAGCGGGCACAGGTTGGCCCGCAGCAGCGGCCAGTTGGCCAGCAGGCGCGACGTGCGCTTGTTGCAGTCAGCAAAAAGCTGCAAATACGGCAAGTGCACCATGGCAAAAAACGACTGCTCAAACGGGTCTTCGATGGCGTTGAATTTGGCCAGCGCCTCATCGAGCAAGCTGCCAATCAGCGACAGACCCGACGGCGGCTGGTAATTGCTTTGCCCGATTTGCACCGGGTGCAGCCGCAAGCGGCCTTCGTCCTCGGGGCTTTCGAGCAGGTTTTCTGACAAGGCGCTGTGCAGGTTCATCAGCAGATAGCGGTTGAACTGCGGCGCGGCCACGTTATCCATGAGCAGCTCGATGGCGGCCTTATGGTTCAGGATCATCTGCGTTTCGGTCACGCCATGGCCTTGCGCCTGCTGGCCGTGGGCGATCAGGGCGCGGGTGTCCAGGCGCGTGTAGGTGTTGCCCTCCAGGTGGCTGGACGCCCAGGACAAATCAATCAACAAACGGTCGAGCATGGCGCGGCCATGCGTGCCCGCAGGTTGCGGCCCCGGCCCGGTGCGGCCCATGCGGTGCAACTGCGCCCGCACAGGCTGAGGCAGATAAAACGTAGCGTTGGGCTGGTAGGCCTGCAAAAACTCGGACTGGTAACCCACGGCTTGGCGGGTGCTCCAGGGCTGGGCCAGATAGGCGCGGATGTCTTTGCTGTCGGGCGACAAGGGCCACTGGCCGGTGGAGAGTTCTTCCTCGGCCCGCCAAGTGGACGACTCTGACAAACCCACTGACGTGGGCAAAGCGTAAGCTGCCACTTTTGGCGCGATTCCGGAATCGACCATATAACGGGTAGCACGCGCCTTGCCAACTGGCGCGATTTTGCCTTGCGCAACCCACTTGGCCAAAGCTCTTTGCAAGCTGCGGCGCGGCATACCGGGCCATTTTGCAGAAGCTTCCGCAAGCGACAGGCCATCAGGCTGAGCCTCAATGGCGGTCAAGAGTTGGACGTTGAAATCTGACATGATTGGCGCAATTTTAAACAATCGCGCCATTTATGCAACCCATGATATGGGCTAATCATTGATACGGGCCGATCGCTATGTCAAAAATAAGTAACACAAGTGTTACCATGAAATCACGAAACAGCGACCCAAGCCAAGCCAGAAAGAAGGCCTTGGCAGTCAACAAAAAAGGAAAGTCAACATGACCTTGACGCGTGATTTCAGGCAAACCGTGGTTGAACGCGTGCAGCGTGATCCGGCTTTTGCCAAAGCGTTGCTCGACGAAGCGGCCACGCTGTTTTTGAGCGGTGAGCCCGATTCGGCGCGGTTGATTCTGCGCGATCTGGTCAACGCCACCGTGGGGTTTGAAGGCTTGGCTGAACTGACCCAAAAACCCAGCAAGAGCCTGCACCGCATGCTTTCACCCAAAGGCAACCCCAGCATGGACAACCTGGCCGCTATTTTTGATGCCATCAGAAATTGGCTCAAAGTGACTTTCGATGTCCGCGTGGTCGAACTGGCTTGAACCAGAGCAATGTCCTGACCAGCATCCGACTGACCGCCACTAAACCAGCCCCACCCCCGCCACAGACCCTTTAGTTACACCCCCAGCACTACCCCAGCCAAAAAACCGAGAACTTTCCATTAACATCCAAGCTCACTTTATGAGCACCAAATGGGTCTTAATTGGAACGAAATCAAATCCAGGGCATTGCTTTTCAGCAAAACCTGGGCCGACGCCTGCAACGAGGACAGCCAGGCCAAGCCCTTTTGGATCGATTTCTTTGAAATCTTTGGCATCACCAACAAACGCGTCGCCACCTTTGAGCTGAACGTCAAAAAGCTCGGCGGCGCTCAAGGCTTTGTGGACCTGTTTTGGCCCGGCGTGCTGTTGGTGGAGCACAAGTCACGCGGCAAAAGCCTGGACGACGCGGTGGACCAAGCCATTGGCTACCTGCACAACCTGCCCGAGCGCGACCTGCCCCAGCTGGTGGTGGTGTGCGACTTTGCCCGCTTTCGGGTGCGGCGCCTGGCCACGGGCGAGACGGCGGAGTTTGAGCTCAAGCACCTGCACAAACACGTCAAGCTCTTTGGCCTGCTGGCGGGCTACAAGGTGCAAGACATCCAGGCCGAAGACCCGGTCAACATCAAGGCCGCCGAACGCATGGGCCGCCTGCACGATGCCCTGAAAGCCAGCGGCTACAGCGGCCACGCGCTGGAGGTGCTGCTGGTGCGCCTGCTGTTTTGTTTGTTTGCCGACGACACGGGCATCTTTCAGCCCGCGCAATCGTTCAGAGACTTTGTGGAAGAACGCACCGCGCCCGACGGCTCGGACCTGGGGCCGCGCCTGGGGCAACTGTTTCAGGTGCTCAACACGCATGAAAGCCAGCGCAGCAAAAACATCGACGAACAGCTGGGCCAGTTTGCGTACATCAACGGCCGTCTGTTTGAAGAAACCCTGCCCATGGCCGACTTCAGCACCGCCATGCGCGAAGCCCTGCTGGACGCCTGCGGTCTCGACTGGTCGGCCATCAGCCCGGCGATTTTTGGCAGCCTGTTCCAAAGCATCATGGACGAAAAGGCCCGTCGTATTTTGGGTGCGCACTACACGTCTGAAAACAACATCCTCAAAGTCATCAAGCCCCTGTTTCTGGACGAACTGCACGCCGAGTTTGAGCGGGTGAAAGGCCACCCATTTGCCAAGTGACTGAGATGACCAATGGCAGCAAGCCAACCGACGGCGGGCATTTGCTGTTGGACGACGCCGAAAAAGAGAGCCTGATCAAGGCGGAACCACAAGCCGAGCAATGGATTCGCCCTTTTATGGGCGCAGAAGAATTCATCAACAAAACAGCGCGTTGGTGCCTGTGGCTGGTGGACTGCCCGCCCAAAGAACTGCGGCTAATGCCTGAAGTCATGAAACGCGTGCAATCGGTCAAAGCCATGCGCTTGGCCAGCACCGACAAACAGACGCAACAAGACGCAGGAACGCCCACACAATTCCAAAAAATCAGGCAACCCGCAAGCAATTACTTATTGATCCCCAGCGTCTCATCCGAGCGGCGCAACTATGTGCCGATCGGCTTCATGGATGCCCATGTCATCGTGAGCAATCTGGTCTATGCCGTACCCGACGCCACACTGTTTCACTTCGGCGTCATGACCAGCAGCATGCACAACGCCTTCATGCGCTTCACATGCGGACGACTGAAAAGTGATTTCCGTTACTCCAACACCATCGTCTACAACAACTACCCCTGGCCCGGCTTCGCTGGCGAACCACTCAGCGACAAACACCGCACCGCCATCGAACAAGCCGCCCAGTGCGTGCTCGATGCCCGCGCCCAGTTTGCAGACTCGTCACTGGCCGACCTCTACGACCCGCTGACCATGCCCCCGGCCCTGCTCAAGGCCCACCAAAAACTAGACACCGCCGTAGACGCCGCCTACCAACCCAGCGGCGGCAAAAAGTCCTACGCCTCCGACGCCGAACGCGTCGCCTTCCTCTTCGAGCTGTACCAACGCATCACAAGCTTGCTGCCTGCGCCAGCCAAGAAAACACGCAAAAACAAAGCCACAGAAAGTTATTGAATATGACCGGATTGAAAAAATGTCGAAGATCGATACGTTACGCGACCAGCCTCTTTGCAGTGGTTGTGCTCCCTTGCCCACACGCGTACAACGTACACGAATTGCGACGAAGCCGACACCCGACTCGGGTGCCAAAGATCTTTCGGCGGTCAGCTATGGGTGTTACGCGAGGCACTAGACGCCATCCGACTACTTCCCTTCGTACGGAATCACTGACGCGACTCGATCGCGCGAACGCTTACTTCGAAAATTATGGAGCCTGTACAAGTGTCTAGTTTTCCTTTGTCATTTACGAACGGGACGATGAAGAAGATGATTGACATCAGTTCAGCCAGCGTTGTGCACTCCGTGGTGCATAAGGTTGGTAATCGGCTACGCGAAGAAGGAGTTCGTCTGTCGTCTGAAGAGGTTAAGGGAAACGCCGACCTACATGACACGCTCCTCCGACACTACTTGGCTCCTTTGGCACAAGAGCGGCTCGCAAATGAGTTCTATCACGAGTCCGATATTGGTCTAAACGCCGTACACCAGTTCTCACAAAGGATCTTTGAACGCCCTTTGGACTTTGTTTCTCATACGCAGAATGTGGCGAAACACTTGTACTCCGTCACAAATCATCCAAGCGTTTCAGGGGGTGAACTTATTTCGATCCTCTATAAAGACGTAAGGGTAGGCGACCAGTACCTTGGTGCTAATGCCACGGCAGAAATCTTGGGAGTACTGGAGGAGCGGAACGGCTTCTCAGTTCCCGATGACTATCAAATCGATGCCGCACTTCTTAGGAGACAAGCGAAATCCGTTTCGAGACAATTTTCAATCATGGATGGAGTAAGCCTGATTCTCACGCTCGGTGGAGTGAGGCTAGGCCTGCTTCATTGCAGCGCTGTGAGTGTGTCAGGCGGAACCGGGCTGGCGAAAAAGACAGAGACTGAATCGCTCACTCACTTCGCCGCGCTGGCCATCACCAATTCAGGTCTGTTTACACAACTCATGCGCCATGCGGTTGCCCCCCACCCTCCTCACATAAGCCAGCAAATCCACATAAAACGGATGCCTGCACGGCGTGGACGAATCGCCCACCAGCAGCAGCTTGCGCCGTGCGCGGGTCATGCCCACGTTCATGCGGCGGATGTTAGACAGGAAGCCGATCTCGCCTTGGGGTTTGCTGCGCGTCAAGGTGATGGCCATGATGTCGCGCTCTTGACCCTAAAACGAATTGACCGTGCCCACGCTGAGCCTGCGTTGCAGCAGCGGGTCACGCAGCCGTCAAAGGCGCCATGCACGCCACGGCACGCGCCCCCAAAGCACGGGCATTGCGCTAGACCGTTCGTTGAAGTACAGACTGTGCAGGGCTGACAACGCAGACTGCATTCACACCTTGGCTTGAGCCCAGGCCCCAGGTGCCGCGCTCTGCGGCGCTGTCAGCGCACTGCCCATGGGCCAGGCTTCGCCGTCATGGTGTCAACGCCAACAAAAAGGAATATGCATGCAAGCTCGCCACACCCCACTCAAGCTGACCAGCGCCAGCCTGGAGGAACTTGTTGGGTTGCACGCCCGGCCCTGTCTGTCTCTGTACATGGGCACCCACCGCAGTCACCCCGATAACCAGCAAGACCCGATCCGTTATCGCCATCTGGTTGGCGCACTGAAGACATCTCTGCACCATCAAGCGCCCGATGCACTGCGCGCCCTCATTGCGCCATTTGAGGCTTTGGAAAACGACCACGCGTTTTGGGAGCACACGCTCGACGGGCTGGTGGTGATGGGGGCGACTGATTTTTTCCGCATCTACGTTTTGCCCAGACCGGTGGCCGACTTGGCGGTGGTGGCCGACAGCTTTCACACCCAGCCTTTGCGGCAATTTTTGCAATCGGTTGAGCGCTACCAAGTCTTGGCTTTGAGCTTGAACAAGGTGCAACTGTTCGAGGGCAACCGCGACAGCCTGGAGGCTTTGAGCTTGGCGTCAGAGGTCCCGCTCTTCAAGCAACACGAGCAGCGATCGCCAACAAGCTGCGCACAGCTCGGTGTCATCGGACGGTGGCGTGGGCGCTGGCCATTCGGCCATGCACCACGGGCAAGGCGGCAAGAAAGACGGCATGGACAGCGAGGTGGAGCGCTTTTTCCGGGCGGTGGATCGGGCGGTGCAGGCGCACCACTCCGACGTTTCGGGTTTGCCCCTCATGCTGGCAACTTTGCCTGAACACCACCATCTGTTTCAGGCCATCAGCCACAACCCGCGGCTGATGAAGCAAGGCCTGCTCATCAACCCCGAGAGCCTGAGCCCCACCGAGTTGCAGCAACGCGCCTGGGCCGTGGCCGCCCCGGCACAACAGGCCCAACAAAGCGCTTGGTGCGACGATTACGCCGCAGCCAAAGCAAAGGGGCTGGGCATTGACAACCTGGCCGATGCGGCGCATGCGGCCACAGCCGGGCGCGTGGGCAGCTTGTTGATCGAAGCCGGTCGCCTGGTCGCCGGGCGCATCGATGGCACAACGGGCCGCATCGACTATTCCGAACTCGGCTACCCCAGGGTCGACGATGTGTTGGACGACCTGGCCACGTTGGTTGAGAAATTAGGCGGCCAAGTGCATGTTCTGGCGGCCGAACGCATGCCCACAACCACGGGTGTTGCGGCGAGTTATCGCCACTGAAGCCACCAAGCCCCATCCCTGTCATTCTTGGATGGGTTTTTCAATCAGTTCACGGGCCGGCTCAAACTCGGGCGCTTGTGCGTCATAGGCTTGGCGAACGGCGGGCTTGGCCAGAAGTTCGGCTTTCAGGTCTTTCAGGCTTTTCACGTCGACTCCTCCTTTGTCTGGCGAATCAATCGCATGGTGCTTTTGCTCATAGCCCTCAATCAAGGTCGAGAGCACATCCAGGCGTTCGCCTTCGGGTGAGTCAGGCGATGGGTCTTGGTCCACCAGCGATGACACCACGTGCAATGCTGCGCGGTGATCTTTTTCTGTGCAGATGGGGGTGATTTCCAAGATGCTCTCCTTGACGTTCAGGGCGGCATGTTAGTCCTGAATTGGGGCTGGCTGGTAACGTTCGGTGGTTCTACCTGTGACGTTTTGTCACGAGTTGACACTGACGGCCCGGCGGATGTCAGACAAGAAGCCGATCTCGCCTTGAGTGTTGCTGCGCGTCAAAGTTCTGTTTGTCACTCAAAATGGATTTGACTAAATATGTCTTTAAGTCCATAATTTTGCAATGACTTGGACTGTTCTGTTTCACGACGCCTTCGACGCTGAGTTCGAAGCTTTGGTCGAGGAGCTTCAAGACGAACTCTTGGCACATGCCAAGTTGCTGGCGACGTTTGGACCTGTCACGGTGGCCGATGCGCGTTACGACGATCATCTGGGCACTTTGAGTCAATCAACCAAGGAGTCCAAAAATGGCAAGAAAACTCGATGACGTGATGGCTGCGCTGCCCAAAGATCGGAAAAAACGGGTGGAGGACCGGGCCATGGAGTTGGCGACACTCAAAGACCTTCGCCATGCAGCGCAGCAAACACAAGAGCAAATGGCTGCCGCCTTGGGGGTGCGTCAGGACACCATTTCTCGTTTGGAAAAGCGCAGCGACATGCTGCTTTCTACGATGCGCCACTATGTGGAAAGCATGGGCGGTAAGCTGGAACTGGTGGCCAAGTTTCCTGATCGCCCGTCAGTGGTGATCGACCACTTGGGAGGTGAGGTCACCCTCAACAAGCGCGCAGGTGCTGCTCGCCGATCACGGGCAGCGGCCTAGTTGCCAACTGGGGTACAACTTGCACCCCCCTTGCGCTGCAAACCCCTGACGGCAAACAGCGCTCAAGCACGCACCAATTTAGGCCACCTCACGCGCCGTGCGGTATCCGCCCAATCCCTTCACATAAGCCAACAATTCCCCAAAAAACGGATGCCTGCACAGCGTGGACGAGTCGCCCACCAGCAGCAGCTTCCGCCGTGCGCGGGTCATGCCCACGTTCATGCGGCGGATGTCAGACAGGAAGCCGATCTCGCCTTGGGGGTTGCTGCGTGTCAAGGTGATGGCAATGATGTCGCGCTCTTGGCCCTGAAACGAATCGACGGTGCCCACGCTGAGCCTGCGTTGCAGCAGCCAATCGTTCAGCACGGCGCTGTCTTCGATGGCGTCTTTCAGATAGTTGATTTGGGCGCGGTACGGCGCGATCACGCCAATGGTCAGCGGGCGCTGATCGGGGTCGGTGGGTTCGCCTGGTTCCGACAGTTGTCCCAGCAGCTGCGCCAGGCGCGCCAGCAGCAAGTGGGCTTCTTCGGGGTTGGCGGTTGACCGGCTCTCAGGAATGGCCAGTTCTTGAAAGCCGCAGCCCGCCGTGTCGATGAATTCCACGGGCAAGTCGGGCGCAAAACGTGGGTCATTGAAGCGCGGGTCATACGCGGCCAAGTCGGCGTGGCGCACGCTGGGGTGCGCCACCAGTTGGCCGCCATAAAACTTATCGGAGCTGAAGCCCATGATGTGCGCGTGCATGCGGTATTGCACCTTCAGCATGCGGGCGGTGCCCGGTTGGCGCTGGATGCACTTTTCAAACAGGGTTTCGCGCAGGCCTTCGCGGGCGGCTTTTTCGCTTTTGACGGTGGGCGGCAGCTGGTGGTGGTCGCCCGCCAACACCAGGCGCTGGCCCTTGGCAATGGGAATCCAGCAACCCGGCTCCAGGGCCTGGGCGGCTTCGTCGATGAAGACGGTCTCAAAGTCCAGGTGGCGAATCTGGCGGTGGCTGGCGCCCACCAGCGTGCAGGTGATGACCTGCACCGATTCGAGCACGTCCTCGGTCATGAAGCGCTCCAAATCGTCGGCGGCTTGGCGCAGCGTGCGGGCTTCTTCTCGCAGCCATTGGCGGCGCTGGCGCTCTTCAAAACCAAAGTTGCGCACACGTTCGCTGGCCGTCTGGCGGTGCTGGTCAGCGGTTTGGCGCATGGCGTGCATCTTGGCGTAGCTGGTGTGGGCCATCACCCCGGCGTCGAGCGTGTGCTTGAGCAGCAGCTCCGACACGCGGCTGGGGTTGCCCAAGCGGATCACATTCACACCGCGCTCGGCCAGCTTTTCGGTCAGCAGGTCCACGGCGGTGTTCGAGGGGGCGCACACCAGCACGCGCCGTTCGCGCCGGATGGTTTCCAAAATGGCTTGCACCAGCGTGGTGGTTTTGCCCGTGCCGGGCGGGCCGTGGATGATGGCCACGTCTTGCGCCGTGACCACATGGCGCACCGCCGCCAGCTGCGAGTCGTTGAGCGCACTCGGGTAAAACAGGTCGTCGGCTTGGGGCTCGCGAAAGCGGGCGGGCATTGCGCCCAGCAGCACATCGCGCAGTTCGGCCAAGCGGTTGCCGTATGCAGCCATGACCGCGCTCAGGGCCTGGTTCATCTCGCGGTAGCTCACCTCGTCAAACGTCAGGTCAATGCCCAACGTACTGCCGTTGAGGGTGCTGCCGCCTAGCACCCAGTCGGGCAGCGCTTCTTTGGTGGTGGCCAACAGCAGCTTGTTGCGCCGCACGCGGGTCACCACGCCACTCACCACGGGCCGGTCAGGCCCCGAGTAGCCAGGCGCACTGCTGAACAGCGCCGCCGCCGCCCCCACTTGAAACAAATGCAGGTCTTGCCGATGCGCAGGCCGCTCCAGCTCCAGCACCACCTTGCCGCCAAACCCAATGTCTTCTTGGGTGATGGTGACGGGGTACCAGGTCAGGCCGCGCCGACGGCGCTCCTTGATGCTGGCACTGGCGTTTTTGAGCTTGAACTGCGCCTGGTCTTCCTGCTGTTCCAGTTGCATGAGCGCACGCACATGGCGCAACTCGTGTTCAACAGAAAGATGCACGGTGGAGGTGGGGTCTTGATCGGCCAAAAGAGATGGAAATGGGAGGGGACAGGGACTCAACCGCTGTCGGCATCAATCGCCCGCCTGGGCTGAGGCGGGCAAGCCGAAAACCCGGTCGAAGCACCAGGTGAACGCGATGGCATAGAAGAAAAAGAAGGCCAGCAGGCCCAGGTTGGCCACCAAGGCAGCGGTGGGCGATATGTCGAGCCAGAGCGACATGACGGGCAAAAGAATGATCACCAAGCCGCCTTCAAAACCGGCCCCGTGGGCCAGCCGTCTGACAAAAGAGCGGCCACGCACGGTTTGGCGCGACTCCCAGCGCTCAAAGAGCCAGTTGAAGACGTAGTTCCACGTCAGCGCAATGCTCGACAACACAACCGCCAGGCCCAAGGTGGAGGTGGGCGACTTGTCAAAAGCCACACTCAACACGGGCCCAACCACAGCGATGGCAATGGCCTCGTACAAAAGGGCCTGGAGAACACGGCGGGTGGTGGGGGTCATCTTGGGGAACTTGGTGAATGCATTCACTGCCGAGCCGTGCGCACATTGGGCGGCAATGCGCCCGGTGCGCTGGTGCGCCAGGGGTTGATGTCCAACCCGCCGCGCCGGGTGTAGCGGGCGTACACCGTGAGCTTGGTGGGTTTGCAGCGCGTCCAAATGTCCATGAAGATGCGCTCGACGCATTGCTCGTGGAACTCGTTGTGGTTGCGAAAACTCACGATGTATTGCAACAGACCCGCTTGGTCGATCTGCGGGCCGCTGTAGCTGATCTGCACGCTGCCCCAGTCGGGCTGACCTGTCACCAAACAATTGCTTTTGAGCAGGTGACTGACCAGCGTTTCGGTGACCGGCTGCTCGTCTTGGTTGGCTGTCAGCAAATCGGGCGCGGGCTGGTAGCGGCTGCATTCGATGTCCATGCGGTCCAGGTTCAGGCCGTCCAGCTCGTGCACGGGCTCGACGTCAAATTGCTCCTGCAGCAGCAGCTTCACGCCCACGCTGGCTTGCACCGCGCCGCCGTGCCAGATGGCCGCGCTGATGTCGCGGCGGATCATGTCGCGCACCACATCGGCGCTTTCCAGCCGCGTGTTGTTGAAGCTGTTCAGGTACAGCTTGAAGGACTTGCTCTCCACAATGTGTGTGCTTTCAGCGGGCACCGTGATGTGCGCCAGCGCCACTTGCGGCTTGCCTTTGGGGTTGAGCCAGGACAGTTCGAACGCGGTCCACAGGTCGGCCCCAAAAAACACGGGCTGCCCGGTGACGCCGATCTCGGCCCGCTTGGTGGCGCGGGGGATGGGAAACAGCAGGCTCGCGTCGTACTGGTCCGCATAGGCGCTGGACTTGCCCAGCTGGGATTGTTCGGGGGTGTTCATGCTTGCACTTTTCTGCGAAAGACCAATCGGTCCGGCTCGGACACGGCCGGGTCGTAGGCATAGCCTTCCAGGTCAAAACCCAGTAAACCTTCGGGGTGGCTGATGCGGTTTTGAATCGCATACCGCGCCATCAAGCCACGCGCCCGCTTGGCGTTGAAGCTGATGATCTTGTATTTGCCGCCCTTGAAGTCTTCAAACACGCACTCGATCACCCGGGCTTTGAGGGTTTTGAGGTCCACCGACTTGAAGTACTCCTGCGAAGCCAGGTTGACGATGACCGGGGTTTTGTCTTTGGCCAGTTGCGCGTTCAGGTACTCGGCAATCTGCGGCCCCCAGAACTTGTAGAGGTTGCTGCCCTTGTCGGTTTGCAGCGTGGTGCCCATCTCCAGGCGGTAGGGTTGCATCCAGTCCAGCGGGCGCAACACGCCGTACAAACCACTCAAAATGCCCACATGGGCCTGGGCCCACTCCAGGTCTTGCGCAGACAGGGTCTTGGCGTCCAGGCCCTCGTACACATCGCCATTGAAGGCCAGCACGGCTTGCTTGGAATTTTTGGCGGTGAACTTCGGGCTCCAGGCTTCGTAGCGGGCCACGTTCAGCGCCGAAAGCGCGTCAGACAAGTCCATCAACTCGGCGATTTGCTGGGGCGACTTTTGGCGCAGCACGTCAATGAGGGCCTGCGATTGCGGCACAAACTGCGGCAACGTGTGGGGCACGCCCGCAGCGGGGGTTTCGTAGTCCAGAGATTTGGCGGGTGACAATAAGAACAACATGCTCGACATCCTTTACCTGGACGATTATCTCGCCATCGTGCACAAGCCTGCGGGCTGGCTGGTGCATCGCACCCCGCTGGACAAAGGTGAAACCCGCTTTGTGTTGCAAACCCTGCGCGACCAGATCGGCCAACATGTTTGGCCCGTGCACCGGCTCGACAAAGGCACCAGCGGCGTTTTGGTCTTTGCCCTGAGCGCTGAGGTGGCCCGCACGCTGGGGCAAGCCTTCGAAACCGGTGAGGGCCTGCAAAAAACCTACCGCGCGGTGGTGCGTGGCTGGCCTGTGGCAGAAGGCCTGATTGACCACCCCTTGAAACGCATGCCCGACGACATGCGCACCGAACGCCTGGAGGTGCAGCCCGCCCAAAGCCGCTTTGCCACCTTGCGCCGCTTCGAACTCCCCCTGCCCCAGCAAGGCTTTGCCAGCAGCCGCTGCGCCGAAGTGGCCCTGCAACCCCTCACAGGCCGCCGCCACCAGCTGCGCCGCCACATGAAGCACATCGCTCACCCCATCATCGGCGACGCCACCCACGGCAAAGGGCCGCTCAACCGGGCGGTGGCAGATTTGATCGGGCTGCAGCGGCTATGGTTGCATGCACAAAGCCTGGAACTGCCCCACCCGGTGAGCGGGGAGTTGCTGCGTTTGGTGTCGCCGCTGCCCGAGGAATGGTCCCGATGGGGCGTTTTTTCTTGAAAAAAGCCCACACTGCCTCAGGGCCTGTTGTCGCACAGCGGATAAGGCCGCATCCAAGCCTTGCCTAAGATCGCGCCCTGTTTGACCCGTTTGGCCAATTCGGCCTGTTGGGCTCCCCGCCTTGGTCCTGACCCTTTCGACACCCCATGAGCCTGCTTTTCACGCCTTTCACCTTCAACGCCCCCTCCGGCCCGCTCACCTTGCCCAACCGCATCGTGGTCGCGCCCATGTGCCAGTACTCGGCCGACCACGGCCAGGCCACCGACTGGCACCTGACGCACTGGACCAACATGCTCAACAGCGGCGCGGGCCTGTTCACCATCGAGGCCACCGCCGTGTCGGCCGTGGGCCGCATCAGCCCCGGGTGTCTGGGCCTGTGGGACGACGCCACCCAAGCGGCGCTGGCCGACAAACTGCACCGTGCCCGCCGCCTGGCCCCCGCCATGCCCGTGTGCATCCAAATCAGCCACGCAGGCCGCAAGGCCTCGAGCGCCGCGCCTTGGGATGGCGGCATGCTGATCGCTCCACAAGACGGCGGCTGGCAGCCTGTGGCGCCCAGCGCCCTGCCCCACCTGCCGCAAGAAGCCGCGCCCACCGCACTGAGCTTGGCCGACATCTCGCAAATCAAGGCCGACTTTGTGAACACGGCGCGGCGCAGCCATGAGCTGGGCATCGAGGCGGTGGAGCTGCACGCTGCGCACGGCTATTTGCTGCACCAGTTTTTGTCGCCCATTTCCAACCAGCGTAGCGACGCGTATGGCGGCTCGTTTGAAAACCGCATCCGCTTTCCGCTGGAGGTGTTCAAAGCCGTGCGCGAGGCCTTTGGCGGCACACTGGGCATGCGCATCTCGGGCACAGACTGGGTCGATGGCGGCTGGACGGTGGAAGAAACCGCGCAGCTGTCCGCTCTGCTCAAGCAAGCCGGGGCGCAGTTTGTGCACATCTCGTCGGGCGGCGTCTCGCCCCTGCAAAAAATTGCCATTGGCCCCGAGTACCAGGTGCACCTGGCCAAAGCGGTCAAAGAAGCATCGGCCCTGACCACCATCGCGGTGGGCCTGATCACCGAGCCCGCCCAGGCCGAGGCCGTGCTGCAGCGCGGCGACGCTGACCTGGTGGCGCTGGCGCGCTCTTTCCTGTACAAGCCGCGCTGGGGCTGGGAAGCCGCTGTGGCCTTGGGCGGCACGGTCGACTCGCAACACCAGTACTGGCGCAGCTTGCCCCGCGAAGCCAAAAACATTTTCAACAACGCCCAAATTGGCATGCGCTGATTTCCACCCCCTCAAAAAAGAAAGAGACATATGAACACTCGCCGTCAATTTTCCAAACTGCTGGCCGTGGCCAGCTTGTGCGCCCCCATGGCCTTGATGGCCCAGGCCTTCCCCAGCAAACCCATCACCCTGGTCGTGCCCGTGCCGCCAGGCGGCTTGGTCGACACTTCGGCCCGCCTGATCTCCGAGCCGCTGGGCCGCCTGATCGGCCAGTCCATCGTGGTGGAAAACAAGGGCGGTGCCAGCGGCAACCTGGCTTATCAACAAGTGGCCCGCGCGCCCAAAGACGGCCACACTTTGTTGGTGTCTTACTCGGGCTACCACGTCGCCAACCCGATCCTGATGAGCAAACTGCCGTGGGAACTGAAAGACCTGACGCCCGTGGGCCTGATCACCGTGGCCACCAACGTGGTGGCGGTGCACCCTTCGGTGCCGGTGAACAACATGAAAGAGTTCATCGCCTACGCGAAACAAAACCCGGGCAAGCTGAACTATGCCTCGCAGGGCAACGGCTCGGTTTCACACATCGGCACCGAAATCTTCAAGCAGCAAACCGGGGTGAACCTGGTGCATGTGCCTTACAAAGGCTCGGGCCAGGCCATTGCCGACGTGCTGGCAGGTCAGGTCCAGGTGTTCATGACCACCCCGCCTTCGGTGATGCAGCACATCCAGGGCGGCAAGCTCAAGGCACTGGCCGTCACGGGTAAAAAACGCCATGCGGGCATGCCCCAGGTGCCCACCATGGCGGAGGCCGGCTACCCCAACTTTGACCTCGAATCCTGGGTGGCCCTTTACGCCCCAGCGGGCACGCCAGCTGCGGCAATCAATCAGCTGGCCGATGCCGTGAAACGCAGCCTGGACCTGCCCGAGAGCAAACAACGCGCCGATGCGGCAGGCATTGAAGTGCGCTTTGTGGCCCCGCCCGAGATGACCAAACTGCTCGACCGCGACATCGCCGACTGGACCCAAGCCATCAAGACGGCCAACATCAAGCTCGATTGATGCACGCTGGACAGCTCTGTTGGCTTTGATTTCTTTGATTTGTCAGGCACTGGGAACCCCCAGCGCCTGACTGCCTTAAAAGGACGAACTGTCCAGAAAGAGGCAAAGGCTCTGGCATGCAGGCTCAGTCTGTGTGATGCATCAGCGCCTTGGCCAAGGCATTCAAGCGGGTGCCGGGGCGGGTGAGGTCGGTCACGATGCTGAAGTGGTTCAGGCCCGGCAAGGCTTCGCACACGGGCACGGTTTTGGGGCCCCAGGCCTGGTGAATCAACCGAATGTGGCGCAGGAACTCGGCGCTTTCATCGCCCCCGGCCACCGCGTACAGCACGCCCTTGCGGGGACGCTGCCATTTGGCGGGGCTGGCCATGCGCACCTGCGCTGGCGTGAGGCGCAGGTCACCCTGAAGGAAAGGCGTCTTGCGCATGGGCTCCAGGTCAAACAGGCCTGAAATCGACAAGGCTTTGTGCACCAGGTCAACAGGCAAGTCACGGCCCACCTTCTTCCAGTCACAGCCCAGCAGCATGGCGGCCAGATGGCCACCGGCGGAGTGACCGATCACGCTGATGTTGTCAGGATCGCCGCCGTGCTTGGCAATGTGGCGCCAAACCCAGGCTGCAGCGCGGGCCATTTGCAAGCCGATATCGGGAATGGTGACAGGCTGCTCGGGCGTGCCTGGGCACAAGGCGTAGTTGACCACCACCACGCACGCGCCCAAATCGCGCAAGCCAGGGGCCACAAAGGAGTGGTCCGATTTGTCCAGGCTGCGCCAGTAGCCGCCGTGGATGAAGATCACCACCGGGGCCTTGGGCTTGAGCGCCGGAAAAATGTCCAGGCTTTCGTTGGGACCATCGCCATAGGGCACATCGAGCACCGGCTGGAGCGATTCACGCGCCTGCACCGAGGCACGGGTCCAATGCGCAAAGTGGTCGGCAAAATCGGGCACCAGAGCCCGGTTGTTGTACATGCGGTCATGCCAGGCGGCGTCTTGGATGGGCATGGGGTGTCTCCTGTTAGATTTTCATTTCCAGACGCAGCTGGACATTGCGCCAGTTACGGTCTGTGGTTTGTGCGGTCTCACGGAAGCTGCCATTGGCAAATGTGGTGGCCGTCAGGTAGTCACGCGGCAACAAATTGCTCACCGTGAGCCGCAAGGCCGTGGCCGCAGAAAACCGCCACAGGCCGTACACATCCACCACCCGTTTGATGCCTTGATAAGACAGCTGCTGCTCGGTGCGCTGGGTGCTGAAGTCAGGATTCCAGTTGATGTTGCCGCCCAAGGTCAGCGGCATGCCGCGCAGGCGGTAATCCGCGCCCAGGTTGGCCGTCATACCGGGCTGTTGGTCCAGGCGGTTGTTGGGGCCAGGCACATCTTTGACGCGCGAGCGAAAGAAGCTGGTGTTGGCACGGACATCGACCGGCAAGGCGTTGGGCATCCACTGGTTGAGCCGGAACTTGGCCTCCAGCTCCAGGCCTTGGGTGTAGGCATCACCAAGGTTGGTGGGCGAGGACACGTAGCGCTGCGTCGCCTCGTTGTAGGTGGTGGTGTAACGGATCAATTGGGTGATGTTGCGGTGGAACACGTTGGCGCTCAACACCCCCCCTTGCTCCAAATAACGCTCAAAAGCCACATCGATGCCTGTGGCCAGCTCGGGCTTCAAGTCCGGATTGCCCGTACGGTCAGGCTGAGTCCAGCTGTTTTCGCCCAATGACGGCACATAGCGTGCCACCAGGTTGTAAAGCGTGGGCGTTTTGTAGCTGCGCGTCAGGCTCATGCGCACCTGGTCGCGCTTTTTCGGATCGGGTTTCCAGACCGCGTGCAGCAGCGGGGTCCAGACCGCGCTTTCATTGCGTTTGAGCACATCGTTGACCGTGCCTTCGGTCAACAAGGTTTCATAACGCAGGCCAGCATAAGCGGACCAGTTGGCATTGATCTTGAATTCGTCTTGCGTGTATGCCGCCCAGCGACGGGTTTTGGCATTCAGGTTGCCCCCCTCTTCCAGGCTGGCTTCGTTGCCTTGTTCGTCCCGTCGCACCTGCTCCAGCTCCAAACCGGTCACGATCTGGTGGCCATTGTCCAGTGCGCGGGTCCACTTGCCGTTGAGGCTGCCGCTGGTGTCTACAAAATTTTGCGTCTCGAAACCATTGCGCAACAAGGGCTGTCCGTGGCCACCCAAAGCGCCAGAGGCGCCGGTCTGGTCCAAGCGGTAGTCGTAGCGGGACTCACCCAACCCAAAGCGCAACTCCAGGCGGTCATCGGCCGACAAACGCTGGGCCCACTGGCCATTGAGACGGCCCATGGAAAAGCGGCTGTGGGTTTGCGACTGCACGCTGTCGGTCACAAACGGGCTCTGCAGCGTGGTGACTCGCGTGCTGGCCTGGTTGTCCCAATTGGAAGCGATCAGGAAAGGCGTGAGTGTGAGACTTCGGCCTTGTTCACCTTTCCATTGCAATCGTGCGTTGGCATGAACCGCTTGGCGGTGGCCCAGGCTGGCGTTTTCGCGCACACGGTCGGTGGTTTGCGTCGAGTCCGTGACGGTGCTGGACTCGCTGGGACGGTAGGTGTCCATGCCGGACAAGGTGAAAGTGCCGGACAAGGGCTCGGTCTTGAGGTTGTGAACCCAATTGACCATGGTCGAGCCTTCGCCATGCTCGTGACTGCGGGTGATCTTCAAGTCGTCCGGGTTGGATTTTTGTCCCTCGCGCAGAACGATGTTGATGGTGCCGGCAATGGCACGGGCACCGGTCTCGGCCGTGGGGGCACGCAGGATTTCAATTTTTTCAACCTGCTCGGGGGTGAGCGAGTCGATGGAAAAGCCCGGCGGCACACGTTCACCGTCGAGCAGGATCTGGGTGTAACCGCCACCCAGGCCGCGCATGCGGATGGCCCCGCCGCGCCCCGGTGCGCCCTGCACCGTGACGCCAGGCAAGCGTTTGAGCACTTCGCCCAAGGTGGCATCGCCTTGTTTTTCGATTTCTTCACGACCGATGACAATTTTGGCAGCCGTGGACTCACGCCGCACTTCGGTGTCGTTGTTGCGGTTGCTGCGGATTTCAATTTGCCCCAAATCGGCCGCTGGCGCGTTGGGTGTCGGCGAGGTTTGCGCCAGAGACAAGGCCGGCAAAAGCGACAAGCCGCATCCTGCCAGCAGCAAGCGTTGACTCAAGGGTTTGAGGAAAAGGGCAAATTCCGCTTCAAAGCAAGCCGAGGTCCGGGCGTCATGAGATGTATGCATCCCGGCATTTTGACAGCGCGGCCGCGGCCTGTGTGAAGCGCAGGTAAAGTCCGTGACCGCGCGGGATCAATCGCCCGATTTGAACAAGGCCGCCACTTTGCGTTTGGGCTTGATGTTGGCCGAAATCGACGAGCGGGCCGTTTTGGGCACCGAAGCCTCCCAGCTGGGGGCATTGTCAGCGGACGCGGCCTCGTAGGGTTTTTCGAAGAAAGGGTCGCGGTTCACGGGCGCAGGACGGAAACCGCCTCTGCGCTCACGCGGCGCATCCAGGGCATCACGCGGGTCAAAGTCATCCCGGCGACGGCCTTCGGAAGACCGGCCACGGGGGCGGTCTTCCGAGCGCGAACCCCATTTTTCGGGCGCAGGCCCCGCAGGTCGGGTGTCCAGCTGCAGGGTTTCGACTTCGATCTTGTTCTTGATCAGCTTTTCAATATCGCCCACCAAACGCGTATCGGACGGACTGACCAAAGTCACCGCCAGACCGGAAGCGCCCGCGCGGCCCGTGCGGCCAATGCGGTGCACATAGTCTTCGGCATTGAAAGGCACGTCGAAGTTGAACACCGCCGGCACGTCCTTGATGTCCAGACCGCGTGCGGCCACGTCGGTACACACCAGCAGATCGACCTCGCCTTGCTTGAAGGCTTCCAGCGCTTTCAGGCGTTCGTCCTGGCTCTTGTCGCCGTGCAGTGCAGCGGTTTTCAGGCCTTCGCGTTCCAGCGAGCGGGCCAGACGGCCGCAACCGAGCTTGCTGTTCACAAAGATGAAGGCCTGCTTGATGCCTCGGTCGTCCAGGACCTTGCGGATCACGCGGCGCTTGTCGTCGTCTTGCGCGGCATAAAAACGCTGCTCCACCGTCGATGCAGTCTCGTTGGGCCGCGCCACCTCGATGGTGATCGGGTTTTGCAAATAGCTGCCCGCCAGGCGCTTGATCTCGGGTGAGAAGGTGGCCGAAAACAACAGCGTGGTGCGCTGCTTGGGCAGGTAGCTCAGGATGCGTTGCAGGTCGGGCAAAAAGCCAATGTCCAGCATGCGGTCGGCTTCGTCCAGCACGACATATTCCACCTGATTGAGCACCGCGGTTTTGGCTTCAATGTGGTCCAACAATCGGCCCGGTGTGGCCACCAGCACCTCAACGCCTTTTTTCAGCTCCAGCGTCTGGGGCTTCATGTCCATGCCGCCAAACACCACGGCGCTGCGCAGCTGGGTGTACTTGGCGTACATCTTGATTTGCTGGGCGACTTGGTCGGCCAGTTCGCGCGTGGGCAAGAGGACCAAGGCGCGCACCGGGTGGCGAGCGGGCGATGTGGAGGGGTTTTCGTGCTTGAGCAAACGCTGCAGCAAGGGCAGCGAAAACGCGGCCGTCTTGCCGGTGCCGGTCTGCGCCGCGCCCATCACATCCTGGCCTGTCAACACCACCGGAATGGCTTGGGCCTGGATAGGGGTCATGGATTCGTAGCCCATTTCGGCCACGGCTCGTGCCAGCGTGGGCGCCAGCGATAAATTGGAAAAAGAGTCGGTCATTAACCTGCTATTGTCGCATTTTGGGCTGACGCGCCTAAAACCGGATTTTGGACGTCAGGTTTTAGGCAAGGTCACGCCCACCTGCCCCTGGTACTTGCCACCCCGGTCCTTGTAGCTGGTTTCGCACACTTCATCGCTCTCAAAAAACAGCACCTGGGCGCAGCCTTCACCGGCATAAATCTTGGCGGGCAATGGGGTGGTGTTGCTGAATTCCAGGGTCACATAGCCTTCCCACTCCGGCTCGAAAGGCGTCACGTTGACGATGATGCCGCAGCGGGCGTAAGTGCTCTTGCCCAGGCAAATGGTCAGCACATTGCGCGGAATTCGAAAGTACTCCACTGTGCGGGCCAGTGCAAAACTGTTGGGCGGGATGACGCACACATCGGCGTGGATGTCGACAAAGCTCTTTTCATCGAAATTCTTCGGATCCACCACCGTGCTGTAGATGTTGGTGAACACCTTGAACTCGGGCGCGCAGCGGATGTCGTAGCCATAGCTGCTGGTGCCATAGCTCACGATCTTCTGGCCGGCCGCGTCCTGGCGGATCTGCCCCGGCTCGAAAGGCTCAATCATGCCGTGCTGTTCTGCCATGCGGCGGATCCATTTGTCACTTTTGATGCTCATCACTCACCCTTTGAAGAAGATTGGCATTTTAGGCCCCTTGCCCCTTCAGGCTCCAAACCCGAGTCAGGCATCAGCTTGTGCCGAATCATCCCGAAAACCCGTCAGGTGCTGAATTCCGTCAAAATAAAAACGCCTGCAAAACTAAAAATCAGGAGACACGACATGAAAAGACGCACCCTCATCCAGGCAGCCCCTTGGCTGTTTGCGCTGCCTGAAGTGGCCAGAGCCCAGGCCACCTATCCCCATCGCCCGATCAAGTACATCGTGCCCGTGGCCGCTGGCGGGGGCTCCGACATGGTGGGCCGCCAGTTGTGCGACCGTCTGGGCAAAGTGCTGGGTCAAACCCTGGTGGTTGAAAACCATGGCGGCGGCGGTGGCGTCATTGCCTCGCAAATGGCCGCCAAAGCCGCCCCGGATGGCTACACCCTCATGCAAGGCTATGTGGCCACGCATGGCACGTCTCCCGCCACACGCAAATTGCCTTACGACCCCCTCAAGGACTTCACCCCCATCGGCATGATTGGCAGCACCCCCAACGTGTTGGTGGTCAACGCCAGCTTGCCCGCCAAGGACGTCAAGGCCTTCATTGATCACGTCAAAAAGAACCCCGGTCGGGTGTCTTACGGCTCTGCGGGCGCAGGTTCCTTGACCCACCTCACGGCCGAATTGTTCAAGGCGCAAACCGACTTGTTCATGGTCCACATTCCCTACCGGGGTATTGCTCCGGCCACCAACGATCTGATTGCCGGGCAAACTCAGGCCATGTTCCCGGGCCTGGCCGCAGCCTTGCCGCACATCCGCAGTGGCCGCATCCGCGCCCTGGCCGTCACAGGCACACAGCGCCACCCCGCCCTCAAGGACGTGCCCACCCTCGAAGAGGCGGGCCTCAAAGGCTTTGATGCCCAACAGTGGTACGGCGTGGTTGGTCCTGCGGGCATGTCTGCCGCCGTGGTCAAGCAGATCAACGATGCCATGGCCGTGGTGCTGGCCCAGCCCGACTTCCGCGACAAACTCAGCGCCGAAGCGGTCGAGCTCATGCCCATGAACCCTTCGCAGTTTGGCGATTACATGAAAAACGACCTGGCACGCTGGACCGAGTTGGCGCGGGCACGCAAGATCAACCTGGATGTGTCATGAACGGGTGATCCTGCCAGCCCAGCAAGCGCCCTGATCGCATCCGGCTCGCAGGCATTCAGCGCTGTCGGCGCCTAAGCCCCCGCCCCTCCAGAACGTGGCTTGAGTTCAACGACTCAGCGGCTCACGCGTCCCACCACGCCCTGCACCAAATAGTTCATCTGCAAAATTTGGGCATCGCTCAAGCGCTGTCCAACAGGCAAGACCAGCTGCCCTTCGTTGTCGGTGATCGGGCCGGCAAACGGTTGCAACTTGCCTGAACCCAGCAACTTTTGCTTGGCCAGCACCTCTTGCTGCACCTTGGCGGGCACCTTGGTGCCAAAGTCACCGACACGGACCATGCCGTCTTTCACGCCACCCCAGACGCTGCCTGTTTTCCAGCTGCCATCCATGGCCGCTTTGACCCGCGCCGTGTAGTAATCGCCCCACTGGTGGGTGACCGCCACGATCTGCGCATCCGGCCCGATCTTGCGCATGTCGGAGTGGTAGGCCACGGCCATCTTGCCGCGCTCTTGCGCAGCGGCCATCACCGCCGTGGAGCCGGTGTGGAAGGCGATCACATCCACATCCTGATTGAACAAGGCCATGGCCGCTTCGCGCTCTTTCGGTGGGTCAAACCAGGCGTTCAGCCAGACCACTTTCACCGTGGCTTTGGGGTTGACCGAACGCATGCCCAGCGTGAAGGCGTTGATGCCTTGCAGCACTTCGGGAATCGGGAAGCCCGCCACATAACCGGCCACATTCGACTGCGTCATGCGCCCCGCCGCGATGCCTGCCAAATAGCGACCCTCGTAATAGCGGGCATTCGAGGCCGCCACGTTGGCTGCGGTCTTGAAGCCCGTCACCGACTCGAACTTCACATTCGGAAACTCTTTGGCCACCTTGAGCGTGGGCTCCATGTAGCCAAAACTGGGCGTGAAAATGATCTGGTGGCCTTGCTGGGCCAGGTCGCGGATCACACGTTCGGCATCCGCACCCTCGGCCACATCGGCCACAAAGGTGGTCTTGACCTGATCACCCAAAGCCCGCTCAACGGCCTTGCGGCCCTCGTCATGCTGACGCGTCCAGCCCGCCTCGGTGATGGGCGAGACATAGACAAAACCGGCCTTGATGGGCTCGGTGGATTTGGTGGGGAATTGTGCTGAGATTTGGGCCTGTGCGGCCGGAAGAAAAAAGCAGGCGGCCACGAGCGTGGCAGCGAGGTTTTTATACATGGTAGTCCTCTACATGGCCCCGGGATTGAAAAAGCAAAGCCCGCCGGGGCAGCGGGCTTCAGGCTTAATTTTACATGGCAGGCCAGCCTTGATCTTCAAGCCAGCGTCGACCTGCTGACGTCAATCTGTATTTTTGAAGACGACTCTGAGGCTTATCGGGCACCGTCATCTCCAGAACGCCCAAACCCAAAGCCTTTTGCTGATAGTGGATGCGGAAGTGTTTTTCGTCTTTCAGACCCAAAGCGCTCATCAATTCAACGCGGCTCATCTCCCCATTGACCAGCTTCAGCATGCGCTCCACTTCGGGGGTGACTTCGGGGGTGACTTCGGGGGTGACTTCGGGGGTGACTTGTGCTTTGACTTGTTCGCTCTGCCCTTGCCCCGCCCTGAGCACCTTCAAATACGCTGGGTCAAATGGGAATTCCAGCCACATGTCGAACGGCTGGTAGCGCAGCAATGGCTTGGGCGTGCCCGCCGCAGCGCAGGCCGCAAAGATGCGCTCCACCCCACGGCCCCAAGCCTCGATCTCGCCCGCCCTGAAAAAAGCATTCGCAATGGCCGGGTTGTACGGGCTGGATGAATGTGCCCCCAGCAGCGTGTCCAAGGTCCAGCCTTCGGGCAGCACCGCAGGGTTCCAGATGCGCAAGCGGTTTTCGTACACCCGGATCTGGACGGGCGCGGCCACGGCATAGTCGCGGTGCACCAGCGCATTCAGCAGTGCCTCGCGCAGAGCGGCACGCGGCACCGGAAAGGTCTCCACCCGCACAATGCCCTCGTAAGAAATGACCGCCTTCAGGTACTTGGTCAGCAACAGGTCCAGCGTGTTCTTGACCTGGTGGAACAAATCGCCTTCGACCTCGTCGTGGTACAGCAACTCGGTCTCTGACTCGAAATAACCCACCTTCACAAAGGCACCCGTCACAAAACGCTGGGGGTCTGCGGCAAACAACAAGGCCGTGGCGCGTTGGTAATACGCCCCCTCTTTCAGGCGCAGCTTATCGAGCAAATTGGCATCACTCTCGGACAGTGTCTCTGCATCCAGCCGACCGCTGCGCTGAGCCAGCTGGCGAAACCGCGCCATGGCTGGTGCCGACACATCGGTCAGACTGAACTGGGGCAGCGGCACGCCGTCCCAAGTGCGGCCATGGCGCCCCAACAAAAAGCGGTCCAGCGTCGCGCCCTTGAGTTCTTGCAGCGTGCTGCCGCTGCGCATGTAGTAATGACCCCGGTAACTGATCGGGTTGGGATAAGCCTGCACCACCACCTCGATGTAGGACAAATCGCCTTCGGTGTGCAGGTTCACGTCCACCACGATGCCCAGCAGGTCGCGCGCCTTGTTGGGCAGGTCTTCCAGCAGCTTGGCTGCATCGGGCAAGCCCACCACTTGGCCCTTGTCATTCACCCCCAGCAGCAAACGACCGCCCTGCGCATTGGCAAAGCCGCACACCCAGCGCAGGTAGTCATCGCGCCAGGTTTCTTTCCATTCGGTGTGCTGGGATTCTTGCTTGAGCATCACAGCATTTTGACAGGCAAACCCCTCAGTCCTGCTCGGCAAACCCCTGAAAACAGACTTTCAATTCATGCATCCAGCGGTGCTTGTCGACCTCGGGCGCAAAGCTCGCTTCAATGCTGTTGGCGGCCAGTTTGTAGGCTTGCTGGGCGTTCAGGTGCAGGGCGGCAAAGGTCTGCAGGTAGTTGTCGTTCAGGTAACCGCCAAAGTAGGCCGGATCGTCCGAGTTGATCGTCACACACAGGCCCGCATCCAGCATCTGGCCCAGATTGTGGTCGGTCAGGTTTTTGAAGACGCACAGCTTGAGGTTGGACAGCGGGCAGACCGTGAGTGGCATGTGGCTGTCGGCCAGGCGCTTCATCAACGCCGCGTCGTGGATGGCCTGCACGCCGTGGTCGATGCGCTCGACCTGCAGCACGTCCAATGCGCCCCAGATGTAAGCGGGCGGGCCTTCTTCGCCTGCGTGGGCCACGCAGTGCAAGCCCAGCTCGCGGGCACGGGCAAACACACGCGCAAATTTTTCGGGCGGGTGGCCCAGCTCGCTGGAGTCAAGCCCCACGCCGATGAAGTGCTCACGCCAAGGCATGGCTTCCTCCAGGGTGGTCAAGGCCTCTTCTTCGGGCAGGTGACGCAAGAAGCACAAGATCAGATCGGCGCTGATGTTGAGCCGGGTTTGCGCATCGCGGCAGGCGCGGCTCAGGCCTTCGATGACCGCGCCCATGGCCACGCCACGCGCCGTGTGGGTTTGTGGGTCAAAAAACAATTCAGCCCGCACCACATGGTCAGCGGCGGCTTTTTCAAAATACGCCCAGGCCATGTCGTAAAAATCCTGCTCGTGCAGCAGCACGCTGGCCCCGGCGTAATACAGGTCCAGAAAACTTTGCAGGTTGGTGAAGGCGTAGGCGCTGCGCAAGGCGGCCACATCGGCATAAGGCAACTGCACGCCGTTGCGCCGGGCCAGCGCAAAGATCAGCTCGGGCTCCAGCGAGCCTTCGATGTGGATGTGCAGCTCGGCCTTGGGCATGACACGCAGCAACTCGGGCAGGCGGCTTGGGGGGATGGCGTGGACTTTGAACATGCTTACTCCTGAAAAAACTGTGATCGAATCCGACCTTCATCCAACTGCGCGAAGCCCGTGTTGTGCCATTGGGTCAAAGGCCCATGGCCCGGCATCACCTGGCCTGCAACGCCATAACCGACGGCCTTGAACTTCCACTGACCCTGAATCCACTTGAAGTGACCCAGATGCAGGCCAGCGGGGTTGTGCAGGGCATAGATGCCGTCGTTGACCGGGGTCAGCAGGGTTGAAGTCATGTCTTATTTTGCACGCACAGCACGCGGCCGCACCAAGACCCGAGAAGGGCTGTGCGGTCTGACTATCGAAAACCCTTGCTTGCGGCTGTGTGTGACGTGTTTTGTCACCCAAATTACAGGCCAGACGGCGCATTGTGCAAGCATGGCGGCTTAAACCTTTGTCATCTGTCACCCGCTCAGGAGATCCAATGACCCGCGTTGCCAAACCTCTGATCACCTTGTTGTCCAGCGCCTTGCTGGCTTTTGCCACACCCTTGATGGCGCAGACTTTTCCCAGCAAACCCATCCGCATCATCGTCCCATTCCCGCCAGGCGGAGGCAACGATGTCATCGCACGCGTGGTGGCACAGAAACTCAACGAACGCCTGGGTCAACAGGTCGTGATCGACAACAAGGCTGGCGCCAACGGCATTGTGGGTCTGCAGGCCCTGATGCAATCGCCACCGGATGGCTACACGCTGGCCGTGGCGGCGGCCGGCCCCATGGCGGTCAACCCCAGTCTGTACGAAAAATTACCTTATGACCCTTTGAAGGATTTCGCGCCCATCACCAACATGGTGAACTTTCCACTTCTGCTGGTCACGCACCCGTCTGTCCCGGCCAAAACCACGCAGGAGCTGATCACCCTGGCCAAATCCAAACCCAAGCAATTGTTCTTTGCATCCCCCGGAAGCGGCAATTCAGGCCACTTGGCGGGGGAGTTGTTCAACTCAATGGCCAACGTGCAAACGGTGCATGTGCCCTACAAGGGACAAGGTCCTGCCTTGTCTGATTTGCTGGCAGGACAAGTCCAGATGCTCTACAGCAGCATCCCATCCGTGATCAACCAGGTGAAATCGGGGCAGCTCAAAGCGATTGCCGTGGGCAGCGCCAAACGCGTGCCTTCGCTGGCCGACATCCCCACCATTTCAGAAAGCGGCCTGCCGGGCTATGAGGCTTATTCCTGGGTCGGCATCGTGGCACCCGCCAAGACGCCCAAGGACATCGTGACACGGCTGAACCGTGAAATTGTCGACATCCTCAAGCTGCCCGATGTGGCCGAAAAACTGAACCAGCAAGGCGCCTTGCCCGTGGGCGATACGCCGGAGCAATTTGCCAGCTACATCAAGGACGAAATCGTCAAATGGGGCGCCGTTGTGCGCTCGGCCAACATCAAAGCAGATTGAAAGAAAACCCGAAATGAAAACCGCCACGAACAAAAAGTCCAGCAGCCAAGCCCCGTCCGAGGGGTACAAAGCGGGCTTGGCGATGCGCAAAAAAGTATTGGGTGACGACTACGTCGAACGCTCATTTGCCAACGCTGATGACCTGAACATGCCTTTTCAGGAATTGGCCACCGAATTCGCCTGGGGCAAGGTCTGGACACGCCCCGGCTTGACGCTGAAAGAGCGCAGCCTGGCCACGCTGTCCATGTGCATCGCCCTGAACCGGCCTGCCGAGATCAAGATTCACTTGCGCGGTGCCGTGCGCAATGGCGTGTCGCGCGAAGAGCTGCGCGAACTGATCCTGCACTCTTTCCTGTACTGCGGTGGTCCTGCGGCCCTGGACGCCTACAAAGCGGTGCGCGACGAGTTGCCTTTGATCGAGGCCGCCGAAAAAGCAGCCCGGAAACTGGCAGACTCCGCCAGGAAAAAATCGGCCAATACTGCGCCTCTAGCCAAAGCCAAGACCAAGGCCAAACCCAAGATCAAGGCTTGACCGGTTTTTTGCGTCGTACTTTGGCGGGCGCAATGCCTGCCAAGGTGGCCATGACCTCGGCGGTGGACGCCGTGTCTTGCATCGCCAGCCCCTGGGCCATGGCACTGGTGTAGACGGCCGCACAGGTCGAAAACAGCGGGGTCGGGCAGTCCACCGATTTGGCCATGTCGCCAATCACCTGCATGTCCTTTTGCCAGACCTCCACCTTCATGGTCGCAGGACTGTACTGACGCGCCAGCATCATGGGCATGCGCAGCCGCATGACGCCCGTGCCCAGCACCGGGCTGTTGCCAAAAAGGTCAAGAACATCCTGTGGGTCCAAACCCATTTTGCGGGCCAGGGTCACGGATTCAGCGTAGGCCACGTTGTAAATGGCCACCAGGTGGTTGGCGGCCAGCTTCATCTTGGTGCCGTTGCCATACGGACCGACAAAAGGCACCTTGTCCGTGAACACCTGCAAGACCGGCAAAACCTTGCGGAATGCGGCTTCCTGGCCACTGACAAAAAACGTCCAGGCTCGCTCCTTGATGCGCACCGCCGTGCCGCTGATGGGCGCGTCCAGCGTGACGATCCCCAGCTTGCGCAAGGCCTTTGCACAAGCCTCTTTGTCTGCCATGGGCAAGGTGCTGGTCTCGATCACAATGGGTGGGCGCCGTCCGTCGACACGGGGCATGCAAGCCATGGATTCGGTCACCTGCGCCAGCGCTTTCGAAGTCGACAGGGACACGATCAACACGTCTGACCGAGCGGCCACCTCAGCGGCGCTGCTCAGGCTCACGCCGCCCGCACGTTTGAGGCGTGCCTGGGCTTGGGGATCGATGTCCGAGCCGCACACCTCATAGCCTTGTTGCAGCAAAGCCTCGGCCATGGTGCCACCCATGATGCCCAGCCCGACCACCCCCACACGCGGCAAGGCCGCCTTGGTTTTCCCGGATGCGGCCATGGCTTTAACCGGCGACCAGGCCCGCAGCCTGAATGCCCGCGATGCAGATCAATTCATCCTCATCGCCCGTGCCGCCACTGGCCCCCGCAGCACCCAGGATGTGACCTGCGGCATCCTTGATCAGGACAGCACCCGGCTGGGGCAAAAATTGACCCTCGGCGGTGGCCGCCAAGGCGACAAAAAAGTTCGGATTGTCCTTGGCGCGTTCGGCCAACACGCGGCTGGACGACCCCATGCCCACCGCACCCCAGGCTTTGCCACGCGCGATGTCGAAGCGGAACATGCTGGCGCCGTCTTCACGCGCAAAAGCCACCAACTGCCCGGATGCGTCCAGCACCACTATGCCCATGGGTTTGTAATTCGCAGCCCTTGCGGCCTGGATGGCGCCTTGCAAAATTTGAGTGGCTTGGTTCAAAGTCAATGGGTTCACAACACAATTCCTGATAGAAATAACAAACCGGTTCAGGCTATCAGAATCGCCCTCAATGCCTGTCTTCTGTTTGACAAGGCTTGTGCTCTGGCGTGCGCAGGGACACCCCGGGCAGTGAGCGCCCGACTAAGCCAGCTTGTCCACCGCGCGGGAATAACAGACCTTTTTGTGACTGAAGGCCTCGTGCTGCTCTTCGACTTTGTCGAGTTCGTACAGGTAATTGACCATGAGGCCGCCCGACTGCTGCAGCCCTTTTTTGGACAAGTCTGCCCCCCAGTTGATCTGGTGCAGCGTGGCCCCGTTGCTCAGGTGAAATTTGCCCACGGCGTCGCCACGCGCTTCGGGGGTCTTGTGCATCAGGTACAAGGCACACAGGCGCAGCAGCGCAGCCCGTTCCGCCTCGTCACTGCGCTCGGGATGCCAGCCTGACTTGAGGCGCTCGGCCCAAGCCATGCTGCCGATGGACAGGCTTTTTTGCGCCTCCTGCCATTTGCGCTGCTGCGCCGGGCTGAGCTGGTCCTCGGGCAATGGCGCCCCTGCGTCCAGCCACTGGGTAAAGCCCGGAATTGGCGACAGCGTGCAAAAAGTTTTCAGGCTCGGGATTTCCTCGATCAGCTTTTGAGCCACCCGCTTGATCAGGAAATTCCCCAGCGACACCCCCTTCAGACCGGGTTGGCAATTGCTGATGGAATAGAAAATGGCAGCCTTGAAACTTTTGGGCTCGCCCACCGGGGCCTGCTTGTTGATCAAGCCACCGATGTCCTTGGCAATGCCGGGCACCAGGGCCACCTCGACAAAAATCAGGGGTTCACCCGGCAGCTGGGGGTGAAAAAACGCAAAGCAACGGCGGTCAGGTTGCAAGCGACGGCGCAAATCGTCCCAGCCATCGATGGCGTGCACCGACTCGTGCTCGATGATTTTTTCAAGCAACTGGGCCGGCGAATTCCAGGTGATTTGTTGCAATTCCAGAAAGCCGGGATTGAACCAGGAGCTGAGCAAATGGTGCATGTCTGCGTCAGTCGCCCGAAAAGCCGGGTGGTCTTTCAGGTAAGACAGCAGGGTCTGGCGCATTTTCAGGATGGTGGCTGTGCCTGCGGGCGCACGGTTCACACGCCTGAGCAGCTCTTGCCGGGGTGGCTCCACGGTCTGGAACAAATGGATCAGGCTCGATTCGTTGCGCTCGGTGCTGTAGCGGTTGGCCGCATCCATCACCAGCGCCGGGTCGGGATTGAACTCACTGGACAAGTGATGGAAAAAATCGATCTGACTGCGCTTGTCCAGGTGCTCGTAGCTGTCGATCAGTTTGATGGCCATGCTTTGGGCATTGGCCTCCCCCCGAGCGCTGAGCAATTTTTTGGCGGTCAACTTGGCCGCATCCAGCTTTTTGTTTTGAATGAAACGTTCCAGCATGGTGGCCCCTTCAGGCGCGTTAAGTGAGTCGATGCAGTTCACAGGGGATCGGCAACCGCTGTAGCCAAGCTTACACGCTCGCCCCCGGCATTTCCAGATAATGAACGCACACATGGCTTGTGGCCTACAGGCCCTCTGGCACATGCCCACTTTGAAAGACTGCCGATGAAATTGTTCCGTTACACCCACCTGGGCCAATCCCGCGTTGGCATCATGCCGGCTGGACAATCCAGCCAATTTGCAGACTTGGCCGATCTTGATGCGAACGTGCCCCAGGACATCGCTGCCCTGTTTGACCCCCCCGTGCGTGCACGCGTTGCGCAAGGCCTGGCACAAGCCCCGGCTGCCGCCTTCAAGCCTTTGGCAGGTGTGCAATTTGAAGTCCCGATGCCGCAACCTCCCAAAATCGTGTGCATGGGCCTCAATTACGCCGACCATGCCAAGGAAGGGGGCAACGCCCGCCCCGAATACCCCAGCTTTTTCATGCGTGTGGCCACCTCGATGACGCCGCACAACGGCCCCATGGTGCGGCCCAAGGTCTCGACACAATTCGATTACGAAGCCGAATTGGCCGTGGTGATCGGCCACAAGGCACGCCACCTCAGCGCAGACAATGCGCTGGACTGTGTGTTCGGTTATGCCTGCTTCAACGATGGCAGCGTGCGCGATTACCAACGCAAATCGGCCCAATGGACGATTGGCAAAAACTTTGACGCCACCGGGGGCTTCGGCCCCTGGATCGTCACGCCTGACGAACTGCCCGAAGGCGCTGAAGGTCTGCGCATCCAGAGCCGCCTGAACGGACGTGTCATGCAGGACGCCAACACGCGTGATTTTTTGTGGAACGTGCGCGAAGCGCTGGTCATCATCACCGAATGCATGACGCTGGAGCCCGGTGACATCATCATCACCGGCACGCCTGCAGGCGTGGGCTATGCCCGTACGCCACCGGTGTGGATGGTGCCGGGCGATGTGTGCGAGATCGAAATCGAAGGCATTGGCATCTTGTCCAACACGATCACGCAGGAAAACTGAGACCCGTCGTCATCGGGCTTTCTGAAAATCGCCCCGCTCCATCCACCAGGACACGGCAAACCCGGTCACCAGGCCCCAAAAGGCTGCACCGATGTTGAACAGCCCGATGTCGGCCACCGTGACCAGCAGGCTGACCAGGGCGCCGAGTGAAAACTTGCCCACACCAAACGACGCCACAAACGCGCCCTGCAACACACGCAGCATGGCCAGCCCGCCCAGCACCATGATGAACTCCTTGGGCGCTGCCAGCATCAGTCCCGTGAAGGTCGGCGCCATCAGGCCAAACATGATCGCCAGCACACCCACCATCAGCGCCCCGGTGTAGTGGCGGCTTTTTTCTCCTGAAGAGGTGAGCAAGCCATTGGTCGGACCGGTCAGGCAAGTGCTGACCGCGCCGAACACCGCGCTCACAGCCGCACCCACACCGCACGCCACGGCGATCATGTTGACGGGCGGCTCGTGCCCGGCATTTTTGAGCACGGCCACGCCTTGCCCGTTTTGCACCACCAGCACGGTGATGGCCAGGGGCACCACCAACTCCAGCATCGCGGCCAAGGACCACGCCGGGGCCTGGATGACGGGCTGCGCCAAAGTCAATTGCCCCACAGCCGCCGCATCAAACCGGCCCGACACCGCCACGGCCCCGACCAGCAAGGCGCCGATGACTGGCGGCAAGCGCTTGCCCCAATCGGCACGGGCCGACAGCAACACGAAGACAGCCACCATGGGGGCCGCAATCGCCACATCGCTGTGCAGCGCCCGCACGATGTCCAGGCCAAACCGCAAAAACACCCCGGCCACCATGCCCATGACGATGGGCATGGGCAGCGCCGCCATGACGCGCTTGACCCAGCCGCTCAGGCCGAGCAGCAAAATCAGCGCACTGGTCACATAAAAAGCGCCCAACACCTCGGCAAAACTCAGGTGCTGCAAGGCTGGCCCCACCAGCACGGTGCCCGGAATCGTCCAGCCAAACGCCAGCGGCGTGGTGTAGCGCCAGGTCATCCACAAGGTGACCAGGCCATTGACGAAAAACACCCCGAACACCCAGGACGCCAGCTCTTCGGGCGACAAGCCGCCGTGGGTGCCCACCGACAAAATGATGGCCACCGGTCCGGTGGCGGCAAAGATGAAACCGATCAAGGCATTGGCGGCGTAAGTGCTGCCGAAGTCGTACTGAATTTGCCGCAGCGTGGGCCATGCGGTCTGCGGCCATTCGAGGTGTTTGAGCAAAATCAGATCCTTCAAAAAACGCACAACACAGCCAGCCTAACAAATTCTCCGGGCGGGCCTGGCGCGTGCTGTCACCTTGAATCAATCTGTCTTTTCGAGGGCAATCAACCAACGTCCATGGCGGTGAACCCAGTGCATGGTTTTTTGATCGATCAGCTTGATGCGTTCATCCTGGTAAATTTGGGTGAATTTCACAACGGCGGTCGCAGCACTCATCTGGACACTCAGGTCTTGCACCTCGTGGCGAATGCTGCTTTTTCCCATGATCCTTCGGGTGCGTGACTGCACCCAGGCTTGCCGACTGACACCGCTGGAGGGCACAAACTCCGGGGCATACATGTCCAGGTAAGCGGCCATGTCCTGGCGGCGCCAGGCATCGCTCCATTGGGACAAGCTCGCGCGCAAATCGGCTGGCAACGGCTCTCCAGGGACAGCCTGGGTTTTGGCCTCGGCAACGTCGGGCTGCAGCATGCCCCGGGCATCGGCACGGTCTTGGCGCGTGAAGCCGTTGGTGGTCAGGTCTGCGCGAGCGGCCGTCACAATGACCGAACCGGGTGGCTCTACAGGAGGCCCCCAAACCATCGGCGCATCATCGCTTTTGGCCATCAAATGGGTCAAATGCAGCGCCAACAGCCAAACACAGACCGCCCAAAACAAGTAACGGTTTCTTCGGGGCGAACCCTTGAGATGGCGGACGACTCCACGCCACCCGAAGCTCAAGTCAGGGCCCGACCATTGGCGCCAAGATCTCAGGGGCGAAGCCCATCTTCTGACGGGTCCCATCGGGGATAGCATGGAAATCTCCCTAAAAATGTCAACAATCAAATGCAATTGTTGTTTTTGAAGTAATTAACATTTTTATTGTAAATTAAAGAAATAATTACAACAACAGTTTTTTTATTGAATTTTTATCCCGTTGTCCAGCCATCACCATCCGAGGTGGATGTCGAAAAAAAAGCCGCCTGACTTGCGTCAGGCGGCCATGCAAAACGGATCAAGTCCGCATGCGGATCAAGGTCCTCACTTGCCCGGGATCTTGCCTTCCACGCCCTTGACGTAGAACATCACACCACCCAGGAACTTGTCGTCGGCCACCGCGTCCTTGGCCAGCACTTCCTTGCCGGCCTGGTCCACGATCGGGCCTTTCCAGATGGAGAAGCTGCCGTCTTTCAGACCGGCCTTGATGTCTTCGATGCGCTTTTTGGTGTCTTCTGGCACATCCGCAGCCACGCCAACCATGTCGATCGCGCCTTCTTTCACGCCCCACCAGCTTTGGCCAGTGCTCCACTTGCCTTCCAGAGCTTCACCCACGGCCTTGACGTAGTAAGGGCCCCAGTTGATCACGGCCGAACCCAGGTGAGCCTTGGGGCCGTAGGCGGTCATGTCAGAGTCCCAACCAAAGGCGCGCTTGCCCATTTTTTCGGCGGTCTGCAGCACAGCCGACGAGTCGGTGTTTTGCATCAGCACGTCCGCGCCGCCGTTGATCAGCGAGGTGGCGGCTTCGGTTTCCTTCGGTGGGTTGAACCACTCGTTCACCCAGACCACCTTGGTCTTGATCTTGGGATTGACCGACTGGGCACCCAGGGTGAAGCTGTTGATGTTGCGCACCACCTCGGGGATTGGGATGGAGGCGACCACACCCAGGGTGTTGGTCTTGGTCATCTTGCCCGCGATCACACCCGCCATGTAAGCGCCTTCGTAGGTGCGGCTGTCGTAAGTGCGCATGTTCTCGGCGGTCTTGTAGCCGGTGGCGTGCTCGAACTTGATGTCCTTGTGGTCAGCGGCCACTTTCAGCATGGGCTCCATGTAGCCGAAGGTGGTGCCAAAAATCAGCTTGTTGCCTTGGGCGGCCATGTCGCGGATCACGCGCTCGGCGTCTGCGCTTTCCGGCACTTTCTCCACAAAGCTGGTGACCACTTTGTCGCCGAAGGCTTTTTCGATTTCCTTGCGGCCGTTGTCGTGCGCAAAGGTCCAGCCGCCGTCACCCACAGGGCCGACATAGGCAAACGCGATCTTCAGGGGCTCGGGCTTGGCTGCAGCGGGCGCTTCGGCTTTGGGGGCTTCTTCTTTTTTGCCGCAGCCGACCAGTGCGGCAGCAGCCACAGCGGTCAGGGCCACCATCTTCACGATGGAGCGCTTGGAGATGTCTGTCATGTCAGTTCCTTTTTTGTTGAACAGGGTTACAGGGGTTGAAAAAAACTCATTATGAACCGGGATAAAACGGCTTGCCCAGCGAAGCGGGCATGTTCACGCGGATCCAGGTCGGGTTGCGCGAAATCAGGGCCAGCACCACGATGGTGGCGATGTAGGGCAGCGCTGTGAGCAACTGGCTGGGCACCTGAACGCCCACGCCCTGCAAATGGAACTGCAGCATGGTCACGCCGCCAAACAGGTAAGCACCGAGCAAGACCCGTGCCGGACGCCAGGTGGCAAAGGTGGTCAGGGCCAGCGCAATCCAGCCCTTGCCCGCCACCATGCCCTCGACCCACAGCGGGGTATAGATCACCGAGATGTAAGCCCCGGCCAGACCGCACAAAGCGCCCCCGGCCACCACCGCCGCCAGGCGGATGCGGCGCACCGGATAGCCCAAGGCATGCGCCGATGCGGGCGATTCGCCCACGGCGCGCAGCACCAAACCGGTGCGGCTGCGGTACAAGAACCAGATCAGCGCCACGACCAGCATCATGGCCCCATACACCAGCGGGTGCTGCTTGAACAAGGCTGGCCCGACCAGCGGGATGTCGGCCAAGCCGGGTATCGCGTAGTTGGGGCGCTCGGGCAATTTCTCTTGCACATAGCCAATGCCCACAAAAGCCGAAAAACCCACACCGAACAGACTCAGCGCCAGTCCGGTGGCGTACTGGTTGGTGTTGAGCCAAATCACCAGCACCCCAAAAATAGCCGCCAGCACCGCGCCCGCGCCCATGCCCGCCGCAAAACCCAGCCAATCGTTGCCGGTGTGCACCACGGCGGCAAAGCCCGCGATGGCCGCGCACAGCATCATGCCCTCGGCCCCCAGGTTCACCACCCCGGCTTTTTCATTGATCAGCAAACCCAAAGCGGCAATGGCCAACACCGTCCCCGCGTTCAGGGTCGCGGCGATCAGCAATGCATACGACTCCATCACACACTCCCCATTTTCTTGGCCACCCAGCGCAGGCGGTAAGCCACCAGCGTGTCACACGCCAGCAGGCAAAACAACAACAAACCCTGGAACACGCCCGTGATCGACTTGGGCAGGCCCAGGCGCGATTGCGCGAGTTCGCCGCCAATGTAGAACATGCTCATCAGCACCGCCGACAACACCATGCCCGCCGGGTGCAAGCGCCCGACAAAGGCCACGATGATCGCGGCAAAGCCGTAGCCCGCAGGCACATAGGGCGTCAGCTGGCCAATCGGCCCGGCCACCTCCAAAGCGCCCGCCAAACCGGCTGCGCCGCCTGAAGTCAAGAGTGCCACCCACAATGCCTTGCGCGAAGAAAAGCCTGCGTAGCGCGCCGCATCGGGGGCCAAGCCGCCCACTTGCTGGGCAAAGCCCGCCCGGGTGCGGAACAAAAACACCCACAGCAAGCCTGCGCCCATCAATGCCAAGAGCAAGCCCACACTGACGCGTGAACCGGTCATCAAACGCGGAATCTGCGTGACCGCCTCAAAGGTTTTGGACTGCGGAAAATTGAATCCGGCTGGGTCTTTCCAGGGTCCATAAACCAGGTAGCTCAGCACCATGTCGGCCACGTACACCAGCATCAGGCTGACCAGAATCTCACTGGCGTTGAAGCGGTCGCGCAGCAGCGCCGTGATGCCCGCCCACAGCATGCCACCCAGCACACCCGCCAAGAGCACGGCCAACACGATCCAGCGGCCCGTGTCCTTGTCCGCCAGCAGCGCCACGCCCGCCGCACACACGGCACCGATGACAAACTGCCCTTCGGCCCCGATGTTCCAGACGTTGGAACGGAAACACACCGACAAGCCCAAGGCGATCACCAGAAGCGGTGTGGCCTTGACCATCAACTCACCCAGGGCGTAGCCGGTTTTGACGGGCTCCCAGAAAAACATTTGCAATCCGCGCACCGGGTCTTTGCCCAGCGCCATGAACAGCGCCACACCCAACAGCACCGTGAGCACCAGCGCGAGCAGGGGCGAGGCATAAGTCCACAGCCGCGAAGCCTGGGGACGGGGTTCAAGCCGCAGCATGTTGGGCTCCTTGTTGGGCAGGCGCGGCAGAGGCGGCATCGGGCCACAAGCCGCTCATCCACTCGCCAATGCGCTCTACCGTGGCCTCGGTCCGCGCCACCGATGGCGACAAGCGTCCCTTGGCGATCACATGCAATCGGTCAGACAACTCGAACAATTCTTCCAGCTCCTCACTCACCACCAGCACCGCGCAACCCGCGTCGCGCAGCGCCAGAATCTCGGCGCGGATCTGCGCCGCCGCGCCCACGTCCACGCCCCAGGTGGGTTGCGAGACGATGAGCAGTTTGGGCGTCGCACTGATCTCGCGCCCCACAATGAATTTTTGCAAATTGCCGCCCGACAGCGACTGCGCGGCGGCATCCGGGCCAGACGCCTTGACCTTGAAGCGATCGATGATGCTGCGGGCCTGATCGGCCAGCGCCCCCATGCGTACCCAGCCGCCCGCGCCCAGCGCTTCGCTGCGTGTGAGCAACAGGTTTTGCGACAGGCTGAGCGAAGGCACAGCGCCCCGGCCCAAGCGCTCTTCGGGCACAAAATGCAGACCCATCTGCCTGCGCGGCACCGGCCCCAAAGCCGCCACCGCCTGGCCCGCAAGGCTCACACTGGCCGCGCCACACTGCACGCCCGCCCGGGTGTCTTCACCCGACAAGGCCCACATCAGTTCTTTCTGGCCATTGCCCGACACCCCGGCCAAACCCACCACCTCGCCCGCACGCACCTGCAGGCTGATGCTGTCCAGGTCCACGCCAAACGGGTCTTGCCGTGTGAGGCTCAGGCCCTTGACCGACAACACCACCTCGCCCGGTGAGCGCGCCACATGCTGCAAAGCCGGGGGCTCCGCGCCAATCATCAAGCGGCTGAGCGAAGCGTTGGACTCTTCACGCGGGTCGCACACGCCCGTGAGCTTGCCGCCGCGCAGCACCGTGCAGGCGCTGCACAGCGCCCGGATTTCGTGCAGCTTGTGCGAGATGTACAAAATGCTCACGCCCTGGCTGACCAGCTTGTGCAAGACCACAAACAATTTCTCCACCGCTTGCGGCGTGAGCACCGAAGTGGGCTCGTCCAGAATCAAGAGCTTGGGCTCGGTCAACAAGGCGCGGATGATCTCCACACGCTGCATCTCGCCCACGCTCAGGGTGTGCACCGGGCGCTCAGGCTCCAGGTCCAGGCCGTATTCGCTGGCCTTGGCCACAATGCGCTCGGTCACCTCGGCCAGGCTGAGCGACTTGTCCAGCCCCAGCCAGACGTTTTCGGCCACGGTCAGCGTGTCAAACAGGCTGAAGTGCTGGAACACCATGCTGATGCCCAGCTTGCGCGCTTCCTGCGGGTTGCGGATCTGCACGGGCTGGCCGTTGAACATCACCTGGCCCTCATCGGGCTTGACCGAGCCGTAGATGATTTTCATCAGGGTGGACTTGCCCGCGCCGTTTTCGCCCAGCACGGCATGGGCCTGGCCGGGCATCACGGTCAGCGACACGTCCTGGTTGGCCACCACGCCCGGGTAGCGCTTGGTGATGCCTTGCAAAGACAGAAGGGGTGTGGTCATGTCAAATGGGAATTCTGAGGATGGGGCAATTGGGATGCACTGATTTTCACCTGCTCCCGCAGCCACTTGGCGGCGGCCGAGCTGTGGCTGCGTTCATGCCAAAGCTGGTAGTACACCATCTTGGGAAACGGCACGGGGCAAGGCAGCAGGGCCAAACCGCTTTGCGATTCAGCGCCTTGCAAAAACCTTTGGCAATACTGGCGGCCCGTGGTGAGCACAAGCAAACTCGATGCCACCATGCGCGGCATCAAACCGAAGTGGGCACAGCGTGCGGCGATGTGGCGTGACAGGTTCAGGCGGTCCAGGTGTTCATCGATCACGCCTCGCCAGCCGGGATAGGCTGGGGTGGGCGCAATGTGATCACAAGCGAGCCAATCGTCTGGCGTCCAGCCACGGCGCACGGCGGGGTGCTTGCTGCTGACCAGGCACACCACCTCGTCTTCAAACAGCTCGGCGCGGTGCAGCTCTTCGCTGGGCTGCGCCCAGTTGCCAATCACCACGTCGATCAGGCCTTGCCCCAGGTCGTGCGCGTATTGGGCCTGGGCCGACAGGGCATGCACCTCGACCTGGCAGCCCGGGGCCAGCGACTTGATGCGGGCCATGACGGACGGCAGGAACAAAGGGTCCAGCGTGTCGCTGGCCGCGATACGAAAAGTCTCGCGGGCCTCAGACGGGTCAAACGGCCGGGCTGGCGAGAACAGGCTTTCGGCCGATTGCAAAATCTGCGTGACCGGCCCCAACATCTGCAAGCCCACATCGGTGGGCACCATGCCGGTGCCCGAGCGCACCAGAATCGGGTCGCCCGTCAACTCGCGCAGGCGTTTGAGCGCCACCGACACGGCCGGTTGCTGCTGGCCCAGCCGCATGGCGGTTTTGGAGACACTGCGTTCGATGAGCAAGGTGTGAAGGGTCCGAATGAGTTGAAGGTCGATCTTGTCGAAAAGATGCGGCTGCTTCATATCCATTTTCAGATAAGCGTTATGGCGATTTACCCATGGGTAAACATCGGGTTTGCCCTAGGATCATCCGATCCTCAAGGACACATGGGCCATGTCAAAAACGCTTGTCTCCCCTCTTAAATCGGCGCCGCTGCCATCGAGCCCCTTGCGGTTCTGGCATCGCGGTCAAGTGATGAATCCGGGCAATGTACCACCAGACCGCACCCTGCTCGACCTCCTGCGCGAGGACCTGCGCCTCACCGCCACCAAGGAGGGCTGCGCCGCAGGCGACTGCGGGGCCTGCACGGTGGTCGTGGCCGAAGCGGTGAACGGACGCTTGCAATACCGCGCTGTCAACAGCTGCATCAAGCCGGCGCACGCCATCGACGGCCAAGCCCTGTGGACCGCAACCGACCTGGCGCAGAGCGACGGCACGCTGCACCCGGTGCAGCAAGCTATGGTCCAGTGCCACGGCTCGCAGTGCGGCTTTTGTACGCCAGGTTTTGTGATGAGCCTGTTTGCGCTCTACCAGCGCACGGTGGCGCAAGGCCAGGCCGTAGACAGCCACAGCGCGCACGAAGCCTTGTCGGGCAACCTGTGCCGCTGCACCGGCTACCGGCCCATCGTGCAAGCCGCTTGCAGCTTGCAAGCCGATGCCGCGCAAGCTGTGGATGAAAAACCCATCGTGGCGGCGTTGCATAAACTGGCGGCCACCGAAAAAACCGACGGCCACTACCTGCGCCCCAGCACCCTGCCCGCCTTGCTGCAAGCCCGTGCCCAGCACCCGCAAGCGCAGCTGATCGCCGGGGCCACCGATGCCGGGCTGTGGATCACCCAGGGCCTGCGCCGCCTGCCGCAGATCATTGACCTGACCCGCGTGGCCGAGCTGCGCCGGGTGGAGCATTACCCGCAGCACATCGCCATTGGCGCGGCCGTGAATTTGCAAGAAGCGTTTGAGGCGCTGGCCGCTGACCGGCCGGTGATCGCGCCCTTTGGCGAGCGCTTTGCGGGCTGGCCCGTGCGCCAGTCGGGCACGCTGGGCGGCAACGTGGCCAACGGCTCGCCGATCGGCGACAGCATGCCGCTTTTGATCGCGCTGGGCGCACAGGTGGTGCTGATGGCCTGGAGAAAAGGGCGCGCTGTGCACCGCCATGTGCCACTGGACCGGTTCTACACCGGCTACCGCCAAAGCCTGCTGGCCCCGGACGAGGTGCTGGCCTGGGTGGTGGTGCCTCGCCCCGCCCCCGGCGAATGGCTGGGTGCTTACAAGGTGTCCAAGCGACAAGAAGACGACATCTCTGCCGTGTGCCTGGCGGTGCAACTGCATGTGCAAGATGGGCACATCACCGCAGCACGCATCGGCGCAGGTGGTGTGGCTGCCACGCCCGCACGCGCCGTGAAGACCGAGGCCACGCTCCTCGGCCAACCTTGGAACGAAGCCACTTTGGCAACGGCACAACAAGCCATCGCGCAAGAGTTTTCACCGCTCAGCGATTTGCGCGCCAGCGCCGATTACCGCCGAACCCTCTTGGGTCAACTGCTGCGCCGCGCCTGGTTGGAGAGCACCGGGCAAGCCACGGTTCGTTTGGAGGACCTCGCATGAACACGAATGCCCCAACCGCCAGCACCCACCGCTTCCACGAAAGCGCCACCGCACAGGTCCAAGGCCGCGCCAGCTACATCGACGACTTGCCGCTGGTCGAGGGCACGCTGCACGCGGCGCCGCTGATGAGCCCCCTGGCCAACGCGCAATTGATCGCCATGGACCTGGAGGCGGTGCTGGCCACGCCCGGCGTGGTGGGCACGGTCACCGCACAAGACATCCCCGGCGACCCGCTGCTGGCCACCTTTGTGCACGACGAGCCCATTTTTGCCGGGCCGCAGCTCATGCACGTGGGCCAGGTCATGGGCCTGGTGGTGGGTGACAGCCACACCCAGGCGCGGCAGGCCGCACGCCTGATGCGATTGCAAACGAAGAACGGCACGCCCTTGCTGCATGCCCGCGAGGCCCTGCAAGCGGGCAGCTTTGTGCTGCCCCCAGTCACGGTGCAGCGCGGCGATGCGGCGCAGGCCTTGGACCAAGCGCCCCACCGCCTGCAAGGCTCGCTGGAAATCGGCGGGCAGGAACATTTCTATCTGGAAAGCCAAATCGCTTACGCCATTCCGCAAGAGAACGGCCACTGGCTGATCCACAGCGGCACCCAACACCCCGGCGAGGTGCAGCACTGGGTGGCGCACGCACTGCACATCCCGCTGTCGCAGGTGCGGGTGGTGTGCCGCCGCATGGGCGGCGGCTTCGGCGGCAAAGAAACGCAGGCTGGGCATTTGGCTGTGTGGGCGGCGCTGGCCGCGCACAAGTTCGGGCGGCCCGTGAAGCTGCGGCTGGACCGGGGTGACGACATCCTGATCACCGGCAAACGCCACCCCTTCAGCCACGACTGGCAAGTGGGCTTTGATGCGCAAGGCCGCGTGCTGGGTTTGGATTCGGTGCAGATGGTGCATTGCGGCCACAGCGCCGACCTGAGCGGCCCGGTGGCCGACCGCGCGATCTTCCACACCGACAACGCTTACTTTTTGAGCGACCTGCACATCACCTCGCACCGCTGCAAAACCCACACCCAAAGCCACACCGCGTTCCGCGGTTTTGGCGGGCCGCAGGGCGTGCTGCTGATCGAAACCGTCATGGGTGACATTGCCCGCCACCTCGGCGTGGACGCGCTCGATGTGCGACTGGCCAACCTGTACGGTGTGGCGGATGATGAAAACAAGCGCGACACCACGCCTTACGGCATGAAGGTGGAGGACAACATACTGCACCCGCTGATGACGCAACTGGCCAAGCGCTGCGACTACCGTGAGCGCCGTCAAGCCATCACCGACTGGAATGCCCAGCACAGCGTGATCAAAAAAGGCCTGGCGCTCACGCCGGTCAAGTTCGGCATCAGCTTCACCGCCACGCAGTTCAACCAAGCGGGTGCGGTGGTGTCGGTCTACACCGACGGCAGCGTGCGCGTGAACCACGGCGGCACCGAAATGGGCCAGGGGCTGCACACCAAGGTGTGTGGCCTGGTGGCCCGCGTGCTGGGCTTGCCCGCCGCCCAGGTGCAAGCCAGCGCCAGCGACACCGACCAGGTGGCCAACGCCAGCGCCACGGCGGCGTCCAGCGGCACCGACCTCAATGGCCGCGCCGCCGAAAACGCCGCGCTGCAGGTGCGCCACAACATCGCCGCCTGCATCGCCAAGGCCGATGGTTGCAGCGCCGATGCCGTGCGTTTTGAAGACGGGCAGGTCATCACACCCCTGCGCCAGCGCAGCTTCACCGAGGCCGTGCAACACGCCTACGGCCAGCGCGTGCAGCTGTGGAGCGACGGCTTTTACGCCACACCCAAAATCCACTACGACCGCAGCACCCTGACCGGCAGGCCGTTTTATTACTTCGCCTACGGCGCGGCCTGCAGCGAAGTGGCCATCGACACCTTGACGGGCGAATACCGTGTGCTGCGCACCGACATCCTGCACGACGTGGGCCATTCGCTGCACCCCGAGATCGACATCGGCCAGATCGAAGGCGGCTTCGCCCAAGGCCTGGGCTGGCTCACCACCGAAGAGCTGGTCTGGAACGCCAAGGGCGAGTTGCTCACCAAGGGTGCCAGCACCTACAAAATCCCCACCGCTGCCGACATGCCTGCTCAATTGAATATCAACCTCTGGCACGAGGCCAACCGCGAAGACAACGTGGGCGGCAGCAAAGCCGTGGGCGAACCGCCCTTCATGCTGGCCATCAGCGTGTTCGAAGCCCTGCGCGACGCCATCGGTGCGACCCGTGCGGGCCGCACGCCCATCCACCTGGACACCCCCGCCACGCCCGAGCGCGTGCTGAACGCTATCCTTGCCCCATGACCGCATTTTCTTAATGGGGGTCAGATCCCAATTGATTGACGCGCCTACCGCATGCGACAACCTGACTCGAGCTTCTTCAACCGATGACTTCCCATTCCAACTTGCAAGGCTGGCGCGCTGGCCTGCTGTGGTTTCCTGACCCGCAGTTGCCGCAGGCCCGCCACGAAACCGACGGCTTGCTGGTGACCGCCCGCGAAGCCGACGGCATCGTGCGCATCCAGGCCATCGGCGCCTACCGCGAACTGGCCCCGCAGTACCCCGACCTGCCCGTGACCCACTGGCCGGGTCTGTGCATCGCGCCGGGCTTTGTGGACCTGCACATCCACTACCCGCAGACCGATGTGATTGGCTCGCCCGCCGACGGCCTGCTGCCCTGGCTGGAGCACTACACCTTCCCGCACGAAAAGCATTTTGCAGAGCCCTCCTACGCGCAAGAAGTGACCGCGTTTTTCATGGACGAGCTGATGCGCCACGGCGTGACCACGGCGCTGTGCTTTGCCACCGCCCACCCCGAGTCGGTCGATGTGTTCATGGCCGGGGCGCAAAAGCGCCGCCTGCGCATGATCACCGGCAAGGTGCTGCAAGACCGCCACAGCCCTGATGGACTGCGCGACACCGACACCGCCTTGAGCCTGCGCCAGACCGAAGACCTGATCCGCCGCTGGCACGGCGTGGACCGCCTGGGTTACGCCATCACGCCGCGCTTCGCGCCCACCAGCACGTCTGAGCAACTGCATGGCGCGGGCGAAATCGCGCAGCAGTTTCCCGATGTCTGGGTTCAGTCGCATGTGGCCGAAAACCTCGACGAGATCCGCTGGGTGAAAAAACTGTTCCCCGAAGCGCGCAGTTATCTGGACGTGTACGACCGCGCAGGCCTATTGCGCCAACGCTCGGTCTATGCGCATTGCATTTACCTCGACGAAGCCGACCGTCGCCGCATGGCCGAGGTGGGCGCGAACGCCGCCGTCAGCCCCACCAGCAACCTGTTTCTGGGCAGCGGCTTTTTTGACTACACCGCCTCGGATGCGGCGGGCTTGCGCTATGGCCTGGCCAGCGATGTGGGCGGCGGCACCAGCTTCAGCCCCTTCCACACCATGCACGCGGCCTACACCGTAGCCCGGCAAAGCGTGGGGCGTCCGGGCATCAGCCTCGCGCCCGAACACCTGTGGTGGCAACACACCGCAGGCGCTGCCGCCGCGCTGGACCTGGGCGGCCAAGTGGGCAACCTGTTGCCCGGTTGCGAAGCCGACTTCGTGGTGCTCAACCCGAAAGCCACGCCCCTGCTGGCCCGCCGCACCGCGCAAACCGAGACCCTGGCCGAATGGCTGTTCGCCATGATCGTGCTGGGCGATGAGCGCCTGATTGCGCACACGTTGGTGCAGGGTCAGGCAGTGAACATCGATCCGTAGGTCGGCGGCTTTAGCCCCGACATTTATGAGCGGTCCACAGAACGGTGTCGGGGCTGAAGCCACCGACCTACAAAAACCAAACCAGAGCTCACCGACAATAGGGCATGAGCGCCGACAACGAACACCCCATCATCGATCCCAACCAGGCCCAGCGCGAGTCCGTGCGCCGGGGCATCGCACAATTCCAGGCGCGGCTGCAGGCTGCAGGCCACGACTTCCGCGAGCCCCCGCCCGAGCCCACCTCCTGCTGCGGGCGCGGCTGCAATGGCTGTGTGTGGGAGAGCTACGACGCCGCGCTGATGTTCTGGTACGAAGACGCAGGCGCGCTGCTCGCCGGATGAACCAAGTACGCAGCCCATCGCCAGTCAGTCACAGAATGCCGCCATCTCACCTGGCCGACGCAGCATCTTGTTGACCTCGTCCTGGTGCAGCTCTTCGATCACGATCATCTCGCGCGCGTATTCTTCCAAATGGACTGAGTGGCCTTCCACCTTTTTCAGCAGGTCGTAATAGGCCGCCAGCGCCGTTTTTTCGTGGGCCAGGCTTTCGCGCAGGATCTCGCCGATGTCGTGCTGCTCGGTTTCCAGCAAAGGGCCGATCTTCAGCGAAGGATGACCACCCAGCAAGGTGACCAACTCCCCTGCCTTGTGGGCATGGGCCAGGCTTTCATCGGCATTGCCTTTCATCCACGTGACGATCGGGATGCGGTTGTAGCCGTAGACCATCAGCGCGTAGTGGGTGTACTTCACCACCCCCGCCAGTTCCAGTTCCATGATGCGGTTGAGGGCATCAATGGCGACTTTGTTTTGGGCTGCTTCCATGGCGGTCTCCAGTCAGTGATCGGACAGGCATTCTCTGCCTGTTCTTCGCTGGTGTCATCGGGCCTGCACAGCTTGTGTGCGGCAGATCACGCCGCCCCGGTCAACTCGCGCTCGAGGCGCTCCAGGTTCTGTGCATTGGCGGGCTCCAGAATGTGCTTCATGGCTTGCGCAAATGCCGGATCTTCAAACACCTGAAGCCAGTGCACACGCGTGCCATCGCCCTCGGGCTCCAAGGTGATGGTGAGTCTGAACAAAGGCGCACAGGTGTGGTCAATCACCACCTGGCGATCGGCTTCGATGTGGGCAAACATGCACTCATTGGCATACCGTGTGCCGTCCGGTCCGACCATGTCAAACACCCAGCGTCCGCCCGTGCGAAAGTCAAAAAATTCAAACGCGTTGGTGAACCCATTCGGCCCCCACCAACGGGCCAGCCGCTCAGGGGCCTGGATGGCGGCAAAAATGGCTTGGGGCTTGAAAGCGAAATACCGGCTGTTCTGGAATGCATTCATGGGTACGGTCAAGCCACCGGTTGCTGCTGAAAAACACGAATGCGCGGCGCAATTTTTCCACTCAAAGTGCGCGCGGCCATGCGCATGTCGTACTCGGTTTGCAGGTTCAGCCAGAAGCGTGGCTCCATGTTGAAAAACAGCCCCAAACGCAGGGCTGTATCGGCCGTCACGGGTCGATGGCCATTGACCAACTCACTGATTCGGCTGGGCGAAACATCAATATCCGCAGCCAACTGACGCGCGGAAATGCCCATGGGTTTCATAAAGTCTTCCAGCAAGATTTCGCCGGGATGGATTTCGTCAAGCAATTCGGCCATGTTCAACTCCTCAGTGGTAGTCCACTATTTCAACTTGGTAAGCGCCGTTGTCGTGCCACACAAAACAGATCCGCCACTGGTCATTGATGCGAATGCTGTGTTGTCCTTTTCGATCGTCCTTCAAGGCCTCAAGGTGATTGCAGGGCGGAATTTTCAAACTGGCCAACTCCGTCACCCCCTGCAATTGCAGCAGCTTGCGCCGCGCCACCCGCTCGATGTTTCTGAACCTCGGCACCACCTGGCTTCGGAACAAGGCCTCGGTATCGGCGCATATGAACGAATGGATCATGGCGTCATTTTATTCCGCAATACAGAATCCGTCAAAAAGAATTACTCAAACAAACCCATCTGCCCCACCGCGGACGGTGGCCTGAAGCCGTCCACATTCCATTCGTGCCGCCGGCGGTTCAGGCCCAGCCGTCTGCAGGCCTTGTCAAAGCGCTGGGCGATCAGGTCGGCCCAGATGCCTTGGCCGCTGCGGCGCGTGGCGAAGCTGGCGTCGTAGTCCTTGCCGCCGCGCAGGTCGTGCATGCGGGCCATCACGCGGGCGGCCCGATCAGGGTAATGCAGGTCCAGCCATTGCCGAAACAGCGGTGCCAGCTCCCACGGCAGACGCAGCACCACGTAAAAAGCGCTGGTGGCTCCGGCGTCGCGGGCGGCTTCGAGCACCTGCTCCATGTCGTCGTTGATGAACGGGATTTGCGGCGACACACTCACGCCCACCGGGATGCCCGCATCGGCCAGTGTGCGGATGGTGCGCAAGCGCCGCCAAGGCGCGGCAGCGCGGGGCTCCATGCGGCGGGCCAAGTCAGCGTCGAGCGTGGTCACGCTCACATACACACCCGCCTGGCCGCGCGCCGCCATGGGCGCGAGCAGGTCGATGTCGCGCTCGATGCCGCTGCCCTTGGTCACCACCGACATGGGGTGGTGACAGTCGTGCAGCACCTGCAGTACCTCGCGGGTCAGGCGCAATTCGCGGTCCAGGGGTTGGTAGGCGTCGGTCACGGTGCCCAAGGCCATCATGCCGGGGCTGTACCGCGGGCTGGCCAGTTCGTGCACCAGCCGGTCGGCCAAGCCCCGCTTGGCGATCAAACGGGTCTCGAAATCCAGCCCGGGCGACAAGCCCAGATAGCTGTGCGAGGGGCGGGCATAGCAGTAGCTGCAGCCGTGCTCGCAGCCCCGGTAAGGGTTGATGGACCGGTCAAAGCCGATGTCGGGTGAGGTGTTGCGGCTGATGGCGCTTTTGGCGACTTCCCAAGTCCAGGTGGTGGCGATGCGCGTGGCTTCCTCGGGGTCGACCGTCCAGCCGTCGTCAAACGGCTCTCGGGCATCGCGCTCGAAGCGGTGCGCCAGGCGCGTGGCGCTGCCGCGGCCTTTGATCTGGCTGATCGGGATGGCGATCGGTGGTTTCTGCATAGCTGTTCATTTATACAGTATTTGCATGCCACCGCCCGTCTGCAACCCGGATGTTGGCCCTCCTCCCTTCGCGTGAGGACTGGCAGGAACCCGCCATCGGCCTTGCGAATGAAACCCTCTTTCTCGGGGGCCAGCGTCAGCGCCCGGAGTCACAAACGGTCATGGCATGACTCAGGCCTTTGCCATCACGGTCTGAATTTCCTGCGCAGCTGCAGGTCGCACCAGCCGCCCCACTTCCTGACCATCCCGCAAGACCACCAGGGTGGGCCAGAGCTTGACGCGGTAATGGCGGCCCAGCGCACGGCCCGAGCCGTCTTCCACTTTCAGATGCTGCCACTGCGGCCGATCGGCCAGCGCCTGCGCGATCTGGGGCTGGGCAGCGCGGCAGTGGCCGCACCATTCGGTGCCAAATTCCAAAAGCGTGAGGCCAGACAAGGCCTGCACCTCGGTCAGGCTGGGCGCTTCGATGGCGCTCAGATAGGGTTTGAACAGGCTCATGGGCTCACCTCGGTTGAACTGAACAAACGGGACACGGTGCCCCGCAACCACAACAGGCAGGGGTCTTTGTCAAAGCGGGCGCTCCAGTGCATGGACACGGTGAAATCGCGCAAGGGCAACTCGGGCTCGATCAGGGCCAGCGCCCCCGCCTCGGCAAAGCCTTGCGCAAAATTGCGCGGCATCAACACCGCCAGATCGCTGCTGCGCACAATGCCGGGCAGCGACAAAAAGTGGCTCACCGTCAAGCGCAAGCGGTGCTGCCAATGCATCAATTCCAGGATGCGCAAGGTGTCTGAATGGGTGCGCACAGCGGCAAACTCCAGCTCGGCCAGAAGTGCGAGCGTTTCCTCGGACTGCGGGCTGCCGATTTTCTGGAGTTGGGCCCAACGCCTGGCCACTGGGTGCCCCTGGCGCATCAGCACCACATAGCGGTCACTCAACAAGGCTTGTTGCAAGGTATCGCTCACCTCGGGCAAAAAACCGATGGCCAGGTCCAGCTGGCCGTTGTCCAGCGCGGGGCCAATCTTGTCGTGTGGCAGCGGCATGGCTTCGAGCCGCATGCCCGGCGCGTGGTGCTGCAGCGCCAGCACCAGTTCGGGCAAAAAGCGCGCCTCGCCAATGTCGCTCAGGTGCACACGCAGCACGCGGGCCGAGCGCTGCGGGTCAAACAGCTGCGAGGCATTGAGCGCATCCTCGATCGTGCCCAGTGCCAACTGCACCGCCTGCGCCAGCCGGTCGGCACGCGGCGTGGGCCGCACGCCCACCCCACTGCGCTCGAACAAGGCATCGCCCAACACCGCCCGCAAACGCGCCAGCCCCTGGCTGGCCGCTGGCTGCGACATGCCCAGCTGCTGCGCGGCCAGGCTCACGCTGCGCGTGCGCCACACCGCGTCAAACAAACGCAAGAGGTTCAGGTCCAAGTCTTTGATATTCATTTAAAGCATACCGTTTATTCTGAATATTTTATGCACTTATACGTAAGATGGTCTTTATGCCGCAAAGGGCAGGCATCACAACGCAAGGAGCGTGCTTTGGAAGTTTCATTTCACGAAGAAATCAAGGCCCTGCGCATGGGCGCGGGCGAGGTCTTTCACGGCGAAGGCATCCTGGCCATCACCAAGGGCCTGCTGCAGTCGGGGGTGAGCTATGTGGGCGGCTACCAGGGTGCCCCGGTCTCGCACCTGCTCGATGTCATGGTGCAGGCCAAGCCCTACATGGACGAGCTGGGCGTACATGTGGAGGCCTGTTCCAACGAAGCCTCGGCCGCGGCCATGCTGGGCGCGTCCATCCACTACCCGATTCGCGGCGCGGTGACCTGGAAGTCGATTGTGGGGACCAACGTGGCGGCCGATGCGCTGTCCAATTTGTCGTCACCGGGCGTGACGGGCGGCGTGCTGATCGTGGTGGGCGAAGACTACGGCGAAGGCGCCAGCGTCATTCAAGAGCGCACACACGCTTATGCGCTCAAATCGGGCATGTGCCTGCTCGACCCGCGCCCCGAGTTGGGCCAGATGGTCAACATGGTGGAGCACGGTTTCCGGTTGTCCGAAGCATCCAACATGCCGGTGATGATGGAGCTGCGCATCCGCGCCTGCCATGTGCGCGGGCAGTTTGTGGCCAAGGACAACCAGGCCCCCAAGCTGTCCAAAAAACACCTGATCGATGAGCCCGCAGGCTTCAACTACATGCGCCTGGCGCACCCGCCCGTGACCTTTGCGCAGGAAAAGCGCAAAGTCGAGCACCGACTGCCCGCCGCACGCCAATACATCGCAGAAAACCGCCTGAACGAGCACTTTGAAGGCAGCACCCACCGCCACCTGGGCCTGATCGTGCAGGGCGGCCTGTACAACACGCTGATGCGCACCCTGCAGCAGTTCGATCTGGCCGATGCCTTTGGCGTGACCAGCCTGTCGGTGCTGGTGCTGAACGTGACCTACCCGCTGGTGCCTGACGAGTTGGTGAATTTTTGCAAAGACAAATCGGCCGTGCTGCTGCTCGAAGAAGGCCAGCCCGAATACATCGAGCAAGAACTGGCGCTGATGCTGCGCCGCCTTGACCTGCAAACCCCGCTGCATGGCAAAGACATGCTGCCCTCTGGCGGCGAGTACACCGCCGAGGTCATGGCCCAGGGCCTGCTGAAATTCATGGACCGCCACCAAGCCGACGCCGTGCCCGAGGCCACACGCCAATGGCTGGCCACCAATGGCGAGCGCCGCCAGCAAGTGCAAGCCCTACTGGGCAGTCCGGTGCCCGCGCGGCCACCGGGCATGTGCATTGGCTGCCCCGAGCGGCCGGTGTTTTCTGCGCTCAAACTGGCGCAACAAGACGTGGGTCCGGTGCACATCGCGGGCGACATCGGCTGCCACGCGCTGGCCACCTTCGAGCCGTTTTCTTTTGGCCACTCCATCCTGGGTTACGGCATGAGCCTGGCCAGCCGGGCGGGTGTGTCGCCCGTCATGAAGCGGCGTGTGCTGTCGGTCATGGGCGATGGCGGTTTTTGGCACAACGGCCTGCTCACCGGCGTGCAAAGTGCGCTGTTCAACGGCGACGATGCGGTGCTGCTGATCTTCAAAAACGGCTACACCTCGGCCACGGGCACGCAGGACATCATCAACACCCCCACCGACATCGCCAAGGAGTTGGCAGGTGACAAACGCCAGAGCATGGTGCACACCAACCAGACCATCGAGTCCACGCTCAAAGGCCTGGGCGTGCAGTGGCTGCGCACGGTGCACACCTATGAAGTGAGCCACATGCAGGCCACGCTGACCGAGGCCTTCACCACCGAATTCCAAGGCCTGAAAGTGATCGTGGCCGAAGGCGAATGCCAGCTGGAGCGCCAGCGCCGCATCAAGCCCTGGCTGGCCTCGCTGCTGTCCAAGGGCGAGCGCGTGGAGCGCGTGAAATACGGCGTGGACGAAGACGTGTGCAATGGCGACCACGCCTGCATTCGCCTGTCGGGCTGCCCGACCTTGACGCTGAAAGACAACCCCGACCCGCTGAAAGTCGACCCGGTGGCCACCGTGATCGACGGCTGCGTGGGCTGCGGCCTGTGCGGCGAGAACGCGCACGCCGCCACGCTGTGCCCCTCGTTTTACCGCGCCGAAGTGGTGCAGAACCCCAAGTGGCACGAACGCCTGTGGGCCCGCTGGCAAGGCCTGGCCACACGCTGGTTGCAACCGGCTTGAAACGCCCATTTGAGAAATTCACCATGACCCAACCGATTTCAATCTTGCTGTGCGCCCTGGGCGGCGAAGGCGGCGGCGTGCTGGCCGACTGGCTGGTCGACGTGGCCCGCCACGCAGGCCACCCGGCGCAAGCCACCTCCATTCCTGGCGTCGCGCAGCGCACCGGGGCCACCACCTATTACCTTGAGGTCTACCCCCTGCCCTACAGCCAGCTGCAAGGCCGCTTGCCGGTGCTGGGCCTGAACCCGCTGTCGGGCAGGCTCGACGCGTTGGTGTCTTCCGAGTTGCTGGAAACCGCCCGCCAGATTGGCAACGGCCTGGCTTCAGCCGACCGCACGCTGGTGATCAGCGCCTCGTCGCGGGCGCTCACCACCGCCGAAAAAATGACCATGGGCGACGGGCGCCGCCCCGAAGGCCCGCTGCTCGATGTGGTGGCCGCGCACAGCCTGCGCCACCATGTGATGGACATGGCCAGTCTGTGCCAGCAAAGCGGCACCATGGTCAGCGCCGTCATGCTGGGGGCGATCGCAGGCAGTGGCTTGCTGCCTTTTGAGCGGGCGCATTACGAAGCCGTGCTGGCGGGCCCAAGCAGCTCGGCAAAGGCGAGCTTGCGCGGCTTTGCACTGGCCTATGACCTGGTCACGCGGCAGCGCGAACAGGCGCAGTATGTCGAGCATGTGATGAAGCCGACGGTGTCTGAGCCTGACGCATTCGCTGCCCTGCCTGCCGATGTGGCCGCCAAGTTTCCCGCCGTGCTGCACCCCTTGATGGGCCTGGCGCACCAACGCCTGGTCGAGTACCAAGGCGCTGCTTATGCCCGCGTGTATGTGCAGCGGCTCGAACGCTTGCTCGATGCCGAATCCGCATCAGCCAACAGCGCCTACCCCGTCACGGCTGAGGCCACCCGCTGGCTGGCTCTGTGGATGGCGTTTGACGACATCATCCGCGTGGCCGACCTCAAAAGCCGCGCCAGCCGTTGGACACGCGTCACGCAAGAGGTCAAGGCCAAAGAGGGCGATGTGCTCAAGGTGTATGACCACTTCAAACCCGGCGTGCCCGAGCTGGCTGCACTGTTGCCACAAGGCCTGGCCAACAAACTGCTGCGATGGGACCGCGCGCGTGTGGCGCGGGGCCAAGCGCCCTGGTCCATGCCGCTCAAGGTGGCGCGGCACGCACTGTGGGGCATGGCCAGTTTGCGCCTCTTGGCCAGCCTGCGTGTGCTGCGTCCGCTGGGCAGCCGCTACGCCACGGAGCAAGCCCTGATCGAAGAATGGCTGGGCGGCATCGAAGCCGCCACACGCCACTCGCCCGCGCTGGGCCTGGAGCTGGCGCGTTGTGGCCAGCTCATCAAAGGCTACGGCAGCACCAACGAACGCGGCAAGGACAACCTGCTGCACATCCTGCGCCATGTGTGCGGCCCGGCCTCTTCAGTGCCTGTGGCCGAGCAAGCCGAGGCTGTGGCCCGCATCCGCCAAGCCGCCCTGCAAGACGAAGCCGGTCAGGCGCTTGACCAGGCCTTGCTGCAACACGGCGCGCCCGCCCGTCCGGTCAAGGAACAACCCGTGCTGTGGATGAAAAATCCCCGGCTGCAAAAATCCTGAACTGGCCCCATGATGGCCACCTGACATTTCAAAACGACAAGGAGACAAGCATGAACCAAACTATCTTTACCCGGCGCGCACTCGGCACCGCCTTGCTCGCCATCGCGGCCGGCCCCGCCCTCTGCCTGAGCGCCGCCGCGCAAAGCTGGCCCACCAAGCCCGTCAAGATCGTGGTCAACTTTCCACCGGGCGGCGCGGCCGACCAGATCGCCCGCGCCATTGGCGTGCCCCTGGGCGAGGCACTGGGCCAGCCTGTCATCGTGGAAAACCGGGGTGGTGCCAACGGCAACCTGGGCGGCGAGGTGGTGGCCAAATCACCCGCCGACGGCTACACCCTGCTCATGAGTTCGGGCGGCATGGTCTCGGTCAACCCGCACATCTATGCCCGCATGCCTTTTGACCCGGCCAAAGACCTGGTGCCCGTGGCCTCGGCCGCGCGCGTGCTGGTGTTTCTGGTGACCAAGCCCAACTTTCCGGCCAACACCATTCAGGAATTTCTGGCCCATGTGAAGGCCAACCCAGGGCGTTTGTCCTACGGCTCCGCAGGCAACGGCAGCTCGCCCCACCTGGCCGGCGAGATGATGAAAAGCCAGGCCGGCCTGTTCGCCGTGCATGTGCCCTACCGGGGTGCAGCACCAGCTTTGCAGGACGTGCTGGCCGGTCAGCTCGACTATTACTTTGACCCGGGCATTGGCCTGGGCCAGGTGCGCGCAGGCAAGCTCAAGCTGCTGGCCGTGGGCAGCCTGAAGCGCTCGCCCCTGTTCCCGAACGTGCCCACGCTGGATGAAGCAGGCCTCAAAGGTTTTGACGCCGACTCGGTGTTCGGCTTTTACGCACCAACGGGCACGCCCAACGATGTGGTCAACCGCCTGAACCGAGAAATCAATCGCATCCTGGGCACTCAGGCGCTGAAGGACCGCATCCAGAACCTGGGTGGTGAGGCCCTGCCATTGACCCCCGCCGAGTTTGCAGCCCGCGCCGCCAACGACTCCCAACGCTTTGGCGCCATCATCCGCGAGCGCAAGATCACGGGCGACTGAGAATCACACCCCGGCCAGCTCGCGCAGCGCTTGCGGGTTGGGCAAGCCCAGCACACGCCCGCCGCCGCTGATCAGCTGGCGCTCGCGCAGGTGACGAAGCACGCGTGAAAAGGTTTCGGGTGCAATGCCCAGTTGCGCGGCGATGGTGCGTTTGCGCTCGGTCAGCTTCACCGCCAGGCTGCCGGTCAGGTCGACCGGCTCGGCATGGCGCAACAGCCATTCGGCGCAGCGTGCATCGGCGTCCTTGGCCAGGCGGCTCACAGCCAGCTCGGTTTGCTGGCGCTGAGAACGCGCCATGTCCATCAGCAGGTTCTGCGAGGCCTCGGGCAAGGCTTGCACCTCGGCCACAAAATCGCCCACGCTCACGTACTGCACCTGCACCTCGGTCTCGGCCACCGCGTCCACCGCGTGGGGCAGCGCCAAGAGGCCCGAAGCGGCTTCCAGCCAGAACGGGCCTTCGACCACGCCCAGCTGATGCGCTATTTGGCCATCCGCCATCACCCCCAGCACCACGCGCCCCTGAATGACGTGCACGATGCGGTCCACCGTGTCACCTCGGTGCAGCAACACGGTGCCTGCCGCCAAGGGGGCTGCAGACTCGGGCAAAGGGGACAAAGAAGTATCCAACATGGTGGACCCGAATTTGCCAGAGCCGTGGAGGCGGTGCTTTGACGCACATCAATAACACCCCAACAGCTGCATTTCGGCCAGGACTTGGCCAGGCAAACCCGCCTTGATTGGCAGACTTCGCGCCCGTCAGAGCACCAGCATCGCCCTGAAATCGTTCACATTGGTGTGCGTGGGTCCGGTGATCACCAGATCGCCCAAGGGCTGGAAAAAACCATAGGCATCGTTGCGCTGCAAATGCTCATCCACCTTGCGGCCCAGCGCTCTGGCACGGACCAGCGTGTCCGGGCTCACCTGTGCCCCGGCGTTGTCCTCGATGCCGTCGATGCCATCGGTATCGGCCGCCAATGCCCAGACGCCCGGTTGGCCCTGCAGGGCTTGCGCCAAACCCAGGCAGAACTCACCGGCCCTGCCCCCGCGGCCTTTGGCTGCACCTGCGGGCTGAGCTTTGATGGTCACCGTGGTCTCGCCACCGCTCAAGATCACACAAGGTTTGGTGAAAGGCCCCAAGCCTTTGGCGGCCGCACGGGCCAGCGCCGCGTGGACCTTGCCCACCTCGCGCGATTCGCCTTCGATCTCGTCGCTCAGGATGTAGGCATTCAGCCCCTGGGCACGGGCGGCCGCTGCAGCCGCCTCCAGCGACTGCTGGGGCGTGGCGATCATGTGCACGCTGTGCCCCGCGAACAGGGGCGATCCGGGTTTGGGCGTTTCCCACACCCCCGACTGCAAAGCCTGCAACACCGCGTCGGGCACCGTGATGGCGTAGCGCTTGAGAATGGCCAACGCATCGGCACAGCTTGTGGCATCGGGCACGGTGGGGCCACTGGCGATGATGGACGGGTCGTCGCCCGGCACATCGCTGATGGTGAGCGTGACCACCCGCGCCGGGGCGCAGGCCGCCGCCAGCCGCCCGCCCTTGATGCGCGAGAGGTGTTTGCGCAGGCAATTCATTTCAGAAATATTGGCCCCACTGGCCAGCAACTGGCGGTTGATGTCTTGCTTGAGCTGCAAGCTGATGCCGTCGGCAGGCAAGGTCAGCAGCGACGAACCGCCGCCCGAGATCAGGCACAGCACCAAATCGTCGGCCGTCAGACCCTTGGTCAATTCCAAAATGCGCTCGGCCGCTTGCAGGCCCGCAGCATCAGGCACAGGGTGCGAAGCCTCCACCACCTCGATACGCTCGGGCAAACCCGCAGGCCGTGGCGGCGTGTGGCCGTAGCGCGTGACCACCAAACCCGACAGTGGCGCATCTGCTGGCCACAGGGCCTCCACGGCTTGTGCCATCGCGCCCCCGGCTTTGCCAGCGCCGAGCACCAGGGTGCGGCCCCTCGCAGGATCTGGCGGGGTAGGCAAATGCGCTGCGGTGTTGTGCAGAGGCAGGGCGCGTTGCACGGCCGCATCGTAGAGGTGGCGCAGCGCGGTTTGAGGGTCGATCATGTTCAGACAGTCTCGGGCAAAAGAACAGGCTCAAAGGATAAAGACATTTGAGCCCACAACCCATCAAAGCCAAAAGGGTGCACCAGCCCAAAGGTCAGTGCACCCTTTTGTGGGTTGGATGTGAGCGTCAATCGGCGTAAACGCCCGCCGCCTTGATCACGGGGGCCCACTTGGCTATTTCAGCCATGACAAAGGCTTTGTGACCTGCTGGATCGTTGCGCACATCGTTGATGACAGACGCACCACCGGCATCCTGCTTGCGGATGAACTCGGGATCCTTCACCGCCACTTTCAGGGCGTCATTGAGCTTTTTGAGCACCGCAGCGGGCGTGCCCTTGGGCGCATACAGGCCTTGCCAAATCGTGACGCTGAAATCCTTGAGTCCGGCTTCCTGCATGGTCGGCATGTCTTTGAGGATGGGCGAAGACAAACGTGCAGGCGTTGTGACGGCGAAAGACTTGACCTTTTTGCCCTCGATCTGCGGGATCGTGGTGGTGGTCTGGTCGCACATCAGATCCACCTGACCGCCGATCAAATCGGTCATGGCCGGGGCCGTGCCTTTGTAGGGCACCGAGGTCATGTCCACCTTGAGCGCGGTCTGGAACTGCATGCCGCACAGGTGCGACGCGGAACCAGGACCTGCATTGGCGATGTTGATCTTGCCTTTGTTGCTGCGGATCCAGGTCACCAGTTCCGCCATGTTGTTGGCTGGCAAGTTGGGGCGACCGATCAGGTTCATCGGGTTTTCACTGACCAGGCCGATGTACTCGAAATCCTTCTCGACGTTGTAGGGCAAGTTGCGAAAGAAACTGGGCAAGGTGGCCTGCGCAATGTGCGTGAACAGCAGGGTGTAGCCATCGGGATTGGCCTTGGCCACCTTGTTCGCTCCGATCGAGCCGGACGCACCGGCCGAGTTGTCGATCACGATGCTGTGCCCGCCCATGGCCTTGCTCATGGACTGCGCCAGATCGCGCGCCGCCTTGTCGGTCGGCCCGCCCGCAGCGTAGGGCAGCACGAAGGTGATGGTCTTGTTGGCGGCAGGATAGTCCTGCGCCACAGCATTCACAGACACCAGCGCGGCACAAGCCATCGCCACGGGAAGAAACTTGGAATTCATGTTCAAACCTTTCAGAAAGTCAGGGACACGCCATCGTGGATCGGGACAAGCACTTTAACAAGTCAATCGCCCCCGCATCAAACCAGGGCTTTGCACACGGCCTCGGTCACTTCCGCCGTGCGGGCCTGACCACCCAGGTCGCCGGTGTGCAAGGCGGGGTCGGCCGTCACGCTTTCGATGACTGCCATCAGGCGTTGGGCCGCAGCGGGCTCGCCAATGTGCTCCAGCAGCATGACCACCGACCAGAAGGTGCCCACCGGATTGGCCAGGCCTTTGCCCATGATGTCGAAGGCCGAGCCGTGGATGGGCTCGAACATGCTGGGGTAACGGCGCTCGGGGTCGATGTTGCCCGTGGGCGCAATGCCCAGGCTGCCCGCCAGTGCAGCGGCCAGATCGCTCAGGATGTCGGCATGCAAATTGGTGGCGACGATGGTGTCCAGCGTGGCCGGGCGGTTGACCATGCGGGCGGTGGCCGCATCCACCAGCTCCTTGTCCCACTTCACATCGGGGAACTCTTTGGAGATCTGCACCGCGATCTCGTCCCACATGACCATGGCGTGGCGTTGGGCGTTGCTCTTGGTCACCACCGTCAGCAGCTTGCGCGGACGCGACTGCGCCAGCTTGAAGGCATAGCGCAAGATGCGCTCCACGCCTGCGCGGGTCATGATGGACACATCGGTGGCCGCCTCGATCGGGTGGCCTTGGTGCACGCGACCGCCCACACCGGAGTATTCGCCTTCGGAGTTTTCGCGCACGATGACCCAGTCGAGGTCTTGGGGTGTGCAGCGCTTCAAAGGCGCATCGATGCCCGGCAGGATGCGTGTGGGGCGCACATTGGCGTACTGGTCAAAGCCCTGGCAAATTTTCAGGCGCAGGCCCCACAGCGTGATGTGGTCAGGGATGTCCGGGTCACCAGCCGAGCCAAACAAAATCGCGTCTTTGCCACGCAAGGCGTCCAGCCCATCGGCGGGCATCATCACGCCGTGCTGGCGGTAGTAGTCGCCGCCCCAGCCAAAGTTTTCGAACTCGAAAGCGAAGGTGCCACAGGCCTTGGCCAGGGCCTGCATGACCTGCTGGCCTGCGGGGATGACTTCTTTGCCAATGCCGTCTCCGGGGATGGTGGCGATGCGGTAGGTTTTCATGGTGAAGCTGCTTGGGATGTGAATGAAGATGGTCCGATTGTGTCGCCGAGAAGCGTCAACAAACACCTTAAAATTCAATTCATTGTTAACCTGAGATCAACAATGGAAGCACGCCTACAGCCTGCCGATTTGGGCTTTTTTTCTGCTTTGGCCATGGCCGGGAGCCTGAGCGCCGCCGCACGCGAGATGCGCATCACCACCGCAGCAGTCAGCAAGCGCCTGTCGCAAATGGAGTCGCGCCTGGGCGTGCCCCTGGTCAACCGCACCACCCGCCGCATGAGCCTCACGGTGGAAGGCGAAACCATGTTGCGCCACGCCCGCAGCATCCTGGCCGAGATGGCCGATCTGGAGCAGCAACTGGGCGCCAGCCGCTCCACACCCAGCGGCCTGCTGCGCATCAACGCCACACTGGGCTTTGGGCGCAGCCACATCGGCCCACTGATCAGCCGCTTTGTGCGGCAATACCCGCAAGTGGACGCACAGCTGCAGTTGTCGGTGGACCCGCCATCGCTGACAGACGATGCGTTTGACGTGTGCATCCGCTTTGGTCCGCCGCCCGACACCCGCGTCATTGCGCGCAAGATCGCCGACAACCAGCGCCTGCTGTGCGCTTCACCGGCTTACATCCAGCAGCACGGCGAACCGAAGACCCCGGCCGATCTGGCGCGGCACAACTTCATCAGCATTCGCCAAGGGGGCGAAGCCTATGGCGTGCTCAAGCTCACACGGGGCAAACAAGGCCCAACCGAGACCATCAAGACACGCGGCAACCTGACCACCAACGACGGCAGCATCGCGGTGCAATGGGCGCTCGAGGGTCATGGCATTTTGCTGCGGGCCGAATGGGACGTCCGGCACCACCTGGCCAAAGGCCAACTGGTTCAGGTGCTGCCGCAGCACCACACGCCCGACGCCGACATTTATGCGGTCTACCCCGCGCAACACAAATCGGCGGCGCGGGTCCGGGCGTTTGTGGACTTTGTGGCCGAGGCGTTCAGGCCAGCCAGGCCTTGATGGACCAGCTGTCATGCAAAGCAACATCAGACACTTTGACCCGCCTTAACATTTGGTCATCCTCCCAGTCACGACCAGGACCCACCATGAACGACACCGCCCTGCTCCCGCCCGCCTTGGAAGCCATCCGCGCTCACGAAGCCGAGATGGTGGACATTCGCCACCAGATCCATGCCAACCCCGAGCTGGGTTTTGAAGAACACGCCACCAGCGACATCGTGGCCAGCCGGCTTGAGCGCTGGGGCTGGGAGGTGCACCGCGGCCTGGGTGGCACCGGCGTGGTCGGAACCTTGCGTGCAGGCACCAGCACGCGCCGCATTGGCCTGCGTGCCGACATGGACGCTTTGCCGATCGAGGAGACTTCAGGCAAGCCCTGGAGCAGCAAGGTCTTCGGCAAGATGCACGCTTGCGGCCATGACGGCCACACCGCCATGCTGTTGTCTGCGGCACGCCATCTGGCGGCCACCCGCCACTTCGATGGCATTGTGCATGCCGTGTTCCAGCCCGCCGAAGAGGGTCTGGGCGGTGCCCGCAAGATGCTCGAAGACGGTTTTCTGGACTTGTTCCCCTGCGACGCCATGTTCGGCATGCACAACGGTCCCGGCATTCCTGAAGGCCAGTTCATGGCCGTGCCCGGTTGTGCCATGGCCAGCGCTGACACCTGCATCATCACCGTCAAGGGCGTGGGCGGCCACGCGGCCTTTCCGCACAACGCGGTTGACCCCATCTTGGTGGGCTCGGCCATCGTCATGGCTTTGCAAAGCGTCGTGTCGCGCAATGTGCCGCCCCTGCAGACTGGCATCATTTCGCTGGGCGCGTTTCTGGCGGGCGACGCGCCCAACGTGATCCCGGGCACAGCAGAGCTGCGGCTGAGCGTTCGGGCCATGCAACCCGAGATTCGCGACCTGCTCGAGCGCCGCATCCACGAGATCGCCAACGCCGTGGCGCAAACCTACGGCGCCACGGTCGAGGTGAACTACATGCGCCGCTACCCGGTCCTCATGAACGATCCGGCCCAAACCGCGTTCTGCCTGGACCTGGTGCGCGACTGGTTGGGCGAGACCGGCCTGGTGCCCAACCCGGAGCCCGTTCCCGCCAGTGAAGACTTCGCCTTCTTCCTAGAGAAGGTACCCGGCTGTTTCATCAACATCGGCAACGGCGTAGGCAGTGTGGGCGGGTGCATGGTCCACAACGCGGGCTATGACTTCAACGACCGCATCTTGTCCACTGGCGCCACCTACTGGGTCAAGCTGGTGGAACGCTGGCTTGCCAAGGTGTGAGGCGCTAAAGGTGTCTGCGTAAAATCGCCCCCACTGCACAGCCCGGGACGCGCGGCAACGTGGTGCTCGCCCTCCCCCTTTACACGGGGGCCAGGGGATTCGGCCGCGACTTGTTTCACACCTTGCCAAGGACAAGTCCATGACCACATTGCTGATCCACCGCGCCCGCTGCATCGCCACGATGGACGATGCGAACACCGAAGTGCAAGACGCCTCGCTCTTGATCCGCGACGGCCGCATCGAACGCATCATCCTTGCCAATGAAAACGTTGATGAACTGCTAACGCAGGTCCACGAGGTGATCGACGCGCGCCGCCATGTGGTGGTGCCGGGTCTGATCAACACGCACCACCACATGTACCAGTCGCTCACGCGGGCGATCCCGGCGGTGCAAAACGCCGAGCTGTTCAGTTGGCTCCAAGGCCTGTACCCGATCTGGGTGGGCCTCACGCCCGAAATGGTGCGTGTGTCGGGCCAGGTGGCCATGGCCGAGCTGTTGCTGAGCGGCTGCACCACCAGCTCTGACCACCTTTATATCTACCCCAACGGCGCGCGGCTGGACGACAGCATTGAAGCGGCGCGCACCATCGGCATGCGCTTCACGGCCACACGCGGCAGCATGAGTGTGGGCGAAAGCCAAGGCGGCTTGCCACCCGACAGCGTGGTCGAGCAAGAACCCGCCATCCTGAAAGAAACCCAGCGCCTGATCGAGACTTGGCACAACGCGAGCTTCGGGTCAATGACGCATGTGGCCGTGGCCCCTTGCTCCCCCTTCAGCGTGAGCCAGGACCTGATGCGCGAATCTGCAAAGTTGGCCCGCGCCCACGGGGTGCGCCTGCACACCCACCTGGCCGAAAACGATCACGACATCGCCTACACCCGCGAGAAGTTCAACTGCACGCCCGCCCAATACGCTCAAGACCTAGGCTGGGTGGGCGACGATGTGTGGCACGCCCACGGCGTCAAACTCGACGACGAAGGCACATATTTATTTGCACGCACGCGCACAGGCATCGCCCACTGCCCTTGCAGCAACATGCGATTGGCCAGCGGCATCTTGCCCTTGCGCAAAATGCTCGACGCAGGCGTACCGATTGGCCTGGGTGTGGACGGCAGCGCCAGCAACGACGCGGCGCATTTGCTGAACGAAGCCCGCCAAGCCATGCTGCTGGCGCGTGTGGGCAGGTCAATGGAGCCACCGCGCGCCGTAAACGGGCGCAACGTGTTTGGCTGTGACTTGGGTCCATCAGACATGACACCCCGCGACGCCCTGCGCCTGGCCACACGTGGCGGCGCCCAGGTGCTGGGCCGCGCCCACGAACTGGGCCAAATCAAAGAAGGCTATTGCGCCGACATCGCCATGTTCCGCACCGACACCCTGAGCATGGCGGGCGGCGCGGTGCACGACCCGGTGGGGGCGCTCTTGCTGTGCGCCAGCGACAACGCCGACTACACCCTCGTCAATGGCCGCGTGGTGGTGCGCCAGGGCCAAATCACCACCGTGGACATGGGGCCGCTGATCGAGCGGCACAATCAGTTGGCGATGCAGCTGGCCTTGGGTGTGAACTGAGCTAAGCAGCCATACCCGCCAGCGCCCTCAAATAAGCATCCCCACGCGCCTCGGCAAACAAGTCCAGCGCCAGCGTGAAGCCCGCCTGCACCACCAGCCCGATGCCGATTGCGGTGGCCGCGTCCCATTTGGAGAAGAACGCGATCAGGCAGGCCCCGAGCACGAGCAGCGCCAACTCGACGGTTTTGTACAGTTTGAAGTTGGCCATCACCGTTTGCATGCGCTCGGTTTCTGCTGACTTGAACTGAGCCGGTGCACTGTCAAGTTGCGTGCTCAGGCTGGCCAGTTGCGCATCGGTTCGCGCAAAAATGGTGACGCCCACCACCAATTGCATCAGCGCCACCACCACCAAAGGCAGCGCCATCCAGCGCAGGCGGTGGCCGTGGGTCCACAGCCAAAGCGCCAGCCCTATGGCCATCAAGGCTGTGACCCGTCCTGAATTAGGTTGACACCTTGGACGATGACTCAAGCCGACAAATGTCGGCCAACGACGCCCGATGCACCGCATCGGGCGTTTGCATTTTCAGCGATAAATGTGGGCGCTCGCCGTTAT